>Ga0163152_10008146_pt1 | contig 11272 bp, 8 predicted proteins | sample OliLakLV19MP8IB2_FD_148635 | JGI IMG/M metagenome (GOLD analysis project Ga0163152, IMG submission 148635) | Freshwater microbial mat bacterial communities from Lake Vanda, McMurdo Dry Valleys, Antarctica - Oligotrophic Lake LV.19.MP8.IB-2 | ecosystem: Environmental > Aquatic > Freshwater > Lake...
CCGCAACCGGAATCGCGTTCACTACGATTTCGCGCTCGCCCGACGGGCGCACCCGCGCCAGCAGAATCGGGGCAGGGAACAGAGGAGTCGTCGCAGCCGAGGCAGGAGCGATGTGCAGCAGCCAATGCGCCTCATCCACCTGCACAATCACATAAAAAGTCGATGAATGAGCAGGGTCGGGGGCGAGGGTCTGCGGCAATGCGCGCAGTTTCTCAAGCTTCAAAGTAGGCAGGCTCGATTGCAGTCGAGCTCGCAACTCGGTGCTCCAGGCTCGCCCCTGCGTAAGTTGAACCACCAGGTCCGCGATTGCAACCGCTTCACTTGGTTTGACGGGCGGTAGCAACTGCGAAGGCGTCATAAGCAACTCAAAGACTAAGACTCTTGAGATAAGTCCGGAATGGCCCACCCAGGTCTTCGCGCTTCAATGCAAATTCGACCGTGGCTTTCAGGAAACCCAGCTTGTCGCCCGCATCGTAGCGTTGTCCATCGAACCGGAATCCATAAATGGGCCGCGACCGAAGCAGGTGGCGAAGCCCATCGGTAAGCTGAATCTCGCCGATTGCCCCCGGTCCCGTCTCTTCGATCGAAGTGAAAATCTCAGGCGTAAGAATGTAACGGCCGATGATCGCCAGATTCGAAGGAGCATCCTCCGCCTTCGGTTTCTCCACCAGATTGCGAATCCGGTACAGCCGGTCCTTAGTGCCGTTGTGCGGAACCGGCTCGGCGTCAACCACGCCGTAATTAGAAATCTGGTCCTTGGGAACCTCCATCAGCGCAACAACGCTGGCCCCATAGAACTCATAGACGTCCATCAACTGGCGGAGACATGGGACTTCGCTGTCAATCACGTCATCGGCAAGCACCACCGCGAAGGGCTCATTGCCGACCAATTCTTTCGCCCGCAAGACCGCATGACCCAGCCCCAGCGCCTCTTTCTGTCGCACGTAAGACACATCGATCATGTCCGAAATCGCACGGACAGCCGACAACATCTCCTTTTTCCCCTTGGATTCCAGGGTATGCTCCAATTCGAAGCTGACGTCGAAGTGATCTTCAATGGCAGATTTGCCACGCCCCGTCACGATGATCATGTTCTGGATGCCGGAGTGAAGCGCTTCTTCAACGCCGTACTGAATGATGGGTTTATCCACTAAGGGCAGCATCTCTTTCGGGCTGGCTTTGGTGGCAGGCAGGAATCGCGTGCCAAGGCCAGCGGCCGGAAAAACTGCCTTTCGGACTTTAGAGGTCATGTGCCTTCATTCTACTGAACTAATATTTAGAATTAATTTACTCCGTTACCCGATTTAGGGATTGCCTTACGGTTGGGATTCAGATAGTAATTGGTTCATGACCGACCCGAGGGTCGAACTCGCGATCCGTTTGTTCGAGGATGCATACCAAATGCAGATGCAGGGCGAACTGGATGTAGCGATGGACCTCTATAAGAAATCGATACATTTACACCCCACCGCGGAAGCATATACATTCCTCGGCTGGGCCTATCGATTTCAGGGCCGGCTCGACGATGCCATCGTCGAATGCAAGCATGCCATTGAAATCGACCCAAGCTTCGGGAACCCTTACAACGACATTGGCGCCTACCTGATCGAGAAAGGTCAGGTGGACGACGCGATCCCGTGGCTCGAGAAAGCAACCAAGAGCGTCCGCTACGACAGCTATCACTACCCTTGGTACAACCTGGGCCGCGCCTATGTCCAGAAAGATCAATACCGCCGCGCGCAGGATTGCTTCCAGCAGGCCGTAGACATCGAGCCCGACTACACCATGGCCAAGCAGGCCCTGGAAAAAGTCAAGCGCATGATCCAGTAGCTCCGCGCTGCTGTTGCGAGTGATAATTAGACATGGTACCGGTGGCTGGCAAACGGCGCATGACCGAAGACGAGTACTTCGAACTGCTTGAGAAGTCCGACGAGCGGCTGGAGTATCAGGACGGCGTTGTAGAAGGCATGTCTGGCGCATCGCCGGAGCACAACGATATCGAATCGCAACTTTTCGGGGAACTATTCGGAAGGCTTAGCGGCAGCAACTGCGCTGTGTTAACTCCGAACCAGGCGTTGTTCGTTCCTTCGAGGAACGCATACTACTTCGCAGATCTAAGTGTGGTTTGCGGCCAACCTGAACGCGTGATGCGGCGCGGCATCGGCTGTCTCACAAACCCAACCGTCGTTGTGGAAGTTCTTTCTCCCACCACCTCAATGAAGGATGAATCTGACAAGTTCTACGCGTACACAGCGCTGAAGTCTGTCCGCGAGTATCTGATTGTTTTCTCGGACCGCTATTGTGTAAAGCTACACGAACGGTCCACTTCGGATGAAGTTTGGAAATCGACGATTTACCAGGAGCTGGACGAAGAATTCGAATTGAAAAGTTGCGGCGTCAAACTCAAGCTACGCGACGTCTACGGCCCGCGCATCGCCTTCGACCTCCAATAAAAAAGGGCCCCGCAACCGGAGCCCTTCCCAAGTCAATCAGCTAAGCCCTCAGGCCCACTTAAAGCCTTCCTTCGCCATCGGCAGCGTCCTCACTCGAACGCCACTGGCAGCAAAGATTGCATTCGCCACAGCGGGAAGCAGCGGCGGAAGCGGTGGCTCACCCAGCCCCGTCGGCGAGTTGTTGCTCTTGATGAAGTGCACTTCAATCTCCGGCGGAGCCTGCTTCATTCTTACCATCTGATGCTGATGGAAATTAGTCTGCGTGGTCCGTCCGCGATCGATGGTGATCTCCTGATTCATCATTTCGCTCATGCCGTCGATGATCGCGCCTTCCACCTGGTTCTTGGCGCTGCTCGGGTGAATGATCTGGCTGCCGACATCGGCCACTGCCCAAACCTTATTCACCTTTACACGCTTCTGCGCGTCAACGGAGACCTCCGCCACCTGCGCCACGTACCCGCTATGGCTGTAGTGAAAACCTACACCCATCCCGGTACCCTTCGGCAGTTTACGCTTGCCCCAGCCGCTCTTGTCGGCAACCATCTCAAGGCAAGCTCGCATACGGGCGGCATCGTAGGATTCCATGCCTTTACCCACCATTCGCGGTTCACCCAGCAGATCCAGCCGGAACTGCACCGGGTCCTTGCCGGCCGCATGAGCCAGTTCATCGATGAACGAATGGATTACCCACGCCAGTGAATTGCTCCGCGGCGCACGCAGCGGCCCCGTAGGAACCTTGGTCGGAATCAGCGTCGCTTCCACGGCGAAGTTCGCAACGAAGTTGGCCGGAAAATCACCCGTACCGATATTCGATGAAGAGACAAACTTCTCGCCTTCGCCAAAGCTCACAAAGTGGTCATGCCAGCCGGTGATCTTGCCATTGGCATCCACCGCGCCCCGCATATGCTGATAGCCACCGGGACGATAGAAGTCATGCCGCATATCGTCTTCGCGCGTCCACAATAGCTTCACCGGCACGCCAGGCAATTGCTTGGCGATCCAGGCTGCTTCGACCAGATAATCATTCGCCAGCCGGCGCCCAAACCCGCCACCCGTGCGCAATTGATGCACCGTCACATCGGCCGGCTTGATCCCAAGCGCCGTAGCAGCCATCTGCTGTCCTCGTCCCGGCGTCTGGCTCGGCGCCCAAACCTCAAGCTTGCCGTCGACAAAACGCGCAGCGCAATTGCCCGGCTCCATTTGAGCGTGCGAAATAAACGGATACTGATATTTCGCGTCCACCTTTTTCACGCCACTGGCGATTGCAGCCTCGGGATCCCCGTCCTTGCGAATCGCAAAGGCGGGCTTTCCGGCAAACAACTCCGCAGCTTTCGCGTTATACCCGGCACTCGTGTGCGATACAGTCGGGCCTTCTTCCCAAACAACTTTCAGCTTCTTGCGCGCTTCATTGGCGTACCACCACTTTTCAGCCACAATCGCTACGCCGCTGGCCAGGCTCGATACATCACCATTGCCCTCGACAATAAACGCGTGCTTGACGCGCGGCATTTTGAGGATCTCATCCAGATTCGCGCTTACTGCCTTGCCGCCAAACACCGGGCACTTTTCATAAACCGCAAACAACATCCCCGGCAACTTGAAGTCGATACTGTAAATCGGCTTGCCAGTCACCATCGCCGGCAGGTCAATCGTCGCAACGCTCTTGCCCACGATCTTGTATTCCTTCGGATCTTTCGGCTTCACCTGGTCAGGATTGGGCATCGGTAGCGCCGCTGCCTTCGAGGCAATCTCGCCGTACGCAACGCTCTTCCCGCTCGTCTTGTGATGAACGCGGCCCAGTTCCGTCGTCAGTTCTTCAACCGGTACATTCCAGGTCGAAGCCGCCGCCTGAACCAGCATCAGCCGTGCCGTCGCGCCCACGCGCCGCAATAGATCCCAGTTATTCGGCGTCGACCGGCTACCGCCCGCCGACTGCGAACCAAACTTCACTTCATCGAGATCGCCCTGCACCACACGGACCATCTTCCAGTCCAGATCCAGCTCTTCAGCCAGAATCATCGGCAGCGCAGTCTTGATGCCCTGACCCATCTCCGGGTTCTTGCCCGTCAACGTCACCACGCCATCCGGCGCGATCTTGACGAATGCATTCGGGTCAAGCGGCGCAGGCCCGGCGCCGCGAGGACCCTGAGCCTTCGCCTCATGCCCGCCAATCAGCATTCCGCCGCCCGCAACGAGCGACACCTTCAAAAAGAAACGACGGCTATTCATTGTTGGCCTCCGATGGGCTCGAACCCTGCATCATCCGCGCTGCGAGGTGAACTGCTTTCTTGATGCGGATATAAGTGCCACAGCGGCACAGATTCCCGTCCAACGCATTCTCGATCTCGGCATCGGTCGGATTCGGTTTCTTTGCCAGCAATGCCGCCGCCGACATCAACTGTCCCGCCTGACAGTACCCGCATTGAGGTACGTCCATTTCCATCCATGCCTTCTGTAGCGCGTGTGCGCCTTCAGGCGACAATCCTTCAATAGTTGTGATCTTCTTGCCGGCAACCGCGGATGCAGGCGTCAGGCACGAACGAATCGGCTCCCCATCCTGGTGCACCGTGCAAGCGCCGCATTGCCCCGCCCCGCAACCAAACTTCGTGCCGCACATTTCCAACTCGTCACGCAACACCCACAACAGCGGCATGTTGGCCGGGACATCCACACTGACGGCTTTCCCGTTCAGCGTCATTGATATGGCCATAGGCAATCTCCTTTTCTGTTATTGTGGCATCAATCCAAGTTCTCTGCGTTGCCGCCAACGCCATCCAAGCCATCGACTCGCCGATGTTTCCCGGATGTTAAAATTTCAAATATGACGTGTGTCGAAGAAATCGAAAAGGCCATCGAGCAACTCTCGTCTGAAGAATTTTCTCGACTCACCAAGTGGATCATGGATCGGGATCAAAACCTCTGGGATGAGAAGCTCGATGCCGACTCCAAGTCTGGAAAATTGGACTTTCTATTTAACGAAGCCACGTCTCCCAACCTGACAGACTTTCCACCTGCTAAATGAGGTCCGTCGGTACCCCTCGTTTTTGGCAACTCTATTCAGCCCTGCCGCCTGCGGTAAAACAGAAGGCAGTCAAGAGCTACCATTTGTGGCGAACGGATCCACATCACCCTTCTCTTCGATTTCGTCTACTTTCTGGTTCTTCCAATCGATACACCATTCGAATTGGGACACATTATCGAGCCTTGGCAACGCTCCAGGCCAATGTGACCACTTGGATTTGGATTGGCACACACTCTGACTACGACCACCTTGTCCGGTAGCTGAACCACCGGCAATCTTTCAATATTCTCACCGCGTTGCAAAATAGGGAAGTCGTCTTCTTCGAGCTTCCGCTTAGCCGGTAAAGCAAGTACTCCTATCTGCGCACATTCCCGCAACCATAGGTGCTACGATACAATCCACTCCATCGATGCCCTATGCCGAAATCGAGCTTGCCCTGCATCCGCTCGGTCAAAGTCTCTACCAAGTCGATCTCCGCATCACAGACCCGAATACCGAAGCCGTCTTCCAACCCGCCCACGGCCAGGCCACACTCACCACTGACGCCCTCGAAGACTTCGAATCGAAGCCCCTTGAATACGGTGCGCTCCTCACCGATCTGCTCTTCAAAGACCCCGCCATTCGGGAAGGCTGGATCGCCGCCCGCGCTGCTTTTCAAAAGGCGGAAATCGATATTCGGCTTCGCCTGCTGCTTACCCCTGGCGATGCCCTTCTCCACAGCTTTCGCTGGGAACTCCTAGTCGATCCCATCTCAAAACTCCCTCTGGCCACCTCCAAGGAAATCCTGTTCTCCCGCTTGCTGTTCAGCCGCGATTGGCGCAACGTAAAGCTCAGGCCCAAAGGTGATCTCAAGGTCGTCATCGCCGTCGCCGCGCCCGCCAACCTTAAAGAGAAATTCAAGCTCGCCCCCGTCGACGCCGCCGCCGAAACCGCTCCAATTGTGGAAGCAATCGCTCCGATAGTCCCGCAGGTTGCAGCCACCCCACTTACCCTGGCGGCGCTCCTCAACATACTCGAATCCTCCCCCGACATCGTCTACCTCATCGCTCACGGAACCATCGTCGATGACGAACCTTTCCTATTCCTATGCGATGAAGCAAACCAGACGGTAATGACCCCTGCTAAAAAATTAGCCGAGAACATTGCCCGCCTCGATACTCCTCCCCGCCTGATCGTACTCGCTTCCTGCCAGAGCGCCGGCTTTTCGGACACCTCCCAAGCCTCCCTCGCTACTCACCTCTCTGCCGCCGGAGTCCCCGCGGTAATCGCCATGCAGGGCAACATCACGATGAAGTCCGTGCGCCAGGCCATGCCCCGCTTCTTCGAAGAACTCTTTAAAGACGGACAGATCGATCGCGCTCTCTCAGTCGCCCGCTTCGAAGTTCGTGACAATCAGGACGCCTGGATGCCGGCGCTGTTGCTCCGTCTCAAATCGGGCCGCATCTGGTATGACCCCGGCTTCAAATCGGAAAACTCCACCTCTGACTTCTGGAACGAGATCTGCCTCCAGATCTACAAAGACAAGGCCCTCCCCATCGTGGGCCCCAACCTGTCTGAAGATTCCATCGGCTCATCGAGCGATATTGCACAATCGATCTCCGACTCCTTCGGATTCCCACTTTCCCCATCCGATCGCGGTGATCTCGCCAAAGTCTCGCAATACCTGCTCATCTCTCAAGGGCCCAACACTGCGCGTACGCAGGTCAAAGAACAGATGGTGAAACACGCCAGGAAAAGGTTCCCCCAAATCGCCTCTGAAGACCTTAAGGGGACTCTCAAAGAAGTCGCCGCACTCGAACACGCCGACGCCAAAGCCCCATTCACGATCCTCGCCGGCCTTCCGGTCACTAACTTCATCGATGCCTCCGGCCACAGCCTGCTCCTCTATGCGCTGCGGGCTGCCGGCAAGGCCCCGAGTGCAAAATTGAGCGCCTGGCGGCCTGTCGAAGGCAACAGCAGCCTAGCGCCGCCTGACATCCTGTCGAGCGAACTCTCTATCGAAAAGCCCCTACTCTACGGCATTTTCGGCGACTGCCTAATCGAGCGCGACTGGGTTCTCACCGAAGATGACTTTCTCGATTTTCTGGTTCGCTCTTCGGAATACAAGCTCCTTCCCCCACACGTCTCAACCGTCCTCTGCAAGCGCTCCCTCCTCTTTCTTGGCTTCGACCTCGATTCCTGGATCTTCCGCGTACTGTTCCGCTTGATCATGCTCCGTGAAGGCATTGCGCTCCAGCGGGGCCAGACCCACATCGGCGTTCAACTCGACCCGGATGACACACGTTTCGCCGATCCCGAGCGAGCCCGCAAGTATCTGATCAACTACTTCCAGTCCAGCCGGAGAGGCAGCCAGGCCGAGCCTGAAATAGAAGTCTACTGGGGTTCCGCTTCGGACTTCCTCCGGCAGCTTTCCTCAGAGATGGAACAGCGCAAGCACCTCAAGCAACTCGTAGCCAGTGAGAGCGAAGATGATAGATAACGCCTCTCCCTTCAAAGGGCCCGTCCCGCTCTCGGTTGGAGACCGCCTTCTCGGCCGGGACCGCGAGAAGGACGGCATCTACAACCTGCTCTGTTCCAGCCGCATCGTTCTACTCCACTCCCCCTCAGGAGCCGGAAAAACTTCCCTCGTCCAGGCCGGCTTGCTCAAGCGGCTCAAGAAGGACTTCGATGTCTGGGGCCCCGCCCGCTTGAACGAATCTGCGGTCTGCTCTGTGGCAAATCGCTTCAGCGCCAGTCTGATCCGCAGTCTCGACAAAGACCCATTGCTCGCCAGCCTCACCCTCACCCAATACGCCGCACAACGACGCAAGGACAGCAATCCTTACCTCATCATCATCGATCAGTTTGAAGAGGTCCTCACCTCCGACCCCTTAAACCACAAAGCCATCAAAGAGTTCTTCGAGCAACTTGGCATGCTACTCCAGGACGCTTCCTGCTTCGCCCTCTTTCTGATGCGTGAGGACTACCTCGCTGCCCTCGATCCCTACCGCGGAAGGGTCCCCACCCAGATCAGCAACCGTTTTCGACTCGAACTCCTTTCCCTTCCATCGGCCAAGCTGGTCATCTCCGGTCTCACGGAGAAAACCGCCCATCCTATCGACCCACTTGCCGTCGACAAGCTCGCCGAAGAGCTAGCCAATGTGCAGGTCCTCCTCCCGGACGGCAGAAGCGAAATGCAGGTCGGCTACTTCGTTGAACCCGTCTTTCTGCAAGTCATCTGCTCCAGCCTTTGGTCCATGGTCGTATCTGAACCGAACCGAACCAAGCTGCAAATCGATCCTGAAGACATCCAAAAACTGGGCGACGTCTCCAACGCCCTCGCCCTCTACTACTCTTCAAGCATCGGGCAGATCGCCCAAGGCAATCGACAGTTGGAGAGCGCCATCCGGGATTGGTTTGGAAACAAACTGATCACTCCTTCAAGGCACCGCGCCCTCGCCGCCAAGGAGCCAGACAAGACAAAGCTGGCCGATGAAATCTTCGTTCAGCTCGAACTGTCTCTACTCATCCGCCGTGAAGATCGCGCTGGCGCCGAATGGTTCGAGCTCTCCCACGACAGCCTCATCCCCGCCGTGCTGCGCGACAACGCAAGGTGGAAGAAGAAGCAAACCCCGCTCGAGCAGGTTGCTGAAAACTGGGCCAAGGGCGGTCGCCGTGACGCACTCCTGGCAACAGGCGCGGAACTCGAATCCCTACAAAAGGGCTTAGACCCCTACACCATCGACTCAACTTCCCGCGAATTCCTCGATGCCTGTCGCCTGGCCGAGGTCGAAGAAACCCACCGAGAGCAGGCTAAGGTCGGCGAGCGCCGCATCGCCAATTTCATGGTGTTCTTCTACGGAATGGCCGCCGCTGCCGTTCTCGCCAGCTACCTCTTCGTCGCTCGCAAAGCCCAGTTGACAGACGGCCTCTTCGTCGAGTATTTCTCTTGGATCATCCCCGCCAACATCATCGGCGGCTTGTGCTCTCTACCCATTCTCGCCATCTACCGCCGCGATCAGCGCATGCAGCAACTCCTGCTCAAACTCAATCGCAAACACCGCCGCGATCCCTCGCTCCAACCACTCAAGCCCGAAACGCTCTCGGCCCCCGCCGAGCCAACGCGCAATGAGACCTCCGCCACCCTCGGCCAGGGCGAAAAGGACACGCTGTCCTTCGTCCCATACTGGATATTGCTTGCCGTTGCCGGTTCCGACGGCAGCATTGAATCGCGCGAAGTCAACGCCCTCTTCCAATTCCAGAAGCTCCGGCGAATCAAGGAGCGTGAATCCGTAATTGAAAAATTCGTAGACGATCCTCGCCCAGCTGACCAGGGCCTGGCCGAAGCCGCAGCCATCCTCGCTTCCAAGCTCAAACCTGCAGAAGCCAACGCCTTCCGCAACGACATGGCCAAACTGGCCAAATCCATTTCAGCGCCGTCTCAACCCGTCAATCAGTCCTTCAAGTTTGTCGAAGCCGCCTTGGCCGGCGCCAACATCGCAAATCTTCGTCCCGGCTTCAATCGCTACTACAAGCACTCAGGCCTCTACTCGAAAGCCGGTCTCGCCGTAGCCTTGGTCGCGTCCTCCTTCGTGGCATTTGGATTTGCCTACGCCTACTCCTGGCTTCAGGCGCTCATCGCAAACTGGCACTGGGGATTCAAGCTGGCAATTGCCTTCGTCTTTGGCCTCCTGATCGCCACCATTAGCATCGGCCTCTCCTGGTTCACCAGTATCCGCAACCCGCGCCTACTCGCCTTTCTGGCCACCAGCACTGCCCTCGTGGCAATCTACGCCCGCTGGGCCCTTACCTACTCAATCGTCCTTCCCGGCGATTGGTGGCCAAAGATCCAAAGCTTGTCGAGCGACCAAATCTACTACGCCGCCATGGAAGCCCTGGTTGTCCTAACGCCCGCCCTGCTCACCGCCTGGTTCCCCATCGTAGGCGCATTTTGCGATGGCTGCGATGAATGGGCGATCGACGAAGCAGGTCTGCTACTGCTCAAAGACGACGGCCCAGACTTCATACCTAAACTCACAACTCAGCTCGAACAAGGCAACGTCGAATTCCTCGAAGCCTACGCCGCACCCGATACCTATTCCGATACCGCCAATAGCTGGCTGTCTCTCTCAATCGAATCCTGCCCGGTCTGCAACGGCCTTTTCATCCTCACCGTCTCCAGCCTCGAAGCCACCCTCGACAAAGGCGTCCGCAACATTCAGGACAACGGCCCCATCATCGAACAACTGCTGATCAATCGACGCATGGCCCACTGGATCCGCAGCTACAAAAGTCGCAGCTAAGGCCAATACTTCCGCACAACCTCCCACCGCTCCAGCATCCAGTGCCACCCCGTATGCGCCGCCAGCGTAGACAACACAATCACCCAAACTCGCGATAGAACCACCAACCGCAACACCGCCCACAACACGCCCACCACCAACACCTGCCCCAGTTCCACCCCCACATTAAAAGCCACCAGCGAGCTCAATAAATGCGCACCCGCAAATTGCAAACTCTCCTTGAGCGCAAACGAAAATCCAAACCCATGCACCAGCCCGAATCCGGCCACCACCACCCACCTGCCCCCAATCCCCGTAATGTTCTCAAGAGCCATCCACACAATCGACGCCGCAATCACCACCTCCACCGCTGAAGGAAACCACAACCAATCCGGCGCATAGCCCAGGGCTGACCCAATCAAGGTCAACGAATGCCCCACCGTAAACGCACTCACAACCCCCACCAGCCTCCACAAACTCCGCACCGGAATTACCAGGCACAACAAAAATAGCAGGTGATCCATCCCGTCCAGAAT
>Ga0163152_10008148_pt1 | contig 11269 bp, 6 predicted proteins | sample OliLakLV19MP8IB2_FD_148635 | JGI IMG/M metagenome (GOLD analysis project Ga0163152, IMG submission 148635) | Freshwater microbial mat bacterial communities from Lake Vanda, McMurdo Dry Valleys, Antarctica - Oligotrophic Lake LV.19.MP8.IB-2 | ecosystem: Environmental > Aquatic > Freshwater > Lake...
AGAGCGATCCGACCGAGCATGCGCCGAACGTCGGGTTTCGTTGTGCCCAAGATGTGCCGACCCTGCCGTAGGCCCAGCGGCTACCGGGCCGACTTGCTCGCGCGTGTCGGGGGAGGGCTCGCCGGCTGCCCGGCCAGGACTGGATAGACCAGGCCGGCAAGCGCGCCGCCCAGGATCGGGGCCACCCAGAACAGCCAGAGTTGTTGGAGCGCCCAGCCGTCGGCAAAGACGGCGGTGGCGGTGCTGCGCGCCGGGTTCAGCGAGAGATTGGTCACCGGGATGCCCGCCCAATTGATCAGCGCCACAGCTAGCCCGATGGTCAGCGGCGCGAAGCCTTGGGGTGCTCGGCTGTCTGTCGTGCCCAGAATAATCAGGAGGAAAAAAAAGGCAAAGATTGTTTCGGAGCAGAAGCCGGCTACCAGTGAATAGCCCGCTGGGGAGTGGTCGCCATAACCGTTGGAGGCAAATCCGCCGGGGACGAACCCGGCCCGTCCGGTGGCGATGAGATAAAGGACCCCGGCCCCCAGAATCCCCCCGAGCACTTGGGCGGCAATGTAGCCCGGCACCTCGTGCGCCGGGAACCGCTTGCTGAGCAGGAGGCCCACGGTGACCGCGGGGTTGATATGGCAGCCGGAGATATGGCCCAGCGCGTAGACCATCGTAACCACGGCTACCCCGAAGGCGAACGCAATCCCGAAGACCCCAATGCCGAGTGACGGAATGGCAGCGCTCAGGAGGGCGCTCCCGCAGCCGGCGAAGACCAAAAAGAAGGTGCCGAGTGCTTCGGCGGCTAAGCGTCGTCCCATCGTGTCCCCGCTCCTCGTGAATACCGGTGCGCACTATGCCGTGGGCCGCGCCAAAGTGCAAGTGCGGCAGGACGGACGACGGGACGCCTTATCATTGGGCAGCTAGCACCAGATCGATCAAAGGTTATTCAGGCTTCACAGGTGGCTGGAGCGGAGCGGATGGGTCTGCGATATTCGGAAGAGGGCGGGGAGTTCCATCCTGGCGGTCGAGTTTTTCGATGACATCTTGCTTGAGTTTTGTGGGCTCCTCAATTCGATTCTCACGCTGCAGCGTTCCCAATTCAGCTGATTTCCGGGCATTCAACTCCACCATGTCTGCCTCATCCCTGACGAGGGTTGGGGTTAGGAACACGAGCAGGTTGAGTTTCTCGATCTGTTGGCTTTGGAATTTGAACAGCCAACCCAAGATCGGGATATCACCCAAGAGCGGAACCTTTCGCTCGTTGATGGTGATGTTATCTCGTACAAGCCCACCGATGACGATCGTCTGTTGATCTTTTGCGATGGTGGTCGTTTCCATCGATCGTTTGGTTGTAGTGGGCCCGACTGGGATGCTGGAGTTGCCGCTCCCGATGGTCTGTGCGACATTCTCTGCGATCGCCGTCAGCTCTTGCTTAATTTCTAATCGAATCAGGTCGTTTTCCATCACTTGAGGAGTGATTTCCAGCGTGACGCCGACGTCTTTTCGCTCGATCGTGACGAGGGTACCACCCGTGATTCCCTGAGCTTGACCTGTGGGGAATGGACGATTTTCACCCACAACGATCTTCGCTTTTTGGTTATCCGCGGCAAGTACTTGAGGGGTCGAGAGGACATTCGTATCTGTCAGGTTCAGCAACAGTTGTAAGAATGCGCGCACGTTGACCGTGTTGAGGGCTGCCAGCGCTCCTCCCGTTGCAGCGCCCCCAGCCGCCCCAGTAACGGCCTGCGCGATCGTGGACAAAGCGCCAGGGTCGGAGTTGAATCCAGCAAGACCTTGCAGCGAGCCACTCTTGCCTAACGCTAAGGCCTGAATGGGGTCACTTCCGATCGATTTAAGCCGATCGACCTGTACCTCCATGATGACGGCTTCCACAAAGACCTGATTTCGGCGTGTATCGAGGTCCCGCATGACGGCCAGCAATTTCGTGTAGGCGCCTTTTGTCGAACTGATGACGATCGAGTTCGTCGCCTTGTCCGCAAAGACCTGGACGGGGGCTTCGAACTCGCTCAAGGGCCTAAAGAGTGGCCGGGTGCCCGGTGTTGCCTGTACCACGGTCTGAGATCGGGCGACGAGATTGGTCAGAATAGCGGCAAGGTCGGTCGCATTGGCGTTCTTGAGTTTATAGACATACGCCCCTCGTTCAGGAGGAAGCTCGCCCATCGCGACGATTTGATGAACATTCCCTTTCGCGATGACAGCCAGACGACTGACTTCGAGCGCCGCCACGAACATGCTGTAGGCTTGGTCGGGGGTAACTTTGGTCGGGGAATATACGCTGATTTTCCCCCCGGCCTTTTTGACCACTTCGTCCAAGACGAAATTCTTGCCGGTTAATTCGCTGATGAAGCGAACAAACACAGAGAGTTCGACATCATTGAAGTCGAGAGAGACGCGTCCGGAGTTATTTCCTCCAGATTCAGCTCGCAGGGTTGGTGGAAGCAGCCACCCACTCAGTGCTGCCAGTAGGCAGATGAGCGAGGCATGCCTGATCCACCTTGATTGTCCGAAAGAGAAAAAATCCATGATTCCTATAACAGGTACGTGGAGAGACCGATCATCCCGCGGAACCGACCGAGCATGAAGAAGGTAATAGGGAACGGTACCATACGGCTCGTCATCGACACAACCAACTAACGTATTCTGTTGCATGAGCGCTGCTCCAGCGACCCCTATACAGTGTGAGGCTCCCTCGATCAGACGGTCGGACTTGCTACTCAATTGCTCGACATTTTGCGGGAATATCTCCTTTCCTATTCAGGGCGGACAAGCTATTGAAGCGCTGCTGTGCAGGAATAGTTTTTTCACAACCTGCTTAGCGCCCCTCCTGCCTGCTGAACACTGGTCCATGCTGTTCGGACTTCCATACAGAAGGACCAGTCCATGTGCTTGTGTTCGCCCGTCATCGCTTCACGCATACGCTCTCTCCCGGAGACTCTTGACAGGCTTGTCCATTTTTGAAAATGAGCGAGAACTAAGAATGAAAAATGGGCTAAACTCCTTAATAATCAATGAATTTCGAAATTCACACGACGACCATAGCGGCACTAGGATTGCCCCTCTCATCTCAGTTTGCCCATCTCATGCTCGTATGAGATCGAACAGACTCGAAATCTGCTGCAAGTTGGCCATGGGAAACACTTCGCATCTTTCGATGATCTGCTAAGGTTATAACGTGCGGACCGATAAGAAACCCTCTCAAAAAACTGACAAGAAAGCTCCCTCTCGAGCGCATAGCCGGGGTGTGATCGGCTATGGCAAGAAAAGTGTGCTTCTGGAAGAAGCCATCACCCACATGAATGCCGGCAAGTATGGCCGGTCGTCCGCTGCGTTAAAAGAACTGCTCGCCCTTGATCCTCAAAATACGGAAGCCCGGCGACTCTTTGCCACGCTGCACCTACGACTGGGTAGCCTTGTCACGGCGCGGCAGGCATTTGAGGCCCTCGCCAATGAAGCGATCGAGCGACAAGACTTATGGCTGGCCGAATCCTTGTTGCGAGAGTATTTGGCTGCAGGACCGCGCTGCGTGCCGTTCCTCGAGCTCCTGGCCCACGTCTACGATGAAAAGGGAGATGCCATGGCTGCGGTGGCCGAATTAGGGAAGGCCATCGACATCCTTATCGAAGATCCAGACTCTGACAATCCCAAGAAACCCTCTCAGCTCTATACAAAGGTACGAGCGCTTGCGCCGGCAAGCCCCGTGGCACTTCAGTTTGCCTCTCTCTTCGACATTCAAACAGGCGAGCTTCTTGCGCCTCATCCACCGGCTCCTGCCGAAGCGGCGCCAGTGGAAGCCGATGCCTCACTGCATCTCCAGAGCGAAACCCTCTCTATCTCCGAAGAATCTCAGGCGATCTCTGATGTGATGCCGTGGGAGCGGCTCGACGGGGCTCCTCCGAATGAGGAGGCTCCGCCGTCCATTTCGTCGAGTCCCATCATCGAATCGCTCGACTCGCTAGATGTGGTGATCGATCCGAGGATGGCCGGTTTGGTTACCCAGGAACTGGAGATTCCGTTATCCGAATCTACTGGACCAATCCAGGAGGACAATCGCCTCGATCAGGAAATGGGGTCATCAATATTGACGGTGCCTTCCCTTTCAATGAATGGGCATCGTGATAATGAGGGGAAAGATCCGATTGTCGAAGCTTCGCCCTCAGTCGAGGAGCGACTGAGCCCTAGCCCTCCAGAAAGTTACACAGGAGATGGAGCGAGAGTCGCGGTCTCTCCCCTCGGATCACCAGGACTCTCTTCTCCCATGCCTTGGGAGCAGATAGAAAATGTCACGATCAAGATTGAGGAAACGATCCCGCCGCCGGCTCCATTGGCACAATCGGAAGAGGCGCCCCTGGCGGGAGGCGAATCCGTTTTTGCTTCGTCCGCTATCACTCAGCCTGAACCTGTATCAGAACAGTTGCCGAGTCCAACTCCCGTGCTGGATATGACCGAGGCTCGCGAATCGATCTTTGCGGCGGAGCCGTCAACGATCCCCGATATACCTCAAGAGCCTGAAGTCTCACCCCAGCCTGCCGCTGAATCCTCGCCCACGGCTCAGTCGACGGCCTCGCTTGCGCTATCGGAGGCAGCCTCCGTATTGGGTGGTGAATCTATTTTTGTCCCGTCCGCTATCACTCAGCCTGAACCTGCATCAGAGCAGTTGCCGAGTCCAACTCCCGTGCTGGATATGACCGAAGCTCGCGAATCGATCTTTGCGGCGGAGCCGTCAACGATCCCCGATATACCTCAAGAGCCTGAAGTCTCAACCCCGCCCGCCACAGATCCCTCCCCCACGGCCCCGTTTTCATGGAACACCATATTCGACGGCGCATGGAAGTTTGCCGAAGAAACGCTGTCGCCAAATTCACCGGCCGCATTGTCCAAGTCGGATACGACTTCACAGGATACGAAGGGCATAGAATTAGTTCAGCCAGAACCCGTGACAGACTCGGTATTCTCCGACCCCTCTAGTCCTTCAACTCCAGAACCGCTGGTTTCATTCAGTGATCCCGAGCCGCTGCCGGACACTCACCCTTCGATCTTAAGTGAAGTGAGTGGCTCGATTACAGAAATACCTGCGATCAGAGCGTCTGATCTACCATTCTCACCTGCGGCTGTTCTTTCAGAAGCACCCGTGCAGCTAGAGGAGCCACCGACTTTATCGAGCGATGCCCCAAGCTCCTTCAAGATGGATGTTCCGGGGCCTCCTCTGTCAGAGCCAACCGAACCCGCTCGAGAACCTGAATCAGTTTCATTCTCGTACTTTACGCAGCCGCAGCCTGTGGCGCCATTTCCGGAAGCCTCCGCTCCAGAACTCCCACATTCAGTGGTGATTCCGGAAGCGCCACCCGCGCCTGAACCGGTTTCCGCAAAGCCCCCCGAAATGTCCGTCCCACTATTTACGGTTGTCTCGGATCCTCCACCCTCCGTGACACCAAGCGCTGCGCCATCGATGGAGACAGCGTCGCCTTGGAGTACCGGCGAGGTCGAGGTTCAGCCACATCGTCCGTCTGAAAAGAAACGAAACTGGGACAAGGAGAAGGGGGATGTCCCACTCGATTCGGCGGTTTCATTGCCAGTGATCGAGGCAGCGCCTGCATCAGCCACTGAATTGTCACGTAGCGGTGGGTGGGAGTCGGTTCCTTCTGAAGCGGCCCCTCCTGTCGAAGCGGTGGCTCCCATTCCGGAAAGAGTGGTTCCTCCGGAAGATACGAGACCGGAGTGGGTTCGGGCGAGTGAGTCGATCACATTTGTAAGCACTCCTCCACCGTCTCCTGAGACGCGGGAGGATCCTGGTGTCGAACCTGCTCACTCGAAACCAGAGCCTGCCCTGTCGGTTGCTGCGTCGGCCGTGGATGTACTTTTTGACTCAACAGGTGAGCATAGCCAGGTTCTTACGCAGGATCGTCTGGCATCGCCAAGACCGCGGCCTCGGGTTTCCAGGAAAATGGCGCGGGTCCGCAACGGCATCTCGTCGTTTATCGGGTCGTGTTTTTCGACAACGCGATCGATGGTGTTGTTGTGTGTGGGGTTGGTGTTCTCCTGTGTAATATTGACGGCAATCGGCATAGGGGCGGTCGGATTAGCCTGGACCCTGATGGAAGCTCCCCCGTCGTCGACCTATCAGAACCTGACAGCAAGTCCTCCACAAGCACTCACCGATTCAACAAAAAACGGGTATTTCTTGCTGCTCGGATTCGATGTTCCCGGGGGACAGAATCCGATCCGAGCGGGTTACGAGCGTAATGCGGAGGAGATCGATCTTCAGGCGGCGCACTCCTGCATGCTGGGCGATGAAGGGGAAGGCGCGACGACAGGAACCCCTGCCCATGTGGCCCATACATGGTTCGCCAGCGCCGACCCAATGGCACAACTGAAACCGCAGGCAGCATCGATACGATTATGGGCGGCTCAAGAATCGCTTGCTCTCAAACGTTACCAACAGTGGCTGTCGATGCCGTTTGAAGATGCGGGCTACGGGAAAATCTTGAGCCCGAACTGTGCCCATATTCTCTTGGCTCATCGGTTGTACCTGGCAGAAGGGTTTGGGCAGGATATCAACGCAGGGCTTGGGCGGCTTGAGAACGATATGGCATCCTGGCGTACTGCGCTGGGACAGTCGAAGACGTTGATGATGAAGATGTTGGCCGTGACGGCGGTACAGGACGATGCTGCTATTGCGTCCGGGCTCTTGACCCGTCAGGATCTCAATGAGACAGTGATCAATCGACTCGGCAAAATCGTTCGCCCCCTGGATCAGGTTGAGTTGTCTATCCGATGGCCGATGCAGAGCCATCTTCTGTGGGGGACGAATGCCGCGATGAAAAGCGTGAAGAACGACAAGACTGCCGACCGCCCTCTGTATGTTGCCATAGCGGCTGCGATGCCCCTTCCTGTGCAGCGGCGATCCAACGATTATGCTGATTACTACGAGGAGGCGAGCAAAGCGGTGGCGGAAGGGCGCTATACCAACTTGCCCAAACCGTCTAGTTTCATTCGAACTTCCGTCGCCAGCGTGGTGGACTACGTGGCGAATCCGATCGAGCACATTATCGGAATCGAGCCACTCCCTTCATGGGATCCCTATGTTGGGCGAACGGTGGAGACCGATGCGCGGCTTCGTCTGGCGACCTTGCAAGCCTGGATCAGACGGGGGGCGCAAGAGGAGAATGTGGTCACGCGTCTCGCAAAGGCAGGACAGACCCTCTATGACCCCTTCACCGGTCTTCCTATGCTGGTCGATCAGCGTAAGGGGGTGCTTTATAGTGTTGGGCAAGACGGCAAAGATCAAGAAGGCGATCCTCAGCGCGATGTTGCCGTCGTAATTCCCAGATCTCAATGGGTTGGGCTTGAGAGCAGCCGCTCCGTGTCTTCACCACGGTCCAAGTAATTCACCGTTCCCTTCCTTATCTGTACTCAAAGATTTCTGATTTCTTCACCCGCTCTGGTTGCTTGACACTGCTGACCGTATTCCAGAGAATCACAGCATACCACTACGAGAATAGGCACCATGGCGTCCTCACCATTACCCTTTCCACATGCTTCCTTGGCAAAGAAAGGGGCCACATTTCCATCTGCCGTTCCGACGCAGATCGTCTCGAACGAAGAGTTCACCCCTTTCAGTCAGACGGCAGATCAGGCCCGTGTTGAATCGCGTGTCGTCACGATTGTGGAGAGAACCGCTGCTCGACGAGGTCTGACGCGTCGAGATTTTCTCAAGACGACCGGTGGGATGGCCGCTGCGTTGCTGGCCATGAACTCGATCTTCGGAAAGTTTTTTCAGGTTGGAGAAATCGAACTGTTTGAAACGGCCGCCTTTGCCGAGCAACAGGGCGCGCCCTACTTTATCTTCGATGTACAGACGCATTACGTCGGCTCGCATTTCGATCCGACCGATACGGAACACAATCGAAAGGGCGCGGTATCCAAACAGGGGCTGCTGTCGCTCAGACGATGGATACGGGAGTCCGGGCTCAATCCGAAGCTGGCGGGAGACCGAGGCACTATCGACGATCTTTCGTGGGAAAATTTTGTGAAAGAAGTGTTTCTCGACAGTGAGACCGCCATCGGCCTCATCAGTACACCGCCGGGACCCTATCCGCAAGAAGCGGTTGTGCCGCCGAACGAGATGGCGCATATCCGTGACGAAATCAATCGCCTTGCGCAGTCCCAACGCATGCTGGCGCATGGATTGGCCACACCCCAGCTGGGGACAGCCGACCTGGATTTCATGGCGATGCAGGCGGAGATGCTCAAGGTTGATGCCTGGAAGTGTTACACCGGCTCCTGTCCGAAGGGATTCAATCGTGGCTGGTGGATGGACGATGAGAAGATCGCCTATCCGATGCTGGAGCAAGCGCGCAAGCTCAACGTGAAGCGTGTCTGTGTTCACAAAGGACTTCCTCTTGGGCCGGTGCCGGATTACAACCACCCCAAGGATCTGATCAAAGCCGCAAGAGACTTTCCAGACATCGATTTCCTGGTCTATCACTCGGGGCTCAAGAGCACTTCGACAGCAGATACAGTGTTTGCAAAAACAGGTGAAATTCCCTGGACAACCGAATTCTGCCGTATGAGGCAGGCGCAGCCTGGAATTAAGAACATTTATATGGAGCTTGGCTCGACCTTTGCGCAACTTGTCACGACCTATCCGGTGGTCTGTGCGCATCTGCTCGGGCAGATCATCAACGCATTTGGTTCCGATCATGTGCTCTGGGGGACTGACTCGATTTGGTATGGGTCGCCACAATGGCAGATCGAGGCCTTTCGGCGATTTCAGATTCCTGATCGGCTGATTGAGCAGCATGGGTACCAGCGGCTCACGCGCCAGGTAAAGGAACAGATCTTTGGATTGAATGCGGCGCTGGTGTTTGGCGTCGATGTCAAAGCGAAGCGGAATGCATTACAACAAGACGTGCTGGGGCAACTCAGGATGAGCTATCTAGAGGAAGGACCGGAGCCGAGCCATCGCGTCTATGGGTGGGTGGTGGGAGAGCCGAACTGAGTAAATGGAGGACGTGACCACATGAAAAGCGAAATCTTATACCCAGGGGCGTTTCCGATGGTGCGGGTGGACTTGGCGGCAGGGGAAAACATCAAAGCCGAGTCGGGTGCGATGGTAGCATGCTCACCGACCATCGACATTGAAAGCAAGATGGAAGGCGGCTTTCTCGGAGCCCTGTCGCGAAAGTTTTTGACGGGAGAGAAGTTCTTCTTCCAGACGTTGCGCGCCAGCCGAGGCCCTGGTGAGGCATTGCTGGCTCCAACGGTACCCGGCGAGATTGTCATTTTAGAACTCGATGGTGTGAACGAATACATGGTGCAGAAAGACGGTTTCCTCGCGGGCGCCGATACGATCGTCATCGAAAGCAAAATGCAGGGCCTGAGCCGTGGATTGCTGGGTGGAGAGGGCTTCTTCATTCTGAAAATCAGCGGAAAGGGGACACTCGTTCTGAACAGCTTCGGGGCCATTCACAAGATCGAGTTGAAGCCCGATCAGGAATACATTGTGGACAATAGCCACCTTGTAGCTTGGTCCTCCACGACCTCCTACAACATCGAAAAAGCCACCTCCGGTTGGGTTGCTAGCTTCACGTCAGGCGAAGGGTTTGTCTGTCGGTTCCGGGGGCCAGGACTCGTCTACATTCAAAGCCGGAACCCGGGAAGTTTTGGGGCGTGGATCAGACAGTTTATTCCGGTTTCCGAATAACGGCTGCTGAAAATGTCTACGTTATCACCCGCCCAACCCCGTCGCGCCAAGACGCGCCAGTGCCCAAGCTTCGTCCTCGACTCGCAGGGAATCCTCAACGTATCCCGTACGTGGAAGGAGCTGTCTTGGCAGCTCGGGGCGGGTGGCTGGAAACTATTACGCTTCCGGTTTCTGCTCGCCTGCGGCCTCGTTCGCGGTCATTTTGATCAGCCGTACAACCCCAGATGACCGCTATGATTCCCAACGCCCTTTGTTTCGGTGATGAGTTTCCTGCCGCTGGTGCGCCTTGTCTTGTTCAAGTCGAGGAGCATGGACTCACCGTGACTTTTGCATCCGATACTACCGATGACCAATCGGAGTCCGTTCCTTTTTCAAGCCTCACCGTCTCGGCAGGGGGACTCGACCATGACCAGCTTGTCGTGAAATGGGCCGGGCAAAAAGGGGAGCGAACACTCTATCTAAAAAACCCTGACATCATTCGCGCCTTCCGGCAAGCGGCGCCGGATCAGCTAAGTCATTCCTTTGAACAGGCGGCGGAACGCGTCCGTCAGGTGCGTCACCGGGGCCGGCTCGTCTGGAGCCTAGCCGGCGGGGTGCTCCTGGCCACGGTGCTGGGACTCTGGTTCCAGTCCGATCTGCTCGTCGAGATTGCGGTAAGCCGGATTCCGGTAGAGTGGGAACAAAAGTTGGGCGAATCGGCCTATCGGGATTTTCTCAGCCATCAGGAAGTGATGAAAGAGGGCCCCGCGGTCGCAGCGCTGGGAGAGATGACCCAACGTATGACGGCGCAGATCCCGGATAGTCCCTACAAGTTCGAAGTGACAGTGGTGAAGAGCGACGTCGTCAACGCCTTTGCGCTTCCTGGCGGGTACGTGGTGGTATTCACCGGGCTCATGAAAAAAGCAGAAAGCGGCGAAGAAGTGGCAGGCGTGCTGAGCCATGAACTGAATCATGTACTGAAGCGGCATGGGCTTGAACGGATCGTGAAAAGCCTCGGGCTGATGACGGTAGCGGCCATTGTGTTCGGTAATCAGCAGGGCCTCGTCGGGATGATGAAGCAGCTCGGCGTCGAGCTGTTCACCCTCAAGTTCGGCAGAGAGCAGGAGACCGAGGCCGATCTAACAGGATTACAATTGCTTCAGCGGGCAAAGATCAATCCCTCCGGTATGATCACATTTTTCGAACGGCTCTCGGAGAAAGATCAGGGTCGAATGGAGTGGCTCTCCACGCATCCGATGAGCGCCGCCAGAGCCGATCGATTGAAAGCGGAGCTTGCAGCCTTGACGAAGAAATCGCCGGAACCTTTTACATTCGACTGGAAACAGGTGCAGGCGTCACTCGGGTCTTAGTCCAGCCCATCTATAGTCCGATGAATCTGTCCCGTCGATCCTGCTAATAATCGAGCCCCTCTTGAAGGGGCCGTCAAAACGGGTGGAGAGGTCGCTTTATGATCAGATCTTTTCCATTGAAGAAAGCGTTCCCTCTGGACTGTATGTGAGATGGTAAACTGAAATTTTATCTTTCGCCGCGATCTCTAACGGTGTGCCTATGAACTCC
>Ga0163152_10008149_pt1 | contig 11269 bp, 8 predicted proteins | sample OliLakLV19MP8IB2_FD_148635 | JGI IMG/M metagenome (GOLD analysis project Ga0163152, IMG submission 148635) | Freshwater microbial mat bacterial communities from Lake Vanda, McMurdo Dry Valleys, Antarctica - Oligotrophic Lake LV.19.MP8.IB-2 | ecosystem: Environmental > Aquatic > Freshwater > Lake...
GCGAACCAAAAGTTTGGCGGGGCGAGAAGTATAACATGGGGCCTATAGGCTAGACAGATGCGTGGATGTCAGTCGCGGGAGGGGCAGGGATGGTTCACAGAATATGTTTCCATTGGATTGACAGGTGGATTGACAGGTTCTAGGGGGAGACCTACACTCGCACGGCTTTGAACGTTTGGAACCGATAGGACGACAGACTGCGCAGGGTGGCCGATCGTGGCCGCAAGAGACTGGGTATGTCCAACGATGAGGAGGCCGGTATGAGAAACGTGGGAAGGGGATTCGCTCTTGTGATGCTGCTGTATGTGGCCGGCTGTGCGACGCCATCGCAAGATGCCAGTCAGGCCGTCGATGCGACCATCGTCATTCTTCCGCAAGCCGTTCACTTTTAGAACCTTGAGGGGGCGGATCTGGTCGTGGAGGCAGGCACCTATCGTGTGGAACGTGCTGCGGTGGAAGGACTCACGCTGAAGGCCTTGGATACCACAGGCATGGCCACGGTCAAAACCGGCCAGACGACCCACGACTTCAAGCTGCGCGGTCCCGTAGCACTGGTCGCTCCGGAAGGGGATGACACCCGCCACATTGCGCTGTTGTTACCAAGCGGAGAGGCCCTGGATGCTTCCGGCTCGCTCAGTGGCATCCAGTCCCGAGCCGCATCGTCACCCATGATCTCTCGCATGGCGTTACAACAATCGGTGCAGGTGTTGAGGCCAACCCAACTCACATTATTCGCGATGCCCCCTCCAGACCCCTGTGCCGGGGCCATTCCTCAAGCTCCCGTCATGACCGCGCCGATACTGTTAAAACCGTTGGCTTCACACCTGACGAATAAACAATTCATGGGCCAGTCTGTTATTCCGCAAGAGTTCGGGCCAGATCCCATTCCTGACGTCGTGGACTGGCAGCCTAAACAAAAGATTCCCGCAGGCCGGCAGCTCATTATTCAAGGCCGCAGCCTGGACCCTTCGCGCTTTGTCGCCAAAATCGGCAAAACCGTCTTGCCGATGGCCACGCAATCTTCCTCGGAAATTCGGCTGACGATTCCGGCAGACCTTCGTGCTTTCGGGATGCCCCTAGTGGTCTATCACCGTGGTGGGGCGCCGCGGACATTGGAACCTGGATACGAAGTCTTCGACCCGGCCTCCAAAATCACACGCGTCGTGCCGGAAACATTCAGTCAAGGCGATCTCGTTACCATTTGTGGCGTCAGCGTCTCGCATCTGCGTGTAAGCGAGTCAGTGAGGACCAACGCGGGTGCCAGCGGGGTTCCCCAGTATGAGACGAGAACGCTCGCCTTTGTTGGAATACCCAACGGGCAATATCAGGCCTATTACTACTTCGACCTCATCAACCCGATCGCATCATCGTCCGGTGATCGACTGACATTCGTGGTTGGAACGAGTTTGTATAAAGAAGTCTTCAGAGCTGCCACTCCGGACGGGAAAGCCGCCTATACCGATATCGTCCCAGATCCGGCACCACCGAATCCCGTGACCGGTCCCCTGAGCTTCCACTCGGAAACGAACCCGACCAATAATCGGGACGTTGTGGCTCCAAATCCTGTGACCTGGCGCTTAGGTGGACCGAGAATCGTAAAAGTTGGTATGCACCCAATGCCCAATTTGGCCTCGGCGAGCCATTTTTCCTGCAACCGACTATTTTGCCGAATAACACCATGTATTCCGGATATGGGGTGGGCCGGATGTTTGTCGTGGAGGGCAGTAACTTGGTGGGCCAGTACCGCATCGGCCCAGTTTCCGTTCCGCAACTGAGCCTGCTGTCTTCCGATGAAACGAAGGTGGGCGTGGTGCCGCCTCCTACCGTATCCGGCGGCGAGCTCTGCGGCACGAAGAATGGCGTCACAGGATGTGGGCCAACTCCCGTCACTGTTGTGCCGGGGCCCATACTGGCGTCCTTGCCGAATTTTCCGCTCGCATTGCGTGTCACCCACACCATCAACGGCTTGCACCTTCGCCCTTCAGGTGTAGCTGGCCTTACCTATGAACTCTCCGTGTCGGGCCTGATGAATCCTTCGCAACAAATCGCCGGTGGGTCTGCACCCACTATCGGTCAATGCAACATGGCGCTGCTGGTGCTCGAGTATACCGATTCCCGTCTCCAATTCCGCTTCGGCGATCCGGCCAGCCCGGCTCCTAACAGCAGCTGTATGGCGTCCCTTGCCAACTATTTCGACGCGACCAGTCCCAATCGACCGACGATGTTCTTGATGGGGAAATACAACGGCAAACAATTGACCGTCTGGCATCAGCAATTCCATTTGAGCCAGTAATGTCATTCGGTCGAATCTTGTAGAGCCCGCGACAGGATTCCTGCCGCGGGCCCGCTCTTGTTGATGACCGTGAACAGTCATGTTTTCTTACAGGTTAGGCACGCGGGCTTCTGCCTGCCTCCTCAAAACTGCCGGGCAGGACAGCCGATGGATGCGTGACCACTACGAGTTTCTAGGCGCTGGATAGGTGAACGGGTAGATTCCTGCTGGGCTGCGGCGAAACTATTGTAGGGTATATCCGATCCGGATCGGACTGATCTTATGGCCGGGGGTCGGCTTGGCCGTCATGAAAACGTAGACTAAGTATCCACGATCCCGATTGACCACGGGGATCGCGAGATTGCCGACAGTCATGAGGGTGCTCCGCATCGCGAATGCGCAATCACTCTTGATAGACACATCGAGAAGAGAGTCTCCTGGGGGCAGCATTCCCATGTTCGAAGCGCCTAGGCTGAGCCTGTGAGCGAGCAGACCGACTTGCACATCTTCGTCAAGCGCGTCATACACGAGCACCGACATCTCACGGATGATGGCTCCATCCGGCAATTGAACAGGCGCGGCCAATCTCGTGGCATAGGTGCCTGACGGCGCCGTCACTGTGAGTATGGTGCCAAGGATGTTACTCTGCTCGTCGACCGTGATCGGCGTAATCGGCGCTCCCGTATTTGTTTTCATATTTTCGAACAGCAGACTGCTCGCCAATGTCAGGGGAGAAATCGTGATGAAATGGGTGGACGGGACCGGCTGAGGCGCCACGATGTTGTCCGGTTTCGCTGACACCGTGCAGGGCTTTGTCGGGGCGAATGTCGCAACGGCGGACGTTGTGTAGGCATACCTCTTCAGCACTCCAGCCGAAACGAGCGCAGGCCCCCGGCTGTGAATGCCGCTCGGCGATCCCTTCGCGTCCAATGTGGCACCACCCGGCATAAGCCATACGATATGCTGTTCGTCGGGACCCAGCGCAATCGACAAGGCCATCGGCACGGTAAGGGTTTCCTCGTGCGTCCCGGCTGTTGTGGCAAGTTGGAGTGCCGGCTTGTCGTCTGTCGGCAGTAAGGTGAGCCACGTCTCATGGGCTTCCACGCGGTAGGTCCCGGAGGCCGCGACAAGATCCTGCCCTTGGGTGTCGAGAAAATGCACAGTCTGCGAGAGCTCAACGAGCACTGGGGGAATCTCTGCCCCTGCCGCAACAGGCATCCAGAATGCCAGGCTGAATACGCACACACAGATAATCCATCGCTGCCGTTTCATAGACCTCCACATGATCGTATTACGCTCCCCATAGCCTAGTGTGTTCAGTGCTCACGCCTATCCGCTATGGCCGCGGCAGGTACGTCACCACAAAATCAGTTCCTTGGAACTCGGAGTGCAGGATCTCGATCCGGGCTGGGCTCATGGGGTTGATGCTGGCCTTGGCCAACAGATCGGCGCGCACGAGCTGAAAGACCTGTTGCTCAAACTGCATGCGAGTTTGGGGTTGGAGCAGTAATTCGCGCATGCCGTTTTCCAACGCGGGCTGAATCTGTTTAAAGTACTCAACAGTGGCTTTGCAAATATTCACCGGAAAAATGACGTCGAAGAAGTGCGTGCACTTCTCCGCTTCTTTCACGGCCCCCGTCACGGCAATGCGAAGCGAGTGGTAGGTCGGCAATCCTCGCTGATCGATGGTCGGTGTCAGGAAGACATCGACGAGTACCTTTTCCGCCACAAGATCGCTGAGCGCACTGTCCCCCTCGCCAGAATAGTCCTTATAGTAGGTTTTAAACTGGATGACCGGAATGATGAACTGGAGGCGGAGCTCAACGCCTTCCGTCGTCACAATGGGAGGGTTCGATGCCCCCGTCACATGGATGAATGATTTCTGCCCGTTCCCGGATTCGTGCGTATACTTTTCCAGCGCAATGCGCCCCGCGAGGCCTCGTCCCAGGGAAAAGTTCGTGTCCAACGGGCTCCGCATATTGCCCAGTTGGATAAAGGATTTTGTCGGGTCTCCAAGAATCACCGTAAACGGAATGGCCTTCGTGATGGCTCCCGGCGGTCCGCCGGATTGCTGTGGTGTGGCAGGTTGTCCAGGCATCTGTGCCGGTGGTTGAGCGGGCATAGGAAAGGGCGTCGGAGCTGGCTGCGGCAGGCGCGGGGGAAAGACTTGGGCCATCGCGACCGAGCTGGAGAAGACCAGTCCCGCCGTAATCCCTATCAAGCTACGGGAGATGCACATGTCGATATCCCTCTCTCACTTATTCGTGTTTAAACCAGCGGGTCACGGTCACATCTTGTCCAGGCTGACTGGCCATATACGAGAGGGGTGTCACTTGTGTCGTGCCGCCGACTTCGTCTTTGACCGTGATGATGCCGCGAGTTTTCGTCGAGCCCACACCTCGGGGAATGACCGGCGGTTCTTCGACTCTCGCCACGACGGGACCGGTCGGGCGTGTCTCAGCCGCCATCTTGGCTAAGCTGTCTTCTAAATCTGGCCGCTGATTGGTCGAGGCGACGACATAAAACGTTTCAATCCCTTTGATCTGATCGAGGCTGAACCAGTAGGGCCCTTCTGGAAACGCCACTTCCTGATCTTTTTTCACCGGAGTGGAGGTCGTTCCAGCTTTGGCGGGAAAGACTGGCTCCGCCCAGCCTGATCCATCGATTGAGACGATGTAGACATAACAGTCGCAGCTTGTCCGCACCACCAACTTGAACTTGTCACCGGCGTCTTTTTTCCCGCCACCGTCGGTGAGCACATCGCCGTCGTTCATCAAAACCACTTCTTTGCCCTTGGCTGTTTGTTTCTGACGAATCAGCGCCACATCGATGGCCACTAACTCAGACGGCACTCCACGAGGATAAATCCCCGCCCCTCCGTAGGCCTGTCCCCCATACGCCTGAGGTTGACTAGCTGTCCCATACGCCTGCTGCTGCTGCGGCGGAGTCCCGTACTGCGATGGAGTTCCATACCCTGGCTGCGGTTGTCCATACCCAGACTGTGGTTGGCCGTATCCAGGTTGTGTCTGGCCATATCCGGGCTGTGCTTGGCCGTAGCCTTGTGGCGCTGCTGCGCCAGCCCCATAGGGATTGTTCGGATCGTAGCCTGTCTGTGGCAGAGACGGGGCCCCTCCATAGGGATTGGACTGACCTGGCTGACTAGGCACCCCAACGTTTCCATATGGATTTTGTGTGTTATAGGGATTCGGCGTTCCGTACGGCTGATTGGTCGAACCATAGGGGTTCTGTTGGCCTGGCTGTGTTTGATATCCACTGTTGCCATAAGGATTTTGTGACCCGTACGGATTTTGAGTGCCAGAGGGATTTGGAGGTTGCCCGTACGGCGATGGCGTTCCATAGGGGGAGGCCGGCTGTCCGTATGGATTCTGCGCCCCTGCTCCGTAGGGATTGTTCGGGTCGTAGGCGCCAGCTTGTTGTCCAGGGTAGGCCTGTTGCCCGGGATATTGTTGTTGGGCCATGCCCGGCTGCCCGGCATAGCCGGGGGCCACTCCATAGGGATTGGCCGGTGCTCCGCCTGGATAGGTCATGGCGCCCGGGTTCTGGGCCCCGGCTCCATAAGGATTATTCGGGTCGTAGGCGCCCGCTTGTCCTGGATAGGTCTGTGGCCCGGGATATTGCAGTTGCGGCATGCCCGGCTGTCCTTGAGGCGCTGGTTGCCCGGGGAAGCCAGGCTGGCCCTGAAATCCCGGTTGACCTTGAGGTCCCAGTTGACCCGGCAGGCCAGGCCCGCCCCCTGCCATCGGTTGAAGATTTTGCATGTAGGGACTGGCCATGCGATTCACGAGATTGCTCAGGTTATCGCGATGTTTAGACCCGTAATTCGACAGGCCGGTTTGAAAGAGATTTTTGGCAAACTCAAAGGCTATTGGGACGAGAAACGGCGCGGCTGCGCAGGAGCTGAGGAGTAGGGTGCCCACGAGGGCCATCGTCATGCCTTGTTGGTATATCCTGAGCGTTTTCATTCGTCCAGATCGCATCATCGGTGATCTCCGTGCTCTTGTCCCATAGGTCGAGGCGAGTCGGCGGAAGGTTCATGGGCATTGTAGACCGGCCTCGAAGGAGGGTCAATCAAACCTCGTCCTATTGAGGGGCTGGACCAAATGTGTTAGAGCAAGGGCGCGATTCGGTCCTGCTCCTGTCTCCACATTGAACGAATGGCGCTATGGACGCGACCCACTGGCACGATGTCTCAGACCCTGATCTTCTGGCCGCAGTGGCCGGCCGTGACGCCGCAGCGTTCGAACGCCTCTATCAACTCTACGAGAAACGCATCTATCAATATGTGTGTACCCTGGTCTATGACCCCACGCTGGCAGAAGAAGTGGTGGGGGATGCCATGATGGCGGTATGGCGTGGTGCCGGAAGTTTTTCTCGTTCTTCGCGTGTGTCGACCTGGATCTTCGGAATTGCGCGGCACAAGGCGCTGGATGCGCTTCGGCGCACCGGGCGCCATCATCATGATGTGGCATTGGATGAGGCGCTGGAATTGCCTCATGCTCAAGAAAGTCCTGCGGAGTCAGTCAATCGGAAGCAAGTGACCTTGGTTACGCAGCTGGCCTTGCAGACACTCTCGCGGGAGCATCAGGAGGTTCTTCGTCTCGTGTTTTATGAAGAGTTGCCGTATGAAGAGATTGCGGGGCTGCTGTCGATTCCGACCAATACGGTGAAAACCCGTGTGTATTACGCCAAGCAGCGTCTCAAACATCAGCTTCAGCAACTGGCCCAGGATGAGCGAATTTAAATGCTAGAACCAGATACACATGATCATCCCATCCATGCTGAGGGAGCCCTGTTGCCGTGGTATTTGAACGGTACCCTGCGGGAGGACGAACGTTGTCAGGTTGACCAGCATCTCTTGTCCTGTGTGGCTTGTCGTGCTGAGCTGGATGAATTGGCTCAGCTGAGCATGCAGCTGCACGAGGTGTATGCGGCGCAGTCCGAGCCGTCAACCCAGATTCAGCGGGCCGTCCTTGCACAGGTCCAACGAGAGACTTCTGAGAAGAGGGCGAAGTCTGTCACAGGTTCACCGTGTTTGAAGGGGCTGGATGATTGGTTTCGGTCCCTATTTGTTCCTCGATGGGCGCCTGCACTTGCGATGACATTGCTCGTGGCTCAACTGGGATTGCTTCTGTGGAGCCTGACCCTGTCGATTCTCTCTGAACACGTGACGACCAGGGGGCTTGGCTCTCCAACGGTCAGGCTCCGTGTGCTGTTCCAGGAGACGGCGTCTGAACGACAGATTCGTGCTCTCGTCCAAGGCATGCATGGTCGAATCGTGGATGGGCCAGCTTTGGATGGTGCCTATATAATGGAGGTTCCAGCTGGGGACCAGTCCGCCGCACAGAAGAAAGTCGACGCCCTGCGTAGCCAGACGGAGAGTATCCGTACGGTTGAACCTGTGACACCGTGAACCTGAGGAAGCATGCCCGCGACTGACATGCGTATGAGAAGCGATGGCACCCAGCGCTTTCCGAGACCCCGTAGACGAAAGGTGATGTTGATGAGAATCTCGATCTGGTCGCAACTTGGTGTAGGCATCTTGTGCGTAATCCTGGGTGCCATCGGGGACAGCCGGGTTTCGGCGCAATCCGTTGCGACAGACAGTGGGCCCGGCGTCAAACGCGCGCTGCTGATCGGCATCAATAAATATCAATTTGTACCGAAGCTCCAGGGGTCGATCAACGACATTGAGACCATGCGGCAGATTCTGCTGACGCGTTGGGGATTTCCGGAGAGATCTATTGCCGTTCTGAAGGATGAAGCCGCGACTCGCGCAGGCATTCAGGCCGCGCTGGAGCAGTTAGTGAAGGAGACGGGGCCACAGGATACCGTGTATTTCCATTATTCGGGTCATGGGTCGCAGGTGGAGGATTTGAACGGCGATGAGGAGGACGGCCTCGACGAGACCCTCGTCCCGCAAGATGGGCGTTCGGGAGATGTGCGGGATATCACGGATGATGAGTTAGATGCTGTGTTTGCCAGGCTGCGCGCAAAGAACGCCTTCATCGTCTTGGACTCGTGCCACTCCGGTACGGCCACCCGTTCACTGGATATCCGCACACGATCGATCCCTCGAGATAACCGGGTCGATATGTACCGGAAGGCCGATCAGGCATCCATCAAAACACGGGCGGTGATTCCGGTCGTCACGTCCAGGTATGTGGTGATGAGTGGCGCCGCGTCCAATCAGGAAGCCCTCGATGGGCCGGTTGACGGACGCTACCATGGCTTCTTCACGTATGCCTTGGCGCGGAGCCTGAGTACGGCTGGATCAGGGGCGACGCCCCGCGACATTTTCGGTGGAGTTGAACGAGAACTGAAACGCATTCAGACACATTTTGGCCGCTCGTCTATGCCGGAACCGCAATTGGAAGCGCCACCGGATCTTCTGGAGAAAGCCCTGTTCGGTGCGACGGGTGGAGGAACCGGTATTGTGTCGGCGAGCCAAAATGCTCGATTGCCCTGGTTGGAGGTGCAGCCCGGCGTCGGTGGGCAGGTGACATTCATCAGCGGGGTGTTGTTAGGCGCTGGGCCTGGATCGATGTGGACGTTGTATCCGCCTGGAGAGGTCAATTTTCAACCAGGAAGAGCACTCGCTGTCGCGACGGTGACACAGACATCAGGAAAGGATTCGCTCGCCAAGTTGCAGAAAGCTGAGAGCACGATCCCGAAGGGTGCTCGAGCGGTGGCGCTGCTGCCTGCCGCAAGCGGAGAGAAAATTCCCATCCGGATTGTCGACGTGCCTCAAGACCGTCGCAAACATATCGAGGACATCCTCAAGAGAAACATCGTCGATGTTGAGCTGGTGGGGCAGGATAAAACAGCCCGGTTTCTGGTTGACGCCCAAGGAACCGACCTGCGCCTTCTCGCGGCCGATGGCCTGGAGGTGGTGGCGTCGTTTTCGACGATCGACGATCAATGGGGCGCCGGGATGGCGCTCGTGGTCTCTCGCTCAGCGAATGCATCGGAATTGCTGACGCTGGACAATCCCTCCTCCCAATTGAAAATGAGCGTCAGAGTCGTGAACGCAGCAGTCCAAAAGACCTCCGTTGGGACACGTGGCATCGCCGTCGTGGCGGGGAATACGAAGCCGGCCCAGTATCGCATTCGACGGCCGAAGGAGGCGCGTTCGGAGAAGAATAGCTTGCAATTGGAGGTTAGTGTAAGTGCCGACTCATACGTGACGATTGTGGATGTCGACTCAGAAGGCGGCGTTAATCTTCTGTTTCCCAATAATTATCAGCAGCCCAGTTTTGTCATGGACGGCTTTGTCCGTGCCGGTGAAACCATCCTGATTCCTGACTCGCTGAAACCCGGTAATCGTGCCGGCTTTTACTGGGACTACACCCCGCCGAAAGGCACGGATACCATTCGTGTCTTCACCAGTACAGATATCCAGACGGCCCAAATGCTCCGTCAGCGAGTGCAGACGCTTCAGACCACTGAGAGTCACGCCAGTGGAGGAGTGAAGACACGTGGGGTGGCTGCCAGCATCGGCACCATCCGCCAGGATCTGGCTACCATTGCCACGAGGGGTATCGTGACCGTGTACGATCCGACCCCACATGTGCCAGGCACGTTAATCGCCGATCAGCCTGGGCCGCTCTCATCAGTGGTGCCCGCGCCGGCTGATCCTGTTGCGTTGACGCCGCCGATGCCTTCAAGCGAGCCGGTCGTGCCGACCGCACCAGCGGCTGATTGGGCCGCGACGTCTGTGACGGTTCTCGTAGAAGGGTAATACGTGGAGAGACGTTCGCCCGACTGCTGACGCCTAATGGGAATGGCGAAAGCCGACCATGCCGCTTTACTGAGCCTTTCTCCTTATCTGTAGTTTCCTGATAGAAGAAGCAGTCCGATTACGGTTGTGGGGAAGCGGCGTCTTCATAGACAAGGGGGCATCCTGCAAGCTTGACCACGATGCTCGAAGCATGTGTGGTTATGCTGGGGATCCAGCCCTGTGAATGGCGACGCACTCCTGCACGATTTTGTTCTGTGTTTAGAGCCAGTTGGAAGAAAGGTCAGGGAAACGATGTACCGTGTGGTGCGCCCGGAGGGACTTGAACCCCCAACCCCTAGATCCGTAGTCTAGTGCTCTATCCATTGAGCTACGGGCGCGTCAGAGAAGCACAGTTTCACCGGCCCCCACGCGTCTCGCTTTGACGAACTATACAGAGAGTGGGAAAGACAATCGGATACTGCTGTCAGGGATCGGTTATACAGGTCTCTGGCCTGGCGGGTCAAGGGATCGTATGAACTTTAGAGTATGGGCTTGTGTACCTCGGATGAGCAGGGGCTTTCGTTACCCGTGTTGTCAAAGGCACTGATGCAGAAATAATAGGTCTTGCTCGAGGTGAGATTCTTGGCGGTATAGGTGGCAACAGGCCCTAGCGTGATGGGAGGGTTACACAGCTGTGACTGTGTCCCGATGTAGACCTTATATCCGGCCAGATCTGGTTCTCTGTTCGCTGTCCAGCTGAGAGCAGCGGAGCCTGTTGTGGAAGTCGTAGGCGGGCTGAGGGTGAGAGAAACAGGGATTTGCTGGGGGGAATTGGTGGGTCCCGAGGCTACAACTGCGATGACGGTGTTGTAGCTGTCTGCCGCTAGCCCTTGAATACTCACACTCGCGCTCACCTGATCGGTTTCAGTTGTGGTCGTCCCTGAAGCGGTATTGAGTGCCAGCCAGGGGGCAGACTCCGTCATACTCCACGTCAGGGTCCCGCCGGTTGGGTTGACTAGGTTCATGGTTCTCGCAAGCGGATTCGCTCCTCCCTCTGTCCCTGAAAAGCTGAGGCTTGCCGGATTCAGAAGGATGCTGGGACTTGTCGTTGTTTTGCCGCTGGAGACGATAAGGCTCACGGCAACGGACGCAGTTTGATAGCGACCGTAGTTGTCGGCGATGGCGATCTGGAGGGTGCTGTCGTACGTGCCGACCGAGAGGCCACTCTGGCTCACTTGCACTGATACGGTGTCTTGCTC
>Ga0163152_10008156_pt1 | contig 11266 bp, 9 predicted proteins | sample OliLakLV19MP8IB2_FD_148635 | JGI IMG/M metagenome (GOLD analysis project Ga0163152, IMG submission 148635) | Freshwater microbial mat bacterial communities from Lake Vanda, McMurdo Dry Valleys, Antarctica - Oligotrophic Lake LV.19.MP8.IB-2 | ecosystem: Environmental > Aquatic > Freshwater > Lake...
CAAAGAAGGGTTGGCCCGCAAGGTGTTTTCGACCTCGAGACCCGGTGTGCAAAAAATCAGTGTGCGAAAACGAAAACACCCAGCCTGGACCACGAGGCCAAGCCGGGTGATTTGGAGGCGACGCTGCGTGGGCTTAAGCCTGCGCTGCGGCGTCTGGAATGACGCTCACGCGCTGGCGCGTACGGTCCATGAACTCGAACTTGACCGTGCCAGGCACGAGAGCGAACAGCGTGAAGTCGCGGCCCATGCCCACGTTGCGACCGGGGTGGAGCTTGGTGCCCACCTGACGCACGAGGATGTTGCCAGCAAGAACGGACTCGCCGCCGTACTTCTTCACTCCACGGAACTTGGGTTGGCTGTCGCGGCCGTTCTTGGTTGAACCACCGGCTTTTTTGGTTGCCATTGCGAAATCCTTTCAAGAATTCAAATCAGTATTCAACGGTGCGTGCCGCACACTCGACTCACAAAAGAAAGGCTATCAGCCTTCGATCGAGTCGATGGTCAGAACCGTGTACGGCTGACGGTGGCCGCGGATCTTCTTGAGCTTGTTCTTGCGGAGATACTTGAACACAAGGATCTTTTCGCCGCGGGTCTGGGCCTGGATGCTGGCCGTGACCTTCACGCCGGAAACGAGCGGTGCACCAATCTTGGTGTCGGTTCCGTTGTTGAACAGCACCACGTCCGGAAACGTGAGCTTGGCGCCGACGTCGCCAGCCGTAAAGCTCGCTTGAATCTTATCGCCTTCTTTGACCGTGAACTGACGACCAAAAACTTTCACAACCGCATACTTCGTGCCGTACTTCGTGCTCACAGCCAAATTCCTTTGCTCGGCGGGACAAGGGTGTTACCACGCCGGAATGAACCGTGAGGCGACACTAAGAAGAGGCGCACGCAGGGGCGCCATTCGAGATCAGACCTCAGCCTGTATTTCATTCGCTCCGAATGGTCAAGAAAGAAGTCAGCCCATGCAATTCCCGGAAAAGAACGATCGGCTCACCATACGCATCGCCCACAGCCCCGATGCGGACGACCGTTTCATGTTCTGGCCCCTGCGCGCAGGGCTCGTGACCGATCCAGAAGGCGAGTTCGCCTTCGAGTGGAGCGAAGCCGACACACAGGGCCTCAACCGCCTGGCGGCTTCGGACGATCCCGCGGTGCGGCCCGAGGTGTGCGCCATCTCGGTGTTCCACTATGCGTCAGTGCATTTTGAATACCAGCCGCTGAAAATGGGCTGCTCGGTGGGTGATGACTATGGCCCCGTCATCGTCGCGCGGCGCGGAACATTTCCAGGGCTGTCGGGTGCTCTGCTCGAACAGGTCGGACGCGACAAGCCCGATGCGCTGCGCGTGGTGGAGCATGGCCGCATCCCGGGCCAGTCGCCCACGGAGATCCGTGAGACCCTGCTGCTCACGCCTGGCGCACAGACCACAGCGCACAACGTAACACGGCTCCTCGGGTACGGGCTCTATGCGTGGGAAGCGGTGCCTATCGTTCCCATTGAACGCGTGTTCGATCGCCTCGAAGCCCTGGAAGCGGAAGGCCGGCCGGCGCTCGCACTGCTTATCCACGAAGGGCGATTGCTGTTTGAACGCCACGGCTGCGAACGCGTCCTGGACATCGGCAAGGCCTGGCACACGCGGACCCTCGGTTCGCTTCCGCTTGGGATGAACGTTGTGCGCCGCGACCTTCCCTTGCCATTGCGGGAACGCCTCTCAGCACTTTTCATCGCATCCTGCCGTTACGCGATCGCGCACCGCGAGGAGTTCCTCGATGAAGCCGCGCGCCCGGGTTCACCGTACCTCACCCCGCTCTCGCGCACGGAGCTTGCGGCCTACCTCGACCTCTATGCCAACGAAACAACGGCATCGGTGCTTCCTTCCGATGCACGCGCGTTTGAGCGCCTGTTCACGGAGGCGCACGCCGCGGGCCTTCTCGACTCCGATGCGGCAGTGCCTTGCGACTGGATCTGATTGTCTGATGACGGACGTGGGACAAAGCGTCAAAACGACGCATGTGACCACTCGCCGAGTCGGCCCATGTATCGTTCAATGAAGGCATGAACGACCGCTCGACACCCTTTCGCGTCCCCTTGCTCATCGGGCTCGGCCTGTCCCTGGGACACGCCGCGTGCAAACAGTCGATCAACGGAACAAGCGGAGGCACCGCCCCGAAAGCACCGACGGCCTTCTCGCAGAATCCTGCGGTGGCGCCGTCCTACACTCCTCCCGTAGCGGTGGTGGCGTCGCCCTCGACAACACAGGCGCCCGTTGTGCAGGGCCCCAAGCTGCTGTTTTTTCCGCTCAAGAGCGAAAGAGGCTACTGCGCCGGTGCGGGAGAGGGCGTCGGTGCTTTCGGAGCGCCGCGCTCTGGCGGAGGCCGCGTGCACGCCGCGTGCGACGTTTACAACAGCCAAGGCACGATCGTTTACGCCATCGCCGACGGTGAGGTCATCGATGACGGTTACCCGTTTTACTGCGAAACCGACGCCCTTGAAGTGAATCACGGCGACTTCGTGGTCCGTTACGGCGAGATAAAGCCGGGCAGCGCCAAGTTCCGCAAAGGACAGAAAGTGAAGGCAGGGCAAGCGATAGCCCAGGTCGGCCTCCTGTCTTGCTACGACCAACCCATGCTCCACTTCGAAAAATACACGGGCAAGGCGAGCGGACCGCTGTCGACGCCGGGCAACAAATACAGCCGACGCTCCGACCTCGTCGACCCGACTTCTTTCTTGAAAGGTCTGCACGGGAAAAAACCGCCATGAAAGAATCACAGTCGAAACACCGTCGCCTCGGCATCGGCTTCGCGCTCGTCGCGGCGGTGGGCGCTTTCGTGTGGGCCATCGGACGCACAGGCGATGAAAATGCGGAAGACCTCCACGCGAGGGATGCGCGTCAGGCACAAGGAGCCGAGTCAGGCAGTCAAAACGATCCGGGCGATGAAAATGCGCTGAGCACCGAAAAACCACAGGTCGATGGTGAACGGATCGGCACGGACAAAATCCCCTCGCAAAAGGGCGATCCGTCCGAGCAGAGGCCACATGAAAAGACATCGACACTCGAGAGTGGGAAGCGAGATGGCATTGCCGCCGAGACGGCGAAATCCAACTCCAGCGAAAGCAGACGTCGTGCGGCTGAGGCGGCAGAAAACATTCAGACGCTCGTGCGTGGATTCGCGGGTGCGGCAAGCCGCGATGCTGTGGAATCCGGTCTCACGAAGTCAGGCCTGGTGCTCACGCGCGCACCGGCGTCCATCGGCGCGACCGGCGCGCGTTCGCGCACGGAAACCGCCCGACTGGGCGCCCTTGTGACTGCGCGACTCGATTGGAAGGGCACGACCGAAAACGCCCTCGCACTCGAACACGCCCGCCTTGTTCACGCAAATGAGAGCGTGGATTTCGATGACCTCGTGGCAAACTACGATCGCGTCCTTATGAGCGAAGGCTGGAGCCAGGTCGATGCACGCGGACCTCGGGGCGCTGTGATTTGGCGAAACACGACCAGAGGGCTGATGCTCGTGCTTGCGCCGCACGACGCTGCTTCACCTCACCCCTACGAGGGGCTTCCCGAAAACGTGAGCATCACGACCATCCATGACGACCACGAGCACTGACTGGCTGCCAGGCGATATTTGAAACACGTGCGGGTCCTTGTGGAATGGGCTAAACCGAAATTGGCTGCGGGCACGTCCCCGATGTTTCCGTGAGGCCATGCCCAGGCCCCGCGTGAGGTCTCCATGAATTTTCCCCGCCGCCCGCTCTCAGTCCTGAGTCTCGCTCCCGTGTCGAGCGAAGGCACGCTTTCTTCCGCTCTGGAAAATCTTGTTGCGGTGGCTCGCGCCATCGAAAAACGCGGCTACACCCGGTTGTGGATTGCCGAGCACCACAACATGCCCGGGCTCGCGAGTGCGGCCACTCCCGTGCTTGTCGGTCATGTGGCCGGAAAAACGCAGACGCTGCGCGTGGGATCCGGCGGGATGATGCTCCCCAACCATGCACCCATCGTCGTGGCGGAAACCTTCGGGACGCTTGCGACACTTTATCCCGGCCGCATTGATCTCGGCCTGGGGCGTGCGCCGGGAACCGACCCGCTCACGGCGCGAGCGCTGCGACGTGGGCTGCAGACCACCGGCGATGACTTTCCCCAGCTCGTGGAAGAACTGCAGGCATACCTCGCACCGGCCGAGCCGGGACAGAGCGTGCAGGCAGTGCCCGGCGCAGGTGCGGATGTTCCGTTGTGGATTCTCGGGTCAAGCCTGTTCAGCGCGGGCTTCGCGGGGCGGATGGGTTTGCCATATGTTTTCGCGGCGCATTTTGCACCAGGCGATCTGCTTGCGGCCGTTGAGCTTTACCGCCGAGAATTTGCTCCTTCCGCGGCTCTCGCGAAACCCTATACGATCGTGTGTGTGTCCGTGGTGGCAGCCCCGAGCGACGAGGAAGCGCGGCACCTCGCCACATCTCCCCAGCAAAAGATCCTCGGACTTATCACAGGGCGTCTGCCGCGCTCCTCACCCGCGCCGGTGAAAAACATGGATGCGCTGTGGAGCGAACGGGAAAAAGCAGCGGTGGGACGTTTTCTCGCAGAAGCAATCGTCGGTGGTCCGCAGCGTGTTCGTACGGGCCTTGCCTCACTCATCGAACGCACAGGTGCCGATGAAATCATGATCCACACGGATCTCCACAGCATCGCCGATGTGGTGCGATCGTACGAAATCGTGGCGGATGCATGGGACGACCTGGCACGCGACACACGCTGAAAAGCGCATCCACAGATCCTTTGAGTGTATGTGGTGCTTGTATTCGTCCGTATCCTTGACGCGACCCTCGTAGCGTGACACGTGCTTGAATCGTCACACACAGGAGGTTCACATGTCTGTCAAGAAAAGTTTCCGGGCTCATTTTAACGCTGCCACTCCATCGCTTGTCCGTTCGCTGCCCGCACTTGGGGTTTCGCTTATGGTCGCACTCATCGCTGGATGTGGAGCCGCAAAAGAGAACACGAGTCAGAAGTTCGGCGAATCAGAACTTCTCGGCGCACCCGGGAACGCGAATTCACAAACGAAACACACTTTCACGCTCACTCTTCCAGAAGGCTGCGCGGAAGGCACGCGCAACCTCGCGTTCGACTTCGCAACCCAGGATCCTGTGCGGGACGAGTTCTCCTTCCTGATGTGGGCAGCGGCAAACGCTTACGTCCGCGATCAGGAGCTCGCAACATCCATTGTCAAGGCAGCCGGTTTCTCCGACGTCACCTTCTTTGATCGCTCAACAGCCACGACGAATGCTTCTGGTTTCCAGGGAATGCTTCTGGTGAAACCTGGCTTGCGTGTCCTTGCGCTTCGCGGTTCCGACGAAGACGCGGACTGGGTCGCCAATTACCGTGACACCACGCGTTCGGGACAGCCTCTTGGCTTGCCCGGTTCGGTGCACGATGGCTTTACGTCGCAGCTTGAAAGCGGATGGGACGACGTCTCAGCAGCGCTCGCGAAAACCGACAGTCGCACCCCTCTTGTCGTGACTGGCCACAGCCTCGGTGCCGCTCTCGCGACGCTGTTTGGCGCCCGCTTGAAGCAAGAGGGACAGACCATCGCGCGCGTCGTCGCTTTCGCCGGCCCGCGTGTCGGCGATGCCATTTTCTCCCAGGGAGCCGAAGCTCTCCTCGGATCCGCACTTGTCCGCGTGGCTCGCGCAGACGACTTCGTCACTATGGCTCCCCCTGCGCCCGCAACGGCAGACGTCGGTGCCCGTATCATGACTCTCGGCAAGACCGAGGAAGAGACCAAACTCAAAATCGCCGCATTCATCAGTGCCAATTTCCGCCACACAGGACGCACCTGGCGTCTCGACGGTTCGACCGGCAGTCTCGAACGGCACTCCAGTGACAGCGATGCCAATGACGCCGCGTTCCTGGCAGTCATGCTGGCGCGGAAGGTAGCGGCTGGAGGCGATGCGGACAAACTCAAGGCCATCGATGCGGACCTCTTCAGCATGCACAATCCCGCCGCTTATTTCTGCCCCGTCTTTATGCCGAAATGATGGCCTGACGGGCTCGCTCGACGCCCTGTCGAGCTGATTTTCCAGCAAGGAGTTCCGCTCATGTTCACGGGAATTGTTCAAGGCATGGCGGAACTTCTGAACGTCGAAAAAAAACAGGGCTATCGTATATTCACCCTCAAAATGAACAGAGAACACACCTGTGGCCTGGAAACGGGCGCAAGTGTTTCGGTGGATGGCGTTTGCCTGACCGCAGTTTGTATTCATGAAGACACGGTTGCATTCGATGTGATCGACAACAGCCTCAAAATCACAACGATGGACCAGTCGAAAGTCGGCGACTTTCTGAATTACGAACGATCGATGACGGGTCATTCTGAAATCGGCGGACATCTGCTTTCCGGACACGTCGATTTTACGGGCCGGGTGGTCCAGATTGAAAATTGGGAAAACAGCTTTGGAGTGACCATCGGTTTTGAGCCGAAATGGTCCCGCTATTTGTTTGAAAAGGGATTTGTAGGGCTCAATGGCGCAAGCCTGACAGTCTGTGAAATCAACAAGCAGGAAAGTTGGCTGCGGTGCTGGATTATCCCAGAGACCCTCCGCCGCACAAATATCTCCGCGTTTGCCCAGGGCTCGTTCGTGAACGTCGAACTCGACCGCAACACACAGGTGCTGGTCGACACGATATCTCTTGTTGCCGAAGAAAAATTTGGCGCCCTAGGCAGTTTCATTGAGACCGCCATAGGCCAGCTAGGACTGCTGGACGAGCTCCGCAGTCACATGGTTCGGCAGCTCAATCCTTCGGCGGAGCCTTCGCCCGCCCTGCCTCCCGCATCTCATGAATCGGAGCTGTCAGCTCCCTGAGACCCGCTGGAAAAATGGGAGCCGTCACCGCGGCCATTCCGAAGATCAAGTTCTCAAAGAACTCCGTCCCCGCCTCGCGCAGGATCCTGTCGCTGTTCTCGGAGTGGGAACCCTCATTGTTGTCGACACTTCGGGAGGGGATTTTCGCACAGCCTTCCTCGCGGCATTGGCAGCCCTGGAGCCTTTTCTGCCCGCGCGTGCACCTCAATGACTTAAAGTTTTCTGTGCGGTGGCCGACACTACAAAAGTAGGGTTCTGGCCGCATTCGACCAGTTCCGAGTCCAGGCGTGGGGTGAAGAATGATCGATGCCATGATTTCAAGGCTGAGACTCTCAAGTCCACGTTTCCTGGTGAGGCTGGGCGCCACGCTGGTTTGCCTCCCACTGCTCCTCTCTTGTGACCAAAAAGTCGCGGGGATGAACTCCAATGACGTTTCCAGCTCGGAAGCACTTCAACTGGTTTCGCTGCTGACGCCAAGCCCCGGGCAAGTTTCTGTGCCGGTGGACACCGAAATTGCCGTGTTGTTTGATCGCACCCTGGTTTCCACCAATAGCCGCAAGACACTCGAAGACGGTCTGTCACTTGCTGATGACAAAAGCGCTCCCCTGCTCGGAAAAAAGAGTTGGGTGGGTGAGGTTCTTCACTTTAAGCCGACAAGCGCTCTTCAATCCGGGCGATCGTACACGGTGCGCCTGGCCAAAGGGACCGAGCTCTCCGGCATCCGCAAGCTTGATGGCGATCTGTCGTGGACGTTTCGCACCGGTGCCACCCGGCAAGAGCGCTTTGCGCTGCGCCAGTCGTTTCCTGCGAGCGGTGCCACCTTTGTTCCTGTCTCAAGCTCGGTGCGGCTCGACTTCAGTCACCCGGTGTCCTCGCAGAGCGCGAACATTGATTCCGTGAGCGTGACTGACGCACAGGGTGTGGCCGTTCGCGGCGCTGTCTCGGTTGCGGGCACCGCCCTGACGTTCAAACCCGCCAGCGGCAAATTCAAACCAGACGAAGTCTATCTTGTTTCCTTGTCACAAAAGCTCACGTCCACTGAAGGAATCGCGCTCGACACTGAAACGCGCTTTTTGTTTGAAACAGGCCATGGCGAACAGAGCATTGCACCTCTGGTTGTGACGCTGACGAATCCGATCACCGGCTCCTCCGATGTGGCGCCTGACGGCCGCGTGAGCGCGGTTTTTTCCAAGCCGGTTATTGAAGCGTCCGTGCGCGCGACGCCGCCTGCGGCGAGCCGCTTTGCTCTGTTCAACGCCAGCGGAGCTGTTGTTCCAGGCGAGTTCGAGATGTCGGGCAATGTGGTGAATTTTCGGCCTCTGAGTGCTCTCACACGTGGCCAGAGTTACACCGCCGTGATTTCCAAGGATGTCGAGGGCGCCGATGGCAGCCTGCTGCCCTGGGATTACCGCTGGAGTTTTGCGGTCAGTTCCGGCGCCTCACCGGTGACCTCGGCCACCTCGTTGCTGCGCAGCACGCCGGCTGACAACGAACTTTCCGTCCGAGTGGACAAGCCGGTGGTTCTTTTGTTCTCAAGGCCGGTAAAGGAGGTCACCAGCGCTTCCGTCTCGGTTGTCCGGACGAGTGACAGCGCGGCCGTGCCGGCGACGCTCACTGCGCTTGGAACCCAGGTTGAAATCATGCCGCTCTCGCCGCTTGCGGCGTCAACGAATTACACCATCAACGTGGTTGGCGTGCAGGACGATGCCACCGGAGATGTAGTGGCCGCCTGGAGTGGACGGTTCCGCACAGCCAGCGACCGTACGCCTCCCAAGCTCATGTCGCGTTATCCGCTGTCTGGCGAAACCAATGTTCCGCTGAATGCGCGTGTGCAGATGATTTTTGATGAACCCCTGCTCGCCAGTTCCATCGCGGGCTCCTTTGAAGCCAAGAACGGTGCAGGCACCGCACTCGCGTTGGCCTCGGGCTCACCGTCGCTCGACTCGTCCGGCAAAGTCGTTACCATCGCGTTTGCGCCCGGGGCGCTCAGTCCGCGGAGCCTCGTGTCGATTCACGTCAAGGACAGCGTGAAGGACCTCGCGGGCAATTCGCTCCCTTGGCCAGAAATGTTTACTTTCACCACCGGCATCTCCGCCGATGGCCTGGGCGGCTGGGTGGAAAACCGCTTTCCTGCCTCAGAAGAGTTCGGCGCATCGGTCTCCTCCAAGGTGGTGGCCACCTTTTCCAAGACGGTGGACGCGGCAAGCGTCACCAGCTCCTCCTATCGCGTTCGCTCGCTGCCTGGCCTGGTCGCAGTGGCCGGAAGCACTGCCACTATCGGCAAAAGCATCCTGTTTACCCCCAGTGCACCGCTTGCTTTTGATGTGGAGTACGACGTTTCCTTTATCGGCCTGCTTGACTCCAACGGCATCGCGCTGCCAGACGGTGGCTGGAGATTCCGCACGCAAACCGACACCGCCTCGCCGTCGCTGATCGCCTTTTCGCCAAGCCGTGACTTGACGGGCGTGCCACGCGATTCCATCGTGTCGATGATCTTTTCAAAATCCATTTCGGCAGCCAGCGTCAACGCGACTTCTGTGCAGTGGACCGATGCCGCAGGCGCTGTGGTGGCACCTGCGCCCGGCTACCCACTCATCTCTGGCAACACCATTCATCTCAAAGCCGCAAGCCTGCTGTCAGCCTCCACCGTTTACCGTGTGAAGCTGACGTCGGCGCTTCTCGACACTTCGGCGCTGCCTCTTTCGGTGCCTTCTGAGTGGACCTTCACGACCGCAGCCGCGGTGCCCACTCCGCCTGCCACGGCGGAGATCCTGATTGCCGACCCGCCCGAAAATGCGCTCAGCGTGGCCGTGTCCTCGTCTGTGAGCATTGAATTTTCCAAGGCGCTCGACGCGACCACAGTGGCCAACACTGTGACGCTCAAACTTGTGGACGACGCTGCTCCTGGAGTCATGCTGCCTGCTATCGTCAACACGCTCGGCTCACGACTTGTGGTGGTGCCTCTGGGCACTCTCAAGGCCAACACGCGTTACACATTCTCATTGCTCGCCGGCCTTAAATTCGCCGACGCAAGCTCGGTCACCACCACCTCCTGGAAATTCCACACACGGCCGGACAGGGATGCACCGACTGTTTCGCAGATTATACCTGGCCCCGACACCGACAACGTCCCTCTCAATGCCACCGTGCAGGTGTGGTTCAATGAGACCATGGACACTTCGACGCTCACAGGCGCAAACGTGCGCCTCAAGCGCGCGTCCGACGGCTCCGCGGTTGCGGCCACGGTGACAGCGCATAGTTTTGGCGCCTCGCTTGTTCCCTCTGCCGCGCTGCTGCCTTTCACGGGCTACCTGGTGGAAGTCGCGACGGCAGTGAGTGACACGCAAGGCAATGGGCTTGCCCAACTGCGCACCTGGTCGTTCACAACAGGTGCGGGATCCTCACTCACACCGCCACTTGTGTCGTCCACTTCTCCGCTGCGCAATGCCGGTGAAATTCCGTTGACCCAGAGAGTCGAGATCTCCTTCAACCGCATGATGGACGTCACCACATTCGTGGCGGCCAACGTGTTTGTCAAAAATGACGCCGGTGGCACCGTTGCAGGCACGGTCGCCACGCTTTCTCCGTATGCGGTGTCCTTCACGCCCAGTGCCTCGTGGGACTACAACAGGCGTTACTTTGTGACGGTGACATCCGGAGCAAAGGACATCCTCGGCAATGCCCTTGCCTCCGAAGAAAACTTCAGCTTCCTGACGCGTGTTTCCGCCACGGGTGATGGCGCGCTGCCACAAGTCTCGTTGTTCTTTCCTAGCGGCGGACTCACCGAAGTCGACACAGCCACCGACGTGCGCGCGCTGTTCAACGTCCCGCTCGATCCGACCACGGTGACCGCGGCTAGCTTTCTGCTCAAAAACCAGATCGGCGGGGCTGTCGCCGGTACCGTGAGTGTGATCAACGACAACCGCGTGGCACGGTTTGTCCCCACGGCCGCACTCATTCCAGGCGCGCGTTACACTGCGACCCTGACCACCGCAATCCGCGACACCAGTGGCTCTTTTGTGGCCTTCAACCAGAGCTGGTCGTTCACAGCGAAAAACGCGGTCGACAGAGCGAGTCCCAATGTCGCAGGGGTGGGGCCTGCCCCGGGCAACCGTTATGTGCCCATCAATCCCATCATCATGTGGGTGAATTTCAGTGAAGCCATCGAGCCGAGCAGCGTGATTGCCGATTCCACCATCCAGCTGACCAACACAACGACCTCCACGCTTGTGCCAATCACAGCTGGATTGGATGTGAGCCGGACATACATCTATTTTTCACCAAATGCCGCTCTCACCTACGGGCAGACTTATCGCATCCGCGTCACCACTGGGATAAAAGACACCGCAGGCAATCCGTTGCTGCAAACCATCGATACGACCTTCACAACGGAACAGCTCAAAGTCACCA
>Ga0163152_10008166_pt1 | contig 11260 bp, 9 predicted proteins | sample OliLakLV19MP8IB2_FD_148635 | JGI IMG/M metagenome (GOLD analysis project Ga0163152, IMG submission 148635) | Freshwater microbial mat bacterial communities from Lake Vanda, McMurdo Dry Valleys, Antarctica - Oligotrophic Lake LV.19.MP8.IB-2 | ecosystem: Environmental > Aquatic > Freshwater > Lake...
GGTCCCGAGCTTCAGATCCTCGGTGATCTCGGTGCGGCCGTTGCGGTAGACGTATTCGGCCTTGTAGTCGGCCCGTTCGCGGCCTTCGTCGTCGAGCCGGGCGTACTGGCTCTTGCCGAGTGTGACGATTTGCTTGAGCACGTTGTCGTTGCCGCCGAGCCCGCAGAAGCCGTAGAACGTTTTGCGGAAGGTGCTGTCGACGAACTCGAATTGCACTTCGCAATCGTCGCCGATGTCGACGCCGAAATAGCAGTCGTCGTCGCGCGTCGGCAGGAAGCCGGTCTCGGCGTTGCGATCGACATCCATGTAAGCGTAGAAGTAGCCGCGACCGCCGAGGGCGTGCGCGCGCCCCACCTGGCCGGCCACGCGGGCGTAAAGATAAATATGCTCGTCGTCGTTGGCGACCTTGAATTCCAACAGATCGACGTCCGGGTCGTAGTCGAGGTAGGGGACCAGGTCCCCGCGCGGGTCGTCGACACCGGCCACGTTGCGCCAGTCGTCGAAGTTGCCGTCGATGGCGATCTTGGGCGCCGCGCCGCTCGGCCGATCTTTGGAAGCCGGTGCCGTAGTGACTACCAGCGCGGTGCCGCTGCTACTGATCTCGGGCGTGAATTCGCCGGCGATCGTCACCGTGACGCTTGGTTCCGGAAGGCTTGCCCCGCCAGCGTCTCCGCCCCCCCGGGCACTGTCTTCCTCGGCGGCCCGCGCCCTGGCGATGGCGAGGTCACTGCCGGCCCGGTAAGCGGCCTCCGAAAGGTACATTCCACTCTGATTGTCGAACGACCCGAGTTGCATCTCCGACTGGCGCAGACTGATCGGCACGCTTGCCGTGGCTAGCGTCACCGTCTTCGCGCCGCTCGTGAGCTCGAGCGCAACGCTGGCAAATGCGTCGCCACGCGACGATCGATCGAAGTTGATCGCGTAATGCCCGCCGACGCTGGTGCCCTGCGAGTCCTGCAACTCGAGCGGCAGAAAGTCGAGCGACTCCGTGACCTGCGGGCCCGCCATCTCGACGTCGAAATAGAGGGCGTTCTGCTCGGCGTCGTACTTCAGCGCGGACGGATCGGCTGGCCACGTCGGCAGCAGGTCGCGGCTTTGGCGATAAAAGTCGTTCGCGGTGAAGTGGCCCTGGCTGTCGATTGCGCCGATCACTTTTTCACGCAATTTGGTGAAGGCGAAAACAGTGCGCGTTTCGCCTTTGGCGACGACGCGCGCTTCGCGCAGATAACGCCGGGCAGGCAAGCGATACGTATCTGTCAGCGTCCGCACGCAAACGTCGGTCGCGATCGGCCGCGCCCCCGGCTTGATCGAAACCATCGTGGTTGGCGAACCAGGATCGCCGAGCCAGATCAGGTCGCGGTTGGCGAACGTCAGCTCAAATGTGACGTCTCGCGTGATCTTGTCGGCAGCAGCGGCACCGTCGCGATGGCTCGTGGGCTCTGCTGCCCGAGCGGATTCCATGCGGTCGCTGAGCACGCAGGTCCAGACAAGCACGGCGACGATCGAACAAGCCAACAATTTCATCCGCCGAACTCTCCTGGAATGCTCGATCACCGCAAGCCACTATTATTCCTCAAGCCTGTAGCCTCAAAACACAAGCCTGTTCACTACTTCTTGCCGAACGCGCCGGTCAGCAGCGACTCGTCGAACGCCTCGGGCACGCGATCGGTCGCGGCATACATGTAGAGGGCCGCCAGCACGATCGCGCTCAGGGCCGACGACACCAGCGAGACCACCAGCAACCAGAGCACGCCGGCCCCTACGGCCACACCGCCGACAATTGGATTGATCGCCGTGATCAGGAAGATTCCACCGCCGATCAGCAGCAGCGCCGGCAGCATGAAGAAGAATGCGATGGTGCTAATGCCAAAGTTGGCCGCGAGCGACTCGCCCCAGGTCTTCTTGAGAATGGCGGTCGAACGCTTCACGGCCTGCATTGGGTTGGCTTTCTCGATCACGATCACCGGCACGACGAAGAACGTCACCAGCGACCAGCCCATGCCTAGCAAGCCGGAGACAAAGGCGCCGACTTTTTCCGAACGGGACTCGATTGCCCGCAGGATCACCCCTACGCTGGCGGCCACGATGGCCCAGCCGAAGATCTGCGGCAACCGCGCCATGGCGGCGCTGAGCCCGTCTTTGAGCGTGGGGTCTTCACCATTGAAGCGCAACACCGCGCAGGCGACCAGCGCCGAGTTGAAGAACACGATCACGAAGTAATTTACCAGGTAGAACACGAACAGCACGATCCAGCCCAGCACGTTGGCCTGGCGATTCTGATCGCGGGCGACATCCTCGGCAAAACCGGTCGCCCACAGCGGCAGCGCAAAGCTCGCGAGCACCAGCACGCAGGCGATACCGCTCATCACCGGGAAGAGCAGCAGCTCCTTGTCCATCTTCAAGACTTGCAAACTCTGCTTGCTGAGTTGCCAACCTTTGCTGAGACGTTCGAACATGGCCGCTGCTCCCTGAAAGTGTGTTGGTGCGACAGTTGGCTGCCTGCCCGCCCGCGGGCTATTCACCAGTTGGCTGCGCTGCCCGCTGCTGGAACTGCCTGCTACTGGCACGACCAAGTTGGCCGCGCCTCGGCACGCGCCGGTGATTATCGCCGCGTCACAAGTATATGTCGAGCTTACCGCCGGCGCGAGGCCCAATACCCCGGAGGTCCGCTACCCGAGGCCCGGGTTCTGACATGGCCAATTAAGGCGATTGCGATGCTGGCGCGAGTTCTAGTGCTCTGTCAACTCAAAGAATTAGGGTTGCCGATCGGAATTCGTACGGAGAAAACCGTGACAATCTGCACCGCCGACCCTAGTTTCTGAACGTGACGAAGCACTAGCCGGCTTCTCAACCCTTCCGAAAGACGCCGAACGTGAATGGTTGGGTATTTCCCTGGGGCGTGAGATGAGCATGTTCCAATTGTTGAACGAGGGAATAGTCAGAACCGAGTACCGTTGCCAGCGATGCTGCATCGTAGCGACAGACCGGCAATCCGCTGCATTCGTCTGGTCCCGCGAGGGCAAAGGTGCCCAGCACGACATGTCCACCCGGAACTAAGGCGCCACGCAGTCGATCCAGGTAGGCGGCCCGATCCTCCGGTGTGGTCAGAAAATGAAAGACGGCCCGATCGTGCCAAATATCATAGGTGCCGAGTTGCTGAGCCTGGGTAATGTCGGCCTCAATCCAGCAAACGCGATCGGCCTGCTCTCGCAGCCGGGCCTGCGCTAGCTCCAACGCGGTTGCCGAGACGTCCAGGACCGTCACGTCCCATCTTCCGGCCTCCACCAGCCGGTCCACGAGCAGCGACGCGCCGCCGCCGACGTCGATAATTCGCCCGCCCATTGGAGCTACGCTTTGAATAAGTGCTAGCGAGACGACCGGCTCGACTTCAAACCAGCTCACTTCGGTAGTGTGCTTGGCGTGATAAACGCCTTCCCAGTGCGCGCGACTGTCCATAGCGCGTTTCCTCTATTGCTGCCCATGATTCACTAGACGGGCCACGCTCCGTCGCTCGCCACTTGCCGTCAGGCACGCCCCCGCAGCATGCCATTCCAATACAGTCGGGGCAATGCGTACGCCTTAAGCAGATACATCGAAAGTCGTTCCTTCGATTGATCGAAGGGAAAGGTCTCTTGGGGCTTTCCCTCGTAATCGAACTCCGCCAGGACCAGTTTGCCGTAACCAGTGACGATCGGGCACGAGGTGTAGCCGTCGTACCTGGCCGTGAGCGGTTCGCCGCGAATTGCCGAGATGAGGTTTTGCACCAGCACGGGCGCCTGCTTGCGAATCGCGGCTCCGGTCTTCGAGGTCGGCAACCCGCTGCAATCGCCGATTGGAAAAACGTTGGGAAACTTGGGATGCTGGAGCGTGTATTTGTCGACGTCCATCCAGCCCGCCTCGTTGGCCAGCGGGCTCGCCTTGATGATGTCGGGGGCGCTCATCGGCGGCGTCACATGGATCATGTCGAACGTTATGGTGATCCGCTGTTTGGTGTCGAGGTGTTCGAAGGTCGCCTCCTTCTGTTCCGGCCGGAGTTCCACCAGGTTGTGCTTCAGCCGGATATCGATCTCCTTGCGCTGGGCAACTTTCTCCAATGTCTTGCGGTAGCGTTCGACAGCAAACAGCGATGCTTGTGCCGAGGCGAAAATGACCTGGGACTTCTCGCGCACTCCGGAGCGGCGAAAGGCATCATCGGCCAGGTACATGATCTTCTGTGGCGCGCCGCCACATTTGACGGCCGTGTTCGGCATCGTGAACAGGGCCGTGCCCCCCTTGAAGCCGCGCACGCATTCCCACGTGTAGTCGACTTGCTGGTAGGAGTAGTTGCTGCAGATCTGCTGGCGCCCAATGCCTTCCCGGAGACCCGGTATCTGGTCCCAGTCAATCTGGATGCCGAGTCCGACCACGAGGAAATCGTAGCCGATACGGCGCCCCTCCCGTGTGACGATGGAGTTTTCGTCGGGATGAAACTCGGCGACCTGCTCGCGAATCCAATCCGCCCCGTTTGGAATGAAGGCGGATTCCGCCCGTTCGCTGAGCTCCTTCGGGAAGACGCCGGCGCCGACCAACGTCCACAGCGGTTGGTAGTAGTGCTTCGTAGAGGGCTCCACGATGGCGACATCGTAGGTCTTGAGCTGGCGGCGCAATTGGGCAGCCACGGTGATGCCGGCCGTGCCGCCACCAAGGATCAAGATCTGATAGTGATCCTTGAACGAGGATGTGGTCATGGGCTGGCTCTTTAAGGCTTTGAGGGTAGATCGTGGTTGCGAGGGACTTCTGTTCTTGGATCCGGTATCTCCACCTCAGTGAATCGAGAGATACGCGTATCCATCTTGTTGCTTGTTCGCGTTGACGGTCATGGCAGAGACAGCCACGGTCACCTCGCTGGCGACCTCGTCCGGCGAGAACTTGTTGCGGGCTAGGGACTGACCACACACAAAGACCTCGACGCCGCAGGCTTTCAGCTCGTGAATCAGCTCGAGGTTGGGGTTCTTTGTCGCGTCGGCGTGTTTCGCGTAGGCCGAATCGCTGAGGGCCACCTTGGTCGCGGCGCCGTGCAACACCAGGGCGAGCTTTGCGTCGCTCGGTTTGAAACCTGCCTCGGCGTGGAGATTCAGATAGCGGGCCACGCTCTCCAGCCCTTTGTTCAGTTCCTTGGGTTCGCTGTCGGCCGTGATGTCGAAGACGATTTTGATCCCGCGACTGGGCGGTTCGGCGGCGTCGGCCACTTGAACGATTCCGCCGTACCGCGCGATCTGCGGAAAGTGCAACGTGTGGCCATCGCCGCCCGCCCCATAGGCGGCCACGCAACTCAGGCCCACGAGAACGAATGACCAACCGCGCATGGCTACACTCCTACTGCCAGAGCGTGCGAAACACGACAAACAAGGCGACCAAGACAATCGCGACCGCAAAAATCCTCTGCAGCGTCGGCCCCGCCAACCGCTGGGCGAGCCCGCTGCCGGCAAACAGCCCGGCGATACTACCGGCGGTGAAGATGCCGGCGGTGGACAAGGTTAGATCCTTGCCCGCCAGCAGATGGCTTACCGTGCCCGAGGCGCTGATCAGCGTGATGACCAGCAGTGACGTGCCGATGGCCCGCTGAATACCCATGCTACTGAACATGACCAGCGCCGGCACAATGACGAACCCGCCTCCCACGCCGAACAGTCCCGAGAGCACTCCCGCGCCCAAGCCGATGACCCCGAGCAGCATGGCGCACTGCGACGTCAGGCGGAGCTTGCCCTCCGGATCGCGTTGGCACGTGGGGCCAGCGTTTTCGTGCAGACTTTCATCGTTCATGATGATGGGCAAGTGAGCCGTGGCATCGGCGGCCTTGAGCCACATGCGTACGGCAATCACCAGCATCAGCATGGCGAACAAGCCGAGCAGCACGGCCTCGGGGATGCGATCGGCCAGCAGGGCTCCCAACAGAGCGCCAATCATGCCGGCCAGTGCGAACAGCAATCCGGTGGGAAACTCGACCATCCGGCTTCGCGCCCGTTGCACAAAGCCGACCAGCGACGTGGCTCCCACGGTCAGCAGCGACACACCGACTGCTTCGCGGGCCGGCACACCCAATCCATACACGAGCAACGGCACCGCGAAGATGGCTCCTCCTCCGCCGGTCAGCCCGAGGGAGAATCCCACCAAGGCTCCGAATAGTAGGGTGAGGAGTGCCATGCGATGTCCTTTTGCCGCGACTCAGAGCGTCAGGCTTCCGTTTCGACGGTCGTTTCGACTTGCACAGGCAGCTTGGACGCCGCCCACGCTTTGAAGCCCCCGACCAGATCGAGCACGTCCGAACGTCCCACTTGTGCCAGCACGCTGGCCGCGATCGCCGAGCGATAGCCCCCTTCGCAATGCACCACCACCGGGCGATCGTTGGCGATTTCCGCTGCGCGATCGCGCAGGTGATTCAGCGGGATGTTCACGCTGCCGGCCAGGTTACCGGCCGCCCACTCTTTCTCGCTCCGCACGTCCACCACGGTCGGCGCGGCAGTTGTGGTCAGTTGCTCAGCCAGGGCGACGGCCGTGATGCGGTCGATCTTCCGCACGAGGTCCGGCCGATCGCGTAGTGCGTCCATGCCATCGCGCAGGTAGCCAGCGACATTGTCGAAACCGATGCGTCCCAAACGCATCACGGCCTCTTGTTCCTGTCGCGGTTCGGCAATGACGGCGATAGGGCGCTTGTGATCGAGCACGGTTCCGCACCAGGTGGCATACTTGCCCTGGATGCCCACATTGATCGAACCCGCCAGATGCGCGCCCTCGAAGTCGATGGCCTCGCGGACATCGAGCAGTTGTGCGCCCTGGTTCTTGAGACGTAGCACCTCCTCCAAGGAGAGCGCGTTCAGCGATTCTGAGAGTGTTACATCCAGGCTCGGACGCTCTTGGCGATTCAAAATGGCGTCGTGGACGAAGTAGCTCGGCGCCTCGGGTTGTTCGGCGGTCACAATTTTCTTGAAGTTCTCGCGGCTCATCGGCTGCAAGGCATAATTGAACTTCTTTTGCTCGCCAATTGTGGAGACTGTCTCCTTGCTGAGGTTCTTGCCGCACATCGAGCCGGCGCCGTGCGCCGGATAGACGAGCGTTTCGTCGGGCAACTTCACAAGCTTGTTCGTGAGCGAGTCGTACAACATGTCGGACAGCTCGTCGGCCGTGACGCCGATCGACGCCAGCAGGTCGGGTCGGCCCACATCGCCGATGAACAGCGTGTCGCCGGTCAGAACGGCCACTGGTTTGTCCGTGCTCTGGGCGAGGTCGTACACCAGGATCGAGATGCCTTCGGGCGTATGACCGGGGGTTTCCAGAATCTCCAATCGCACGTCACCGAACTCGATCCGATCGCCATCCTTGACCTTGGTCGCTGGAAACTCCGGCTCGGCCCGCTGGCCGAGATAGATCTTCGCCCCGCATTTGTCGCGCAACTCGATATGGCCCGCGAGAAAGTCGGCATGAAAGTGTGTCAGGAAGACATGCTTGACCTCGCAGCAGACCGCGGCGGCGTCGGCGATGTACTGTTCGACGTCGCGCTGGGGATCGACCACGACCGCGGTGTGCGTTTTTTCGTCGGTGATCAAGTACGAAGCGTGGGACAAGCAACCCAGGTAGTACTGCTTAATGTTCATGGCGTTCTCCTTGGCTTTCGTTGGCCGTTGTTCGATTGTGTTACCGTGTGCGATCGGGCGCGCTGCGCGCGGTTTATGCTCGACAGTTCGCGCCCGCGGCTGGTGCCGCCACCTGATTCCACGGCATGCGCGCGAGCATCATCGCCATGCCACAGGTGTCGGTGATCCCAGCAAACATCAGGCCGGCCCCGACGAATGCAGACAGGAGGGCAAAATACGGATGCACCGTCAGGGCCAGAATCGCGCCGACCAGCACGAGTAAGCCTGCCGCGATGCGCACCTGGCGTTCGAGAGAGATCGCCTTTCGTCCGCGGACAACGGGCAATCCCGCCGCCTCGCAGGCCAGTGTACCCCCTTCGATATTGATCACGTTGAGGCCCACCGCAGCCAGCTTCTCGCAAGCCTGCTGGCCACGACTGCCCGACCGGCAGATAACGTACAACGGTTCGTTGCTCGCACCGGAGCGCTCCGACTTGACCGCCAGCGGATTGAGTCGATCGAGCGGCAGGTTGCGGGCGAAGTCGACGTGGAGCTCCTGAAACTCGACTGGAGAGCGCACGTCGATGAGCTCGACCCCCTGTCCGGAGGAGCTCAGTTCAGCGAGTTGTTGCGGGGTGATGGAGCGGGACATGTTTTGGTCCTCCTTAAATATATCGATCGATCGTGATACTACGATATAATGTCGAAAAAAGTTCAGCGTCAGTCTCCGAAACGGGCCTCGACGCAGCGCAAGATGCTGGCCAGGTGTGGTTCGGCAATCGCGTAATAGACGAAGCGCCCCTCTTTTTCTTGCGCGAGCAGGCCGCACCGTTGCATCAGTCGCAGGTGCTCCGAGGCCATATGACTGGGGATCTCGCAGGCTTCGGCCAGCTCACCCACGGTGAACCGCCCTTGCAGCAACATTTGCACGATCCGCAAGCGATGCGGATGGGCCAGCGTCCGCAAACACTCGGCGGCTTGCCCGAGGGCCTCGAGGCTCGTCAGCTTCATTTTGATCTTGTTCGCCATGTCGCTCTCCTCGTTCAATAATATCGGAATATTTCGATATGTCAATCAGTATTTTGGACGGGCTTTTCCTACTGGGCAAACGGGCAGAACCGCGAGCTGCGAGTCCACGCAGGGGCTCCGCTTGATCCCCCGGCCGAGGCGGTAGAATGACCGTGGCTGCTCAAACCGCCCCCGGCGAAGCAGCCGGCTGCCCGGTGCCGCGAATCGTCACGCCGGACACCCACTGCCCCCCTGCCCTGCCCCGAACCCCGCCCTGCTCTAGCGCTCCCGTTTATGGCCCAGATTACCGTCCATCAGCTACGCATCGGGTTTCGCGGTCCGCTGTTGCTCGATGATGTTTCGTGCCAGATCGAGCCCGGCCAACGGATCGGCCTGCTGGGGCGCAACGGGGCCGGCAAGACGACGTTCCTGCGAATCCTCGGCGGCCAGCTCGAGCCCGACGGCGGGCAGGTCACTTTCGCCCCCGGCACCGCGCTGGCGCTACTGCCGCAAGACGTGCCGCGGGAGCTCGCCGGCCCAGCGATCGACATCATCACGGCCGGCGCCCACCGCGCCGCGCCCGAGGCCGCCTGGCGCGTCGAGCAGCGTGTCGCGAATCTGCTGGCCGACATGGAACTAGCGCCCGACGCGACGATCGAATCGCTCTCGTCGGGCATGAAGCGCCGCGTGCTGTTGGCTCGCGCGCTGGCCAGCGATCCCGACGTGCTGTTGCTCGACGAGCCGACGAACCACCTCGACGTCGAGATGATCACCTGGCTCGAAGACTACCTGGCCCGCTTCCGCGGCACGTTGATCTTCGTGACGCACGATCGCCGTTTCTTGCAGAAGCTCGCCACGCGCATCCTGGAGATCGATCGCGGCCGGCTGTTCGATTGGTCGTGCGATTACGACACGTTTCTAGTGCGCAAGGTCGATGCGCTGGCCGCCGAAGAGAAGCAGAACGCGCTGTTCGACAAACGGCTGGCCGAAGAAGAAACGTGGATTCGCCAGGGCATCAAGGCCCGTCGCACGCGCAACGAAGGGCGCGTCCGCGCGCTCGAAGCCATGCGCCGCCAGCGCCTCGAGCGGCAAGCCCCCACCGGCAAGGTGCAACTGGCCATCCAGAGTGGCCAGCGCAGCGGTGTGCTCGTGGCCGAAGCCCGGTCGATCAGCTTCGCATATGGATCGCAATCGATCTTCAGCGACTTCTCGACCACGATCATGCGCGGCGACAAGATCGGCATCATCGGCCCCAACGGCGCCGGAAAAACCACGCTGCTGCGCGTGCTGTTGGGTCAGTTGCCGCCGCAGTCGGGCACGATCCGCCTGGGGACCAACCTGCAGATCGCCTACTTCGATCAGTTGCGCCAGCAGCTCGACAAAGATCGTTCGGTGCAAGAGAACGTCGGCGACGGCTACGACACCCTGCAGATCGACGGCCGCTCCCGGCACGTCATCGGCTACCTGCAAGATTTCTTGTTCAGCCCCGAGCGCTCGCGTACCGCAGTGCGCTACCTGTCAGGCGGCGAGCGCAATCGCGTGCTGCTGGCCAGGCTGTTCGCCAAGCCGGCCAACCTGATCGTGCTCGACGAACCGACCAACGACCTCGACGCCGAAACGCTCGAGTTGCTCGAAGAGCGGCTTGTGCAGTTTGAAGGAACTGTGCTGTTGGTGAGCCACGACCGCACGTTTTTGAACAACGTGGTGACTAGCACCATCGCTTACGAACCGGGTGGCTTCCGCGAATACGTCGGCGGCTACGACGATTGGCTTCGTCAGCGCGCAGCTCAAACGGCCCAGTCGGCGGCCGCATCTTCGGCACATGAGTCCGAAAAAACGTCGTCCGACAAATCGGCGAAAACAACCACGGCGCAGTCAGCCAGTGCCAACGAAGCGGCCAAGCGCCGCCTGTCGTTCAAAGAGCGGCAGGAGCGCGAAGCCCTGCCCGGGCGAATCGAATCGTTCGAAACCGAGATTGTCGCGCTGCACGCGGCCATGGGGCAAGCCGACTATTTTCGGCTACCGCCCGATCGCATTGCGGTGGATGCCGCGCGGCTCAAGCAGCTCGAAGCCGACCTGGCGGTTGCCTACAAGCGCTGGGAAGTGCTCGAACTGCTAGCCGAGTGAAGCACGCAAGTTATTCGAGTAGGCCGCTATCCTTAGCCACTGATCACAGTTCGGCAAGCTCACCGCAGGCTAGCCACTACTCGCTACTCGTCCGCATAGACGCGGGTGCTCTCTTCCTTGGTGACCGGCGTGCGCATCTCGTCGGAAGTTACTTGCACGCGGAGCCGCAAGTCGCCCGCCGCCTTGGACTGCACCTTCAGGCGGTAAGTCGTTTCGGCTTTGGGTGCCAGGCGTTCAAGCGGCTCGAAGACCACCTGCGAGCCCTGCACCGCGTGCCCCACCGGGCCGTCGGCGGCGGTGGGTTGCATGCCGTCGGGCACAATGGCGACGACGTGGATGTTCATGGAAGCCTTAGTCCCTTGGTTGACGACGCGGATTTCGTAGATCGTGTCGCCACCGATTTCGATCGGGTCGCTGGCGTCGACCACCTCGAACGAGGTGCCGGCGATTCCCTCGACAACGACGACTTGTTCCTTTTCGGCCTGCAGGCCGTCGTCCGAGGCGGTTTGCGCGAG
>Ga0163152_10008170_pt1 | contig 11254 bp, 10 predicted proteins | sample OliLakLV19MP8IB2_FD_148635 | JGI IMG/M metagenome (GOLD analysis project Ga0163152, IMG submission 148635) | Freshwater microbial mat bacterial communities from Lake Vanda, McMurdo Dry Valleys, Antarctica - Oligotrophic Lake LV.19.MP8.IB-2 | ecosystem: Environmental > Aquatic > Freshwater >...
CCAAGAGATGCCACGCCGTCATAGCTTAATTCATCATTCAGCCGTTGAGTCCACTCTTGCTTCTACCACAACTCATGGAACGATCCTCCAATCGTCCAGCGATCAGCCAACTCGTATGATACGTCCGATCGAACCACCCATCGCTGCAATTGTTCCACCGGCTATCGCATTACCGTATCACCAGACATTGACCAAGCGTCCTGCCATGGCTTCAATCACCGCCCCTGTGCCTGAGTCTCACATACCCCATGCAGCCCCGCCATCAGACATTGCAGCCGGACAGGGCACGCCCATGACCGCGACGCCCATCACAACACCAATAGCGGCACCTCTTGCTGGAGTGATTTCACCGAGCTCTGTTGTGGCCACCCCGCCCACTCCCTCTCCGTTGACCGGAGCGGCAGGTGTTCACTCAACGGCCTCAGCAGGAGGCGGCAAAGCCTCCTTTGGCAGCTCACGATCGACATTGAACCTGTTCAGGAACTCTGCCATCGCGAGCTTGTTGCAACCATCAACACCTGTGATCACCATACCCCCCTCACCCCCTCCCCGGTCGACTCCATCATCAACGTCTCCTCCTCCCAAGGGATCGACAGGAAACGTGAGACTCTCATGGAGGGCCAATCAGGAGTCCGACCTGGCTGGCTACAAACTTTATATCGGCACGGCGTCCGGCATATACAATTTCGCTGGATCGCCGTTTTCGATCAATAACGCCACGAACTCCACCGCCTTCAATCTTCTGAAAGGCCAAACCTATTTCTTCGCCTTGTCCGCACTCGACACCGCTGGCAACGAAAGCGTGCTGTCGGCCGAAATCAGCAAGAGCCTCTACTAGCGACCGCTGAAAAAGGGAGCAGGGGAGCGGCCAGGTGCCCTTCTTGCTCGCAGAACGCGCACGATAAGAATGTGCTCGTTCGATGCGCGCAGTAAAGGGCAGCCTTGGCCACTCCCCTTAAGAGAAGGTATAAGGATTCGGACGGCCCTCCCTGTGGCCTCGCTGGAAGACAGTTTGAGCCGCCGCGTGGCTGATTGCGCTCAAGAAACAACGACAGGCTGATCAAAACGGTCATCCAACAAGGCCGCAGCCGAAGGTCACACCGCAGGCGTACCCTCTGGGGCGCACGGTGCGACGAATAAGGAGCACCATGTCTGTGCGCGCCGCCGAGTTAGTGAGGCGGCCGGGTCCCCGTTGAGGATGTGGCCGAGGTGAGAACGCCGTTGGGGGCCGTTTTCACCATCCTGAGAATTAATGGATGATTCCACCGACCACCCAATGTCGATCATCAATGACATCGATCAACAGGCGCGTCAGATTCATCCGAGCGAGTTGAGAGGTTACTTCGTCTTCCGTAAAGGCCGCCAGCAGTGAATTGTAGAAGTCCCGCCGTAAGACGTCCGGTTCGCCAGCGGCATACTGATCCACAATCGCCTGCGCCGATTCCGGCGACTCGGGCCGCAGCAAATCCATCACGAGAACCGGTGAGCCGGGCTTCACAAGCTGTCGGATCCGATTCCAAAACTGCAGCGGATTCGGCACATGATGGAGTAGACTATTCGAGACGACCGCATCGGCCTGATTGGCGCCGGCGATGTCTTGAAATCGCTCGCAACGGAACGTCACACGTTCTGAAAGGCCGGCCTTCGACAGGGCCTGCTCAGCCCATCGGATCATGGGCGGCGACGCATCGAATCCGATCACGCGGCAATCGGGCAACGCCTTGGAAAATTGGATGGGTATGTCGCCGGGGCCACAACCCAGGTCGAAGATCGTGCCTGTCGAGAAGTCGGGAAAGTATTCGCGAAACCGATCGACGAAGCCTTGATTCTCCGTTTCGAAATTCGCGTTGGCGTATGCTACGACTTGGGCCTCATCGTCCATCAGTTCCGGTTCAAGAATACGGTCCATGGGCTCCCTGCTATCAGCAATCAGCCTTCAGCTCATCATCCGGAATCGGAGACTGTACGCTGACAGCCGATTGCTGAAAGCTAGTCAATCTTTTCAATCACCACTTCATCTCCCGGTCTCACCAAGCCCTCGCGCAGTACTTTCGCGTAAAGCCGACTCCATCCCGGATTCAATTTCTGGGACACGCGCTTGTAGTCTCTGTCTCGGAACCACTGGGCATTCTTGTCGCAGGGGCTCGTATAGCTCATGATCTCTATCTGGACCTCTGGCCCAACATGGAGCCGATCCCCCAATTTCAGCTTCTCCCACTCAAGCCCAGCAAGGGTCAGATTCTCCCCGGAGGAACCAGCCTCAATTGAATGGCCCTCGTCCTGCAAGCGCTCGATCAGTTCTTGCGAATAAAGACAAACCGCCCGATCTGGCCCGCCATGTACTTTCAGATTTCGTTGCCGATCTCCCTCGACTCCGGCTTTGGTAATCAGGGCTTCCAGCACCGGACGTTTCGGCACACCGCCGTCCGACACACTTATCTGGCACAGGTGGGGGTAGGGTGGTCGTCCATTCTCAGACATCGACGCGCCCCTCGCACGATTCCGCCATGAGCAAGTCCACCGCCACCCAGCCCTCTTGTTCACGCCGTTGCACAACCAGAGCCCCCACCTTAGAGAACATCTCGATCATCTCTTCCTCCTGCTCAAGCAGAATACCGGACAACAAGAGCCGCGCACCGTGGCCCACGTACCGCGCCAATGCATCGCTCAGTTGCACCAGCGTCTGGCGATCAAGATTGGCAAGAACCACATCCGGCCGCAGCGTACCCTGTCGGTCTACATCCTGTAACCTCCCACACCGAACTTCGAGAGCGCTGCCAAACCCATTTTCTCGGGCATAGTCTCGTGCGCAATCCACCGCAACAGGATCGCAATCCACTCCCAAAGCCGACACGGCCCCAAGCCGTAACGCGACCATCGCCAGAATACCGCTCCCCGTCCCCACATCCAGCACGGATTCACCCCCGTGAATGAGGTCTTCGAGCCATTCCAACAACATCCTGGTCGTCGCATGATGGCCCGTCCCGAAGGCCTGCTTCGGATCGAGCACAATCTCAATATCCTGCGCCTGCAACACCACTGATTCCCAGCTTGGCCTGATCACAATTCGCCGGCCGATCCTGATCGGTCTCACCAATTCTGCCCACTGCCGGTTCCAGTCCTGATCTGGCAATTCCTCAACACGAATATCTTCCTCGCAGGACACGTTCGGATCAAATTCTTGTAGCACGCCGCATAGACGAGCGCGCGCCTCCAGGCTCCATTGTGGTTTCGGCCAATAGAGATGGATCAGCCCTTGATCCTCCCATCCTCCCTGGATCACAGGATCAGCTAACAGGCCAAGCAACTCTGCCGGATCGACAACGGTGCGAATCTGGACATCGATCCATCCTTCTGACTTCATAATGGGCTAGAGTTGACGCACTCTCCCCCTTCCAGTAAGGTCGGCTTTATGCTCCAGAACCAGCCTATATCGACTATGACGAAAACCCATGTGTTGACACGCCTCGTCGCAAAACTCGATCGGAGGATCGCCTTAGCCACCGCGTCTAGCTCCGCACTGACACGTTGGCGTCTCGTCTTGTTCATCGTCGGAGCGATCTGTACGGTCGGCCTCTATAAAATGGGATGGTATCAAACCGGGAATGGGGCACTCCTCGCCTTCGTCGCCCTGTTTTTGATTGTAGCTCTGTATCATAACAGGCTCGAAAGTCGCTTGCATCGCCTTCGTCTCTGGAAGCAGATCAAGCTCGTGCACCTTGCACGTCTTCGGCTGGATTGGCAGCACATTCCTCCTCGTCCCTCGAGCGCTCCCGAACAGCATCCGTATGCGAAAGACTTAGACCTGGTCGGCCCTCATTCGCTTCTCCATCTGCTCGACACCACTGTCTCCTCACATGGACAAGCGCGATTGGTATCATGGCTGCTTGAGCAACCACCTGAACTGGACCGATGGCTCATGCGCCGTCGACTCGTACAGGAACTCATTCCGAGATCGCTGCTTCGAGATCGGCTGGGGCTCGAAGCTCAGCTCATTGGCGAACAGGAAATCAACGGACGACGGCTGGAGGCGGTCCTGCAACATGCAGTCGGGTTCCCTCATCTCACCATCGTCTTAGCGATTCAAGCCCTGCTAGCCGTCGTCACCATGGGGCTCGGATTGAGTGCGCTGCTTGACTGGCTCCCGAATTATTGGATGTGGTCCTTTGCGGCCTATGCCCTGCTCTATTTCTGGACCGATCAGGGTGAGGAATTATTGGAACATGCGGTGGGCGTGCACTTCGAACTGGAGAAACTGGGCGCCGTGCTGGGCTTTGTTGAGCGACACGCTCGGCCTCGCCACACTGCGCTCGCCGATTTGTGGGCGCCGCTGCTCATAACGGGAGTGAATCCTCCCCAGCTCGTCCGGAAAGCAGCTCGCATTCTGCATGCCATCAGCGTGAAAGCCCACCCACTCATTCATCTGATCATCAACGCGTTCTGCCCCTGGGACTTGTGGTTCACCTATCGACTCCAACAGACCCAAGCTCAGGTCGCCTCCCATCTTCCGACCTGGCTGGATCGAGTCGCCGAAGTCGAGGCCGCCTCAGCACTCGCGACGTTTGCCGCGCTGCATCCATCGTATCACTGGCCAGCCCCGATCACGGCAGACCACAGTCGTAACGGAGTGCAAGCCGGGCTATCGGCAAACAAGCTCGCCCATCCACTCATTCCGGAGACACACAGGGTCTCCAACGATGTCACCCTCGACACGTTGGGAACCGTACTCTTGGTAACCGGATCCAACATGTCGGGGAAAAGCACCTTCCTGCGAACTCTGGGCATTAATCTCTGCCTGGCCCAGGCAGGGGCACCGGTTTGCGCCGATCTGTTCGAATGGACGTGGATACGCCTCGCCACCTGTATCCGAGTGGATGACTCTCTCGAAGCTGGCTTGTCTTTTTTCTACGCCGAGGTAAAACGCCTCAAAAGCCTACTCGACGCGGCAACGGATCGATCCCGCGCGCCGGTAGTCTTTCTGATCGACGAGATATTCAAAGGCACCAACAATCGGGAACGGTTAATCGGAAGCCGTGCCTTCATCACCGCGCTGGCGCAAGGCAACGGGTTTGGCTTGGTGACCACCCATGATTTGGAGTTGACTGATCTCGAGAAGACGGTACCAGGGTTGCGGAACGCCCACTTTCAAGAAACAGTCGCAGCCGGCGCACTCCAATTCGACTACAAGCTCAGGCCCGGCCCCTGCCCCACCACCAACGCATTGAGGATCATGGAATTGGAGGGGTTGCCGGTCTCAGAAACATCGCCAGGCCCACTCACATAAGGCGCAGTGTGAAGGCACCCATCACCACAGTCCCACCCTTCTCATCACACCCCCTCCGTGGCCTGTTAATCGCGCAGTTCTTCGGCGCATTCAACGACAACGCCTGGAAGCTCATGGTCGCACTGCTGGCTATCCGGCAGGCAACTGCGAACATCGCGCCGGGTCCTGAGCTCGAAGCCGCAACACAAACACAAACCACGCTCACGTTTGTCATCTTCACCTTGCCGCTGGTCTTGCTGTCGTTGGTCGGCGGCACCTTGGCCGATCGTCTGAGCAAACGCACGGTCATCATCGCGGTCAAAGTCGTTGAAGTGCTCCTCATGAGCGCCGGGACAGTTGCGCTCTGGTTGAACCCTGCCGGAGGCATGCTGCCGTTCATCGTCTTGTGCGGGATGGGCATACACAGCGCGCTCTTCGCCCCGTCGAAATACGGCATTCTCCCTGAGTTGGTCCCCCATGAACGTCTCGCAGCCAGCAACGGCCTGCTGGAAGTCTGGACCTTTGCCGCCATCCTGACAGGCACGGCAGCCGGAGGCTTTCTCTTGCAAGCCGCCGGTGACCAACGTTGGATTGCGCCTCTCATCTTAGCCGCCTTGTCGATAGTCGGCCTGATTGCCGCCTTTGCCGTGCCTCATGTCTCGCCGGCACGCGCGACTGGCGGCGTGGGCTCAACCGTCCGGGTTGCCTGGGCTGCCATTCAGACAGAGCGCCTGCTGCGCCTGGCTATTCCAGGACAAGTCTTTTTCTGGACGATCGCAAGCCTCTTCGCCCAAAACGTGCTCGTCTATGCCAAAGCCGTGTTGCATCTCTCGGATGCGATGTCGGGACTTCCGCTCACGCTGTTGTCCGTCGGCATCGGCCTCGGCGCCATGGTGGTTGGGCGGCTGTCTCAAAACCGGATTGAGTACGGACTGATCCCCTTGGGGGCTGCGGGCGCGGCCATCGCACTATCTTTACTTGGCGCGCTCACCCCGCCATTATTTGGAACGTTTCTGGTATTGGGACTTCTCGGAGTCTCCTGCTCCTTCATATTCGTGCCGCTGAATGCCATTCTCCAATGGAGGTCGCCACCCGATCGGCGTGGCGCCGTCATCGCATTCTGCAACACCTGTGTCTTCATCGGCATTCTCTTCGGATCGCTCGCCGGCGGCTCGCTCGCCAATGCCGGTCTCTCGACGAGTAACATTTTCCTCGTCACCGCCGGAGTGACCGTCGTCGGCACCGCGTGGGCCCTGTGGCTGATGCCTGACGTGTTCCTGCGGCTGTTGCTCGTCATATTCACGAACACGCTCTATCGCCTCCGCATCGTCGGTCAGCAACACATTCCCCAATCCGGCGGAGCACTGCTCGTCCCGAATCACATGTCGTTTGTCGATGGGTTCTTGCTCATGGCCAGCATCGATCGGCCTATTCGGTTCGTGGTGGATGCTGCCTATGCCACGCACCCCCTGCTTCAATGGCTTATGACGGCCATGAAGGTCATCCCGATTGCTTCGACCGGCGGCCCGCGCATGATTCTTCGGGCGCTGCACAGTGCGGGGCAGGCCCTCGACGACGGAGAAATCGTCTGCATCTTCCCTGAAGGACAGATCACTCGAACCGGCACACTCCTGCCGTTCCGCCGCGGCTTCGAACGGATCGTGAAGGGACGGCAGGTGCCGGTCATCCCCACACACTTGGATCGCGTCTGGGGCAGCATCTTCAGTTTTGAGCGGGGTCGGTTCCTCAGAAAATGGCCCGAGCGAATTCCCTATCCACTGACCGTATCCTTCGGCGCGCCCCTGTCATCGGATACGCCGGCACACATACTCCGCGACGCGGTTCGCACACTCGGAGAGGAGGCATGGCGCCTACGAAAACACGATCGCCGCCCGCTGCACCGTGAATTCATCCATGCCATGAGGCGGCATCCTTTCCGCTTTGCCCTGGCGGATCAGACCCGCCCACATGTGTCGTCGCTCCAAGCCCTGATCGGGTCCATCGTGCTCGCCAGAATGCTTCGGCCACATTGGGAAGACCAGCCCCGTGTCGGCATCCTGCTTCCGCCAACCGTCGCCGGCGCATTAGTCAACGTGGCAGCTCCACTCTGCGGGAAAACCAGTGTGAATCTGAACTACACAGTCGGGAAGTCCGGCCTCGAAGCCGCGGTGCGACTTGCCGGCCTTCGCACCATCGTCACCAGCCGGGTCTTTGTCGAGAAGGCCAAGTTAGAGTTGCCTGACGGGCCGTCGATCGTGTGGCTGGAGGACGTCGCACGCACTATCGGCACAAGACAGAAACTCGCTGCGAGTCTCCTGGCCCTCTGCGCACCTGCGCGCTTGATCGAACGGGCCTGCGGACAGCACACCCCCCTGACAATGGACGACCTGGCCACCATCATCTTCAGCAGCGGCAGTACGGGAGAACCGAAAGGCGTGATGCTTTCGCACTTCAACATCGACGCCAATGAGCAGGGAGCCAGCCAAGCCCTTCATCTCTACCAGGATGAGCGAGTGCTCGGAATCCTTCCGTTCTTCCATTCGTTCGGCTATCTCGTCTTTTGGCTCGTCATGTTCAACAATGCGGGCATGGTCTTTCACCCCTCCCCGCTCGACGTCGCCGCCATTGGCGAACTCGTGCGTCGCTACCGCATCACGTTCCTCGTCACCACACCAACTTTTCTTCAGCTGTACCATCGCCGTTGCACCCCGGAGCAATTCAGCTCGTTGCGCATAGTCCTGACCGGCGCTGAAAAACTTCCACGCCGGCTTGTGGACGCGTTTAAAGACCGGTTCGGCATCGAGCCGATCGAAGGCTACGGCATCACTGAATGCGCGCCCGTTGTCGCGGTTAATTGTCCTGACTTCAGGGCCGCTGGGTACGTCCAACCGGCCTCGCGGCGAGGAACGGTCGGCCAACCACTGCCAGGCGTCTCTGTGCACATCGTCGATCCCGACAGCTTTGCCTCACTGCCTCCTGATACGCCTGGCATGCTGCTGATCAAAGGCCCCAACGTCATGAAGGGATACCTAGGACGCGAGGATCTGACGGCTAACGCCCTACGCGATGGCTGGTACATCACCGGCGACATTGCGATGTTGGATGAAGACGGATTCTTGACGATCACCGACCGGCTCTCGCGGTTTTCCAAAATCGGCGGCGAGATGATCCCGCATGGCAAGGTCGAAGAAGCTTTGCACCTTGCCGCGAATATCGACACTCAGGTCTTTGCCGTCACAGGCCTCCCGGATGAAAAAAAAGGCGAACGATTGGCCGTCCTGCACACACTGGATGAAGCCCGTATACCAGAAATCCTTGGTCAACTCGCCGCCAATGGCCTCCCTAACCTCTTCATCCCTTCCCGCGGAAACTTTGTCAGAGTCGAATCTCTCCCGGTGCTGGGAACAGGCAAGATGGACTTGCGCGGTCTCAAACGGATTGCCATGGAACGGCTCAGCGAGCGTGAAGGGTGAGGGGTAAGGGGTTGGAGAAGTGCTGAGGACTGAGTCCCTCGGAAAACTGAGAGCTGACTGCTGATGGCTCTTCACAAACAACGTTTCACGAATGACGCATCACGAGCTACGACCGGCAAGACGCTGATCGACTGCCATGTCCACCTTGCTGCGCTGCCAGACTGTGACAACAGATCCTACATCTCGCCGAAGATTCTCAAGAGTCCGTTGTTTCGATTCTTGCTGTAGAAACACCTGCCTAGAGAAAATTATAGACATTAATATTATGCGTGTATTCAAATGTTTATACGGCAAACATATTTTTTAACATTATGTTAATGCGGCCATGTCCATCGGCATGGGTGGGGCATAGACCAGAAGGGCCTGCTCAATCAGCCACACACAGATTTTCAGACCAGCAACGATTACGTGCTCAAGACTGCGCACTCTCACCCCAATGAATTTCCTTGTCGGTGGAGTAATGTCTGGAACCGTTATCGGACTTTCTAGTCTCGTCATCATGGGACTACCTGCGCTATTAACAGGAGCTGCATTCGGATACGTTGCAGAACGGTTGACAAGAAAACCCGCACAACTTCCTTGAGAAGACCAGCCTTCCCTTCAGTTGACTCTACGCTCCCCTATAGATCGAGATCAGATACTTGCTGGCCGGCAAGACAGGATTCTGGCTTTCGTCAGATTCCGAGCATCGAGGGCACCGGCCGAGAATTTGACTCAACAGGCGCCTGTTAGAACGCATGATTGATGACGGTTCATGGAGAAATTCTGGAAATGCCAGGCGAGAGGGGAGTGAGAACAAGCGAGAGGGAAGACATTCCTTCTATTCTCTTCGCCAGAATATCGAGGCATGCAACAAAGCGGTCAAGAAAGATGTTGGACTAGCCTGGTAGCTTTGCCGCAAGAATATCGACCTTTTCGATGGATGGCGGTTTGGCCAATAATTCACCGGCCTTTGCCATCAACGCCGCAGCGACCAGACCGGAAAGATGAGCCTGACGGCCGGCTTCATCTGGAAAGGCATCAAAGATGCCGAAGGTAGACGGCCCCAGGCGGAGCCCGAACCAGGCCGTGGTCGCCGGCTCTGCCTGCACGATTGGAAGACCAGACAAGAGAAAACTCTCGACCTCTTTCTCTTTCCCTGGCTTTGCGTCCAGACGAACGAACAACGCAACCTTGACCATGATATGCCTCCGACTGCTTCTGTGCGTTCAAAGGCCTTTCAACAATTCCCACATGACAGGATAGGCATGCTCAACTTACCGACAGCGTTCCCTTATTGCAGCGAGGGGGAGTTTCCCTCGGTGAGAGCATCCGCCAGAGTCCGTACCATTTTCCCACCCAGATACATGCGGCTAGATCCTACTACTCCCCACACGCTTGGGTCTTCCGATCCTCTAATGCTGAAAGCGCATCCTTTCGAATTTTTATCTCCGCCGCCTTCTCACCCTCAGGAGCGCGCACGTCTGTGTCTAACGCTTCTGCCCAGAGGCGGGCGGCCTCAACACACGCCGGAGTAGGAGGCTTCTTTGAATCACATGCCGCAATGAATATGATGCAGCCCAGCGCAGCGGTAATAGGTATAACAAAACGTGTGGTCATTGTGTCCATCCTCCAATATTAGACGCCCAGCGTCTACATGTGCTGACCACCATAGTACGCAAAATAGGGCAAAAAATTCCACTACGATTGTCGCGCCGAGACAAGCCGCGTTAGCGAGCCTGCACCCGTCCAATTTTGCTTTCGATCGCCCTCTGTAGTTTGTCTGCGGCCTCGGTCACGGCAATCTCGATAGTCGGTGCCAGATGGCTGACTGCGATAGGCTGGAGACCGGCCAGTCTGGCTTCGAGCAAGCACCGTTTGTCGTCACCCTTGGATTTATGATTGTTTGTGTCACTGAGGTGAGCCTCCACGCGGGTAATCCGGTCGGCAAATCGGCCTATAGCCCCCTCTACAGTGGACTGGACGAGGCGGACGACATCTTCACGCCCTGTGATGTTATTGTCTGTATGAACCTGAATCTGCATGAATTCACCCCCCTCACAATAACCATAGTTCTCAACAAACCGGACCCTAACCACTAGCCTAAGAAATGTCAATCGGATGAATGTACGAGGCCCAGACCTCGTTGTATCCTTCCATGGCCATTGTTTTCACAACTACGGGTCAAGTTGTCCGAGCAACCCACTGTCATCGGTCACAGTGGAGTGGCGCTTCGAAACACACTGCGATGGCCCGCAAGAATGCCTGCGCTACAAGTCCGACCTAGCCGATCGCTACCAGGCAGGGGCCGGGAATGAGGCACAAGGCGAAGGAGAATAAAGCAGAGTGTCTTCCTTTATTTCCACTTACAGGCGATCTTCCATTCGGTTTCGTTATCGCTCTCGGGAGTCACACGATTTTGGGGTCACATCTTGTACTATGATGTCTTCTCTTGCGCCTTGATCAGGCGACTGATCGTGGCATAGTGCAAGCCAGCGGCCCCGCTGATCTCACTGAGCGTATACCCATGTTTGAGATA
>Ga0163152_10008171_pt1 | contig 11254 bp, 8 predicted proteins | sample OliLakLV19MP8IB2_FD_148635 | JGI IMG/M metagenome (GOLD analysis project Ga0163152, IMG submission 148635) | Freshwater microbial mat bacterial communities from Lake Vanda, McMurdo Dry Valleys, Antarctica - Oligotrophic Lake LV.19.MP8.IB-2 | ecosystem: Environmental > Aquatic > Freshwater > Lake...
GGATCGCCAGCCTACGCTCGCGATGGGCGAGCTTCGGCCGGGAACCCAAAGAAGTGCCCAAGAAAACTCTGCGCGCGTGAACTCGCGCGGTTTTCGAACCGCGCTCAAACAGCACGCGCGATCTCCGTGGAGGAGCTGATGTGGTCTTGTGGGATATTGGGTGTTTGCTGTGCGTTGTTTATGGGGGGGGGCGGGAGAAACTCTGTCGGATGAGTATCACTCCTTTGCTCCCAGTATCTTTGTCATTCCGGTGATCGACAGAATTGCTGCCATCCAAACGGTCATTGCGATGAGAGCTGCGACCGTGATCATGGGATGGACCAGGAATGGTTGGAAGAGGAAGAGCGGCAGTGCGAGGCAGACGGAATACTGCAGCCACTGTTTCCACTGGTGTTTGGTAATGCGGATCGGTAGCACTCGTATGCTCTGCCAGAGGAGGAGAATGGCAAGCACCGCATGTGTCACTGCGGAGGTCATGGATGCGCCCACAAACCCGAGTGAGGGGATCAGGAGATAATTCAGGGTCAACGACAGCACGACGCCGATGCCGAGCGTTTTGATCAGCGGACGCCATGCATTGCGCGTCAGCATGACGTAGAAGCAAAACAGGACGATGCCGTTGAAAAACATGGAGTATGCAAGGATGCCGAGCGCAGTGTCCGAGCCGGGATGCACTCCCGGGAGAGATAGATAACGGTCCGTTGTCAGTAGCTGTGTCAGGGCTCGCGGCCAGAGCGCGGCGAATAAAAAGGAAGTGGACCCCAGAACCATCAACGCCATGAAAATCTTTCCCAAGAAATCACGTGTGTCTTTGCCTTCCGCATCGCGCTCTGCCAGTTGCGGCAAGGTGGAGTTCAGTAAAAATGTCGGCAACAGATACGCCATGTCCATCATGCGCTGCACAAATCCGTAATAGGCGTTCTGAATTTCGTAATCCGGACGCAGCATCGCAATCAGTGTCACATCGAACTGCCGGTACAGCGCGGTACAGAGAAATGCGAAGCCATACGGCGATGCTTTCAGGAGCAAAGATTTCAGCAGGGGCGGATCCCATCGCGGGCGAATGCGAATCAATTTGTTGCCGTACAATAGCGAGAGCATCAAAAGTACAAACGCCCCCATGCCACCGATTGCCAAGAAGGTGTAGAGAATTTTTACATCGATACTGTCGCGAAAGCCGAGCGCAATGAATGCACCGATGCACGAGAGCGTGATAATTCGCTGTGTTACCTCCGCAATGAACACGAAGTGCATCTTGTATTCCACTTGGAAGGCGGTCCGAAGAATCCCGGCGAGCAATGTGAAGAGCGGCACCGTCGCCGCAATCGTCACGCTCAGCGGCAATGGTGTCCCGCGCCATTGCGGATTGATCCAGACAAAGAAGAGCGCCGCACCCAGCGAGATCGCGAGGATACATGACCGAAGCACAATCAAAGCGCCCAGCACCCGCCCCCGATTTTGCGCCTTGCTGACTTCCCGCACCGCGACCGCATAGAGCCCGAAATCGGCGAGAATACCGAAGAGTTGGAGATAGCTGTACGCGGTGTTGTAGTTCCCCGCCAATTCTTTGCTCAGCGCCATCGCGACAAAGCGCGTCGTGAGAATCGACATGGCAGCCATGACGATTTGGCTGCCCATTTGCCACATGGTGGATGTCGCAATTTTCTTGGTGGACACCCGGGCAGTGTAGCGGATCGGGAATGGGGGCTGCAGCATGCCGTTGCGTTCGGCTTTACTCCTGGACAATCTCGTATTTTTGCGTATCATCCGTCTAATGCCCTTGAGCTTCAGACACCTCACGTCCACCAAGCAGCTCACCCGAGCCGATACGGACGCTATTTTGGTAAAGGCAGCGGCGATGGAGAAAGTGCTGCACAAAGGAGGGGACGACCGACTGCACGGAAAAATCCTCGCAAGTCTTTTCTACGAGCCCAGTACGCGCACGCGATTGAGCTTTGAGGCTGCGATGCACCGCCTCGGCGGCAGCGTGATCACAGCGGAAGGCATTCAGTTCAGCTCGCTCTATAAGGGTGAAACAATCGAAGACACTATTACCATGGTGGGCGGTTACGCCGATATCATCGCGATGCGTCACCCCGAGCAGGGCAGTGCGGATCGCGCCGCCGCAGTCAGCCCGATTCCATTCATCAATGCAGGAGATGGGCCCGGTCAACATCCGACGCAAGCACTCCTGGACCTCTTCACGATCCAGCGCGAGCGCGGGAAAATCGAAGGACTCACCATCGCCATGGTGGGAGACCTGCGTTATGGTCGAACGGTACACTCGCTGACATTCTTGCTCGGTCTGTATCCAAAATTGCGCTTCCTCTTCGTCGCTCCGAAAGAGCTGACTATGCCGGAGAAAGTGACAAGTTTCCTGAAGGAAAAAGGCCTGGAGTACGAAGAGAGCAATGAGCTGGAAGCCGCTTTTGAGAGCGATATTCTCTACATGACGCGCATTCAGCAGGAGCGCTTCACGGATCATTCCGAGTACGAGCGTCTGAAAGATGTCTACAAGCTGACCGCGGCTCCGCTGAAAGGAAAGAAAGTCACCATCATGCACCCGCTCCCGCGCGTGGGAGAGATTGCCACGGAAGTTGATGCGCTCCCAAATGCCGCCTACTTCCGCCAAGCGCAAAACGGAGTCCCGATGCGCATGGCGCTTCTGGAAATGTTGCTCGACGCATAACCCCAACTCCAACCCGTGTCTTCTCTTCTCATCCGCGACGCCCAGCTTGTGACTGCCACGGAGTTGTTAAAGGTCGATGTGTTGGTTCAACATGGCATGATCACGAAGCTCGCCTATCACAACTCACCGACTTACGCGCTTCCGTCCGTTCCCGATGATCCAATTCAGGAAGTGATTGAGGCGGAGGGTTTGCTGCTCTTCCCGTCGCTGATCGATTGCCATGTTCACTTCCGCGAGCCCGGGCTCACACACAAGGCGACCATGGCCTCAGAAGCCGCTGCCGCGCGGGCCGGGGGAGTGGGAACGGTGTGCGAGATGCCGAATACGAATCCGCCTACGGTAACCGTGGCGGCGCTCGCCGACAAAGTCCGACGCGCAGCCGAAGTGAAAGCATGCGATATTCGCTTCTTCTTTGGGATCACCCAGACCGATCATCTGATGACGCTCGAGCATTTGTGGCTCGCTTCATCCGAAGAATTGCAGCGACTCAAGGCGCGTTGCTCCGGCGTGAAAATCTATTTGGATCATTCCACCGGCGATCAGAAAATCCGCGACGAGGTCTTGAGTGAAGTCTTCCGCGTCGCTGCCGCCGAGAATATTCCCATCGTCGCGCACTGCGAAGATCCCGCCATTAATGCGGAAGCCGCAGGAAAAAATACTCGTACTGATGTGGCAGTACACTCTCTTCTGCGGCCTCCCGAAGCGGAAATTGTTGCCATCGAGCATGCCATTGGACTTGCTCGAAAATTCGGCGCGCCGCTGCACATTGCGCATCTTTCCACCAAAGGCGGTCTTGATCTGGTCCGCTCTGCAAAGAAAGAAGGCCTCCGCATCACCTGCGAAGTCGCGCCGCATCATCTGCTCCTCACGACTGCGGATTATGACAGGCTTGGGACGCTCGCAAAAATGAATCCGCCGCTGCGTACGCCGGAGCATGTCGACGCTCTTTGGGAAGGACTCAAAGACGGCACGGTCGATTGTGTCTCCACCGATCATGCGCCTCACACGCTTGAAGAAAAAAATGCGGCCGAACCGCTCAAAGCGCCCAGTGGTGTTCCCGGAGTCGAGACGATGTTGCCATTGCTCCTGACTGCCGCGTCCGAAAAACGCATCGCGTATCCGGACATCGTCCGGCTCTGCTTTGAAAATCCGAATAAGATTTTTCAGCTTTGCAAACAAGGCATTGCCGAAGGTGCGCCCGCAGAACTCATCCTCGTTGATCCAAAAGCACAATGGACGATAAAAGCAGAGAACTTGCACTCGCTCTGCGGCTGGACGCCTTTTGAGGGAATGCTCGTGCGAGGAATGGTGATGCGGAATTTCGTTCCAATTAACTAAGTAACCAATTAACCCCTTGGGGCGATTCTACTGACCGAGCGATCGTTTGAAGCAAGTCCGTGACGAGTTATTTGGTTACTTAGTTACCTGGAACGATTCACAGCACCTCCGTGATCATCTCCAAGCTATCCAACACCATCGCCGCTTCTTTGTGGGCGTTATCCGGCGTGTGCGTGCCGCGGATGAGACAGCTGGTCATGCCGGCGGCATTGGCTGCTTCAATATCAATTGTCTGGTCGCCGATGTAGATGCATTTGCTCGGCTCCACTTGCAGGCGGTCCGCGCAAACGAGCAGTCCGTGCGGATGCGGCTTCATGAACATATGAATGTCATCCGCCGTCACGACGGCTTTGGCAAAAGGAAAGATATCGGTGCGTGAACGCATCGCCTTTAGATAGGAAAGCCACGATCCCGTGACGATGCCCACCGGGCATGCCGCGTTCGCCATGGCGAGCGCTATCGTTGCGCCTGGAATCCAGCTGGATTCTGTCCGGAGAAGCTCTTCATACAGCGTATCGCGCTCGATGCGGATCTGGGGAATATCTTCTTCCGAAAACCCGAGGATCGATGCGATCTCCCGCAAGTGCACACCTTGCATGTACCACTCGCGGAACGTCTTTTCAGAAACTTGGTGTCCCCGGTCGCGCAGCACCTGCAAAAACGCTTTCTCGTAGAGCGTAATCGTATCGACAAGCGTGCCGTCGAGGTCAAAGAGAATGGCGGAATATCTCATGGAGAGTTGGGAGAAAAGCTCATCATTTGAGATTTCGTTTATCGTTTTTCGTTGGTCGTTGATCGTACGATAAACGATAAACGACCAACGAAAAACGACACGGATAGCCCGTTATTTTCATCAAAAACGCTTATACCTCCACAATGATCGGCATCACCATTGGTTCGCGGTCCAGCTTGCGATCAAAGTACCTGTAGAGCGATCCCGTGATGGCGCGCTTGAAGGCGTTTGGATCTTTCTCGCCGCGGTTGAGTTCTTCGTCATACGCCTTGCGGCATGTGTCGATGACTTCGCGCGTGATTTCCGTTTGTTCGGAGCCGTAGAGCAGTCCGCGAGCGATGATTTCCGGATCACCGACGAGGCGTTTGCTCTCGCTGTAGATGCGGAAGACGATGATGAGCACGCCGTTGGAGCTCATGATTTTTCGATCGTCCAGAACGCGCTGGCCTTCACCTGCGGCGCCCCGTCCGTCAATGATCACGTCTCGAACGGTCATTTTGCTTTTGCTCTTGCGAGCATCGCCGTTGCCGTCGAATTCTATAATTTCGCCGTTCACGATGAGGTGCACTTGGTTATCCTGATACCCGATGCTCTTCACGATATCGCCGTGGGCGACGCGCATGTGCGGTTCGCCGTGTTCGGGGATGACGTGCTTGGCCCGCACGAGGCGGTGCATCAAGAGCAAGTCGTTTTGATATCCGTGACCGGTTGTGTGAAGCGCCAACTCCTGGTTGGTTTTCACGATGGCGCCGAGGAGGTGCAGGTTGTTGATCACTTTTGCGACCGCACGTTCATTGCCGATGATCGGATTGCTGCTGAGGATCACCGTGTCGCCCTTGTTGATGGCGATATGCCGATGCGTGCCGAGTCCGATGCGGGCGAGGCCGGCTGCTTCTTCGCCTTGGCTGCCGGTGGTAATGATCATGACTTCCTTGTCGGGAAGTTTCTCCATGCCCGGTCCGACTTTACGGATGAGCCCGCGTGGGACCTTGAGATAGCCCAGGTTCTGAGCAATTTCCAGGTTTGTCTCCATGCTGCGGCCGGAGATGTAAATTTTGCGATTGTACTTCCGTGCGTGCTCCACAATCTGCTGAATGCGATTGAGCAACGAGGAGAACGTGGAAACGATCACGCGGCCCTTCGCATCGCGAATGAGACCGTGAAGCGTTTCGGAAATTTCCTTTTCGCTTTTGGAGTTGCCGGGCTTTGTTGCATTGGTTGAATCCGCGATGATCGCGAGAACACCGGCATCGCCGAGTTCCGCGAAGCGATGGAAATCCGCCGGAGGCTCGTTCATGGGCGTGAGGTCAAACTTGAAGTCGCCCGTGTGGAGAACGGTGCCCGAAGGCGTGTGAATCGCGATGGCGGCGGAATCCGGAATACTGTGCGTGACGCGCAGGAATTCCACTTCCACTTTTCCGATGCGGATGCGCTGACGGAACTCAACAACGTTGAGCTGCGCCTTGCTGGTCAGATGCTCCTCCTCCAAGCGTTTGCGGACGAACGCCATGGTGAGGCGCGTGCCGAAACAGGGAGGAAAGTGCAGCTGCGGCAGCAAATGTTGCACCGCGCCGATGTGGTCCAAGTGTCCGTGTGTAAACAACACGGCCTTGATCTTGTGCTCGCGTCCTTTAAGAGAGGAGATGTCGGGAATCAAGTAATCGATTCCCATCATGTCTTCGTCCGGAAACTGCAGTCCAAGATCGATGATATAAATATCCTCATCGACTTCGATGACGAAACAGTTGCGTCCGACCTGTTCAAATCCGCCGAGCGGATACATCTTCAATCCGCCTTTGCGGAGAGAGACTGCTTGATCGGGTAGGGGTCTGATTGCTGGAGGGGGTCTGGGTCCTGGTCCTGGCTGATTGGGTCCGGAAACGGGAACTTGTCCTGGAGCGCGAGGTCCGAATTGCGGCTTTCCGTGTCGGCCTCGGCGGCGACGGTTGCGTCCCCGTGTAGGGGAAAAAGGTTGGGGGGCTCCCGTTGTGGGTTGCCCGATCGGAGGCTTTCCCTCCGGTGACTGGTCAGACATTTTCTTCTGTGAATGAAAAATAAAACTGCTTCCACTGTACTCTTTTACAGGCACTTGCGCAATAGGTGTCATGACATGAAGCTCTGTATTTGGCTTCAGATAAACGAATTTTTAGTTTGATATCTTGTGTCTTCCACAGTTTCTGTGTGAATCGTCGGAGAAAAAAACGGCGCCGCCATGCGTATGACGACTCCTTGCCCGAGTAATCTCGCGCAGGTACCCTGACTTCCTGATGGACGTTTCTGTCCAAACAGGCACGACAAAAGCTGCGAGCGGAACATCGCTCGTGTCTCTGTCGTTCACGTCCGCGCATCAAAAAGAACGCGCGCTGCTTTTATTGCAGATCGAAGCGAGTCCACGCGATGCGAAGACGCTGGAAGATGAGTGTGTGACTATTTTGAAGACATCGTTGTTATCTACGGAGGGAGAAGCATGGCACCGTCTGGATGGAACACTGAAGGAACTGAACGGACTCATTAAAGGTTTGATGGTTTCGCAGACCATTGATGACGTGCACGCCATCGTTGCCATTTTGGATACGGAGGCGGTCTTACACGTCTCGCATGCCGGACGCGGAGAGGGATATTTGCTTCGAGGAGCCAATGCGAGCCAGATTACGGAGTATAGCCGCGGCAAGCCCGTCCCCATGTTCATCCATATCAGCAGCGGTGGACTGGAACCCGGAGACACGGTGGTCTTGTCGACACAGCGTCTTCTTCGATCATTCACTCCCGCGCAACTGTTGCATTTAAACAGCCGCGGCGATCAGATTTTGGATGATATTGCCGTGCAATTGGATGGCGAGCGCGAGTTGTCCTCTCTTGGTGTCGTTCACATGGCCGGCCCCGTGGAAAGATCGGTGCGCCGACCGTTGGAAGTGGAAGAAGATATCCCGGTGCGCCGGTCATCGCCGCCTCCTCGCCGCGGATCATCGCGCGGAAGAATGAACATCATGCAATTCTCCGGTCCGTTTTTGGATGCCGTTGGACCGCTCATGGAAAAAGCAAAAGCCGTCCTCTCTGGAGTCGCAAAGACGAGTGCGAGCATTGGACGAAAGAGCGCCAGCGCAGGAGTGAAGGTGGGAGCCAAAGTGGGGAGAAAGAGCGTCACGCGCTTGTCGGGTGTATCAGCTGGGATACAGGGTCTGCAGACGGCATTCGCCCGTTTCCTGGTGGATCTGCGCCATCCTGAGCGTAAGCGCCGAGCACACTTGCTCTTGTTGGCCAGCGTCGTCGCTGCGTTCCTTATCATCTGGCTCGTTGTTCGTCTCTCCACCAGTTCGCAGCGCAACAAGACGAAGGCGGAATTGGGTGAGTTAGTGGAGCAGATCAGCATGGAGATCCGCACCGCAGATAATCGCCACCTCACTGGCGATCTCGATTCCGCAAATGCGATTTTGGCGAAGGCCGAAGAAAACGCGAAAAAAGTGATGGACAGTGAATCCGGTCTCTTCCGCTTGGAGGCGCTCAATCTCTTGGATCGCATTCATGCAAAGAAGGAGGAGATCAACAATATTGTCCGCCTCTCTCCGCGCGTCGTGGTGAACGTCGCTTCCCAAAACGCCGATGTATCCGCCCAAGGATTAGTCGGCATCACGGAAGGGGAATTCATCATCTATGATCGTCAGAATTCCTACCATGTTCTCTTGAACGGCGTGGATGAAGGCAAGCGCATTGCTGATCAGGAACTGGTCATTGCGGGTGCCAGCTTCCCGCGTTATAAGTCGCAGGTCTTCCTCACGACAGGTAACAGTGTGATTGAATTGCTCGGCAATGCCCCGACTTCCATGAAGACGGAAGATCCTGCGGGTTGGGTCTCCGGCAAGGATGTGCAGACGTACCTTCGCTATCTGTATGTGCTTTCCGAGAAGCATATCTACAAGTATGAGCGCCTCAGCAACCGCTACGGAAGTCCCGTGCAGTACGATGTGAACGCTGATCTCGCCGGTTCCTTGGATATGGCTATCGACGGTAGCGTGTTCGTCTTGAAGCAAAATGGTGTCGTCTTGAAATTGCTCCGCGGTGAAGCCCAGAAATTTGGACTGATCCACGCACCTGATCAAGTACTGAAGGATGCGAGCAAGTTCTATAAAGTTGCAGATGGCAATTTCTATTTCCTCGATCCCGTCCGCAACCGCGTCATTGTCTCCACCGACGGAGGAGCCACCGGTGAATCAAACTATGTAAAGCAGTACGTCTTGGAAGGAGATCAGTTGGGTAAACTCCAGGATCTGTACGTCGATCCCGAAGAAGCACATTTGTATGTGATGGATGAGAAGAGATTGTATGTGGTGGATTTGGCGAATAGGTAATACCACTTCGCTCTCTCATAAAACACACAATCAAATCACACCCCCACACCCCACACCAAACAAGACTCTGTTTAGCTCTTCCACGGAGATCGCGCGTGCTGTTTGAGCGCGGTTCGAAAACCGCGCGAGTTCACGCGCGCCTAGTTTTCTTGGGCACTTCTTTGGCGCCCCAAAGAAGTGCCAACCCTTTCCGCACCAACCTTCGTTCTCTGGAAACGACAAATGCGATCATCCATCACTAAACACCACTTCCTTCAATTTTGTTTGATCTTTGAGCTTTAATCTTTGATAGTTACTTCCCATGCGCATTCTTGTCTTCGGCACGTTTGATCACTTGCACCCCGGCCATCGTTATTTGCTTGAAGAAGCGCGCAAGCGTGGGGCGACGAGTGTCGTTGTTGCTCGTGATCCGAATGTGCTGCGATTTAAGGGAAAGGCTCCACTGCAGAACGAAGAAGAGCGAGCGACCGCCATCCGTTCCGCGTACTCCGATCTCAATGTGATGCTCGGCGATTCGTCGGATTTTCTTGCACCCGTGCGTGCGGTGCAGCCGGAGTTAATCTTACTCGGCTACGATCAAAAATTGCCGCCTGGTGTCAGCGAAAAAGATTTTCCCTGTCGGGTAGAGCGTCTGGAAGCATTTGAGCCAGAAAAATATAAGAGCAGTTTACGCAGAGCAAACGCCACAAATGACCACTAATTACCTCAAATCGTGTAGAGCAAGATTAGTCATTGGTCATTACATCTGCTATACTTCTCCGAACTGCCCGACACTCATATCCACTTCATCCTATGTTGTTCACTATTCGATCTCCTCTTGGCAGACAATTGCTCGGTGCAGTTGGCGGATCTTTGATCGCGCTGGCGCTCTATCAAACGTACTCCTTCTCCGCGCCTCGTTTCCAGGCGATGCTCGTAACGTTCTCTTCCGTAGACACGCCGATCGACGTACCTGTTGTGCAGGATGATGGTTCGGACGCTCTTGCGGATGCATTTGCAAAGAATGTTCTTGTTTCATCCGAGCCGGAAAAAGTCGCGGCACTTTCGACGGTCGTCGATGTGTCGTTACCACCGCACATAGAATCGCCTTCTCCTCTGTCCGATCAAAGACAGTCATCTGTCACAGCCCTTCCGGTCTCGGGTACGAAGGAACTTTTTCTGATTCCGCTTGCGGCTTTTCTCGCACTTGCAGAATATCACCGCCGAAAGTCGCGCGCTGCGTAGCGCGAGAAGCACGAGTGCTCTATGCTGGATAGCGATGTTCCTGCTCAGCGGATACACCGGCCTTGGCGTCTTCTTTTTTATGCTGGGTCTTGTGTTCGGCAGTTTTGGGAATGTGCTTGTGTACCGCATTCCTGACCGCCGTACCATTCTAGGACGATCACAGTGCCGCTTTTGCCGGCGCACCCTGCGGCCGTGGGAGTTGTTGCCCGTATTCAGTTACATTTGGCTAATGGGGCGATGCGCGGGGTGTAAACTGCGGATTTCGCCGCAGTACCCGATCGTAGAGTTGCTGAGCGGATTTCTTTTTGTCTTTTCATTGATCTATCACCAGTACAATCCCGTACCTGCGCTGCCTATGGCTTTTGCCTTCTGGCTGCTGATGTTGATTGCAGTGGTGGATGCGCGGACAGCTTCTATTCCGGATGCGTTCAATATTCCCTTCGTTCTTATCAGTGGTATCTACGCGTTGATCGTAGGAAGCTTTAGCCCGTTGGCTATTTTGATCGGTGCGGGATTCTTCTTTTTGCAATGGTCAGTCAGTCGCGGCAAGTGGGTTGGCAGTGGAGATATTTTTCTTGGTGCGGGCGCCGGCGCGCTTTTGGGAAGGTGGGAATATGTGATCGTATTTTTGTTTGTGTCGTATATCACCGGCGCGCTTCTCGCGAGCGTGCTCATCATTTTCGATAAAAAATCTCTGAGCGGCTCACTGGCATTCGGCCCCTTCTTGGCGGTCGGTACCGTTGTCGCTTTCTTGTATGGGGGAGAGATCTTGTCATATTTTCCGTACTGAGAGCGCAGAGATGTGTGTTGTTTTGTTTCCCTCACCCTAGCCCTCTCCCGAGGGGAGAGGGGATGTTTGTGTGATGTGGAATGTTTGTTGTCTGCTTCAACGAAGCCCCCCTCCCCATCGGGGGAGGGGTTGGG
>Ga0163152_10008172_pt1 | contig 11254 bp, 10 predicted proteins | sample OliLakLV19MP8IB2_FD_148635 | JGI IMG/M metagenome (GOLD analysis project Ga0163152, IMG submission 148635) | Freshwater microbial mat bacterial communities from Lake Vanda, McMurdo Dry Valleys, Antarctica - Oligotrophic Lake LV.19.MP8.IB-2 | ecosystem: Environmental > Aquatic > Freshwater >...
GAGTTACATCACCAACTTTCTGAGTTAAACTACCTAGGTTTTGAGTTACATCACCAACTTTCTGAGTTAAACTACCTAGGTTTTGAGTTACATCACCAACTTTCTGAGTTAAATCTTCGACATTAACAATCAGACCTTCTACAAGACCTGTGAGGTGGTCGAATTTTTCATCTGTTGTGAGTGTTTTTTTAGGAGAGCTTTTCATACCAATAGTATATAACGGACAACATATTTTGCATATGGAGTTATAAACAAATAAGGGAAGCGATGGAGTCGCCGTCGCGTAATTTCATAATACGAACGCCTTGCGTCTGTCGGCCGAGTACCGGAATTTCATTTGCATCAGTTCGAATCACCTGACTCTTCTTTGACATTGCCACGATTTCTTCAGTTTCTTTTGTAAACATTTGTGCTGCAATAATATTTCCCGTCTTTGCAGTCACATTTGCAGTCTTGATACCTGAACCACCTCTGTTTTGGATCTTGTATTCGTCGATATCAGTTCGCTTACCGTAGCCATTTGCAGAAATAACCATAAGTGTCGTGTCATTAGCTTCACCGCTAATCACCTGAGCAGAGATAATCTCATCTCCTTTTCCAAGTTTCATCCCGCGGACACCCATCGCTGTACGGCCCATCTCTCTGATATCTTTTTCAAAGAAGCGGATTGACTGACCCTTTGAAGTAACCAATATCGCACTGTCCCCTGCGTTTGTAAGTGATGCTGAAATAAGCTCATCTCCACTGTCGAGTTTGATTGCGATGATGCCTGATATTCGCACGTCATGGAAACTCGCTGCAGAGACTTTCTTTGCTATACCATGCTTAGTCACCATAAGAAGCGCACCGTCTGACTTTTTGACTTCCTTTGGCATAGGCAGAATCGAGGTGATTTTTTCTCCATCAACAAGTGGTAAGAAGTTCATTACTGACTTCCCTTTTGTTGCACGGCGACCTTCTGGAATGTCATACATTTTGGTCTGATATGCCTTACCTTTGTTTGTAAAGAAGAGCAGGTCTGCGTGAGTAGAGGTAATAAGGAGGGTCGTCACAAAGTCTTCATCTTTTGTATCGAGGTCAACTACTCCTACTCCACCTCTTTTTTGTCGGCGGAATTCGTCTGGGTTTGTGCGCTTGATGTACCCACCTGAAGTGAGTACGAGTGCGTTTTCTTCGTCAGGAATCAAGTCTTCGACAGAGAGCACCTGCACACCACCTTTCATAATACGTGTACGACGCGGATCCCCGAACTTTTCTTTGATCTCTGTCATTTCATCTTTAATTATACTGAGAATTTTCTTTGGATTTGCCAAAATGAGTTTAAGTGAGGTAATCAAATCTTGAATCGCTTTGAGTTCCTCTTCTATTTTTTTTCTTTCAAGTCCTGCAAGTCGAGAAAGTTTCATTTCCAAAATTGCCGATGCTTGAATCGCTGAAAACTTGAATTCTTTCATGAGCGCTGTATGTGCAGTCGGCACATCTTTCGAAGCACGTATAATCTTGATGATTTGGTCAATATGGTCAAGCGCAATCTTGAGTCCGAGCAAAATATGCTCACGTTCAAGTGCTTTCTTAAGGTCGTATTCAGTTCGACGTTTGATCACCTCTATTCGATGAGAAACGAATTCTTGTAGAATTCCCTTGAGTGAAAGCGTTTGTGGAATACCGTCGACGAGTGCCACCATATTGAAGTGGAATGCATCTTCAAGCTGAGTGTGTTTGTACAGAAGGTTTAGGACGTTCTGAGGGTGCGATCCCCCTTTGAGTTCGATTACGATTCGAATATCTTTTGCAGATTCATCGCGGACCGCTTTGATCCCTTCGATCTTTTTTTCTCTCCAGAGGTCGGCGATGCGGATTAGAAGATCTGACTTGTTCACTCGATACGGGATCGAGGTCACAATAATCTGAAACTGCCCCGCTTTGTTTTCAGAAATTTCAGCCTCGCCACGCACCACAACACCTCCTTTTCCCGTTGCATATGCGTGTGCAATATCTTTTTGGTTAAATGCTACGCCTCCAGTCGGAAAGTCTGGACCTTTTACGAACTGAAGGAGGTCTTCAGTTGTTGCTTCTTTATTGTCGACGAGGTGGAGAACCGCATCTGCAAGTTCAATAAGATTGTGAGGAGGAATGTTGGTCGCCATTCCCACTGCAATACCGAGGGTGCCGTTCAGGAGAAGGTTTGGAACCGCGGTTGGAAGCACTGACGGCTCTTTTTTTGTACCGTCATAGTTGGGCACGAAATTAACCGTCTCTTTTTCAATGTCTCGCATCATTTCAGCTGCAAATTTAGACATCTTTGCTTCGGTATATCGCATCGCCGCAGCAGAGTCCCCATCGATTGAGTTGTGTACAAACACACCCGCCGCCAAGGCAAAGTTGTGGGTACCGTCAATCGTCAAGTCGTACACATCCTCTTTCTCATTCAAAAACTCAATACTTTTTACCTTATGGTTATTAAAAGCATCTTCTTTGACTTTAAAGATTTCTTGGTTCTTATAGTATTTTGGAAATGCAACCTCCCATGTCGGTGCTTTGCCGTATGTGTATACTACATTTCTATACTTTTCATACAAAAGAGCATCAATGAGACCTTCTTCTTCAATCACTCTCTTGCAAATAGCAAGAAATTTCTTTTTACCCGTCTGATTTGTTGTGTGATTCTTATTACCCTTAATAATATTCTCACGCATCGATGCACGATATGCAGGGTCTTGCCACAATCTTTCCAGAGTTTTTGTAATACGTTTACTTAAAATCTCTTTCATTTCGGGATGATTTTGATGGTACTCTTTATTTACTCGACTCAAAGTCTCCTTCATCTTTAATGCGTACTCCTCATTCTGCCAGTTTTTTACATTTCGAGCAGACAAAAGATCTCCGTGTGCTTTGCGGTTTTCTGGGACTGACCAATACGCATCTCTTCCTTGTTTTAACTTCTCTACATATTCAGGATCATTCTTATGACGATCTCCAGAAAGATTCGCATGCATCATCCAATGCTCTTTCCAATCCATTCTTTGGATATTGTTTGGATGTGCATTTAATTTATTGAAATCTATATGATGTCTTACTCGTCCAGCAGAGAGAGGATACTTTCCACTTTTTATATTGTGCGCATCTGCAAGATGGTGCGCAAAAACCCAATCTTTATTTGTAGGTTGATAAACAAGAGGATACCCAACTAAAGCTGGTTTTGTATCTTCTGCCACTGACATCCGCTTATAGAGTGGCATAAGAGAATTCCCTGGTCGAAGATCCTGTGCTTCCATATATTCCCCATCTCGAAGCATAAATTTATGATTCAATGTACATCTAATCTCCTTCCCATTATCAAGGACAATTTTCATAATCTCCGCGTCTTTAATTGTCAGGCGAGGCTTTATGATTTTTGCAATCTTAATAAGACCTTTAACATCAACCGTATATGTGTAATTTTCTTTTCCGGAAATCTCTTCATTAATAAGTTCCTCGAAAGAAAGCGTTCGTCCATCTGCAAGTTCTACTTCTGTATCTTTTGTAAAACAACCAAAGTTACCCTGACCAATAATATGCGGGTATCGCATCTTAAAGTCCTGAGCCATACCCACCATCGAGTCATACACCGCAACGTCTCCGTGCGGGTGATAGTTACCGAGCACCTCTCCCACTACCGCAGCAGACTTTCGAGCTTTTGCTCCAGAGGAAAGTCCCATTGCATTCATCGCGTACAGAATACGGCGATGCACCGGTTTTAAACCGTCGCGGACGTTTGGAAGTGCTCGGTCTGTAATAACAGACATCGCATAGTCGATAAAAGACTCGCGCATTTCCGTGGTGATTTCTCGTGCAACAACATTTGCTCTCTCTTCGGGAAGTAATGCTACCGCGACATCTGTATCTTTTTTCTTTACCATAAATTATTAAAAGTAGTATATCAAAAATAGGAAGATAGTCTATCCGCACCGTTCAAAACTTATGTATATTTTTCTTGCCTCCCTCAAACCCCTTGCGGGGTTCTCGGCTGTCCTCAGGTCTGACTTGTCAAGAACGGGGTGCCTTGACAAGACCATGCTCAGACCTTGCGGGGGCGCGAAAAGCATACATAAGTTTTGAATTGAGTGAATCCTGTTTTTATTGAGGAGTGGAGGAAGAGGTATAGTCAACAGTCGATGAAAAATCTGCATTTTTGATTGTAGAAGTAAGCTCTGCGCTAGCTCCGATGAGGCTCCCCCACATATCCCGGACATTTTTGACGAGGTTGTCAGTAGGCGTGTTTGAGGCACGTTCCTGAGCCACAGAGGCACTTTCAGGCAGGTTTTTAGTGTTTTTATCTGTCGTGATCCACATTACAAAGATAAGACCTGTAACCAAAAGCGAAATGCAAAACGCAATAAATGTTCGCTGGGCTCGAGAAGATTGGGTTCGTAATTTTTCTAGTAAAATAAACATAAGCTGTAGAGATATGAGATTAGAGACTGGAGATTCGAAATAAATCCAAAAAAATATTTTCATACCTCATGTCTCTTATCTCTTTAATTTATTTAATTCGATGAAACAAGAACCACTACTTCACTCTCTTTACTCTCAATGTCCTTCCGTTTGATCGTCAGTTTGTCTACAGGCTTCACTCCTTCTGCTCCCGCTTCCTTCAAAAAGATTTTTAGTGCATCTTTGCTCCCCACACCTTCCCAATGTGTCGGGATGATAATCTTCGGCTCAAACTGCACTGCAATTTTTTGTGCATGAGCAGGGTCGAGTACACCGTCTCCACCCACCGGAACAAAAAGAATATCGATATTCTCATTTGCACTTTTTGCAGACATTGGGATAGCCTCTTCGGAAAAAGCTCCGAGAAAGCAAAGATTCATTCCCTCCATTGCCACTGTATAGATAGTATTGATATGGTCCACACCCTCCTTGTCCCCAATAGGATTCTGGACACCATATTGAGTTTTTGAAAGAAATCCTTTAATAAAAATACCCGATACTTCATATTCCCCTGGACCATCGATGACAAAAGAAGCCTTGTCTCCACGAGAAGTGACGTCAGCGCCGTTGTGCTCAACGTCCTTTGAAGAAATGAGGGTAATGTCCGCTCCAAAACGAGAGCTTTTAATTTTTGAATCTTTTGATACAGGGTTGACCGCAAGAACTGTGTCGCCGAATTGTACTTTAATAAAATCTACGCCGTGGTATGTGATAATCATTCCGGCATTATACCAAAAAAAAGTTTTACATACAAAAATGCCCGCATTTTCGCCACGGGCATTCATTATTTTTCTTCCTTTATGTTGGACATAGGGGAAATTCATTCTATCGAACCTTAGTGTCGAACCAACCAACCATTAAAATTACTAAACTAAGGAGTACGATGACTGCAAGGCATCCACACGTGAAAGTTCCAGGTTGCATGTGAATGTCTCCTACCTCTCATATAACACCTAAAGTCTTATACTGTTAATAGATTCGTAGATTTCAAGACTTCGTAAACTGGTTGCAAAGCCAGTCTTTTTCTGTATACTAGTGAGGTTGATACGGATTAATTATTCGGTTGATTATTTTTCGGAGTCGAAAAGGAGTTAAACTCCTACATCAACCTGACGGGTTGATGTAGGGGCCTCCTCTCCCTACAACACATGCCTAAAACAGACACAGAGTTAGATGAAAATGTAGACAAGAAAGACGTAGAGGTATCAGTAGAAGAAGAGGTTTCAAAACAAGCGACCATTATGGATGGGCTTCTAGAAAAGAGTGCCACTCCCCCTTCAATCGATGACATTGTAGAAGGTACAGTGATTGGCATCGACAAGAACGCGGTATACATCGATGTTACTCCATTTGGTACTGGTATTATCTTTGGACGCGAGTTTATGAGCGCTCGAGATATTATCAAGAAAATCAATATTGGAGACACAGTAGCTGGTAAAGTAGTTTCGATTTCAAACAAAGAAGGTTATTTCGAAATTTCACTCAAAGAAGCTCGTCAGGCACTCATCTGGAGCGAAGCAGAAGACGCGATCCGCGACAAAAAAGTCTTCGAGATCCCTGTTCAGGATGCAAACAAAGGAGGTCTTATTCTCGCATGGCAAGGTATCTCAGGATTCCTTCCGGCATCTCAGCTCAAGACTGAGCACTACCCGCGGGTAGCAGATGGCGACAAAGATGCGATTTTAATCGAACTACGAAAGCTTATTGGTACAAAGATCTCAGTTGCAATCATTGGTGCAGCACCAAAAGAAGGTAAGCTTATCTTCTCTGAGAAGAATCCGACAGAAAAAAACAAAGATCATATTATTGGTAAATACCAGCTTCACGACATCGTAACTGGTGAGGTGACCGGCATGGTGGACTTTGGAGTATTCGTAAAGATTGAAGACGGTTTGGAGGGGCTCGTGCATATTTCAGAAATCGACTGGGCACTTGTAGATAACCCTCGAACACTCTTCCGAGTTGGAGAAAAAATAAAAGTAAAGATTATTGAAATCAAAGACGGCAAGATTTCTCTTTCTATCAAAGCACTCAAGGAAAACCCATGGGCAAACGCTCTTGATAAATATAAAAAAGACCAGGTTGTCGAGGCTGTCGTAATCAAGTTCAATAAGCACGGCGCGCTCGCATCGATCGAGGAAGGTATTGCAGGACTCGTGCATATCTCTGAGTTTGGCTCAGAAGAAATACTCCGGAGCAAGCTCGAGCTCGGCAAGCGATATACATTTAAGATCTCACTCTTTGATCCAAAGGAACAAAAGATGACGCTCTCATTTGTGGATCCGAGCAAAAAGGTTGAATAGAAGGTAGAGGCTAGAAGCCAGAGGACAGAAAATAGATATTAGGAAAAGAAAAATTCCCCTAGGCAACGCCTCGGGGAATTTTTGTATAACAAAAAGGGCGCTGTCGGTAAAACCGACTGCGCCCCACAGGACTAAATTAGTCCTGATTTACTCCATCATGGTAGGTGAAGATATCCCACCTCGCCCCTTTTAGGGCATCGAGGAGAGTTGAACCCTCAGGGAATGCACCGCTGGGGTGTTTTACCCTAAAGAAGTACCCCTCCTCCATGTTTAAACGGGCCCAGCCGAATTCCAACCCGGACACGGTCCTGTATAGGACCGATCCATGCGTCACACGGATAGAGTTTGACTGTCCTCCACTGCAGAGTGCCTGCAGTGTGAGGGCTACTGACCAGCGTCCTTCTAGGGAGATGCTATCATCCCCCTCGAATCCATAGGGCATTTCGCCCTTCGGAATTTTTTGCTCTGCATTAGACAGAGCATGATCTACCGATTTGACAATATCCCGAAGGGCATTAAGCCCTTCCATGAATCCTATAAAGCTCTTGGATGCGATCTGGGTGATTATCATGACTATCTCCTTTGCCGAGATATCGGCGATGGCGGTTTGGATTTTAATTTCCCGCCGATTTAATACATATTGCAGGTGTAATATGTGCTAAATCGGTGGGAAATCCCTATGAATTACAATGAACTTTACTTGTATGTCATAGCACACTATGTACTATTTTGTCAAGTACTTTTTATACAAAATACTTTAAGTGCCTTCACAGAGCCACTCTATTCCACTAGGGTTACCCTAGTGGGAATTTATTTTTTGTAAGATAAAAAAAGGACCGCACTGCAAGAGGCAGAACAGTCCGAGATTCTTAGTGCTATTTTTTCTTTACTTACTGTGGAGTTGGGACGGGGGAATTTTTGCAATACTTGACAACCTATGTCCAACATTAGGGGAGATTTAAACTTATTCGAGATTTGTGTTTGCAAGAGTCATCGCTTTTTCTTTTCCTTCTGTGAAAAAAATTGTGAGCACTTCTCTCACTTTTTTACTCTGACTTTCAATCACTTTTTTTTCTTCATCAGAAAATGCATCAAGCACCCCGACATGCTCGCGAATGTCGTCTTCAATATTGCCTATCCCGATCCGAATGCGAGCAAAGTCGCTTCCACCGAGTACGTCGATAATCGACTGCACACCGTTGTGCCCTCCAGAAGAACGGTCAAAAGACATCTTGATCTGACCGAGCGGAATATCTAAGTCGTCGTACATAACTACAAGCTTTTCTGTGTACGTCATGTCTGTAAAATGCCGGACTGCAGTTCCCGAAAGATTCATGAAAGTCTGCGGGAACATGAAAGTCACAGGCTCTTCACATATTGTGCCTTTTGAAAGCAAGGAATTACTCATCGTGTCCTTGTTCCACTCAGAAAAGTCCCAGGCAATTCGCACTGCTTCGAGTACCATTACACCCGCATTATGGCGCGTGTTTTTATATTCCCTGCCCGGATTCCCGAGACCTACGATGAGATAATTCATGAAAGACATTATAGCACAGTGTATTTTTTACACAGAAACATCGCCAATCACTCCTATCCACATCACCACGTCAAAATAGCTTGTGTCAATATAGTGTTGTACTCTACAATAGAGAACAAATGGATCAACTCCAAACACCAGGATTTATAGAAAAAAAGCCAGTGCGAGGGTTTTCTTTTCTTCGCGAGCTCCTCACATTCGTTATCATTGCTGTCTTCATCATTTATCCGTTCCGAAAGTTTGTCGCAGAGCCGTACATTGTCTCAGGCACTTCCATGTCCCCCACTTTTGAGACAGGTCATTATCTCGTGATCGACAAAATCTCTTACCGTTTTAACCCACCAAAGAGAGATGATGTAATTGTCATGAAATTCCCTGAAGATACCTCTCGCGATTTTATCAAGCGCATTATCGGACTTCCAGGAGAAACAGTGGATATCAAAGACGGCACAGTGACGATTATAAACAAAGAAAACCCAAAAGGCTTTACTCTTGATGAGTCCTTTGTCAAATTTCCAAAATCGGACACCGTAAACTACACACTCACTTCGAGCGAATATTTTGTTATGGGAGACAACAGAGCCGGAAGCTACGACTCGCGAAGCTGGGGTCCGCTTCCTGTCATAGATATTATCGGCAAACCTTTGATCCGGCTCTACCCGTTTAACCAGATCAAGATAATGCCCGGTAGCTTAAATCCTTAACACACAACCATGCCAGAAAAAACAATAGAGGAAATGACAGACGAGAAGAAAAAAACTTCAGAAGTAGTACCGAAATTCATACAGAAAGAAGTCGATCCGACAGGTGTTATTGCTCACCACTATGGTTTTACGAGTATCGTAGCCCCTCATATCACGCAGGGAGATCGTGTGAAAGCAAAAGCATTGAAAGAATTGGATGTGTACACACTTCTCTCAGAGGAGCGCATCGCACTCCTAAACTTTTTCAACGAATCTTCTTTTGGCGATATCACTCAGCCTGCTCTTTTTTACTTCAAAAAGCCCTTCCCTGGAAGCGGACAGAAGAAGAAACTAAATATCGAGGTCTGTGGATTGGAAGTTATAAACAGTCCGAAAGCGGTGGCGGAAGCACTCATCTTAAAGACTGCATGGGCGATCCTTTCTGACGAAGGTCACGAGAACATGTGTGTCGATATCAATTCAACAGGAGAAAAAGAATCATTTGCAAAGTTTGAGCGAGAGTTGATTGTGTATTTCAAGAAAAATATGCACCTTTTGCCCGCGGCAGATCGACATAAATTTAAGAATGATATTTTTTCGATTGTCCAAAATACAGAAATTCATCTCGAGTCTTTTGTCGCAAACGCTCCAAAGTCAATGAATGCGCTTTCAGAATTGAGTCGGGAGCATTTCAAAGAGGTACTTGAGTTCTTAGAAAGTTTTGATATTCCTTACCGTATTGCACACAACTTACTTCCTGCTAAAGGTTCTTCTTCCCATACTCAGTTTGAGATTCGAAAAACAATAGAGACAAAAAAAGGAGAAGAATCTGAGCTTCTGGCATATGGCGGAAGATACAATTACCTTGGAAAAAAGGTAGGGTACAAGAAAGAATTCCCCTCATGCGGAGCGACCGTTATGTACCACAAGAAGACCTCTGAAATGAAAACTGACACGACAAAGTTTACTCCTCCCCAATTTTATGTTGTTCAGCTCGGAAACCATGCAAAGCTTCAGATGCTCAATATTATCGAACTCCTCCGTAAAGAAAAGATACCCGTGTACCACTCGCTCACCAAAGAAAATATTACAGGACAGATTTCTTCTGCAGAATATTTAGGAGTGTCTCACATCCTCATCATGGGACAAAAAGAAGCGATCGAGAGTACTATTGTGGTGCGTTCAGTTGATACTCGAGAACAGGTGACAATCCACACAAGAGATCTTGCGAAGCATTTGAGGGACCTTGGGAGGAGTGATGGGAAGAGAAAAACGGGCTCGAAGCATAGCTCGAACCAGGCTATTGAAAGAAACTAAGAGATATGCTAATATAACCCCACTATGGCAATCAACGCAGAAGTAGTTAAAAATAACAACGAAAATAACCTCGCGATCCTCCGACGGTTTACTAAGCGTGTGCAGGGTGCGGGGATCCTACCCCGAGTTCGAAGCCTCCGCTATGCGACTCGCAAACTCTCTCCATACGTTCGACAGAAAAAGACTCTGAAAGCTATTGAGAGACGAGAGCACATTCAGGAACAGATTAAGCTGGGCAAACTCGCTGATACCTCACGCGGTCAAAACCGAAAATAAACAAAATGGATAGTGAATCTCTCACCATCGTCAATAAAACAAAAGGTAGGCTTCCGAGCCTACCTTTTGTTCAAATGAAAGATGCAGTCATGGGTAAAAACTATGAACTCTCTTTGGTTTTTATAGGTGAACGACGTTCAAAAAAACTGAACATTCAATACCGAGACAAACACAAGTCAGCAAACGTGCTTTCTTTTCCGCTCGACAAAAAAACCGGTGAGATTTTTATTACACCAGCTCGTGCAAAACGCGAAGCAAAGAGTTTTGACCGAACATACTCAAATTTTATTGCATTTTTATTTATCCACGGTTTATACCATTTGAAAGGAATGGACCATAGTAGTACAATGGAGAAAGCAGAAGAAAAAATCCGCGCTCAGTTCGGTGTATAAATTTTTCCTCCTCAAATCCCCTCTCTTTAGGATTCTGCATAAGTTTAAGGTTTGAAAATTGCTTTAGATGCTAGGCGGACAAGAAAAATAATTGGAGACGTACTCGTTGTACGGCGGAAATTATTTTTTGTATTCCAACAACGCAGATGAAGTAATTTTACGGACCTCTATTACACTCAATGGCACGAAATATTATAACGGGAATAGACATCGGAACCTACCAAGTCAAAGTGGTGGTAACTGAGCTGTTTAAAGAAAATGGTAAAAATATTC
>Ga0163152_10008176_pt1 | contig 11250 bp, 9 predicted proteins | sample OliLakLV19MP8IB2_FD_148635 | JGI IMG/M metagenome (GOLD analysis project Ga0163152, IMG submission 148635) | Freshwater microbial mat bacterial communities from Lake Vanda, McMurdo Dry Valleys, Antarctica - Oligotrophic Lake LV.19.MP8.IB-2 | ecosystem: Environmental > Aquatic > Freshwater > Lake...
CATCAAAGACATGCGAAGGGCACCAATCGAGGACGGGGTGCTGGAGTTCGCGCGGGCAGGCTCAGCAGCGAAACCGACGCTCGCCCACGCCGCCGAATAACTCATCCTCACCCGCTTGCGGGGGAGGGGGACCATCCGCCGAAGTCCTTGCGAAGGCGGATGGTGGAGGGGGCCGCGGCGCCGACGAGACTGCCACGCAATAAATTCTTTAGAGCGCGCACTGATGCACCCACCCCTCTCTCCAGAGCGATGCAAAACGTACACTGTCCCTCTGTTTTCCCTCAAGCCACCATCTGCAACCCCCTCGTCGCCACCGGCTTCAGCGCCGCGCCGCGCGGGTGCTTTTCGCCGTGCTCCCACTGGCTGATGAGGCCGGTCGTGACGTTTTCGCAATAAGCGATCAACCGGTCCACGAAACTGTCCGCCACCGAACTGCCGTTTGCACTGGCAATGTGCGCGCGAATGGACGCCAAGTCTTCGACTGCCGCCGGCGAAAAGACCACGGTGAATTGCTGCATCGCTCAGGCTTTACCGAACAGGCGCGCTCTCACTTGATCGGCGGTCAGCGAAGTGCCCGGTGATGCGCGCATGGCGTCGAGACGCGGGGCCACAACTTCGCGCAACCAATTGTCGAGTTCCGGGGCGAGGTAGTTTTCGAGCGCCTCAAGTGCGTCGGCGACCGCCGTCTCAGCGTTGGAATAGGCCGCATTCCGGAGCAAGCGCTCGAGGCGCGACGCGGCATCGCCTTTCAGGGTCAAGGTGAGTTCAGACATGATCGTTCCCCTCCGTGCGGAGGGACTCTAACACACTGATCGGCTTTCGCGAACACCCCGGGGCCGCGGGCATCGCTGCTCGCTCTTCTTCCTTTTCAACGCGGCAAGAAAAAGCAGGCAAGGATGCCCACACTCCCGGGAAGAAAGTTCAACGCCTCTGGCGCACCCACGCGCACGGCAGCGTCGTCGCGTAAAAGCCGAGCCCGCTCAGCGCCGTGATGGCGCCGAGCGTTAACGTATAAGCCATCGGCGCGCCGGGTTAAAACTTATTGATTAATACCAGCGTCCACGGCCATACAAACCGCCGCCGCCGACAAGCATTACGATAAGCACGATGATGAGAATGGTCGTGAGATCCATGACTGGCTCCTGAGGTTAGTTCGTCAAATACGTGCAAATGCACACTCACAGAACGTTTCTAACCGGTCTTCGGTTCCATCGAGGCACCCATCCCGCGAGAACAGCGGGGACACTACTTAAGCGGCCCGGCCTAGACCGCCCGCTTCAATTCATCGACAAATTTGAGCGCTTCCCGGCGCACGTGATCGGCCAGGCGAGGATCGATGATGCTTTTGATACGGCCGGCCTCGATGCCGCGTGTCGCCTCGATCTTGAAATCCAGAATGGTTTGAGCAGCAGAGAGGATGGCATCGACTTCAGGATTCTTGACCAGTGACTTAACGACCGTGCTCGGTCGATGCACCAAAGCCGAGACGACGCCGCCAAGTCCGCCTTTGTTCAAATCGTGAAACACGCGGCTCGTATTGAAGCACGTATCGATAAGCTCTTTTTCCTGCGGATCGAGGAGATGCGCCACAAATTGCGCGTGTTCGTCCATGATGTTGGTCCAGAACGTCGCCACTTCGTTGCGGTCAAATTCGGATTCTCCGTGTCCAAGCGCTTCGAGCCGTCGTGACCAGCGCTCCGCTTCGTGCAGCGTGTGATCGAAGAACAGCGGCCATACCAGGCTGCGCAAACGCCCCTCCGTTTGGGCGAGGCCAAGCCGGGCCTTGTAGGCGATAAACGGTTTGATCTCTTCGACGATATCGTCCGTATACGGTTTGAGCGCGCCACGCTCGGGTGGGCCCGCAGCCTCGATGCGCTTATATAGCGCCGTGAATTTCTGATGGAATCCCTGCGCTTCGGTTCGCTCGTCTCCCGCCGTTTCCGGCGGCATCAGCAAGACAAAAAACAGCGCGTGTTCCAACATGATATCCACGGCAAATCGGGCATCGGCCCACGCGTGCAAAGTTGGATCGGCTTGATTTTGCTTGGGCAGTATCACGGGCTTTTCCGTCGGTGATTCCACTATCGCGCCGCCTGAGCGCGTATGAAGTGTAAAGCCTTCGGGCTGGCGTGAACGGGCGAGAGACATTTTCATACTCCTTACGGTTACAATCCACGTAAGGAACGCCGTGTACGAACGATGGTTCCAACCGGAGGCGTCCGAAATTGCCACCTTGCAGACAACGGCACGTTTGACTCCCATGGTCCGTGTATCAACCGGATGCGACGGTACAAGGAACGCAGTGGTTTTTCTGGTTTCCCACTTCGGCCGACGAAATGGCAGTCGAGCCTTTACCCCGTCCATGGACCGGTCATACGCAAACTCTGTGAAAAGAGTGCAAGCGGCCGCTCCGATTTAGCGAAGCGGCCGTTGCGGCACTTAGTATCTGCCGGAGCCGTAGGGCCGGTTGTCACGGTCATTGCGGCATGCCCTGTTATACGTCACGTAGCCGCCTATCCTGCGGCATTGGCGCTGCGTCGACCACCAGTCGTTCCGGCCGCGCTGACAACAAACGCGTTGATCACCCCGGTTGTCGGCACGATCATTGCGGCACGCCCTGTTGTGCGCCACGTAGCCGCCCGCACGCCGGCATTCGCGCCTGTTCGACCACCAATCCCGATAGCCCCGTTTGCAGCAAACGCGGTCACTGGCGTAAACGCGGTCATCGTTGTATTGAGCAAACTGTACGCCCAAACCTACGTCTGCCGCCGCCGAATACAACGGAGCGGCCGATGCGGGTGTAGCTGTCGCGACGCCAGCAAATGCCGAAAGCACGACCACCCCGGCAAAATACCAAACTCTGAGAGACATCGAAGACTTGAACATACGCGTTCTCCATTTCCACCCTCGGCGAGGGTCCGATAACGAATAAACGCTTGAAGTTGGCGGTGGTTCCCACCGAGTGCGGGCGTAGAGCCGCTTACTTCACGGCCTCGCTCAGGATCGCCGCGATCGCGTCTTCGCCGTCGGGGCTGTGGATCCAGCTCTCGGCTGCTGACTGGCTGTCGAATTGCAGCGGCACGCGCTGGGCCTTCACACGATCCGGCACCGGCACAAACACTTCAAACGTGCCAGCAAAACGCATATCCTTCGTCGCCTCGGCAAAGGCGCTGGGCAGTGCTTTTTTCTTTTTCATTTGGGGCAGCGCCTTCAAGAATTGCCCGCTCCCTACCCCGCCGCCGCCCGCTTGTCTTGTCCAAGGGCAACGTCACAGTGTCGCGGGGTTGCACTTATTGGCGCGCAAGCTCGCGAAATGAGATCAGCCGCTTGCGGGTTTCGCACCACAGGGCAAGCTTCACACACGCAAAACTCTCCCACAGCGTCAACCGCCCCATATCCCTGAGTTCGGGGTGATCCAGCAGCACGCGGCGCAAACGGTAGAACGGAATGCGCGCATTCAGATGATGCACATGATGCACGCCGATATTGGCCGTCAGCCAGCGCAATGGCGCCGGCAAATCGTAGTGCGAACTGCTCGCCAGCGCCGCGTCTTGAATATTCCATTCCCCGCCATCGGCCCACACTGTCCCGTCGAACTGATGCTGCACGAAGAACAGCCACACCCCCATCGACGAGGCCAGCAAGATGATCGGCAGATGCACCATCAAAAACGGTCCCACCCCGATCAGCCACATCATCCCGAGCGCGAGCGCCGCAATCACCAAATTATTCGCCATCGCCGACAACCAAGGACCTGCCCCGACCCGCATCATCCCCACCGGCAACCGGTTGGCGATCAAAAACACATAAGCCGGCCCGATCACAAACAACACAAGCGGGTGACGGTAAGCGCGATAGCGCAACCGCTCCCACCACGGCTGCGCCACATATTCGGACACCGTCATCGTTTCGATGTCCCCGATACCACGCGTCTCAAGATTGCCCGATGTCGCGTGATGCAAATTATGCGAGCGCCGCCACACACCGAACGGCGTCATCGTCAGCACGCCGCAAACCCGCCCGACCCAATCATTGGCCCAGCGGTTGCGGAAAAACGAACCATGTCCGCAATCGTGCAAGATCAAAAACAGCCGCACCAGAAACCCGGCCGCAGGAATAGCAAGCAGCAGCGACAACCAATACCCAACGTCCAGCGCCAGCCAAGTCGCGATCCACAACACCACAAACGGCCCGATAGTCACTGCAATTTCGACAATGCCGCGCGGTACACTGGGCTGGCGGTAACGCACCAGAATCTGCGCCCAACTCTGGGCATTTTTCTGCGGGACTGCCAAATTCTGACTCTCAAGAAACTCGTTCATTTTTACCGCACTAAACTCTCACTGCTATGTGGCAGGATTCGTGCGTCCCGCCAAGTAGCGAATCTGCCAGTCGTCACAATCTTTGCGGCAGGGCTTGACCTCACCCCGTGCCAGTCCTGACAAGACGGCACCAAATGACCAGCACCCTACCCATCACCCAGGCGCTGCCTGCGCTCAAAGCAGCACTCACCTCTCACCGTTCAGCCGTGCTTGAAGCACCGCCGGGTGCAGGCAAAACCACACTCGTGCCGCTGGCACTTCTGGACGAGCCTTGGGTTCGCGGCAAAAAAATCCTGATGCTGGAGCCGCGCCGCATTGCCGCCCGTGCCGCCGCGGCACGCATGGCCGACCTGCTGGGCGAGCAAACAGGTGAAACCGTCGGCTATCGCGTGCGCCAGGATAGCCGCGTGGGTCCGAAAACCCGCATCGAAGTCCTGACCGAAGCCCTGCTCACCCGCCGCCTGCAAAGCGATCCCGAACTCAAAGACGTGGCCCTGGTCATCTTCGATGAATTCCATGAGCGCAGCCTCAACGCAGATTTGGGTCTCGCCCTTGCGCTGGAAACCCAAACCGCCCTCAACGACGACCTCAAAATTCTTGTCATGTCGGCAACCTTGGACGGCGCCCGCGTCGCCAAACTGTTGAACAACGCGCCCGCCGTTCGCAGCGAAGGCCGCCTCTTCCCCATCGAAACGCATTACGCCCCGCCCCACGCCAACACGCGCCTCGAACAGCACGCAACCAACGCAATTCTCCGCGCACTCGAGGAAACCGCTGGCGGTATCCTGGTCTTCCTCCCCGGCGAAGGCGAAATCCGCTCAGTAGAGCGTCTGTTGTCGGCGCAGGATTTACACGGCGCCATCATGTCCTCACTCTACGGTGCCCTCGCCCCCGAAGTGCAAGACCGCGCCATCCGCCCGCTCGCCGATGGCAAACGCAAAATCGTCCTTGCGACAGCCATCGCCGAAACCAGCCTGACCATCGAAGACGTCCGCATTGTCATCGACTGTGGACTGCAACGCCTGGCCCGCTACAATCCGGCGACCGGCATGACCCAGCTCGTTACTAACCGAGTCTCACTCGCCTCCGCCGACCAGCGCCGCGGCAGAGCCGGTCGTGTGGCGCCGGGCATTTGCTACCGCCTCTGGGACGAAGCTGAAACCCGCGCGCTGGCGCCCTACACCCCGCCCGAAATTCTCACCAGCGACCTCGCCCCCTTCGCGCTCGAACTGGCCGGTTGGGGTGAACGCGATGCCAGCCGCTTGCGATTGCTCGATGCGCCACCATCCGGCACCTTTGCTGAAGCCCAGGAACTCCTGCGCGAACTCGACGCCATCGATGCCACCAACGCCATCACCCCGCATGGCCGCTCCTGTCTTGCCTTCGGCGCCCATCCACGCCTCGCCCACATGATGCTCCGTGCGCGCGATGCCACGGCGTGCGCGCTCGCCGCCATCCTGGGCGAACGCGACGTCATCCGCAGCCGCGACGCCGATCTGCGCACCCGGCTGGAGATCTTCGCCGGCGACCGCGATGTCAGCTCAGATCGCGGCGCCCTTGCCCGCGCCCGCGAACAGGCTCGTGCCTGGAGGCGAACGCTCAACCTCAAAGACACGAGCGTAGAGCCAAACGCCGCCGGACGCCTGACCGCGCTCGCCTATCCTGAGCGCATTGCCAAGCGCCGCAGCCCCGGCAGTTTCCGCCTTGCCAACGGTCGCGGTGCAACTTTGCCTCAGACCGATCCTCTCGCCGCCCAGGATTATCTCGCCGTTGCCGCACTGGACGACGCCGGCGCTAACGCCCGCATTCACCAGGCCGCCCCCCTCCTCCTCGCCGACATCGAAGACCTTTTCGCCGCCCACATCGAAAACCAGCAAATCGTCGAATGGAGTTCGCGCGAAAATGCCGTGAGCGCCCGCGAGGAACGCAAGCTCTACGCCCTCACGCTCAGCGAACGCCCGCTCAAGAAACCTGATCCAACCAAAATCGCCGCCGCCGTCATCGCAGGCATTCGGGAACTGGGGCTTGGCGCCTTGCCCTGGACACCCGAACTCGAAACTCTGCGCGCCCGCGTAAATTTCCTGGCCCGCATTGACCCCCAAGCCACATGGCCCGGCCTGTCGGACACCGCATTGCTCGGCACGCTCGAACATTGGCTGCAGCCCTTCTTGGGGCAAGTCACCCGGGCGAGTGATTTTCCGCGCCTCGATCTCGAAGCGGCATTGAACGCCCACTTTGACTGGGAGGCGAAAAAGCGCCTCGACGCGATGGCGCCAACGCACATCACCGTTCCTTCAGGTTCGCATATCAGAATCGACTACAGCACGGATGCACCGTTCCTCGCCGTCCGCTTGCAGGAAATGTTTGGCCTCGCAGATACCCCTGCGATCGCCGGCGGCCGCGTGCCGTTGACGCTTCACCTGCTCTCGCCCGCCCGCCGCCCCGTCCAGGTCACGCGCGATCTGAAGAGTTTCTGGGCCCATGGCTATCCGCAGGTAAAGCGCGACCTCAAAGGCCGCTATCCCAAACACCATTGGCCTGACGATCCATGGACGGCAATCCCCACCGCCCGCGCCAAGCCGCGCGGAACTTGAAGCCCGCGAAACGCTTTTTTTACCGTGTTGCCTGTCACCATTTTAAGTGGTCAACGCCAATACTGCGCAGTACTCAACGGCGATCAAAAGGAGGCCAAATGCAATTGCCTGCGCTCGCGGCCGGCCTCCCCGAAAAGCCTGAAGGCGGCGACTTGAGTGGTCAATGCCTCGACGGCGCCAACCTGTCTGGCCGCTTGATTGCAAGCGCCAGATTTGACGGCGCCTCACTCAGACGCGCCATCCTCACCGGCGCCGAGTTTCGCGACTGCACGTTTGTCGGCGCCTCCCTCGATGAGGCAGTAATGCCCCACACCTTATTTGAGAACTGCGATTTCTCACAGGCAATTGTCACCAACGCCAATCTCCGGCAAGCTGTGTTTCGCGCCGTGACAGTCCTGAGCCACAGCCGGAAAACATCCACGCTCGGGCATGCGAAAGCAACCTTTGATGGCGCAACACTCGATGGCTCAAGCTTTGCCGGCGCACGCCTGATAGCCGCATTGTTGCACAACGTCAAAGCAACCGATGTAGACTTTTCGAATTGCGATCTGCGCAACAGCTCCTTCAACGGCAGCACGCTCGAAGACGTTAAGTTCAGCGGTGCAAATCTCCTCGACGCCAATTTCGCCAAATGCCCCGGCGCACGCAGCTTTCTGCCTGAATACGCACTGATGCTCGTAAAGCTCGTGCAGCCCATCGGCGAAGCCGAACTTAAGGATTATCTCGCCCGCCATGTGCAATGGCTCGACACCGACGGCGCCCAAGGCATGCGCCTCTCCCTGCAGGGCTTTGATCTGTCTGGACAGAAATTCGACGGCTACGACTTTTCCGGCACCGACTTTCGCGGCGCCCGCCTCGACCGCGCCAGCATGAAGAAAGTGAAACTTGTCGCCGCCGACCTGCGCGACACAAGCCTGCTGGGCACAAACTTCTCCGCATCCGACTTGCGCGGAGCGTTGCTACCAGAAGGCGGACTGCGTCGTTCCATACTGACTGGCACTCTTGTCGACGATCAATTGCCGGCCCCCACTTGATCTGTATCGCACATGCGTTCACATTGCCGGGCTGACAACTGCCCGCGATTTGTGTGACGACGCCGCTGCCAACTTCTCCCACAACGCTGATCTATAGTGCACGAGCGTTGAGGGACTTCGGCGACGGCTTCATTGTCCTGCTCTTGCCCGTCTACCTCTCAAGCCTCGGTTTCGACGCCTTTCAGATCGGCATCGTCGCAACGCTTGCCCTGTTGGGCTCAGCGCTGACGACCCTCGCGATTGGCATGATCGGCACAACTTACAGCACCCGCACCTTGCTCATCGCCTCATCCGCATTGATGACTTTAACCGGCCTTGCCTTCATTGCGTCAACGATTACGCCCCTCATCTTCGTCATCGCTTTCATCGGCACGATCAACCCGTCCTCGGGCAGCGTCAGTATCTTCGTGCCCCTCGAACACTCGGCCCTCAGCCACAGCGTCACTGACGCCAATCGAACCAGATCCTTCGCCCGCTACAGCGTCGTCGGCGCCCTCGCTGCAGCGCTCGGCTCTCTCGCCGCCGCCAGTCCGGAATACATAGCGCTGACAGGCATCACCCCACAAACCTCGTTGCAATTGATGTTTGCGTTCTACGCCGCCCTGGGCCTCACCGCAGGCGCGATCTATGCCCGCATGCCCCGGCAAGCCGGCCAAACGCAAGTTCCACCCAAACCACTCGGCCCATCACGCAGCATCGTCATCAAACTCGCCGCACTCTTCAGCATCGATGCTTTCGCCGGCGGCTTCGTCGTCCAGTCTCTCATGGCCTTGTGGCTCTTCGACAAATTCGAACTCAGCCTGACAACCGCCGGAATGTTCTTCTTCGTCTCCAGCCTGTTGGCGGCGGTGTCGATGCCCATCGCCAGCTGGCTCGCAACCCGCATCGGCCTCGTCAACACAATGGTCTGGACCCACATTCCTTCAAGCGTGTGTCTAATTGCTGCAGCCATCGCCCCCACACTCGAACTTGCCCTCACGCTTCTGCTCATCCGCGCCGCGCTCTCGCAAATGGATGTGCCCACGCGCTCGTCTTACGTCATGGCCGTCGTCACCCCCGAAGAACGCACCGCCGCCGCCAGCGTCACCTCCGTCCCGCGCAGCCTCGCCGCCGCCGCAAGCCCCGCCATAGCAGGCGCCCTCTTCGCCACCGGTTACACCGCCCTGCCCTTCATCATCTGCGGTGTCCTGAAGATAGCCTACGACATCGCCCTCCTCTGGACCTTCCGCCATGTGAAACCGCCGGAAGAACGGCGCGCCTAGCCACCCATCGCCTCCCTTATCAACGCCTCGCTCGCCTCCGCCAGCAGCGCCTCGTTGGCCTCCATGCCCACCGGCACTCGGCCGATGTCGAGGAGTACAGGCACCGCGAGTGGCGAGGCGCGGTCAAGTTTCTTGGTAACGATGCGCCCCTTGATCCGCTTGAGCAACGCGCCAAGCCGGGCGATATCGAGTGCCCCCGTCGCCGCATCGTCATAGGCCGCGCGCAACAAAATGTGATCGGGCTCGTGGCTGCGCAGCACGTCGTAGATCAAGTCCGAGGAAAACGTCACCTGCCGCCCCGTCTTCTCCTCTCGCGGATTGCGCCGCTCGATCAGCCCCGCGATCACAGCACATTGCCGGAAGCTGCGCTTGAGCAACGCCGACTCCGCCAGCCACGCATCCAGATCGTCACCCATCATGTCTTCGTCGAACAGCCGGTTCATATCGAGCGTGTGCATCGGCCCCAGCGCCCAGATCGCCAGCGAATAGTCACTGGCGACAAACCCCAGCGGCTTCATGCCCATCCGCTCCAGCCGCCGCGTCAACAACATGCCCAGCGACTGATGGCACAACCGCCCGTCGAACGGATAGCAGACGAGGAAATTGCGGGGCCCGCGCGGAAACGTCTCGACCAGCATCTGGTTCGCCTTCGGCAGCAATGATTTCAGTCGCTGCATCCCCAACCACTCTTTCACCTGATCCGGCAAAAGCGTCCAGCGCTTCGGGTCAGCGATCATCTCGCGCACGCGCTCGGCCAAGAACGTCGACAGCGGGAACTTGCCGCCCTCGAATGATGGAATTTTCGGATTGCCCGGCCCACCCGGCGTCACAATCGCCTCGGTCTCGACAATGCCTTGAAAACGTAACACCTGACCCGCGAACAAGAACGTGTCGCCCGGCGTCAACTGCTGCAAAAACCATTCTTCGATCTGTCCCAGGATGCGCCCCGCATAGGTAACGCGCGGTCCGCGATAATTTCGTACCACGCGCACCTTCAACATCGGGGCCTCGACAATGGTGCCGCAGTTCAGGCGATAACGTTGCGCGACTTGCGGGCTCGCCACCCGCCACAGCCCCTCGACTGTCTTGCGCAATTTCGCGTAGCGCTCATAGACGCGCAGTGCGTAACCGCCGGTCGCTACATAGTCGACGACGCGGTCGAAATCCGCGCGCGTGAGGTTCGCGTAAGGCGCCGCCGAAACAACCTCCGAAAAAAGCGCATTGGCATCGAACGGCGCCGCCACCGCCATGCCCAGCACATGCTGCGCCAAGACGTCGAGCGCGCCCAAGCGTGGCGCCTCACCGTCGAGCTCGCCGTGCATCAGCGCCTCGCGCGCCGCCTCGCACTCCAGAACTTCGAATCGGTTCGCAGGCACCAGCACTGCGCGACTGGGCTCGTTCATCCGGTGGTTCGAACGCCCGATGCGTTGCGCAATGCGGGAAGCACCTTTCGGCGCACCGACATTGATGACCAGATCGACCGCACCCCAATCAATCCCCAGATCCAGCGTTGACGTACATACGACGCCACGCAAGGCACCTTTCGTCATCGCTGCTTCGACCTTGCGCCGTTGCTCGGGTGCCAGTGAGCCGTGATGCAATGCAATCGGCAAATTCTCACCGTTGATCGCCCAAAGTTCCTGAAACAAAAGCTCCGCCTGCATGCGCGTGTTGACGAAAACCAGCGCCGTCTTCGCCGTTTTTATCGCAGCCAAAATGTCTCCAAACGCATGGCGCGCCAAGTGTCCCGACCACGGCACATGCGCCTCCGACGCCAGGATCGACAGATCAGGCAGGGCACCGGGCGCCCCACGCACGACCCGCGCCTGCGATGACAGATAGCGCGCCAACACCTCCGGCTCCTTCACCGTCGCCGACAATCCGACACGCCGGTGCCCCGGCGCTAGCACCGACAGCCGCGCCAAATCGAGCGCCAGCAAATCCCCGCGCTTCGAGGCCGCAAGCGCATGCAACTCGTCAAGCACCACGCAGCGCAAATCGCCGAACAATTTTGGCGCCTCGGCCGACGCCGGAGCAG
>Ga0163152_10008183_pt1 | contig 11245 bp, 10 predicted proteins | sample OliLakLV19MP8IB2_FD_148635 | JGI IMG/M metagenome (GOLD analysis project Ga0163152, IMG submission 148635) | Freshwater microbial mat bacterial communities from Lake Vanda, McMurdo Dry Valleys, Antarctica - Oligotrophic Lake LV.19.MP8.IB-2 | ecosystem: Environmental > Aquatic > Freshwater >...
ACTCGTCGGGCATGTTCGCGCGACGCTCGTCGAGGAAGACGGCACTCGCACCACGCTCCCGTATCCCGCGCGTCCGGAATGCAGCGGTCCGTCGCTCGCCGCGCTCGCTCGCAACGACGGCCGCACCGGTGTGACCTTTCCTCCGGATCTCGGCGGCGGACCCTTCGAGCACGGGATCCTCACGCGGCAGGATCTCGCCGGCACGTGGCGTCCGCTGCTCGCGCTCGACGCCGTCGTCGCGGAGGCGCGTGCGCTTCACGAGCTCGCCGATGCCGAGATCGCGCTGCTGATGGCATGGGTTCGCGGAGGCGGTGTGCTCGTCGTCGTGCCCGGACTCGACCCGGCTCCGCTCTTCGCGAGCGGGCGGCTCCCCAAGGGACTGCTCGCGAAATTGCCGTGGGACTCGAAGCGACTCGGCGCGGGCATCGTCGTGGTGATGGCCGATCCGTCGTCGGGAGATCCCCGGCTCGCGAGCGTGCTCACGGTCTCTACCGATGCACGGCGCCAGTGGAACGACGCGCTCAGTCGCATCTTCGAGACGCAGCGCGATCGCGCCGGACCCGCGGGGCGCACCTCTCGCCCGGCAGGCGTTCTCTCGCTCGGGATCTGCCTGCTCGCCGCCGCGGCCGCACACGAGCTGCTGCGGCGCAAGTTCGTCGTCGGCGCTCGCGACTTCCCGCGCTACTTCCAGGGACTCGGGATCGTCCTCGGCGCGTCCGCGCTTTCCGGATTCCTCGCGGCGTTCGTCGGCACGAGCGCCAACCCGACGAGTGTTCTCGTGGTTGCTCATTCGAGCGGATCCGGCAGCGAAAGCCGCGCGTTTCTCGTCGGCGGACATCGCTCGCGCGAGCTCGCGCCCGGCTCATGGCCGTTCGCCGAGCGCGATGTGCGCTACGTGCTCGGCGCGCGGACCGCCGTGAGCAACGACGCCAGTAACGCCCGTGTCGTTCTCGAGCGCACGCCCTTCGATCTCGGCGGAGCGCTCGTCGTCGATCCGCTCGCGAACACTCTGCGCAACGACTCGCCGCACGCGTTCGACGCGGGATGGCGCAAGATCACGATGGGCTGCAGCGCCGTTCCACCGCTCGCGCCCGGTGCGACGGTTTCGCTCGGAGCTCCGGAAAAGTGTCCGCTCCGCGCGGAAGTGCTGCTCGTCACGTCGTCCGCGATACGTTCGAACCTCGCGTGGTATGTGGCGCGCTCGGGCGATCGGCTCTTCGTCGTCTCGCTGGAGGAGCCGTGAGCGCGAACGTGAATGCGCCTGCCGCGATCGACGCCCGGGGCCTGCAGAAGCGCTACGGAACATTCCAGGCACTCGCGGGCGTCAACCTGCACGTCGAAGCCGGAGAGGTCTGCGGATTCCTCGGACCGAACGGCGCTGGAAAATCGACGACGCTGCGGATCCTCGCGCGCGTGGAGACCGCGGACGCGGGAACGGTGCGCATCGCCGGACACGACCTCGCGACCGACGGCAACGCCGCGAGTCTCTGCTTCGGCTACATGCCCGAGCGATTCGCGGCGTACGACGCGCTGTCGGTCGAGGAGTATCTGGAGTTCTTCCTCGCGCTCTATCGCGGCGGCGGCCCAGGGCGCAGCGGCGCGGCGGCGCGGCAAGTCGTCGCGGACTCGCTCGACCTCGTCAGCATGACCTTCAAGGCGAAGGATTTGATGGGCGCGCTCTCGAAAGGGCAGCGCCAGCGCGTGCTGCTCGCGCGCGCGGTCTTGCACGATCCGGCTGTGTTGCTTCTCGACGAGCCGACATCGGGGCTCGATCCGCGCGCGCGCGTCGAGTTCAAGGCGATCGTGCGCGAGCTCAAGCGCATGGGGAAAGCGGTGCTGATCTCGTCGCACGTGCTTCCCGATCTGCAGGATCTGTGCGATCGCGTGGTCATCCTCATCGGCGGAAAGGTGCACGCGGCCGGACGCACGGACGAGATCCGCCAGCGTCTCGCGCCCGACATCACCGGCATCACGCTCGAGGCGCTCGATGCGGCCGCGGCGCAGCGCGCGGTCGCCGTCGTCGGCGCGCTCGCGGGCGTGTCGGAGGTGCGCGCGGAGGGTGCGGTCGTCACGTTCCAGATCACCGGCGGACGCGAGCGCATGCCGGAGCTGCACCGGTTGCTCGTGCAGGGCAACGTCGACGTCGTCGGGCTCGAGTATCGCAAGAGCACTCTCGACGACCTGTATCTGCAGCTCACGGCCGGTAGCAACGGCGAGGAAGGGCCCGCGTGATTCGCGCGTTCTTCGTGAAGGACCTGCGGCTCGTGTCGAAGGGCGGAACGCCGCTTCCGGGAGTGGCCTCGCTGCTCATGCTCCAGGCGGCCGTCTGCATCGTGCTCGCGACCGTTTCGATCTTCGTCGGCCCGCTGCCGTCGGAGGTCTGGCGCGCCGCGGCCTCGCTCGTCGCGACCGTCGCCTTCGTGCTCGCGTTCATCATGCCGGCGACGCAGGCCGCGTTCGCGACGGCGAGCGAGGGGAACCCGGAGGTCGCGGAAAGCCTCGCGACGTCGCCGCTCGGCCCGACGAGCTTCCTCCTCGGGAAAGCCGCGATGCCGGTGGTGCAGGGCATCGCGATGCAGGCGGCGCTGCTCCCGATGTGGGCATTCCTCACGGCGAACGGGATGATCGCGGCGGCGGACGTCTTCCGCATCGTCGTCGCGATGCTCGTCGCGGTGCCGATGTCCGCCGTGAGCGGCGCAGCACGCTTCGGAGGGTTCGGCTCGTCGCGCATCGCGCTCATGGTGAAAGCGGCGACGCGGCGCGGGGCCGTCTCGCCGAACGCGGTCTCGCCCGCGCCCGCGCAGCAGACGTGGGTCGCGCTGCTCGGCATGGCGTGGATGGTCCAGGTCATGCGCGGCGCGGGCCTTGCGGTGCCGGGACTCTCCACGCCGGAGATGGCGGCGCTCCAGGATCTCGTGCGTCCGCTCATCCCGCTCGTCGGGATGGAGCGCGGGAACTTCTCCTCGTGGTTCGGCATGCCGGTGCCGGTCGTGCTGCTTTCGGTGCTGCTCCTCTCGGCGCTCGGCGTGACGCGTCTCGCCGCGTCGGTGGCGACGTCGACACGCGCGACGGAGCTCGAGCGCAGGAGCGCGTGGCGCGCCCTCGTCGCGGGCCGCAGCGTCTTCGTTCTGCACCTCGCCGGTGCGCTGTGGGCGATCTCACCGGCGGTGTCCGCGTCGGCCGCGGGATGTGCGGCGGTGTGGTACGCCCTCGTCGGCTATCCCGTTCTCGGAAGCCGCGTGCGCATCGCGGCGGCGGCGCTCGTGCCGTGTGTGCTTCCGGCGGTCTGCACGACGGCCGCGGGCGCGGGCGCCGCGGGACTCGGAGCGCTCGCGTGCTGGATCGGCATCGCGGCCGCGTGCTTCGCCGGAGCGGCGGCGCTGCCTCCGCCGCGCATCGGCAGTGATCGCCGCGCGCTTGCGGTCGCCGCCGTCGGTCTCGCCGGCATCGCGGGCCCCGTGCTCACGTTCGCGGTGACCGCGCCCGCGAGTCCCCTCGAAGGATTCGCCGCGCTCGGCCCGCTGTTCGCAGTGCTGTCCTGGGTGTCGCTGCCGGCCGCGGTCGTCTCGCTCGCATCGGATCTGCTCGGTCCGCTCTATCCGTGGGCGTTCCTGGTGAGGCACGCGCCCACGGTCGCTGCGGTGCCACCGTGGCTGGCCGCTCCGGCGTGCTTCGGGTTGATCGCGCTGATCGCCATCGCCCGCAACTCGCTGAACGCTCGCCCGGCTGCGCCGCCCGTGGGTTAGCATCACGCTCGTGGGCGCGTGGATTCCCGACTGGTCGTCGCTGCGCGAGAAGCTCGCGGCGGAGCGCACGGCCGGACGCAAAGTGGTGTTCACGAACGGCGTCTTCGACCTGCTGCACGCCGGTCACGTTCGCTCGCTGCAGGGCGCGCGCTCACTCGGCGACGTGCTGGTCGTCGGCTTGAACGACGACGCGTCGGTGCGGCGCCTGAAGGGCCCCAAGCGCCCGATCGTGCCGCTCGCGCAGCGCGCGGAAGTGCTCGCGGCCCTCTCGGCCGTCGGCTACGTGACCGCGTTTTCCGAGGACACGCCCGCGATGCTGATCGAGGCGGTGGAGCCGGACGTGCTCGCGAAGGGCGCGGACTACGCCGGCAAGGAAGTCGTCGGCGCGGACTTCGTGACGAAACGCGGCGGACGCGTCGAGCTGATTCCGATGGTGGCGGGCGTCTCCACGACCGACCTCGTCTCCGAGATTCTCACGCGGTACCGGGGCGACTGAGTGAACGCGATCGGCCGGTACGAAGTCATCGAGCGCATCGGCATCGGCGGCATGGGCGAGGTGTTCCGCTGCCGCGCGTCCGGCGTGGAGGGATTCCAGAAGGACGTCGTCGTGAAGGTCGTCCTCGAGGAGATGCAGGGCGAGCCGGAGTTCGAGCGCGCGTTCGTCGACGAGGCGAAGCTCTCCGTGCTGCTGCAACACCCGAACATCGTGCAGACGCTCGACCTCGGGAAGCACGAGCAGCGGCTCTATCTGGTGATGGAGTACGTCGACGGCCACGACCTCGGCTACGTGATGCGCCTCCTGCGGCGCGCAGGCGGCCGGGTGCCGATGCCGATCGCGGTGTTCATCGGCATCGAGCTCCTGCGCGGTCTCGATCACGCGCATCGCGCGCTCGGGACCGACGGCCAGCCGCTGCAGATCATCCACCGCGATGTGACGCCGGGAAACGTGATGATGTCGTTCGGTGGCGCGGTGAAGCTCGCGGACTTCGGCATCGCGCGGTTCACCTCGCGGTCGCAGCAGAAGACGACGACCGGATTCGTGAAGGGCAAGGTCGCGTTCATGCCGCCCGAGCAGGTCGAGGCGCGCCCGATCACGGCGGCGACGGACGTCTTCTCGGCGGCGCTCGTGATCTCGACGCTCTTGATGGGGAAACATCCCCTCGAGCATGCGAGCGAGGCGGAGCTCCTCGATCGCATGCGGGCCGGCGACATCCCGCTGCCCGGCTCCGCCGTCGAAGGCATTCCGAAGGCGCTCGACGCGATCATCGCAGCGGCGCTGAAGCCGCGGATCAACGAACGCACCCAGACCGCGCAGGCGTTCCTCGAGCAGCTCGAAGGCTTCGTGCTGGACGAGCACGTGCGGACCGGGCCGGGACCCACGTCGGTGTTCCTGCACGAGGTCTGCAAGGACGAGCTGGCGAAGCGCGAGCAGGCACGCGCGTCCGGCGAACACGTCGCGGCGGTCGCGACGGTGACACCGACGCCGCTCGCCGGCCCCGGGATCGCGGCGACGCCGCGGCCCGATGTCGCGATCCCCGCGACGCGCGACGTGCCGGCGAAACCGGTGGCATCGCGTGGACGGCGGATGCTCGTGCTCGCGCCGATCGCGCTCGTCGCTGCGGGCGGCATCGGCACCGCGAGCTGGTTCGGCCGCGAGCGGGCGCTGCTCGCGTCGCTGCGAAACGACTGTGAAGGAAACTGGCGCACTGTTTCGATGCAGAGCGTCACGGGGGGCATCCCCGGCGTCGACAAATCGGGCGAGCTGCGGGTGATCGTGCGCGAGAACGCGGAGCACGGCGTTCGTCTCTCGTTCAAGCTGGGCGCCGACGAGACGATCTCCCTTCCACTCGACCTTACCCGCGACGGCGCCACGCTGATCGGCCGCTACAACGGCGCGCCGGTGAAGTTCTGGGCTGGCGACGCGAGCCCGATCGGCGGCGCGGAGCGCATGAACGTGCGCGTGCGCCTGCGTCCCCTCGGCACCGTGCTCGACCTCGACTTCGCGATGTTCGGCGAGGGCCTCGCGTCGCGCGAGTGGTCCGTCACTGGCGAGCGCTGACGCCCCTCACCCTGAGCGAGCGAGAGCTGAGTCGAAGGGATGTCCGCGCGTCGCCGCCTACCGAAGTCCCGGCGGCGCGATCGCGACGACGCTGAAGCCGATCGCGGTGACGTTGCCGTCGTTCCAGTAGCTGTGGTGCTGGTCGCCCTGGTAGCTGACGACATCGCCGAACGCTAGGTCGTAGCGCTCGCCCGCGGCCCAGAGGGTCATGCGGCCACGCTCGCAAACGAGATACTCGCGAGTGCCGGGCGGATGCGGAACGCCCGTCATGCGTGCGCCAGGCTCGAGCTCGAGGCGGTCGATCTGCATTCCCGGGATCGGATCGGGGAGGAGCGTGCGGACCTCGGCCTTCTTTCCCTTGCCGCGGCGCTCGACGGGGAGCGTGCCGTTGCGATGGACGTGCGCATCGCTGCGCGGCGCCGCAATGAGCTCCTCGATCGACACCTGCAGCGCGCCCGCGAGACGCGCGAGCACGAGAAGCGTCGGGTTTCCCGAGCCGGTCTCGACGAGCGCGAGCGTCGACCGTGGGACGCCGGCAAGCTTCGCGACGCGCGCCTGCGTCAGGCCGCGGCGCTCGCGCACGTAGCGAAGGTTTTTCGCAAGGTTGCCAGGGAGGAGGTCGACCGTTTCGTAGGACATGTCGGTACGATGGCGCCGTGTCGGTAAACTGGCAAGTCGGTCGCTCTTCCGACCAGGCGGCGCATCCTGATCTCGTAACCAACCAAGGAGAACGAGATGGCCTACGTGGTGACCGAGCCGTGCATCGGCGTGAAGGACAAGGCGTGCATGGGTGTGTGTCCGTGCGACTGCTTCTACGAGGACGAGCAACAGCTCTACATCAAGCCGGACGAGTGTACGGACTGCAGCGCGTGCGAGCCCGAATGCCCGGTCGAGGCGATCTTCCTCGACGTGGACGTGCCGGCGAAGTGGAAGCACTTCATCGCGCTGAACGCGGAGCGCTCGGCGGTCCTGCCGCCGGCGACGCTCAAGGAGGAGTGACGCTCTGGGCACCGACGGGCATAGTGAGTCGGAATCCGTCGGCGTTTCGCGGTCGGGGGTTGCGCACGGGAGATGCCGTTCAAGTGATCGTCTTGAGCCGAGTGACACTTCTCGTCGTTGCGTCGCTCCTGGTGGCCGCCTGCAAACCCAGGACGCACGAGATGGACGTGCTCATCGAGACCCGCCTCACCGGGGCTACCGCGCAGGAGATCGAGGCCGACGTCACGGTTCCGATCGAGGACGCGCTCCGCGCGATGCCGGGGTTCGTCGACGTCGTCTCCGAATCGCGGCCCGAGGTGTCACTCGTTTCCGTGGTCATCGCGGATCGCCGGCCGGCTTCGGTCCCGGGAGCCGTGCAGCAGCGCCTCTGGGATCTGCGGTCGCGGTTGCCGCAAGGAGCACTTCCAGCAATCAAAAGGCCGCGGCGGAAGTCGACGATTCTCCTTCGCGATCTTTCCGGCTCCGACACTCAGACTCTCGCTGCGCTCGCACAGGCTGCGGCGGAGGCGGTAGGGAACGTTCCGGGTGTAATCGACGCCTCCCCGATCTGGACCGATCCCGTCGTTCGCCGTGTTCGTCTCGATGGCGCACGACTCGCTGCGCGGGGAATCGCCACGAGCGATGCCCTCGCCGCGCTTCGGGCACGCGGCGCCTTCGCCTTTCCGGCGCAGGACCTCCGGCTCGTTCCGATTGGTGAGGGCGGGCCGCCGCTCTCCGCTGTGGGCGACGTGACGGAGAGTCACGAGCCGATCCGGTCGGTACTCTTGCGAAACGGCGTCGAGGACATCACAGGCGTGAGCGTCGAGGCGGCGCAAGGGGTCCCCGACGAAGTCTTCTTCCGTGCGATCTCCTCGGCCGTGCCCTCTTTCACGGGGGTCTTTTCACTCTGCAACGACTCGGTTCGGCTCGAGCTGAGAGAGGGAGGAGACTTCGACGCGACGGTCGCGGCAGCGAAAACGCTGGCGTCGGTGAGCGGGGATCACGTTCTCCTCGTCGAGCGGTCTTCGCGCCCCTCGGTACGAGTCTGCAGCACAGATGGCAATGGCTACACCTCCGACATCAACACGCGTGGCGGGCCCCTGCGCCGGCGTCCGGGGTATTCGGGACACACCGTTCGCTTCGCAATCACGGGTCCCGATCTCCACGAGTTGGAGCGGCAATCCTCCCGACTCTCTCGCGTGGCGGACTTGCCGTTCGTGAGCGGCATCAGCACGTCTCCAACGTTCTCTGACGAGACGCGCATGACGATCGATCGCGCGCAGGCGTCGGCGTTGGGAATCGACGCGTCGTTGATCCTGGACGTTCTCGAGGCGACACGGGATCGCGGCGTCATCATTGGTGCTGCGCCAGGAGGCGTTCTCGTCGTGGCGAGCGTCGACGATGCCGAACGCGCCTCCGTTCGCGGCGGCGCAGGAACGATCACTCCCATCCCGAAGCTCGTCTCGATCTCGCGTGAGCGCGGTCCGGAATCGATCCGTCGGTTGGATGGAGCCCGCGCCGCGGTCGTCCTCGCGGAAGTCGACACGCAGGACTCGTTGGCGCTCGTGGTGGAGGCCGTCGAACAGGAACTCGCCGCCCGTCCCCTCCCGATCGGTTACCACCTCGACATCGAACCGAAGAGTCCCGCGCAGCCGGAGCCATGGAAACCGCGTGAGGTCGTGGAGCGGATCGTCGCGGTGTCGCTTCTTGTCGCCGCACTCATTGCCGTCGGGACGATCTGGAATCAGCGACGGCGTCGTCGGCTCGAGGCGCACCTCGAGGAGCTCGCGAGGCTTCGCACCAAGATATTCGGCTAGTCCGGATCCGTACCGAGGCGGTACGGATCCGGAGTGTCGCGGGGACCACTTCGAAAAACGGGGGTTCGCCGATTCAAGTTTGGCGGCGCGATGCGATCGCCACCGCGATGCCGCCGAGCACAGCGGTGCTGCACACGAGCAGTCGCAGCGTCGGCGGTTCGCGGAGGAACGCAACGCCGCCCGCCGCCGCGATCACCGGCACCGAGAGCTGGAAGAGCGCCGCGCGCGTCGCCGTCAGCGAGGGCAGCGCCGCGTACCAGAGCGTGTAGCCCACGCCTGACGCGAAGAGGCCGCTCGCCGCCGCGAGCGCCACTCCCGAGGGCGTGAGGCGCAGCGTCGTCGTGGCGAACGCGGCCCAGACCGCGAGCGCGAGAGCGAGCGGAGCGGCACGAGCGAAATTGCCGGCGGTCGCTGCGAGAGGGCGGGTCTCGCGACGGCCGAGCAGCGTGTAGGCGCTCCATGCGGCGCCCGCCGCGATCATCGCGAGCGCCGCGAGAGGATCGGGCGCCGTCACGCCGGGCGCGACGAGCGCGGCGATTCCGGCGAGCGCGACCCCGAGCCCCGCCCATTCACCCGCACGAGGGCGCTCGCCGCGCGCGATCGCGACGCCGAGCATCGTCGCCTGCACGCTGCCGAAGAGGAGGAGGGCGCCCGTTCCCGTCGTCAGGCGCACGTAGGCGAGCGAGAAGAGGATCGCATACGCGAAGAGCGCGATCGCTCCACTCCACGAGCCCGCCGAAGTTTTCCCCCCTCCCCCCGGGAGGGTGGGGGTCGCAGCGAAGGTTCGCGTGAGGAACGCGAGAGGGGCGAGCAGCGCGGCGCCCGAAGCGAGCCGAACCAGCGTAAACGCGATCGGGTCGATCGTCGTCTCCGCGAGCGCCGCGCGGCAGAGCAGGGAGTTCGCGGCGAAACCCGTCAGCGCCGCGATCGTGAGGAACGCGGTCCGCATCGAACTCGATTCTATAACCCGCTCGGCGGATACGACGGCTCGTTGTCCGGCGCGTCGACACTCCGCGACGGATGTGACACGCGCGTCCCGCATCTTGAAAAACGCAGGGAGGATTGCGGGACGGTCCGGGGGTCTGGTAGCTTCCGCGCTCCTTTGGAGGCCAAGATGATGTCTCGATCGCTCGTTCCCGCTGCGCTGATGCTCGCTCTCGCCTTCACCAGCGGCTGCCGCCACGGTGCGGACTCCTCCTCGTTCTCGTTCAGTGGCTCGATCTCGTCGACGGACGCCGTGATGGGCGCGGTGACGGAAGGTGATCGCGCGGGCGTGTTCGTCGCCGGCGGTCCCACGTCGCTCGACACGATGACGCGCTGGTTCGAAGGCGACGCGGCGGAGCTCGAGACCGGCATCGAGAAGGACGGCTGGATCGTGGACGCGACCCGCAACGAAGCCGTCCTCGGCAAGCCCCTCATCGGGCAGCTCGTTTCCCCCGCGAACGAGACGTACTCCTTCTCGCTCGCAACGGCGACCGGCGGCACGATCGAAGGCCTCTACTCGACGCTCGACGCCGGCTGCATCACGGGCGTCGTCGTTCGCGCGACGCTCCCCGGACAGGACCCCGAGCTTCAGGGCGTCTGGTGTTCGTCGAACGGCGCCATCGACGCGGTCGCGCCCGTCGCGTCGCCGGTGGCGCTCGTAGACGGTGCGATCACGATCTCGGTCGATGCTCCCGCGGGCGTCCGCGAGCTTCAGGTCCGCCCGTACCTTCCTTGATCAGCGGGAACCTGCGCTGATCAGCGCTTGAACTGATCGAGGCCCGGGAAGAAGTAGCCCGCCTCGAACGCCGCCGTCTCGGGCGCGTCGCTGCCGTGGACCGCGTTCTTCTCGATGTCGGTCGCGAAGCGCTTGCGGATCGTGCCGGCGTCGGCCTTCGACGGGTCGGTCGCGCCCATCACCTTGCGGTAGCGGGCGATCGCGTCCTCGCCTTCGAGCACCATCGCGACGATCGGGCCGGACGTCATGAACTTCATGAGGTCGGGGAACCACTTCTTGTCGCGGTGCACGTGATAGAAGCCCTCGGCCTGCGTCTGCGAGAGATGCATCATCTTGATCGCGACGGGGCGGAGATTTTCCTTCTCCAGCGCAGCGATGATTTCGCCGATCGCGTTCTTGGCGACGGCGTCGGGCTTGATGATCGAGAAGGTGCGCTGAAGGGCCATTTGAGTCTCTCCTGGGTTCGCGTCGACGAAGGCGTCGCGCGGGAAAAATGGAGAGCCCATGTAAGCCACGGCACGCGGGTAGTCAACACGTGCATGGTGCGCTTCGCGAAGCTACGGGCGGTCGCCGCGGCCGAAGAGGAGCCTCATCCACGCATCCTGCGGCTCGCATTTCCAGGAGGTCAGCACTTTTTCGGGACGCTCCTGGAGGCACGCGACGAACGGCGCGCGCTCGAGCGCGTCCAGCCTGCAGCCGAATCCGCCGTAGATCTGCGCGTCGATCGTGGCGCCATCGACGCGTCGGCCTACGGCGCGCGGGGAGTCAACACGTGCATGTGGCGCAGGTCCTTCTTCGGCGCCACGACGGATTCTTCCACGAGCACCGCGCGACCGTTGTCGGCGGCGAGCACGCGCAGCCAGCGGCGGCGCTCGTTCGGCAGGAGCTCGAGCGCGGGCGTCACGCTCGTGATGAGGGTCGCGGG
>Ga0163152_10008184_pt1 | contig 11243 bp, 11 predicted proteins | sample OliLakLV19MP8IB2_FD_148635 | JGI IMG/M metagenome (GOLD analysis project Ga0163152, IMG submission 148635) | Freshwater microbial mat bacterial communities from Lake Vanda, McMurdo Dry Valleys, Antarctica - Oligotrophic Lake LV.19.MP8.IB-2 | ecosystem: Environmental > Aquatic > Freshwater >...
CTCGTGGCTGATTCGTTTCCGCCCGCGCTTTCAAGCCACGACCAAGGTCGGGCCCTACGCCGGAAAAGTTATGGTAGGGCCCGAGCTCGCTCGTGGCTGGTTCGTTTCCGCCCGCGCTTTCAAGCCACGACCAAGGTCGGGCCCTACGCCGGAAAAGTTAGGGTAGGGCCCGAGCTCGCTCGTGGCTGGTTCGTTTCCGCCCGCGCTTTCAAGCCACGACCAAGGTCGGGCCCTACACCGGAAAAGTTAGGGTAGGGCCCGAGCTCGCTCGTGGCTGGTTCGTTTCCGCCCGCGCTTTCAAGCCACGACCAAGGTCGGGCCCTACGCCGGAAAAGTTAGGGTAGGGCCCGAGCTCGCTCGTGGCTGGTTCGTTTCCGCCCGCGCTTTCAAGCCACGACCAAGGTCGGGCCCTACACCGGAAAAGTTAGGGTAGGGCCCGAGCTCGCTCGTGGCCGGTTCGTTTCCGCCCGCGCTTTCAAGCCACGACCAAGGTCGGGCCCTACGCCGGAAAAGTTAGGGTAGGGCCCGAGCTCGCTCGTGGCTGATTCGTTTCCGTCCGCGCTTTCAAGCCACGACCAAGGTCGGGCCCTACACCGGAAAAGTTAGGGTAGGGCCCGAGCTCGCTCGTGGCTGATTCGTTTCCGTCCGCGCTTTCAAGCCACGACCAAGGTCGGGCCCTACGCCGGAAAAGTTAGGGTAGGGCCCGAGCTCGCTCGTGGCTGATTCGTTTCCGTCCGCGCTTTCAAGCCACGACCAAGGTCGGGCCCTACGCCGGAAAAATTAGGGTAGGGCCCGAGCTCGCTCGTGGCCGGTTCGTTTCCGCCCGCGCTTTCAAGCCACGACCAAGGTCGGGCCCTACGCCGGAAAAGTTAGGGTAGGGCCCGAGCTCGCTCGTGGCTGATTCGTTTCCGCCCGCGCTTTCAAGCCACGACCAAGGTCGGGCCCTACTGAGCCGGACTGCAGGCTACTCCACCTCGCACCTTGCGCGACTTATGTCGGCGCCGCATGCTCCCTTCGCCATGCACCAGCCTTCCGGCGACTCCGCGGCACCTTTCCTTCGGTTTCGACCGAAGCTGGTGGATTCGCTGCGGAATTACACCCGCGCAAACTTCGTCAGCGATGGGCTCGCGGGGCTCACCGTTGGAATTGTTGCCTTGCCGCTCGCGATCGGGCTCGCGGTTGCGTCCGGCGTTTCGCCGACCGCTGGCATCACGACGGCGATCATTGGGGGCTTTCTTATTTCCGCCCTCGGGGGCTCGCGCGTGCAAATCGGCGGGCCCGCTGGAGCCTTCATAGGTCTGGTCTACACGATCGTGCTGCAATACGGTCTGCCCAATCTCCTCGTGTGCACCGCTCTTGCGGGCGGCATCCTGTTCGCCTTGGGTGCCGCGCGACTGGGGACGTTGATCAAATTTATTCCGCATCCCGTCACGACGGGATTCACCTGCGGAATCGCGATTACGATCATGCTGTCGCAGGTGAAGGATTTTCTCGGGTTGGACATCGGCGCGGTCCCGCCGGAATTCACCGAACGCACGCGCGTTCTCTGGCTTGGATTGCCTTCGCTGAACTTTGCCGCCTGCGGCTTGGGCGTGGCGGCGTTCGCCCTGATTCGCTCTTGGCCGAAGCGGTGGGGAAGATATGTCCCGGGCTCGATCATCGCGGTGGTCATCGGCGCGACGTTAACCGGATTGGCGGGACTGCCGGTGGAGACGATTGGCAGCCGCTTTGGCGAAGATGGATTCCCGCGCGGCCTGCCGGCTTTTCACTGGCTCGAATTGGATTGGTCGCGACTGGGCGATTTAATTCGTCCCGCGCTCGCCCTCGCGCTGCTCGGTGGAATCGAATCGTTGCTGTCCGCCGTGGTGGCCGATGGCATGATCGATGACCGTCACGACTCAAATCAGGAGCTCATGGCGCAGGGGATTGCGAATTTCACGGTGCCGTTTTTCGGCGGAATCCCCGTCACCGGAGTGATCGCCCGCACTGCGACAAACATCCGCAATGGCGCGCATTCTCCCATCGCCGGCATCGTCCACGCGGCGGTGCTGTTGCTCATCGTGCTCGTCGCTGCGCCGTTGGCGACGCACGTGCCGCTTTCCGTATTGGCGGCAATCCTGATCGTAGTCGCCCTGAACATGGGTGACTGGTCCGAATTTCGGGTTTTGAACCGGCACACGAAGAGCGACGCTGCCGTGTTCGTGGTCACGTTCGTTCTCACGGTCGTCTTCGATCTGACGATTGCCGTGGAGGTCGGGATGATCCTGGCCGCGGGACTCTTCATCAAACGCGTCACCGACACCACGCACGTTGCCGCCCTCGATGAGCAGGGCGCCTCCGGCTTCGGGCATGAGTCGATTCCGGACCTGCCTCGCGGCGTGCTGGTGTACCGGGTCTTCGGCGCCCTGCTGTTTGGGGCGGCGGACAAACTCGACAGTGTCATGCGTAGGGCCGGGACTGATACGCGGGTGGTGATACTGCACGTGGCGGCGGTGACCGCGCTGGATGCGACGGCACTCAACGCCCTCGAGACCCTGCACGCCAAGCTGAAGCGCCATGGTAAGCACCTCGTGCTGAGTGGTCCGCACACGCAGCCGTACGTCCTGATGGACCGGACGGGTTTCCTCGACCGCGTGGGCGCGGAAAATGTCGCCGCGGATCTGCCGGCGGCGGTCGACCGCGCGCGCGTTCTGCTGACCGCGCCGCGCGATTAGATTTCAAAGTGACTGAAGTGATTTGATTTTCCAGGGTAGGGCCCGACCTTGGTCGTGGCTTGGATGGTCGGGCGGAGACAAACCAGCCACCCGAACTAGCCACCCGAACCAGCCACGAGCGAGCCACCCGAACTAGCCACGAGCGAGCTCGGGCCCTACCGCTGCAGATCATTTGGCTCCGTGACCCTCCGCGCCTCCTCCGTGTCCTCTGTGGCTCCTGCCTCAGTGCCAGGGTAGGGCCCGACCTTGGTCGTGGCTTGAATGGTCGGGCGGAGACAAACCAGCCACCCGAACCAGCCACCCGAACCAGCCACGAGCGAGCCACCCGAACTAGCCACGAGCGAGCTCGGGCCCTACCGCTGCAGATCACCCCAGACTTTTAAAACTGAGATTTGTCTCCGTGACCCTCCGCGCCTCCTCCATGTCCTCTGTGGCTCCTGTCTTGGTGCCAGGGTCCTGACCGATTTACCCCAATACCGTCTTCAACACTTTGCCGAGGTCGGCGACGCGGTAGGGCTTGGTTAGATACGCGCAGAATCCCTGCTCCAGATAGTCGCGGGCCATGTCGTCGTTGTCGTATCCGCTCGCGATGATCGCGCGGACGTCCGGATCGAGTTTTTTCAACTCGTGGTAACACTGTTCTCCGCCCATGCCGCCGACGACGGTGAGGTCCATGATGACGACATCGTAGGGCCGGCCGATGTTGAGGTAGCGTTTATACAACGCCACCGCCTCGGCTCCATCCTTCGCGAGGTCGCAGTGGTAATCCAGACTCTGCAGCATGGTTGCCGTCAGGGCGCTAATCCGCGGATCGTCGTCCATGAAGAGAACGCGGCCGGTGCCGAAACGGAGTGAAGCGGCCTTGCGGGCCTGCACTTCGACCGCCTTCCCCGCCTGCGGCAGATAGACGGTGAAAACGGTGCCCACACCGACTTGGGAATCGAGCGCGATCTGACCGCCGTGTTTCCGCACGATCGAAAGCACGGTCGCAAGTCCGAGTCCGGTCCCATGCTTTTTCGTCGTAAAGAAGGGCGCGAAGATTTTCTCGAGATGCTCAGGCTTGATGCCACTGCCATTGTCCCGAACTTCAAACTCGACGTACGAGCCGGCATCCAGTCCGGGCACTTCACCGATTCCGACCACGGTATTTCCCGCGCGGATTTGCACGCGCGGTTGATGCGGGTCGGGCGGCATCGCCTGGAGGGCATTGACGACGAGGTTTTGAAAAACCTGCAGCATCTGTCCGCGGTCAACGAGGACGTTCTCGGTATCGTCGGCGACCTCGATCGTGATTTCCGCATTGGAAGCGGCCGACGCAATTCGGGTCGAATCAGCGAGCAGATCCTTGGGGGCACAAACGACCTGGGTGGCGGAGCTTCCCTTCGCAAATGCGAGTAATTGCTTGGTCAGGCCCTTGGCCGCGAGTGACGCCTGTTCGGCGTCGGCGAGGGCGGAATAATCGCGGTTGTCCTTCGCGAGCGACAGTGCCCCGAGAATCGTAGTGAGAAGATTATTGAAGTCGTGGGCAATGCCACCGGCGAGAAGACCGAGGGACTCGAGGCGATTGGCCTTCACGAGCTCTTCCGGGGTGAGCGTCATTTCCTCCGGATTGCGGAAAATAATCACCACGCCCGTGGCCTTGCCGTCGGCGCCGATCGCCGCGCGCGCGGTCCAGACGATCGGTTGCGGCTCACCCTCGAGCGGGGCCAACAGATCGTCGCTCACGAGAGGAAGCGACCCATCCGATGCCAGAGCGCGAGCGACGGGGTTCTCACTGGGCCGCTGCGTCTGGCGGTTGATTAAGCGCAGGACATCCGCGACGGGATGACCCCGCAGCGCCTCGGGTGCGAGGTGCAGCATTTTTCCTGCGGCGGCGTTGGCGAGCAGCACCAAGCCTCGGGCATCCGTCATCACCACGGCCTCAGCGAGCGTCTCGAGGGCGGTGGTGGTCAGAAGCGCTGAGACGCCGTTTTCCGGATCGTGCATCTCCGCGGGCATGACAATCGCGAAACCCACGGCTCGAATCAGCTCCCGGCGTCGCGTAAGCGTTCGGTGGATACCGAGCAACACGGGCAGTCTCGCGCCATCGCGGGTGCGAAGGTGGATCGCCTGGATGAAGGCGTTTTCACCCGGGGCCTGCTCCTGGATCCAGGTGCGGGGATCCACTCCGGTTTCGCCGGGCAGAGCGGCGGCAAACGCATCGAGCGTAGCGGGCCGTTCGCCCAGACCGTAGCCTAGCAGACGCTCGAAGGCCGGGGAAAACCAGAATTCCTGGGAGGCGAAGTCGAGTTCGAAGGCGCCCAGGGGCCCTTCATCGGTGAGCGACTGGAGGCGCGCATCATTCGCGAGCAGCGTATCCTCAATTTCCTTACGTTCGTTGACGTCGAGGTGGATTCCCACCACGCGGTCCAGTTCGCCGCCCACTGAAACGATCTGCACGCCGATGCAATGGATCCAGCTCCAGTGCCCGCGTTGATGCTGCATGCGGAACTCCACACTGAACGGTCGATTCGTCGCCACCTGGGTGGCGGGAAGTTTCCGGGCCAGCTTGTCCGGTGCGGCTGCGGAATCCTCGGGATGAATCAGACGGTGCCAGGTCTCGAGCGTGTCGGGAAGCTCAGCGGGGTTATAGCCCAGCAAACGCTTCCAAGACGGTGAAAACTGGACGTGCCCCGTCTTCAGGTTCAGGTCAAAGAATCCTGCCGCGGTGCCCTCGGTCAGGACATCCCACGGACCGGCGCTGCCGCCGGTTTCGCCTCGGGTGGCTGAGGTGAGGAGGGTCGAAGGACGAACGCTGGCGATGTAGCCGCCGGCTGGGCCGGATTGCGCCTCCAGCTGCACGCGAACTTCGCGCGACGCCCCGCGGGGGGAATGTGTTAGCAGACAAGTCTCGCGGTTTACCGTGCCAACGAGTGCCTCCCACTGCAGATCCAGGAAGTCGGCTTCCGTTGACACCACTTCGAAGGCGAATAGCCCGGCGAAGTGGGTCCCAATCAAATCAGATTCACCCGCCGCCCAGAGCTGGCGGGCGGTCGTATTTAACCCGGTGATACGGCCGCCGGAGTCGAGGATGACCACCGCGCAAAAGTGCGGAGGCATGGCGTCAAGGGCGGAAGAGATGGTCGTCGGCTTGGCGGAATCGATCACACGTGAGCCCGAGTGAGCCACTGTTGCACTCGATTGGCGAGAAAATCGATGTAAGGAGCTTGATCGTTGAGGCAGGGAATCTGTTCGAACGCGGTTCCACCGGCTTCCATGAACGTTTCTTTGCCTTCGCCGCTGATTTCCTCAAGGGTCTCGAGACAGTCGGACACAAAGGCGGGGCACAGAATCAGCAGGTTTTTCTTCCCCTCGGCTGGGAGACGTTTGAGTTCGAAATCGGTGTAGGGTTTGAGCCAGGGCTCACCGACCAGGCGGGATTGGAAAGAGACCGAATACCTTTCCGCCGGAATGCCCGCACGAGCGACCAAGGCGCGGGTGGTGGCAAAAATCTGGGCGCGGTAGCAAGTCGACTGGACCGGCGAGCAGGTGTTGCAGCAATCGTTTACCGTCAGGCAATGGGCGTGCGAGGAGTCCCCTTTGCGCAGATGTCGTTCCGGAATACCGTGGTAGCTGAACAGCAAAAAATCGTGCGGCTTTTTCAAATACGGCGCCGTCACGGCATAGAGCGCTTCGATGTAATCGGCGTCCTGGTAGAACGGTTGCACGGAGGTGACGCGTAGTTTGGGCGCCTGACGTTCCGCTTCCTCGTAGACCTTCACCGCGACGGTTTCCCACGACGACATGGCGTAGTGGGGATACTGCGGAAAAAGCAGGACCTCATCAGTGCCGTCGGCCACAATCTGGGCGATGATCGACGCGATGGAGGGATTGCCATAGCGCATCGCGAGGTAAACGGGCGTCGTCGGCCCCAGAGCCCCGGCCAATTTCGTCTGTACGCTTTTCGACGTGACGACCAGCGGCGAGCCGTCCTTGGTCCAAATCTGCTCGTAAGCGTGGGCGGACTTGGGGGCGCGAAGGGGAATGACGATGCCGTTGAACAGGATGGATCGGAACGGCTGGGCGGGCTTGTCGATCACGCGATCGTCGCCGAGGAACTCCCTGAGGTAGCGACGGACATCCGGCACGGACGTGGATTCAGGAGACCCGAGGTTGACGAGGAGAACGGCGCGTTTCGGCATGGATCGGACAATTCGTCCGGATTTTCCCGGGAAGTCAAATGGTGGAAAATGGCAGGATTATCGACGAGTCCGGGCTGACCTCAGCGTTGGCCAACTCCTTCGGAAGTCTCCCAGCCGGTGGTCTCGCGAGAGCCCGCATGGGTGGTGCCCCTGCTGGAAAGCGGAATTGAACATGCGCGGGTCGCCGAGAAATCCTTTAATCGCGACAGATATAGGGCGCGACCGGGAACGCCAAGGGTGGACGGTCGTAGCGTCAGAGGCCACATGGGTGGGTGAGGTACGGAAACTCGTTCCGCTTAGTCGCTTGCATCCCCCAACGATCACCGTACAGTCGCGGATTCTGCCCGCGCGGTGTCCCATGATCCATTTCTCCAACCGGCAACTTTTGCGTGCGCACCGCTTTGTGCTGGAGATGCATGCAGCGGGAACGGTGGAACGGCTCAAACGCTTGATTCCGGATGGCCTCTCGAGCTTGATCGCGTCGGACCGCGTTAGCTTTAATGAATTGGCTGGGACGCGGGTGCGGGTGGTTCCCAGCCCCGTTCCCTCCTGGTGGACACGTTTGGGTCAGGTTTATCAGCAAAATATGCTTGATCATCCATTGTGGCAAGACACGTCGCGAATGTGTCGGGTGGTTGGGTTTGAGGATAGGGGACTTGGCACCGATTGGAAGAACTCACTGCTGTATCAGGAATACTTTGTTCCATTGGGAATAAAGCACCAGATCTCGTCGCTGGTGTATAAACAGAACTCGGAGTATATTGGACTGGCGGTGAATCGCTGTCGTCGGGACTTCGGAACCGCTGATCGGATTTTGCTGGAGTTGTTAGCGCCCCACATCGGTCGCGCCTGGCACAATACGCTGGCACTCGCGGCCGCGCAGCAGCGGAAGCAAGAGACGACGCGAGCGCATACGTCGGAGTGTTCGTCGGTCGTTCTGCTGGAGCCGCGAGGTGGGGTCATTCGTGATCTGTCGATCGACGCAGTGCGGCCGAGGGGGTCAGGCCGTTCGATGTTCGGAACGGCAGACACGAGCCGTCCCCCCCTGCCGCCAAGCCTCACGAACATCGAACGGCCTGACCCCGTCCGGCTGTCCGTCAAACTCCGCCCCGGGATTGAGCCGAAGTCTGCCGGTCAGGGCCCGTCCCTGTGCGTCGAACTCAAACCTGCCCTCACTTCGCCGCGATCGCTGCTTCCATCCGCCGGATCGCTTCGCCGAAGCGCCAATGGGGTCACGGCATGTTTTGTTAGTTGGTCCGCGGTTCGCGGGATGTCGGTGGAAGTGGCGGGCGGGCCCGACGGGGTCTGCCTGTTGTTACACGTTAGCTGTGCAACCGCGATCCGGTGGGAACGGCCATACTCGGTTCCTACGGCCGATGCTGTCTCGAAAGTGAGACCGCCAAGGAGGACCGCTGCGGCGGGGTAGGGCCCGACCTTGGTCGTGGCCTGAAAGGTCGGGTGAAAACGAATCGGCCACGAGCAAGCTCGGGCCCTACGGCGGATGCTACCTCGAAAGTGAGACTGCCTGTACAAAGCAAGCGGCGGAGCACTCAACACCTGGCTCCCACCGCAGGTTGTATCGCCGTTACCGAGTCCGCCCTTAATAAAACACCGCGCGGTCGAGGCTGCGGTATGGGATGGCCTCGAGGAGGTGAGGGGACTCGATCCGTTCGGCGGCGGCGAGGTCGGCGATCATGCGGGCGATGCCGGGGAACTCCACATCGTTCACGTTACGGCATTGCCGGAAGCGCCTTTTTCACTATAGTGCCGCTCATGCCCGCCACGTCCTACCGCTACCTGATAAATCTCCCCGGGGTCCGCTCGGGGCGCACGATCATCGAAGGCACCCGCATCGGGGTGCATGATGTCGTGGGCCTGCTCCAAAACGGCGAGACCATCGACACGCTGATCGCGCGCTGTTTTCCGAACGTGACGCGCGCGCAGGTTTACGAGTGCCTCGCCTACTACGAGGACCATCGCGGCGAAATCGACCTGCTCGTGGCCCAGCAGCTCGCGCCCGGCCTCAGCCGCACTGCGGATTGATCGTGTTGTTTCGTCGCAAGAGCCGCACCGCCGAGCGCGTCGCGTTGGTGCGGCTGCTGGAAAAGGCCGGCGATCAGGGCGTGGCGAACAACATCAACTTCGCCTGAGCCGCTTTTCGTTTCGCCGCGAAGCGCCAATGGGGTCACGGCGTGTTCTGTTAGTTGGTCCGCGGTTCGCGGGACGTCAGTGGAAGTGGCCATCATGCGAGGCCGGCTCTCCCGGGGGGGCGATCTTCGACCCGGACTAGCAACTAACACTACACGCCTCGACCCTTTTGCGCCCGGGTGGGATTGCGCTCGAGGAGCGAGCGGGTGTTGACGAGATCGGTCGTCACCCAGCCGGGCCCGCCGAGTTCGCGCAGCGTGAGCCGCATGGGCAGGTTGGTGTAGCCCGCGAGCGGCGAGAGGAAGAGCTTCGACGGGCGGGACGGTCCGATGGGGGACGGTCCGATGGGGTCTGCCTGTTACATGTTACAACTCACCCAACGGCACCCGCGTGATTTACGAGCCGATTCCTTGAAATGCGCGGGTGCGCCGTATCGCTGGATTTCCCAATCGCCCGCCATGGGCCACCCAAAGCAGTGCGGGTGTCGGTTTTTCGCTTTTGTAACATGTAACAGGCGGACCCCGTCCGACGGGCGCCCCGAGGTCGAGGGGGATGGAGCGGTCATACTGGAACTGCGCAGCGTCGGCCGCTGGGGACCGCGTTTGCGCCCTTCGGGCTGCATCGGTCCCGGATTCGGCAGACATCACTTGGAGGCAGGCCGCCGCTGAGCAAGCGAACAACTTTAAGTAAGGATATCGCGCGCGTGACATCATACAGTGGAGGACGGTCGATGGGCGGAGAGCGGTTGCGAAATGAGAGGGGAAGGGCTGGGATGAACTGGGCGTCCCGCCACCGGCCATTGCAAGACAGCGGAAACCCCGCTCGGTGCGGCAGCAGGTCCAAGGCCAATTTCGATTACTCGTGGCGTTCTGGCGACGCTCGGACCGTCTTGTCCGATGAGCCATTGAACCGTCAGATCAAATGATCTTTACCGGAATTATAAGCCGCCGCACGTTCGTGTTCGTGCTCAAGTCTTCGCCCCTCTACGTCGAGACGCTGATCCAAGTGCCGCTGGAGGCCGTCTGGACGGAAACCCAAGATCCGATGCGCCATCAGGCATGGGATCTTCGGTTTACCGAGATCAGTTATTTACCCAAGGCCGCGCCGGAAGATCCTCAGCAGTTTATCTACGTCACACGGATCGGTCTGGGCCTGCGGGTCGAAGGGCGAGGTCAAAGTGCGGTCACTCGAATCGGTGCAACCGGGGAGCGGACGTCGTTACTGCGGTTTTGGTCCGATGATCCCAAGTCGATTATCCGAGAAGGCGGCGGCTACTGGCGCTATTTGCCGGAGGCGGGCGGCGTAAAGTTCCTAACGCTTTACTCCTACCGCACGCGAGGAGGCGCCATGGGAGCAGGCGTCGATCGCCTCGTGTTTCGACCGCTCCTCGGATGGGCGACCGCTTGGAGTTTTGATTGTCTCCGGCTTGCCCTTGAAACGCACGTGCCCCCGCGTCGACTTTGGACTCAGGTCGCGGCCGCGTTGGTGCTTCGCGTGACGCACGCGTCAATCTGGATCTATCAAGGTGTGGTGCCCAAGTGGCTGTTCCCTGATTCGGGCGAACTCGAAATCCTGCGCGGCACGGGATTGTTCACCGGGTCAGAAGCTCTGGTTCTGACGCTCATGGGCGGAGCGGAAATCGGCTTGGGCGTGTCGCTCTTTTACTGGATCAACTCCACGCGGCTTTTGGTCGGTGTCGCTGTGACCTTGCTGGTGCTGCTGGGTGGAGCGGTTATCGGTCCACCCGGAATTTTGACCGCACCATTCAATCCTGTCTCGCTGACTACTGCGATGTTGGGACTAATTGGAACGGAGCTTTGGTTGCGCCGCGACCCGCTTCCAGATGCTTCGCGTTGCCGACGCGTGCCGACCGTCAATTTGCGTCCATTGCCATGAAATCTATTTACGAACGCGCGCTCGGAAACGACGAATTCTCGCGGCTACATCCGCAGATCCAGCGGCGATTTGGTTTCAGCAGCTGCGATCAAATTGCCTCGATCGGTCGTGGCGTCATGTCGCGGGTGTGGCTCGGGCCCTTTTATACGCGACCGTTTCTGCATGTGGGGGCGTGGCGGCACATCATGTTTCCGGAGTCGGGCGAAAATATTCCATTTATCATCGAGAACTACGCCTATCTCGATTCGTTCGGTCGGGAAACCATCACGTGGGTGCGAACCTTTGACTTCGGTGGTCGTCGTGG
>Ga0163152_10008187_pt1 | contig 11240 bp, 8 predicted proteins | sample OliLakLV19MP8IB2_FD_148635 | JGI IMG/M metagenome (GOLD analysis project Ga0163152, IMG submission 148635) | Freshwater microbial mat bacterial communities from Lake Vanda, McMurdo Dry Valleys, Antarctica - Oligotrophic Lake LV.19.MP8.IB-2 | ecosystem: Environmental > Aquatic > Freshwater > Lake...
GCCAAACTCTTTCTTCGTACCGGTCCTGGCTTTCTTCGTCTTTTTCTTTGTCGGCATGTCTCCCCTCCTCACCATTGGTCTCGCAGGATGCTGAACACGTTTAGGAGCAACGTTTCCAAGAGCCGTAACAGGTAAGACGTGAAAGGTGAAACGTAAGACTGCCAAATGCGCTTGCTCCACCACCTCTCACGTCTAACGATTCACGTATTGCCGGAAGCCCGCACGACTGACGCGAATCACCACAGTGGCATTTCCCTCTCTGCTGCAAAATGCCGCACATCTATCGGTGTTGGAGTACCGTTTCTCTCCGCAACCCCTTGGGATAGGGCAGATTCTCCTTCTTATCCCTTTTGCGTCACAGGCACATGCAATGCAGAACTGATACCTGAAATGGTGTGTGTGTGTGTGTGGCGTCTTGTCATTGAAGAAGGGGGGCTGTCATGCGAATTCTTTGTGCTGTGGATGGGTCTGAATGCTCGCAGTGGGGAGTGCAAGCACTCGAATCGCTCGCTGGTCGTGAGCCGGAAGTAGTCACGCTTCTCCATGTGATCGATCCGTCGTCCCTTCGAGCGGGGAAAGGCGGGAACCCCGTGGCAGAGAAGCGAGCTCTTGCTGCTATGGAGAAGGCCGGTGGCATCCTCCTCCGCGAGGCGGAGCGATCGGCTCGAGTCGCCCTCGGACAGGCCGCGACTGGCCCTCGCACCATATTTCACCGCACCTTAGCCCATGGCCCCCTCGCCCAGACGATCGTGCGACAGGCACGGCGGGTGAGGGCCGATCTCATCCTCATCGGATCCCGCGGGTTGAGCGACATTCAAGGATTCTTATTGGGAAGCATCTCCCGGCAAGTCGCGTCGATCACCCGCTGCTCCATCCTCGTCGTCAAACAGCCGCTCCCGCAGCTGACGCGTGTGGCCCTCGCGGTCGATGACTCGAAACACTCCCGAGCCGCCGCTCGATTTCTTCGCTCCCGCATCCTTCCGGAATCCGCCACGACCACTATCCTCTCCTCGGCCGAAAGACCGGTGACCGACTTGGCTGTTCGATACTTGTCCAAAGCTCAAGTCGCAGAGTTGGAACGGCCGGTCCTCGAACGAGCCACGCGACTGGTTACGGCATTGCGGGATGAATTCCTGAAAGAAGGCTTCGCCGTCGACACGGACGTGCAGATGGACCACGTCATCGACACCATCGTCAAGCAGGTGGAGGCTACGCATGCCGATCTCCTAGTGATCGGGTCTCGCGACTTGACCAAGAGTGAGCGGCTCCATCTCGGCAGCGTCTCGGAGAGTCTCCTGAGACATGCCCCTTGTTCCGTTCTGATCGTGCGAGGCACGCGTGCCTGACCTCAACGAGCTACACCTCCACCAACTGACGGTTGCTGAAGTCTTCAAACACCTGGAAACCAGGAAGGGCGGCCTGTCGCCCGAAGAGGCACAGCAGCGGCTCAGTCGGTATGGCCCCAATGTTCTGGAGGAGCCGAATCGCTATTCATTGATTCGAGGGTTTCTCCGTCAGTTCACTCACTTCCTGGCCATATTGCTCTGGATCGCCGCCGCCCTGGCGTTCACGGCTGAATTCATGAAGCCCGGCGAGGGTATGGCCACGCTCGGCTGGGCGATCCTCGGTGTGATCGTCATCAACGCCGTCTTTGCCTTCTTTCAGGAGTATAAAGCGGAGCGCGCAGTGCATGCCCTCCATCGCCTCCTCCCTGCCCGGGCATGGGTGCTGCGAAACGACCAACCGCATGACGTGACACGGAGTGAGATCGTGCCGGGGGACGTGCTCGTGATCGAGGAGGGAGAGCAAATTCCTGCCGACGCCCGGCTCATTGAAGCAGCCGACATGCTGGTCGACCTCTCCTCTCTCACAGGCGAATCCCAACCGAAGCGGCGGACAGCGGAGCCGGTCATCGATGGACATCTCCAAGACATTCCCAATCTCGTCTTCGCCGGTACCCCCGTGCTCTCCGGTAGAGGCCGGGCGGTGGTGTTTGCCACCGGCATGCAGACGGAATTCGGGAAGATCGCCCGCCTCTCCACAAGCGTGGAGACAGGCCTCAGTCCGCTGCAGAAAGAGATCATGAAGGTCACCCATGTGGTCGCCATGCTGTCGGTCGCCATGGGCGGGGTCTTTTTTGTGATCGGCGTCTCCATGGGCTTAGGATTCTGGGTCAGCGCGATTTTCGGGATCGGCATCATTGTAGCTAATGTGCCGGAAGGACTGCTCCCCACTGTGACGCTGGCCTTGGCGTTGGGCAGCCAGCGCATGGCTAAACGTCACGCGCTCATCAAACAACTGACATCCGTTGAAACCTTGGGTTGCACCACCGTCATCTGCACGGACAAGACGGGGACGCTGACCGAGAACCGGATGCGCGTGGCCCGTTTCTATATGGACCATCTCGAAATCGAGGTGCAGGAAAGCTGTCTGGTGATCGCCGGACGCGTGACCAGCGCGATCGAGGCCGAGGAGTATGCGCCGCTCTTCGATGCAATCATCCATTGCCACAATGCTAAACGTGTGCGGCAGACCGGCGGCCGACCCGCCGTCACGGGTGATCCAACCGAAGTGGCCTTGGTCGAGTTCGCGCAGGATCACGGACTCCTCCACCATGAACCGTTGCCCCGGATGGGCGAGCTGCCGTTCGACGCGGATCGGAAACGCATGTCCACGCTTCACTGGCGTGAGGGCCGACTCGTGGCCTTCGTCAAGGGAGCGCCGGAATCGCTCATGCCTCTCTGCAATCAGATACGACACCAAGGTGCTCTATCACCGATAAGCCAGGAGGACCGCCAGCGCATCATGGCGCAAAGCCAGACCTTTGCGCAGCAGGCCTATCGGGTCCTGGCTGTGGCCATGCGTGACATTGAGCAGGGTGTCGAGAAGCTGGGCATCGAGCAGGTGGAACAGGACCTCACCTTCCTCGGCCTTGTGGCGATGATAGATCCCCCCCGCCACGAAGTGCCGGAGGCCATCGCGCGCTGTCGTCAAGCCGGCGTCCGCATCATCATGATTACCGGAGACCACCCGCTCACGGCCCTGGCCATCGCCCGCCAGATCGGGCTGGCACCGAAAGAGTCCCGCACCGAGCCGGTCGGATTCTGTCCTGTAATAGAGGGACACCAGGTTGAAACAATGAGCGACGAGGCGTTGCGTGTGCTCCTCACGCCCACCAGTCATGAGAAGGCCGAACCGATCTTCGCGCGCATGGCCCCCCGGCACAAGATGCGTGTGGTGTCGGTGCTGAAAGACATGGGTGAAGTGGTAGCCGTCACGGGCGACGGGGTGAACGACGCGCCGGCGCTCAAGAAAGCCGATATCGGCATTGCCATGGGCATCACCGGAACCGACGTGGCGAAAGAAACGGCAGACATGATCTTGCTCGACGACAACTTTGCGACCATCGTCAACGCCATTGAAGAAGGCCGGGCCGTGTACGCGAACATTCGAAAATTTTCCACGTACGTGCTGGCGAGCAACGTGCCTGAAGTCGTCCCCTATCTGGCGTTCGGCTTGTTCGGGATTCCACTGGCGCTCACAGTCCCGCAAATCCTCGCCGTGGATCTCGGGACCGACATGGTTCCGGCCTTGGCCCTGGGTGCCGAAAAGCCCGACGCCGGCATGATGTCTATCCCGCCGCGACCGCGCACGGAACGGTTGATGAATCTTCCGCTTCTCCTCCGTGCCTATGTATTTTTGGGCCTGATCGAAGCCGGGATCGCTATGGGCGCATTCTTCTTATTGCTCCTCACACAGGGATGGACCTGGGGCATGCCGCTCGAATGGTCCGATCCGCTTTACAAACAGGCGACCGGCGCCACCTTCGCCGCGATCGTCGTCGCCCAGGTGGCGAATGTGTTTGCCTGCCGTTCAGACCGGGTGTCGCTCTTTCGACTTGGCTGGTTCAGCAATCCCTTGCTCCTCTGGGGAGTCGCGACAGAACTCGTCGTCCTGGCGTTCATCATCTATACCCCCTGGGGCAATGCGATTTTTGGAACCAGCCCCCTGCCCGCATGGATCTTCGGACCACTCGTGCTGGGGGCTCTTGCGCTGTTGTTCGCAGAGGAAAGCCGCAAAATCATCGTGAATCGATTCAATAAGAGTCGCGCAAGTGGAGGGAAGTAACGACCACGATAAATAGTCCCTCCGAGCTTGCGCGTTGTCCTCTTTTTTCCTAGCACGAGGCGGATGGAACGGATATGCAGTGAGGCTCGCGCCATAGCGGGCGTTGCCAATTAGGAGGCTGAGGCGATGCCGACTGCGACGGCATAGCGATGTTTCATCGCAGTGTTAGAGGAGCAGTCGGAAGACGGCAAACCAGTGGGTGAGGGGCCGACAGAGGTCAACGCATTATGGCGCGATCGAACCGCGTACCGTTCGTCAGCCTGCCCCACCTCCTCACCCGCCCCTGCTCACCCCTCCTCCTTTGCCTGAACTCCTGGATGATAGGTGCCATACACATACACGGGGATAGACAGGTGGCCGAGATGTTTTTCTATCAGCGGCTTCACGTCCTTCCAGTCGAGCCCGCCCACGCCAGTAGCCAAGCGTGGAAGCGCAACACTCTTGAATTTCTCAGCTTCGATCACCTTGCCCAGCGCTTTGAGGCAGTGATTCACATTCTCGATCGTGGCCCGGCCCGGGTGGCTGGCCCCGTGACTTGCAGCAACTTCCTGAGTAAACAGATTCACAATTCGAACAGCTCCGACGCCAGACCACGTCCATAACTCGCCGGTTTTGGGAGTAAACGTTTGAGAGTAATGCCGGAAATCCTTATACATCGCCGGCCACCGCTCCCTGAGTGCCAGGGCTAACCCGTTTGCAAAATTGTCGTTGGGTGCGACTCCATGCGCCAAGGCTTCCGCCTTCGTCAACAAAATATCCCCTGAAACTTCCTTCAACATGTGATGTCCTCCTCCATCGAGTTAGTAAAGAGCCGTATAACGTATCATAGAGAGCGAGATGGGTCTCTCCCGCGCTCACAGCGCGAAATGGTCCACTGACAATCTCGTGCTCTTCCGGTTGATTAAAGGGTTAAGAGCGAAATGGTTGGACATCACCTGACTTGCGCAACATCTTATTCACCTCGTCAAGATGCAGCTCTTCGCCGACGATCATCTCTCGCGCATATTCTTCCAACAGGACGGACTTTTCCTCAGAGACTTTCAGGAGTTCGTAATAGGAGGCAACGGCGACCTTCTCATGCTCCAAACTTTCCAGCAGGATATCTCCCACATCATGCTTCTGGGTTTCCAGGAGTGCCCCAATTTTCAGTGACGGGTGGCCGCCGAGCAAGGTGACTAGCTCACCGGCTTTATGCGCATGGGCAAGGCTCTCGTCCGCATTACTCTTCAGCCAAGACACGATAGGAATGCGGTTATAGCCGTAGACCATGAGGGAGTAGTGCGTATAGCGGACGACTCCCGCCAACTCATGCTCCATAATCCTATTGAGAATCCCAATCGCCCGTTGCGTGTCTTGATCGTTCATCTGATACCTCCTGTTAACAACACGATTTCGCCTGAAGAAGTTGCGACTCGGCTCGCGCTTAGCACGTCTGCTCCGTCAGGCATTTGGCGCTCGGCACACCACCGTCCTCCATTCGTTTGAAGACAAGTCTACTGGAAAGCTCAATGCGTATCCACTTCGTTCTATTCATCGCAGCACGCAAGGCCTTGAGTCCGACGAGCAGCTGTCCGGCCCCAGGCAGAACATACGAACACGTGACGGAATCGCTCTTGTCTTTATTTCGACTCTCCCCTATAGAATGGGCAGAGTCGCATGCTGGACAATCGCCTGGTTTGGTGACGACCCCTCTCGCTGATACACAGGAGTGCCTGCTATGAAGATGCTGCTGATCGTCTTTCGTCCTTCGATGGTAGAACACATCCATGCCCTGCTGAAAGAATACGACGTCACCGCGTTTACTGAACTGCACAATGTTGCAGGCAGGGGGGAGACCGGACCCAACGTTCAGTTCTTCCTATCACCCGGCGCCAACTGTGTGATCTTCACCGCGGTAGCGGAGCCTCTTACCTACCGCCTCATCGATGGATTCACCCGCTTGAAAGCGGAACAGGGGATGCGCCAGCATGACAATGTCTTTCCTCTACGCGTATTCGTCCTTCCCTGCGAGCAAGCAGTTTAGCCCGCATAAATCATGAGCATTCTGCGACAATCGCAGATCCGCAGCAATGATGAGCCTTCGGCCGGTGGGCTTGCCCTTCGAATCCTTACCGTAGAGAAACTTCACATCTGTGACAACCAAGGCGAGGTGAAATCTCTTCCTAACTCACGCTCTCAAGCACCCACGGACGAGGCAGTCAGAGTAATTTCCGTTTTTGTCTCTGCTCTGAACCGTCAAAATCCATACCATCTGCTAAGATTGTATGAGGAGAGGCACTGTGACCTCGACGCAAAAAGGGGGCATTGCGATGTGGCTTCGTCTTGGATCCGGGCTCTTGTTGGTAGGGATGCTCTGGGGATGTGCGACGGTGAATAGCCCACCGCCGCCTGGGTCGGCGCCATTATTTCAGGCCGATGCCACCGATACAGTCATCCTGCAAGCCGTACAGCGGGAACAAGACGCGTTGCTGAGCACCTGCGCACAACAGCGGTCCTGCGATCAGGTGCATTTTACCCGTGCGATGATCGCACTGTTCCAGAATGGAGAGGCGGCAGCGACGTCCTTTCAGGAGTCGATGACCGTTGCGCCGAAAGGCCCATTCGCGGAATCCAGTGCGCACTGGATTCAATTTCTTGCCAACCGGACGGCCCACTCCGCTTTCGCCGATGAGTCGAATGGGGCGGTCGCAGTGATGAAAGGTCTGGTACGCACATGGCTTGAACAACAGCGTGCGGCAAGTACAACGGCCCCTATGCGGGCTGTGGAAGACGCCACAAGTCAGGACCGAGCCGTCCCCACGCTTCGGCGAGAAATTCGCACCCGCGATAAGCGGATTGCAGAGTTGATAGAACAGCTCAGTACCCTGAAGCAGATCGATCTGGAGGCGCATAGACCCAATAAGTTGAGTCTGCCGAAACCACTCTCTAAATAGTCACGTCAACCGTGCATCGAACTGTCGTGCGCCGGTGAGGCAAGATCGGCGACTTTGTTGAATCTCTACTGCCCACCGGTCGGTCGTCACGCGTTCCCAGAGTATCCCCTTCATGTCACGTCCGATTCATGTCTTCAGCTGAACTGAAACTGCCAAATAGATCTGCGCCCACCCCGCCCAACCATGTCGGTCGATGGGCCCGCATTGCGTAGCCAGCTATCCTACGCAGAACACCTTGCACTGTCCCAACACGTCCGTCGCGCTCGCTCAAAAACGCACGCCTAGGAGATCATGTATTTCGATTACCTATACTAATCAATCAATTCATCATTCGTTATCCTTGGCGTATTTCTTGCTCACGCTGACAAGGATTTCATTTGCGCCAGTGAGTGCGGATTGGGTCCTGAATCTCTAAACTTCTCAACCATCATCAGGAGGGTTTCATGCTGCTTCCTCGTAAGAAATACTTATCGGCTGGTCTAGCAGGGGTACTGTGTTCTACGGCACTGTTTGGCCTCACTGCGGCTCACGCTGATGGGAAAAATAATTTGCACCTCCCCGGTATGCGGGACCGGCCTCACACTCCAGACAATTCCTTTACGCGCATGTTTCCTGAGCTGCCACCCTATGCCCCGCCGACTGATGCGGCCCGGGCACAGGCCAAAAAGCTCGGCGAAAAAGGCGGCATCATCGATGCCTTAGATAACCTGACCGATCCCATTCAATCGATCTTGAATCCCGGGGAGTTCAGTCCAAACAATCCCGACAACCCCAACATGACGTCCGGCGTGACCTTCTTCGGTCAGTTCCTGGACCACGATATCACACTCGACCCGAGATCTCCGTTGCTCGAACGGAGCAACCCGAGAAAGACGACAAACTTTCGCACCGCGGCGTTCGATCTTGACAGCATGTATGGCGATGGGCCGCAAGGTTCCCCGGAGTTGTATGACCTGAGTTCCGGCGAGATCAAGATGAAGGTCGAGGCCATTCCGGGTTCAGAGCTTGTCTCTCGCAAGGGCGCGATCCGGTTCGACCTCCCGCGTGATCCCAATAATACCGCCATCCTTGGAGATAGCCGGAACGACGAACACGTGATTCTTGCGCAGTTCCACTTGGCGATGCTGCGTTTTCACAATGCCGTGATCGACCACCTGCGCGCAGACTCCGCTCACGCCGATCAATCGGCTGAGCAGATCTTCAAGAAGGCCCAACGCCAGGTCCGTTGGCACTATCAGTGGATCATCGTACACGAATTCCTGCCGCTGACGATCGGACAAGAGCTTGTCGATAACCTCCTCCGAAAAGGACCGCGCTTCTATCAGGTCGACGACGGTGCAGATGGTCGGCGCGACAGACGGTCAAAGGATCCGTTGCTTCCGATCGAATTTTCCGTGGCCGCCTACCGCTTCGGCCATTCACAAATTCGTCCGAGCTATCGTCTGAACTTCGGTCCCACGGGCGGATCCCCGGTCTTCGCCTTTCTCTTCGACGATACCCAGGACCCCAACGATTCGGATCCGAACGATATGCGTGGCGGGAAGCGCGCACCGCGTCGGTTTGTCGACTGGCAAACATTCTTCAAATTCGACAACAATTTCCGACCGAACAAAAAGATTGACGGCAAACTCTCCAGCGTCGTGATGCTGCTTCCAGGTTCGCGTGGGCCGGCTCCGGGCCTGCCTGCCGACGGAGTACAATCGTTGGCCTCGCGCAATCTCATGCGCCACGTCAATTCCGGGATACCCTCCGGCCAGGCGATTGCGCGAAGAATGGGCGTTCCAGTATTGACTCCCGTGCAGCTAGATATGCTGAAACCCTTTGACATGGAGAAGAGCACGCCGCTCTGGTATTACATTTTGAAGGAGGCGGAGCTCATGGAGGATGGCCTCCGCTTAGGACCGGTGGGAGGCCGCATCGTCGGGGACGTGTTTATCGGTCTGCTGAAGGCCGATGAGACGTCCTATTTGGCCGCTCGGCCAAACTGGACACCCGTGCTACCGTCTGTGACATCAGGTGAGTTCCGCATCACCGATCTGTTGACATTTGCCGGCGTGGTGCCGCCGCTGGAGGCTGCGGTTGCCCAGCCGACTGATGCGGTGCCCCTGCTAGATGAGGTGGAACCTTCGCCGACCGATGTGGTGCCCCCGTTGAACGAAGTGGTACCACCGCTGCAATAGATGCGGCAACCAAGTTAGTCGGGAGTCTTCATTGCCCTAAACAGGCGAGAAAAGACTCCCGGCCATCTTGGTGTTCGTCACACGTCTATACTTCCCCTCCACATCACGCAGTCCTTAGCGATCTCATACCCTTCAACAAAGACGCTCGTCCCCTTTCGTGTTTTAAGACGAAGTACATGCGACTCGCTAGGCATCTCGTGCCACTTATGCTACAAACTTGCCGAAGCACGGTCGGGCTCACACAAAGGTTGTTCATATGACAATGGGGCAACGCTCACAATCCCTCACGCGGTTGATCCTCGGGGGAATCTTCTGCAGCCTGGCTGTGACCGGATGGCGATACCTCTCGTGAATCATTGGGGAATCCTGTCCCCGTTTCAAGATGTCTGCCAAATCCAGGCCGCCTCAAACCCAGGGTCCAAGAACCAAGGACTACGGAGTCTTCGCGCACCGAAACCCGACGTTGCGGTACTGGCTCGTCGGCTCGTAGATGTATGGATTCGCGGAACGCAGATCATCCTGAGTATTGCTCCAGGACCCGCCACGGAGCACTTTAAACTTAGTCGATGACGGTCCTGCCGGGTTCTGCGACGGGCTGTTCTTGTAATAGTCATGGTCATACCAGTCGTTGACCCATTCCCAGGCATTGCCGGCCATGTCATAGATGCCATAGGGACTCTTGCCATCCTCCAACCTCCCCACCGGCAACAACGCCGCATGGTTGTTCCACTCCTTTTTCCCAAAGTTCGCGTGCAGCCCAGTCGGAGTCTCATTCCCCCAGGGATAAATGCGGCCATCCGTCCCCCGCGCGGCCTTCTCCCACTCCGCCTCCGTCGGCAAACGCTTGCCAGCCCATTTGCAGTATATGGCCGCATCCGCCCAACCCATGTTCACGACCGGGCGCTTCTGGTGTTGAGGTTGGTTCATGATGTCCCAGTCCGGCGGTGCTTCCAGGGACGTGGCTTTCAAAAACTCCGCAAACTGCCCCACCGACACTTCGTATTTGTCCATGAAAAAGGCATCCACATAGACCCGGTGCGCCGGCTGTTCGTCTGCAGGTCCCTCCGGGCTTCCCATAGTGAACTCTCCCGCCGGCACCAACGCCATAGGCATCTCTTGTATGGAAGCTTGCCCCGCCTCCGCCGTCAGTCTCTCCTGCTTTAGCGCGTTGGCAGAGACGCCGGTCTGACGCTGAGAGCTTTTCTCGCGCAAATGGAAGTAGACCGCCTGTTGCTCGTCGTCGAGGCCCAGCTTGTTGGCAATGTCGAGTATATAGTGAGCCCGCTCGATCTTGTCGGGAGGAGCCTGGCTGTCGTTGATCATGATTTTCGCTTCATCCAGCAACCGCCATGCCTTCGCTTTGCGCAAACGTGGCTTGGCGAGATTGGCCACGGAGGATTTGGCATCGAGGTCCAGGGACGTTTCGTAGTGTTCTTCCTCGCAGGGCCGGTCTTTCAACCCCCGGCAAGCCTCAGCCAGGTAAAAATGCGCCAGCGCGTTCGACGAATTCTTCTTGATCCCCGCTTCCAGCTCCGCGCGCGCCTCCTGGTACTTTTGTTGTTTCAGGAAGTCGTACCCGGTGGCAAACTCCTGGGCACCCTTATCAACGGGGGCCGCGGCCATCGTCGGGTGAGCAGCGAGTCCAAGCATCGCGATAAGCACAAGCATCATTCTCATGAACAGTCTCCTTATTCTGCTGAAAAGACCATGACACCCTGTCCTCACGCAGTCTGATGGGCAGAACTATAAGACTGCGCATATCATGAAGGCAACCGCACAGGGTCACAGTGAGGTGGCTCCGAAATAACGAACACCAGGCTTAAGACAGACCGCGCCGCGTCTCGAACTCCTCGGGAGCCCGATAGCCGAGCGCTAGTGTAGTGATTCATGCTGTTCTTGTCTTATCCAGGGCGATCCTGGCCCGATTCACTTTCACCAGGATTTCCTGTGCCGTCTTGGTCCACACAAAGGGTGTGGGCTGGGCATTGCGCTGGGTGAT
>Ga0163152_10008190_pt1 | contig 11239 bp, 8 predicted proteins | sample OliLakLV19MP8IB2_FD_148635 | JGI IMG/M metagenome (GOLD analysis project Ga0163152, IMG submission 148635) | Freshwater microbial mat bacterial communities from Lake Vanda, McMurdo Dry Valleys, Antarctica - Oligotrophic Lake LV.19.MP8.IB-2 | ecosystem: Environmental > Aquatic > Freshwater > Lake...
AAGAGATCGTGTCCGAGCTCGATTTCTGGCTGCGATCCGACGGCCATCGCCGCAATCCCGGCACGACGGCCGATCTGCTGGCGGCCGGTTTGTTCGCCACCCTGCGCGACGGCATAATCGAGGAGCCGCTGAAGTTCTAGCACTCGAGGATCAAGCCCATCGTGTCCGAAACCTACTGGGTACGCCTGACCAAAGACTACCTGGTCTTCAGCGCCGGGCATTTCATCACGTTCGCCGGCAACATCTGCGAGCGGTTGCACGGCCACAACTATCGGGTGACGGCCGAGGTCGCCGGCCCGCTCAACGAGAATCATTACGTCGTCGACTTCATTGCCTTGCGCGACCTGCTGCGCGAAATCGTGCTGGAGCTCGACCACCATATGCTGTTGCCGACCGAGCACCCACAGATCGCGGTGCGGGCGGACGAGCGCGAGGTCGAAGCCCGCTTTGAAGATCGCCGCTGGGTGTTTCCGCGCGGCGACTGCGTGCTGCTGCCGCTGGCCAACACCACGGCCGAGCTGTTGGCCCGCTATATCGGCCGCCGATTGCTCGACGATCTGCGCAGTCGGCATGGTTTTCGGCCCGAGCGCGTGCGGATCGCGGTCGACGAGTGCGAGGGGCAGATTGGCGTCTGCGAGATAGTCGACGAGTAGGCGAAGCGAATCGAGAAAACATCCGCTCTCGTTCTCGCCTTCCTGATGCTTGGCTCGATCGGGTGCCATGCTCACGCTCGGCATAAGCATGCCCACGATCGCGCGCCGCTACAGGGTTGACAACAATCGACGGATGGCGCGCCGCGTGAGCATGCCTGAAGTGCAGACGGACGTGGGCATGGCACCCCGGGTCCTCAGTTTGTTCGAGCCTCACCCAGGTCCCGCTACGACGATCGCGGCCACCTGCCCGGCCGCTGAATAATTGAGCGCCAGTGCCGGTCCGCCAGTGCCGCCACGGGGCTCGCCGCGCACCATTTCGATCGGGCAAGCCGCGTCGGGCTGTTCGTAGTTCAGCGTGGCCGGTAGCAGGCGCTCGTTGATGGCCAGCACGCTGGCTGCCAATTCGACCGCGCCGCCGCCGGCCCCCAAGTTGCCGAAGTAACTCTTGAACGCCACGACGGGGCGATTGCCAAGCGCTGCACGAAGGGCCTCGGCTTCGAGCGCGTCGTGCGTTCGCGTGCTCAGCCCATGTGCGCTGACAAAACCCAGTTGAGCCGGCGACAGCTTCGCCAGTTCGAGCGCGCGACGAATCGCACGCTCGATGGCGGCTGGCAGCGCCGCTTGGCCATTGGATTGCAGCGCGGCCGACGACGTCCAGCTCACGACACGTCCCCAGATGCGCGCGCCGCGCGCCTCGGCATGCCGGCGCGATTCGAGCACGAACAACGCCCCCCCTTCGCCGCGCACCGCGCCACTGCGGCGGGCATCGAACGGTCGCGAGGCGGCCGCCGGGTTGTCGACTTCAAGCGAGAGTTCGTCGGCCAGCACGCCGCGCACCCAATCAATCGGGTGCATGCGCGAGGCGGCGCCGCCAGCGATCATCACGTCGGCCGCGCCGCGCTGGATGGCCGCGGCCGCTTCGCCCAACGCCAACAGGCTGCTCGCCTCGGCCAGGCAGATCGTGTTGTTGGGGCCCCGCGCGTCTTTGAGAATCGAAATGTGGCTCCCCAGCATGTTGGGCAGGTTTTTGAGCAGCATCAGCGGATAGGCTTCTGCCGCGCCGACCGTGGGCCATAGCGCCGGATTGAAGTGCCCATCGACCCGACACGCGCGAAACGTCCCTTCGATATCGCTGAATTCGTTCCGCACGCGATCGGCGCCGATGACGACCCCCACGCGATCGGGGTCGAGCGCGGCGTCGTTCAAGCCAGCATCTTCCCACGCCAGATCGGCGGCGGTCACGGCGAACTGTGCGTCGCGCGACATCACCTTCAGGCTCTTGCGCGGCTTGACGTACCGCTTGGGATCGAAATCGGAAACTTCGGCGGCGATCCGCACCGGCAGGCCGCTGGCATCGAAACTGGCGATGGGCGCCACCCCGCTGCGGCCGGCCAACAGCGAATCCCAGAACGTCTCGCGCCCGATGCCGATCGGGCTGACGATCCCCAGTCCGGTGATGACAACGTCGTGGGGCGCCATAGTGCCAGCAGAAGTTCAAAGATCAGGGGTGATTGCAATGACGACAGCACCAGGCGAGCCGGGAGTGCCAAGGTCCGATCTTGTCGCGAGATGCTTCATCTTGGCGTGCGACGCTCCGACATACAATCGGCTCGCGCACACGATAGGGCGGCAATCGTCGGCCAGAACCCGCCTTGTCGCCACGGCACGGCCGGCGGTACGATGCCCCGGACCAATCTGAACGGCAGTCGATCGGCAATGAAGCCGATTGCCGTTGAACCAAGGGATTCGTCAGGACTTCCACGGATGGACGAGCCACGTAAAATCGCCCCTTCGCCCGATCAATCGGTCGCCAATCGCACAGCCAAGCGCTGGCGATTCGACTCTGGCCACGTGGCCTTGCGCGGCCCGCTGCAGCGCCCCGGCGATGGCGGCGACTTTGCCCCCCGCCGCGATGAGCCCAAGTCGAGCTGACGGCAATTCTCTCGGCGCGCCAGTTACGCTTCGTGGTGCGCCAGTTACGCTTCGTGGTGCGCCAGTTACGCTTCGCGGCGCGCCAGTTACGCTTCGTGGTGTGCCGGTTACGCCTCGGCGGTCAGTCCGCGCGACAGCGCCAGGCGAAGCATGTTGAGCGCCTGCCGGGCCGTGCGAACTCGGAGAATCGACGGATGCGCGGCGTAGCGCGTGGAACGCACGATCACCCCCTTGCTCGAAGCCAGCGCAAAGTAGACGCGCGGACCCTCCGCGTCGATCTTCGTGAGTTGCGGCACGTCGCTCGTGGCCAGCACCAGATCGGTGCCGAAGCGCTCGCGGCCCCGCGTGGCCATTTCTTCGACCACTCGGCCGCTACAACCTCCTTCGGCGGCGACGAGGTCGCTGGGTACCGATAGTAATCTCTCAAGCGCGGTGGCCTGGGTCACCACCAGCCCGCCGGCGAAGCGCGGCACGGCGCTCGTGACGTTGTTGAGCCAATCGGCCACTTGCCCGCCCGTGCCCCATTCGATCGTGGCCAGCGACAGATTTTGTTCGTTCAGTTGTCGCAGCACGGCGTCTTCGAGCTCATCCTCTTCTTCGCCGTAGAGCAGATCTCCCAGGCACTCGCGAATCGTGGCGACCGTTGGTTCCATCGCCTCGAAACAAGTCTCGGGCGTGTCGCCGGCCGCTGTCACGCGCAACGTGATCACGGCGCCACTCACGGTGATGCCGACCGAAGGATCGCGCCCGCGGCGGATCAAGTCGGGGAGCATCTGCTCGACGTGACTTTCGCCGGCGCCGAAGCACTTGAGCCGGCGATGACGAATCACGCGGCGGATGCCGATCCACTGGGCGATCGCGGTTTCGACCGTTTGCCGCCACATCTCGAACAGCTCGGCTGGCACGCCCGGCAGCGCAAAGATCCTCGCAGGGCGACCGGCCGCGCGCGGCACTTCAAGATCGATGCCCGGCGCGGTGCCGTGCGGATTAGGAATCACGCGGCTGCCTTGCGGGAACAATGCCTGCACGGTGTTGCGCTCCGGCATGTCGCGCCCCAGCATGGCGAACAGGCTGCGGATGTGATCGACGATTTCGCTGCGCATTTCGAGCGGCTGCCCGGTTACGGCGGCCAGCGCGTCGCGCGTCAGGTCGTCGGCCGTGGGGCCCAGCCCTCCCGAGGCGATCACGATGTCTGCCCGTTCGGCCGCCTGGCGAAACACCCGCACGTTGGCTTCGAGATCGTCGGCCACCGTGGTGTGATAGAGCACTCGGACGCCGAGCTCGCCGAGCCGTTCGCTGAGCCATTGGCTATTGGTGTCGAGCCGCTGACCGCTGGTCAATTCGTCGCCGATCGAGATCACTTCCGCGTGCATGGGGGCAAACTCCGGATTGCGGCTGGGGCGGAGAGTATTGTCGCAGGCTTTCGGCCGGGAGCAATTGGGCCGGAGATGGCGCGCCCCTCCCCCGGCAGCCCTATAATCTGCCAGACGCTCCATCACACTTTTTCGACCTAGCGCTGACATGCCGAAACTCACACTACCCGTCGGAGGAATGACCTGTCAGCACTGCGTGCGCACGGTGACATCAGCGCTCGAGGGGGTGCCAGGGGTCAATCACGCTACGGTCGATCTGGCCGCCGGCCGGGCAGAAGTCGAGGTTGCCGATTTGAAACCGGCCGACGCGAAACTGGCCGAAGGTGCGCCGGCCGATTCGCTGTGGGCCGAGTTGGCGGCGGCGGTCACGCGCGCCGGGTACCGAGTGCCGGAAGTGTCCGCGGCAACCGCGGGCGGAGCGTCCACATCGTCGGCCGCGCCGGCTGCCATCGCGCTAACGGGACCGGCTTTGCCGGTCGTTGCGCACACGGGCCCAAGTTTGACGGTGATCACGCGAACCGGCCCGAGCTTGCCGGTGCTCGAAGGTTCAACCGTCGCAAAGCATGATAGTTCGCCGCGCGCGCCGGCCGCTGCGCCCGATACGAAGCCAAGCGCACCACGCGCTCAGTCCACCACGCCGCGCTCCGACAATCGAACCGAGCTGCTGCTGGACATCGACGGCATGCACTGCGCGAGCTGCATCGGGCGCGTCGAAGGGGCATTGGCCAGCGTGCCAGGAGTCGAACGAGCCCGCGCGAATCTGGCCACCGAGCAGGCCTCGGTCGTGTTCGACTCGGCGCGCGCCAGCGTGGCCGAATTGGAGAAGGCCGTCGCGGCGGCCGGCTATCAGGCGTCGCTGGCGAATCTCGACGCGCTCGGCTCGTCGCTTACGCAGCGCCTGGCGCGGGAGCGCAGCGCCTGGCTGCGGCGCGTCGTCGTCGGCGCGCTATTACTGGCGCCGCTCGTGGTCGGGCATCTGGCGGGGATCGAATCGCTCGCCACGGGCTGGCTCGCATTGGTGCTGGCGAGCGTGCTGCAAGTCTTTGTCGGCTGGCCCTTTTACACGGGCGCGTGGCAGCGGCTGCGTCACGGCTCGACGAACATGGACACGCTCGTCGCGCTGGGAACCACGGCCGCTTACGGGGCAGGCGTCGCCACGCTCGTGCAGTCGTCGCTCGCGGTCGGCCACGCCGCCGCTAGCCATGCAGTTGCGGAGCACGCTGCCGGCACGCACGCCTTCGGCCACGGCATGGAGTTCATGGATGCAGGCATGATCCTGGTGTTCATTTCGCTGGGCAAGCTGCTGGAGATGCAGGCCAAAGGTCGGGCGTCGGCCGCGGTTCGCAAGCTGCTCGACCTCACTCCTCCCACGGCGATGGTGCTGCGCGGCGACCACCCCGAGCGGGTGTTGCTCGGCGCGGTCGCGCTGGGGGAAGTGCTGCTCGTGAAGCCGGGCGAAAAAGTGCCGCTCGACGCCGAGGTGCTCAGCGGCACGTCGGCCGCCGACGAAGCCTGGCTCAGCGGTGAATCGCTCCCCGTCGAAAAGACTGTCGGCGACACGGTGCTGGCCGGCACCGTGTCGCCGACCGGCGCGCTGACGGCCCGCGTCACACGCACTGCCGGCCACACGGCCCTGGCGCAGGTGATCGAGCTGGTGCGCCGCGCGCAAGAATCGAAAGCCGGCGTCGAACGCGTGGCCGATCGGGTTGTCAGTTGGTTCGTGCCCGTGGTGCTGGTGATCGCGGGGCTGACCGTCGTCACTTGGGTCGTGACGACGGGTGATTGGTGGCGGGCCGCGAGCTCGGCCGTCGCGGTGCTGGTCGTGGCGTGCCCCTGCGCGCTGGGGTTGGCTACTCCGACCGCGGTGCTCGTCGCCAGCGGTTGGGGAGGCGAACACGGCATCCTGATCAAGGAGGCTCAAGCCCTCGAAACGGCCGGCCGGCTGACGACGGTGGTGCTCGACAAGACCGGCACGGTGACGGCGGGCAAACCGAGCCTGACCGCCATCACGCCGGCGCCGGGTGTCAGCGAAGATGAATTGCTTGCCCTGGCGGCAGCCGTCGAGCAATTGAGCCAGCATCCGCTTGGCGTGCCGATTGTTGCCGCCGCACGCCAGCGAAAACTGCAACTGCCGGACGTCACAAGTTTAGTCGTGCGCCCCGGCGAAGGCGTATCGGCCCAACTCGACGATCGGCCGGTCGGCGTCGGCAACGAGCGCTTGCTGCGCGCACTGGGGGCCGACGCCGCATCGCTGGCGACCGCTGCTGAGCAATTGCGCAGCGCGGGGCAGACCGCGCTGTTTGTCGTTCGCGGAACGCAAGTCGTGGGGCTCTTGGGCGTGGCGGACACGATCTTGCCGACGAGCCGGCAAGCGGTCGCCAATTTGAAGTCGTTGGGGATCGAAGTTCGCCTGCTCACCGGCGACCACCTGCGCGCCGCCCGCGCGGTCGCGGCGCAGGTGGGGATCGACGAGGTCACGGCCGAAGTGCTACCGGCCGATAAAGAGGCCGAAGTGCGCCGCTTGCGCAAGGCGGGGCGCGTGGTGGCGATGGTCGGCGACGGTATCAACGATGCGCCGGCCCTGGCCGCGGCCGACTTGGGCATCGCGATTGGATCGGGAGCCGACGTGGCGATCGAAGCGGCCGACGTCGTGCTGGTGCGTTCCGACTTGCGGCAGGTCGGGCAAACCGTGCGGCTCGCCCGGGCGACGCTGCGCACCATTCATCAGAATCTGGCGTGGGCGCTCGTCTACAACGTGCTGCTGGTGCCCGTGGCGGCTGGCGTTCTGGTGCCGCTGGGCGGGTTCGGGTTGTCGCCCGTGGCGGCGGCCGCGGCCATGGCGCTCAGCAGCGTTTCGGTGGTGACGAACAGCTTGCTGTTGCGGTACCGCGTGCGAATCCACGACATGGCCGGGCGTTCAACTCCGTAGCTGATCGCCATGGCCAAGAGGATGGAAGCCGTGGCCGCGACCGCGATGCCGGCCCAGACGTTGAGGCCCAGCGCCTCGCACCGCGCGATGATCACGTAGCCGATGTTCTGGTGCACGAGATAAAACGTGTACGACAACCCGCCCAGGAATACGAGCGGCCGGGCCGAGAGTAACGGTAACCAACCGTTGACCACGGCGTAAAAGCCGATCGCCATGCCGGTGGTGATCAGGCACTCTTGCCATCCCTTGAGCAGGCACTCGACGGCCAGGCAGGCGGCCAGCAGGGTCCAGGTGGCGGTGCTCGCGCGGCCCCGTTCACGCCACTGGTAGAAGCAGATGCCGATGCCGAACAGCGAGATGAATTTCAAGTTGGCGGCGGTCGATAGCTTCATGGCCAGCCCCGTCACGGGCCCCTCGGGGAGCAGATTGAATTGCAGCACCAGGCCCCAGCAGGCGGCCACGGCCAGCCAGGCCGCGAGCACGGCCAGTGGTCGTCGCCACGCGCCCGAGAGCCACAGCGTGAGCACCGTCGCGTAGAAGCAGAGTTCGACTTGCAGCGACCAGTAGGCGCCGTCGACCGACGCCACGCCCAACATGTTGGGGATCATCGTCAGGTTCAGTAGTGCATCGCGCGGCGACACCTGCAACTGCGTCAGATCGCTCGCGGCGACGATGAAGTACGTCAAAGGGACGGCCGCCCAGAAGGCCGGGTACAGCCGGGAGAATCGCCCCACGACGAAGTCTGAAGCGCTGCGCGTGCGGGCCAGCGTCCACGAGATCACGAAGCCGCTCAAGACGAAAAACAGGTACACGCCGCGGTCGCCGTAGAGAACGTGAAACGGCAAATCGGGGCGCGCGGCGATGTACTTGTCGTATCCGTAGGTGTAGTGGAACAGCATCACCGCCACGGCGGCCAGTCCGCGCAAGGCATCGAGCTCCAACAGGCGATGCGCGGGCTTGGCGGGCGATTTCGACGGCGGCTGCGCGAGCGTGGTTTGCATACGTGCATATAGCACGCAACCGGGGTGCCAAGCCGGCGGCGCTGCGCGCGGAATTGTAGCCGGGGGCGCGGCGACCGAGTCTTCGCGGCACTCGGCGTCGCTCGATGGCGTTATGCCACGCAAAGTTGCCCACGTGCGCACGCACTAGACGCGAGATTATCGTGGACGAGAGCCATGCGGCGGCGCGGATGCGTCGCCCGCTCGACGGTGTTGCGAAAAAGCAACGCGAACACGGATGGGGCGAGACGGACAGAAGCCCGACTGCGGTGGCCGACAGTGTCGGTCGGCCAGTCGTAAGTCGACGAGCGAGTCGATTAGTACGCGCCCGGCGCTCCGGGGCCCATTGCGCCACCCGGCGCCATGCCGGGCTGCGGCGCGACCACGGTGCCCGGCTGACCGTTGGGCAAACGTGGGACGATGTGGATATTGTTTGGGCGCCAGCGTTCCATGCCGTGCGTCACCGGTTGTGCGGAACCGCCCGTGAAGCGCGATCGTTCGACCTCGGGGATTTGGCGGTTGTAGTCCAACGGTCGCCCACCGACGACCTCCGGGCCCATATCCTGGTCGGGGTAGGGATCGAACTGCGTCGCTCGTTCGCGCTGGATCTCCGACTGACCGGCGAAGAGCTTGGGTAAGCCGAAGCTCTGGTTGCGATCGGCGCAGCCAACGGTGCCGCCGAGCGCGAGGCAAACCAGGCTTGCGCGTTGAAACCAGTTCATCCGCCGCTTTCCCATTTCTCGTGGCCGCCGCGCCCTGATGATTACGACCCGCCCCGCGGCCGACTGCCTGGCCGCCGAGGAGGGGCGGATTATAGGGAGACGCCTCCCGGGCCGCTACACCGCTCGTGGCCAGGTTGCAGCCTGGCGCCGGCAAGCAGGCATCGCGGAGGCTCGCCCAATGGCTCAGTCACCCCAAACTTGCATCGACGCGGGAAGCTAGCGTCTTGAAGCTGCTTGCAACGAGTGCTAGCAGCGCCAGGCGCGCCGGAGGTTTGCGCGAGCTGCGAAAAGATTGCGGGCGTGGCAGCGGCTGAGCGCGGGAAATTCGTCGTGGCCTGGGCTTCCAGCCCAGGACGGACACGGCCAGGATGGCCGTGCAACGCGAGCGCTCGACAAGTGCTACGACATGCGCTACGGCGACGCCGGCTCGACCGCCAGGCCCAGCGCCGCGGCCAGGCGGGCGCGCGTCAGCGGGCTGGCCAACTCCAGCTTACCGAAACCGGACAGCGCGCCGGCCGCCACAGCCGCTTGTTGATGCTCCGGATAGTTCGTGATGAGCATCACGGGCACGCCGGCAAGCTGAGGGTCGGCCTTCACTTGGCGCAGGATCTCCATGCCATCGGAGTAGTCCAGATCGAGCTTACGGTTGATCAGCACCAGATCGAACTGACCGCGGCGCAGCTCGGCGAGCGTGCCGGGCAGATCGTGCGTTTGCACGACCTCGGCGGCGAAGGTGCCTTCGAGCAGCCGGCGAATGGCCGCGTGATCGGGGACGCAATTGCCGACATCCAACACGCGCTTGTGAGCTACCGCATGTTCCGTCATCACTCGGCCGCCTTCTCTTCCGTTTTTTCGATCGCGAACAAGTGCGTGCGATTGCCGATGTAGAGGATGTTGTTGGCGACGATAGGCGTGCTGTAGACCGAGTTGCCCATATTGATCTCGGCGATGACGTTGAGCGTCGGCGAGAGCTCGACAATCGTTACGTCGCCATCTTCGTCGCCGGTGTAGACCTTGCCGTCGACAATCAACGGTGAACCCCACGAAGCGGCCAGCATGTCGTGCGACCAGTGCGGCTTGCCGGTCTTGGCGTCCAGGCAATGGAACAGCCCGCTGAAGTCGGCCAAAAACAGCAGCCCGTCTTTGATCGCGCAGGTGCCGATCGTGCGGTGCATCGTTTCTTCGAACTCGATCTTGCCGTTGCCGTTGCTGTCGTACTTGGAGAAGTGCCAGACGGCGGCCGAGTTCGGGTTGTCGCGGGCGACCTCGCCGTTGTCGACGTCGAGGTTCTGCTCGCGGCGGGGCGGCAGCGGCACATCCGGGTTCTTCAGACTGAAGATCTGCGTCTGGCTGACATCGCCGCGCTTGGTGGGGTCGATGCACCAGAGGTGACCGTCTCCCTCGCCGTGCTCGGGGTCTTCGCCGACCGCGACGTAGACGAGCCCGTCGTACACCACGGGCGTGCCGATAATCTCGTTACGCGTGGCCTTCGTGCCCAGCGCCCACTTGGCTTCCTTGGGATTGGCGTCGAACTTCCACAGCAATTCGGGCTTGCCATCGGCCGTGCGTTCGCCGCGGAAGCTATACAACCAACCATCGCCGGCGCCGAACAGCACCTGCGGCACGCCACCCAGAATGGCAAAGGCCGGGCTCGACCACTGACCGTGCAAAATGTTCTGGCCCGGCGAGTTGTCGGTCCAGAGCACTTCGCCCGTGTGCTTGTTCATGCAGACGAAGCTCGGCGCGTTGGGGGCCGGCAGATTCGCGTGGCCTTCGTCGACGCCGTTCGACGTGTTGATGAACAACAAATCGCCGACCGCCAGCACCGAGCAACTGCACATGTTGTGCTGATGGCTACCGAGCTTCTCCATCATGTTGAAGACCCAGACGACGTCGGCCTCGTCCTTGTTGTTGTTGTTGTTGTTGGTCTCTTCGGTGTAGGGCCCGTCGTTTTCGTCGTCGAGAAAGCCTTCAGTATCGAGGCAGCGGACTTCGCCGCGGCTGGTGACGAACCACAGCCGGTCGCCTTCAATCAGCGGCGCACAGCAGATGCCCATGTAGGGCCAATCGTTGACGCGCCCCTGCGGCAGCTTCTCGCTCGAATGCTGCCAGAGAAACTTGCCGTCTTTGTCGTCGAAGCACAACAGGCAGCCGAGATCGACCGGCTTGTCCCCCTCGGCCGGATAGCGCGACAACCAGCCGGCGCCGTTATTAGTGCCGACGTAGGCGTGGCCGTTGGCGATGACCGGGTTACCGTAGCTTTGCGAGCCGAGCCGGACGGCCCATTTGATGTTCTTGCCCGAGCCCTTGACCCACTCGCCGCTTTCCTCAATCTCACCGACATCCCAATCGGTGGGGATGTTCTTCCCTTCGGGCGTGTTGTTGCGGCTGGCTGAGCCGCCCCACTGGTTCCAATCGGCAGCGCCGGCGCCGACGCGGCCGAGCACTTCGCCCTCAGCTGGGGCGGGCGGAACCTTGGCGTCGTCGGCCGCGGCGACTTCGGTCGCCGGTGCGGCGGAGGCGGCCTCTTCCTTGGCTTCTTCGTCGGCGATCGCGGCGGCGGCGCTGGCATCCACGGCGTCGACCACCGTCGTCTTGCCGATGGTGGCGGCGGTGTTCTCGTCGGCCGAGT
>Ga0163152_10008193_pt1 | contig 11236 bp, 4 predicted proteins | sample OliLakLV19MP8IB2_FD_148635 | JGI IMG/M metagenome (GOLD analysis project Ga0163152, IMG submission 148635) | Freshwater microbial mat bacterial communities from Lake Vanda, McMurdo Dry Valleys, Antarctica - Oligotrophic Lake LV.19.MP8.IB-2 | ecosystem: Environmental > Aquatic > Freshwater > Lake...
TGCCAATCGTGACAATAGGGTTATGAAATTTACAGTTTCTTCGGTAAGATATAGAATGCAACGGTTTGAATCCGGTATAATTGCACTCACCCCAAGTATTTTAAACAAATCCTGCCTGAGGATGCACAGTAATCTTAATGGTATTCTTGGGCTATGTAGTTTTCTCAGAGCGATAAAAAGTGTGACTTATCATGACTGAATTCATTCCGTTTCGACCAGCCTTGCACGGTCCATTTGCGACTCGCTTTTACGATCAAGCACGGCAGTTGGTTGAAATCTGTAAAGATAAAAATGGAAAACTATCTCTACAAGCCGAAGAGCTTATTGAAGGTGAGGTAGATTGGGCAGTAAGCGAGATGAGCGTCAATCCACAGCAACGACGTGTATACCGTGCTGTCTGGTATGTGCTACGGGATTTGCTCCATGTCGGTTGGAGCGTTCGCTGGCAGTCCGAAATTCTTCAAATTGCGCCTCCACAGATTGCTGAAAAGGCGTACACGATTGAGCAGATGAAGGCGGAAAAAGAGTTTGTGCGATTTGCGATGGCGCGTGCGCGTGAAATGAAAATCGCTGAAGCTAAAGAGTTTATCCAGCGTGTAGAGAATCCTTCCGTTGCCGCAACAGCAGAAGTGTCTATCACAAGGCTAATTGCGGATGGACACATGTTGGCGGCAGAACTGAGATCAATCAAACAATTACCTACTCGTGATCAGCAAATAGCCGCTTTGCGAACTACTGTTAAACCTTATCTTCAGCTTGTTACAGAAAATGAGCGTTGCCAATACACCGGACATAAACTCGCCGATATTTGGCGTTACTTTCGTTACACATGGACAGTCCCCGCAGAAAGCACACCTGGACGCACATTGCATTATCTTGTTCGAGATGCAGCGCATCCTTTCCATCCTATCATCGGAATTGGCTCGCTAGAAAATTCTGTGATCCGTTCACCCAAACGTGATCATGAACTGGGTTGGTCAACTAAAAATTTCCGCGAACGTGTTATGAGCGCTCCTAATATTGAGGCGGTTCGTGGTTGTTTTGAGGAGTTGATTCGAAATATTCAAGCTTCAATCAGTGAAGTGAATTTAGAAGGTCTTTGTAAACCGCAAGATATTGCTTATCCAGATCGTAAACTCATCCGTCATTTGCGAGATGTTGCAGTACGAGCAGCGGAAGATCGTAAAGTCGCATTACGACGCTGGGAACAATTCAAGAAAGACAACACAGGGACTTTTCAAAAGAGCTTATTTGGCGATATCAGTGTTGAAGCCGAGGATGCTCTTTATACTGCTAAACGCGCAACACGCCTCCATAAACTTTTTGTCGCACAATTAGCTATTCAAGACCTTCTCAATAGCCCAAACTTTGAAAATGAATGGGCGAAATTTGCGGCATCAGAAGATAACCGTCCTATCATTCGTACTGCCATACGCGCTGTGAAAGGGCGTCACGTTGGCACAAGTATTATGGAACTGAATGTTTGTGGCGCGATTCCGCCTTACAATGAACTTCTTGGTGGAAAATTAGTTGCGCTACTGATGATTTCACCGAAAGTCGTTGTTGATTATCGGGAACGCTATGGCAATCGTCCCAGTGATATTGCTACACGCATGAAGGGTGAGGCGGTTGTTCGCCCTGCTGAATTGGTTTTTGTCGGGACCACCTCATTGTACAGTATTGGAGCAAGTCAGTATAACCGCCTGAAATTACCTTCGGGTTTATTGAAACTCAAAGCACACGAGGTCAAATGGCGTGAGTTAGGTGTTACTGGTGGATACGGAACGCTACATATTAGCAACCAAACACTGCGAAGTCTTGAAGAGGCTTCGGGGGGGACATTTGTTAACAACGTGTTTGGAGAAGGAGCCAGTCCCAAATTACGTGCATTACGACAGGCGCTCTCGGTTGTGCTTGATCTTGACCAACGCCATTCATCTGTCGAGATCACTAAGCACTCAATGAGTCGTCTCATTTACGGAGCTTTTCTGGCTTCAAATGCGGTGGATTTCTTAAATGGTCGCACCCAACATCCACAATATTATTTTGATCCACAAGGCAACGCAATAGACCAGACCGAGCAAATCGCCGAATATTGGCGTGAACGATGGCTATTAACACGCCTTGACCATGAAGAGTCCTTACTACGAATCGAGCAATTTGATATTGAGAGATTTGCGCTTGGCGCAGAGATTGAGCGTTTGGATGCACAAAGCTTCACTCCAATTTCTGATGAGGTGAATTCGATGAATCAAGATAATGAAACGGATGAAAATGGACGGAGTTGGCGAGATTTTGTGATGGGCTTATATCGGGGTACAAGCGCTTACTCCGATCAGATTGACATTGGATTACTCGACAAATTGCACGTTGAAACTGACCTTGATAAGGCAGTTCTCGCTGCCGTGTCGCAAGGAAAGACAATTTTACTGACAGGCAATCCGGGTGATGGAAAAACACATTTATTACGGATGATGGAAAAACGGTTAATGCGTTTACAGTCCAAACCTGTACTGGAATACGATGCCAGTGCCCTTACAGATGAACAATTGCTAGAAAAGTGGCAAACAGCACTGAGCCAAAACAGACCTTTTTGCCTGGCAATTAATGAAGCTGTCTTAAACAGTCTCTCACGCCTTGAGATACAGCCACAATGGCGCGATGCCCAAATTCAGGCGCAGTTGGCACAAGAGCAAGTCGAAAAAGCCGTTGTTTATAGTGAAACAGAGACAAGTCTATTTATCGATGCTCCTTTATTTGTGTTTGATTTGAGTCGACGCAATGTACTCGATAGTGAAGTTGTTGGGCGTGCGATGGATAAACTTGCTGATCCTAACCGCATGGGTTTGTGCGGGCAAGATGAAAATGATTTAACTGTTAACTTGCGCTTGATCCAGCATCCGATGTTTCGGGAGCGTTTACAAGCAATCTTTAATCGAGTGAGTCAAAGAGGGTATCACGCTACCCTGCGTGAGGTACAGGCATTTATTTCTTATATGTTGTTTGCCGGGCGTTCATGCCGAGAAATTCAGCAGAACAGCGGGGATTTTGAGAAGTCACTACCGCAATTGCCTTTTGAGGGCAAAGGTAGCCTGTTTCGAGCGGCAAAAAAAGCGTTTGATCCTGCTGGTATTTCTCATCCCATGTGGGATGAAGCCCTTGTCACGGCACAAACTGTCGCTGACGATTGGTTAGACGATTATCGTCACTGGTACTCAGTAACCGAAGCTCTCAAGATTGACGACGTAAAGCATTTTCAACAGCGAAAACGTGCGTTTTATTTCTTTCATCTAAATGGTGATGAACTTCTCTCGATGGCAGGAGATGATGAGGCTGATTTTGCTGTACTCCTTACCTCGGTCCAATCATCTAACGAAAACAAACGGCGGGATGCCTTGCGGTTTGTTGTTCGGCGCGTGAACAGTTTCTTTGGTGACATTGGTGTTCAGCAAATTCGAGTATGGCAGAGTCATCGGTATGATCAGTCACCTCGTAAGATTCTCTATTCGGCTCTCACCCGCAGACTAAGAGATTTTGAACTTGTTTATCCTCGACTACAGAGAACAATGCAGCAAGGATTTGAGTTAGCTTTGGATCACGTCTTATTGCGATTAAAAGGAGAGCCTGCTGCCAAACTCCGTATTGATTTTGCGCTGTTCGAATTACTTGCACAGGCAGAACGTGGTGTTCCGGTGATTGCAATAGACAATGATCTCACTCGGCGGTTATGGCAGTTTATGGAACAACTGACAGAACCCATAGATGTAGAGGAAACACCAGAGGTTGAAGTTGCTATCTTTGATTTGACTTCAGGCGACAAGTTATTGGTCAAGGTAGATATAGAGAATCTACAATATCTCGAACTTAAGAGAGAAAATCTATGAAGAATATTGAGGAGATGCGCCTTGCCATCGAGCGTGATTTTGTTGGTTTTAGCCCAAGCACTACCGGAGTAAAGCCTGTTCATATCGCTAATGGGTTGTTTCGTACAATTTACGATGGTACTTATCCCGCCAAGTTTCTAAATCAGTTTGTATTTAGCGAAACCGTAAAGGGAGAAATCCCTAAAGGTCATGAATTAGAGACTATTTACAAAACTCTGGAGGAAACAAATCGAATTGATACTAGCACCATCTCAAGGGAGAATTTGCAGCTTCTCCGTAGGATGATGAAGATGGTACTTGGAGCAGATGGGGCAGTTTTTAATCAAGGGATGGCATCGTACTCGGCTGGCTATCACCGCTTGCTTACTCGTGACTCGATTGGTCAGGATGGTGGCGAACTTATTGCATTATGTCTTAAACAACTTGATTCAGCACTGTATCCTATGCTGCAAGGACTGTTGAGCAGTTCATCTGATGTTATTACCATTTTGTCCGCACCACTGCTTGATAATCCTGACCGACCAGCTACGCCTATGCCTCTTGAAAAGCCAACTCTGCCTTTTCTGTCTCCGCCCATTTTTAAGCATGTAAATAATGGCGATCTTACGGAAACCGGGCACCTTTGGAGCAATGCTATTGCTGCTTCAAATGTATTATCACTTCATCTGGAAAAACACCCCAATAAACTCTTTAAGCAGCGCCTAGCTGTTTTATTTGTCAGTTTTTTGATTATTCGTCATCTGGCAAACCTTGAAGCATATTACGTGCCTGATGCTCAGGGAAGATTGCCTGCATTTTTGCTGGATTTCTCAACAACCGGAAACTCTGCGGTTTCAAAGGCATCATTGCAGACCTATACCAGAACCAGTCAAAGCATTGTCCGATTTTATGGATGGGCATTTGGTGAGCAATTGAAAAAAGACTTTGCAACTGCGAGTGAACTTAGCAGCGAACTACCACCCAGCTATAAAGAAAAAGGTATGAGTGCAGAGTCTGACAAGGCAAGGAAGCAAGTTGCTGAAGCACAAGAAATTTGGGAAATGGCGAAGCTACGAGCGCAAGATGAAGAAGATGTGTACAGCGTTTTTGGCGAAGCGCTCTACGATATGCTGGCAACACAGGCTTCTGCCGATCCCATTAAGTATATGCGTAAGTTGGGATTGCTCGCAGGCATTTTTTATCCACCGAACCAATCTACCCATCGCTTCGTTCTGAAGCAAGATGTGCTTGAAATGCTCGTCCGTAGTGTAGTGGGACCGGGAGAAGCAATCACAATGCCTGAATTGCAGGATCGGTTATGGCTATGTTACAGAATTGTCATTGGCGGACGCTTTCAAGATGAACAGACCTTGCGGCATATGGGTATTTTTCAGGTAGATCGTGATGCTTTAATGGAGAATCAGAAAGCATTTGCTAATGCGCTTAGGCAACTTGATTTCGCACAAATGCTTGCTGACGGTGTTTTGCAGGTGGGATTCTAATGCTACTTACATATCAAGAATTGGTCGCGGCTTGTTTGGCTGATCGATTATCAGATGCCAAAATAGGCGTTGTGGTTCAAGGTATTATTGAACTGAGTGCCGCCGACCTTACTAAAATTACGGAATATCTCAAAACACAATCCGGCTCAAAATTATATATTGCCGCAGTAGGTTATGAAGCTATTCAGGTCAATGATAATGTAGAGATCGCATATACTGTCGAAAAAGCAGTAGAGTGGCGAAATACAACCGATAAAGCAGGGCATATCGTTGTATTCTTGGCAGGCGAAGCAGCCAAAATGCATTCTCTCGCTGATTTAGATCGATTGACCATCCGTGATTTAGTAATCCGACTGCTGGAGGATGCTAAAAATGAACTGGGAGATCCAGACCCATTACGTCGCTTTTGGGAAGCACTTCGAGAAGAGGCAGATATTATGCCGCTGGACATGCTTCTAGATTTTGTGGCTGTCGTTGATCCTCAAGTGACTGAACCTAACAACAATCTCGGCGCTATTTCTGAGAATCTGTGGCGATTAGGTCTTTTACGAGACGATGAGATATTACAGTCTGATCGGAACCCTGTAGAACGTCTCAGGCGTAATCGCAGCGTTCTGTTGGAAATGGAGCAACTCTCTGACATCAGTCGTCGTCGTATGAAAACTGCATTGACAAAGACAAAAGGACAGCGCAGGGATCATTTAAGACGGGCTTATCGTGAACTGATGGCATTCTATAGCCGTAGCGATAATGCTGTGCTTCAATTGCTGGACATTGAAACAGTTGAACGATTAATCAAATCTAGTAAACCAAAACAAAAAGCTGATGAGGTTGAAGAAAACACTGAGAAATCAGAACAACCGAAAGAGGATACAACTCAACGTCCCTTGCAGGGAAAAGAACTCGAGAGAGAAGTAGCAAATTTAGTAGTAAGAGGGGGTGAAGATGCTGAAGAAGAGTTATACGAGTTAGGGGAAGAGATTCGCAAGCGCATTCAAAGCCCTCAGGAATTTGCTGATGCTCCGACATTAGGTGGCAGGACGGTACAGCTTGCCAAATCTGCCGATAAACTGCTTGAACTCGTACAACATGCCTGTAAGGACGGAAACTGGGGCGGTGTATATAGAACCAGTGAAAAAGATTTGCGTAGTGCCGTTCGTTCCTGGGATGTGAAAAACTTTGAACCCAATCGTCCTGAAGATAAAACACCTGACCCTAAAGAAAGCGGACTATTTGAAGTATTGCTTCGCATGGATCAGCAGTATCTTGGTGGTCAAGTCTTTAAAACTTCTGTAGAGCAACTACTTATACTTCGCCCTAAACTAGCAGGGTACCTTGATTTATTGCTTACCCATCCATTCGTGCTATTTGGGGGATATTCAGAAGCACGCCAGTTAACAGAAAGCTATCTTCAAGTTTTCGCCGAATTGCTGCATTTATTTCGCCACCATGAAAACAAACTACACAATGCAGACCCGATGGCAACACGCTTTGCTGCCGCACAATTTTTGAAATTGGATGTTATTTATGTTAAGACATCCGATGAGTGGAAAGCGATTCTGACACCATTTCATCCATTGCATTTGTGGCGGTTCCACGAAATCCTGAAGGCTGTATATGACGGAAATGCCAGACAGCTAACGGATTTAGAGAAAGATACACTCTCAAAAGCATTGCCTGACATTCCCCATCTGTTGCATTTTGTCATTGTGCCTTCTGATCTTGCCGACGATACGATTCTTCCCCAATCGGGTAATTTGGGATTGTTACCCACGTACGAAAATCGCACTAATCGCTATCTCGGTGCGGATGGCTTAGATTTTCTTCACAATCTGTTAAGGCAATGGCGAGATTATGCTCCCTATAGTAAAAATCAGGTGCGAGTGGCATTGATTGATGTGCCCGATCTCGGTTATGCCTTGAGAACATTATCGAGTTACATCAACGAAACTGATAAATTACAACTGGTGGTAAGTATCTATGCGACAAGACAGCAAAACCTCCGGGTTGAACTTGCTCGCTTGGATTATGATGATTACGATTATGAGATTGCCGAAGCCCTCCGAAACGGTGGACTACAGCTTCTTATACACGAGTTTGATGACATTCAGGCGGTTGTTGAACATATTGCAAAAAATCCTGTTCATATCGCTTATGCCTTTGATCAGGCTCAGCCTAAAATGGAACGGGCACAAAGAGCACAGCATCTTATTGTAAGTCCACTAGTTATTACTTATGAATATGAATACAGTGAAGCATTTGGTCGTGGGACAATTACACCTTCTTCTGCTGCTGAAGAGGGGCTTTTTGGTGATTACTACTTCATCGTTGAACGGGCTGGACAATTACCGCCGAATACAGAGTTGCGCCTAAAGTATGGCGAAGATGTCAATATCAAGCCGTTCAACCAATTGCTCGAACTCGGAGTAGTGCGATGGCTAGCCATCGCAGATCGTATTCTAACTGCGTATTATGCACCTAAAGCGGGGATCCCTTTAGGTGAACGACGTACTGGGCAACGCGAGGTCGCGGTATGGGCGCAAAGTTCGTCACGAGCATTCCGTCGTTTTCTCGATTTACTACGGCGCTATCCTCTGCGCTATGATGAGCAAGTCGTCATTGACCTGGTAAAGCGGTTCGGACATATTTCCTCTGAAGGCATCTTAGGTTTACCGTCTGTGAATTCAAACCCCAAGATGCGTGAGTCACAAGAAAAAGGACTATTGGGCACGCTAATCGCTGCCAAATGGTATACGCAACAATATGGTGAGGACAACTCCCTCGTTGCCTCTTTAGATTCGAATCTTGCGCGTCACTGGCTACAGGGAAGGTTAGACACAAGTGAACGAGCCGATTTGATTGGCATACGTATCACACCTGAGGGTAACATAATTATTGAACCTATTGAGGTCAAAACTTGGGCAACGCTTGGTGAAGCAGCTTATTATGACCGTGAGGATCGCAGCCTCAAAGGTCATGCGGTAGATCAATTAAAAGCAACTATTGATGTATTACGTCCAGTTTTTGGTGGCGTGGATGGACAACCGTTATTCACTCCGGCTCGACGTGAAACACTAAAGTATCAACTGTATCGTGAGTGTTTCCGCGAAGTACATGATAATACTTGGCGACGTAGCTGGTATCAATGGCTGAAAGAAGCCTTTGGCTCAGCACGAGATAAAGTTGGCTTTCATGGTATCGTGCTGCATGTTCAACTTGAAGAACTGAGTGATACTCGAATTACAGAGGACAAACACTCTCCGATTACATTAGTTGCAATTGGGGCGAAAAAGATCCAAGAATTGCTGTCATCGCCGCAATCACCTGACTCAATAGGGCGTATTGGCTTTAATCCTCCTCCTATAACACCTGACGATGAGCCTTCACCTAACAACCGTTCGTCGATTGATCATCAAACATCAACACCGATAAATACACCACAGACTGCTTCTACTTCTTCAATTCTATCTCTGCAACCAATGAGAGAAAGCGAACCAGAATTGTTGCCTCAAGAATTAGAGGAAGTAACTAGGTTGGCGAAGTTGTTTTTGCGTTCTTGTGAGTCCTACCGTATTGAGGTAGGTGATTGTAATCCCAAGCGTGCCAGAATGGGTCCAAATGTGTACCGATTGTATGTTCGACTAGCGAGTGGGCAACCGTTAAAACCTTTGCAAAATCACCTAGAAGATATCGGACGCGAAATGCGCCGCACGGGGTTGCTCCTTAGTATGCTTCCAAATTCTGATGAAATTGCGTTGGACATTCCACGTCTTGATCGCCAGATGATTTATTTTGAAGATGCGTTGCCATATTTGCCCCTAGCACAATCGCCTGAACAAATGCTTATTGCCATCGGAATAACACCGGAGGGCGAGCATGTAGTACGCGATTTAGGCAAGATGCCACATCTACTGGTCGGTGGTACTACAGGTGCTGGCAAAACCATGTTTTTGTACAGCATCATTGCTTCGTTGCTGACAACACATCCAGATCCTAATCAATTGCGATTGTTCTTATCTTCTTCAGGACTCGAAGACTTTGTTTTCTTTGAGGGGCTGCCTCACCTAGAGGGCGGACATGTTATTACAGATGCAAACCAAGCATTGGAACTACTACAAACTCAGATTATTGAGGAATTTGAACGACGTGAGAGGGTCCTCACCAGCGCCAGATGCCGGAATATCACTGAGTACAATGAACGTTCGCAAACTCCTTTACCACCACTTGTTATCATTATTGATGAGTTTGCTGATTTGTCTGACCAACTTTCAGATGATAAGCGTGCAAAGAACGCTTTTCATGACAATATCCGCCGTATCGCTCAGCTGGGACGTAAGCGAGGTGTTCATCTCATTTTATGTACACAGCGTCCATCTGCCGATCTTGTGCCTACCAGTATTCGTAGCCTTTTAAACGCCAGGGTATCCTTGCGGGTCAATGACTCTACAGCATCAAAAATGATCCTGGATGAAGTTGGCGCTGAACAGCTTCAGTCGGCTGGAGACCTTTTATTTAAAGAAGAGAATCGTGTACTACGCGCTCAAAGCTATTTCATCAATATCGAAGGACTTGGCCCACTGCTACGTGATATCGGGCTTTAATTTGTGAGCGCTCGGCGAGATGCGCTCAGTGGACGTGGTCTATCACGTCCACACGCTGGGCAGCACCCTAGTGCTGCGTCAGCGGTGCTGCGCGTGAGCGCGGCACATCAAGCCCTCCGGCGCATGAGGAGACAGCGTTTTAGCTGGCGACCACCTCAGCCGGGCTTACGCCACATCCGTGCGCTACCCTGCTGCTCTGCCCAACATGTGAGACACATCGTTGTTGGCTGAGGTGGTTCGGCGTTGCTTGGCAACGCTGGCGCTGCTGCGAGGCAGCGCCCTGTATTACGCGGAGTCATCCCCAGAACCGTCTTCATTGGATTCGATCCTCACTGCACGTCTTTGATGGGTGAGCACATTGTCGATATAAATATCAATCAGGTGGAAATAATAGGGATAGACTGTATATTGCTTGAGGCGCACAAACTTAACACTCATCGCATTGAGCATAGAGCGTATGTCAAATTTCTCTGCACCCTGATACACAGCGAAGCGTCTTACGCGATGCGCCCTTGCTTGAACGGAATTCATTCCGTAAGTGTCCCCGACAACATAGCGCAAATCATCCGGCATGTACCAAATACCTTTGTATATGGGGATAACCTTCTCTTCTCGTACACCAGCGAATTTACCCGTTAACTTGTATAAATCTCGCAGCCCGCGCCCGGTCTTGAATTGGAAAGTAGATCTAATTCGCTCCATCAGCGATTCCTCGCTCGTCAACGTTCCGAAAGTTATTGTTTCGTAACGCGACTTAAGCTCATCGAGAAAAGCGTCGTATTCCTGAAGAGCATAATAAAGCTCTACTGCCTCACGATGCTTCTTGTTTTTGGGCATTGAGAGTGGCTTTGGTTTCTGAATGTAGCCTCTCATTAAGAGCATATCTTCTGTAAGACTATCGTCCTCAATCAGAGTGTCGTAGTGTGCTGCCAGTTTTAACTCGTCCAGTGGGAAAGATTGATTATACGCATCAATACGCCGCAGAATCTCCTCATATTCGTAGAGAAGAGCCTCATGTGCATCCTCAATATCTACGAATAATCCAGGACCGACAATGACATCATAGGTGTTTAGGTCTTCCCCATCATTCGACTTCTTGTATCGCGCCCGCAATTGATCGTAGCAGTTCTCCCAATCCACTCCAAGTTTATCCATAAGGTCATAGAATGCGTTGCGATCTTCCAAATCACTCAGGTTGAGAAAGCGCACCGAATTCCCCTCAAAGTATGTTGCAACCTCATATTCTTGTTTTTTCTGACCTCGACCTTGG
>Ga0163152_10008194_pt1 | contig 11235 bp, 11 predicted proteins | sample OliLakLV19MP8IB2_FD_148635 | JGI IMG/M metagenome (GOLD analysis project Ga0163152, IMG submission 148635) | Freshwater microbial mat bacterial communities from Lake Vanda, McMurdo Dry Valleys, Antarctica - Oligotrophic Lake LV.19.MP8.IB-2 | ecosystem: Environmental > Aquatic > Freshwater >...
CTTTCATGCAGTAGGCAAGCAGCCGTTCTGAGCCGAAAAGCATGACCATTCGGCCATCCTTGTCCACGAGCCGTCTCGTGTCCTGCGGCCAGTAAATGCGGGCAATGACGTCAGGCTCGCCCGTCACCCAGCGGGCCAGGACGAATGGCATCCGTTCGACAGTCGTCTTGACCCCATATTCGCTGTCGAGGCGCGAGGCCACCACATCGAACTGGAGTTCGCCCACTGCGGCCAAGACCGGTTCGCGCCGCACATGGTCCGGTGAATAAAATACCTGCATGACCCCTTCCTCTTCAAGCTGCTGGAGTCCCTTTTGAAATTGTTTCTGCTTCGTAAGGTCCTGACTTCTGAGCACGCCGAAACATTCCGGGGGGAAAAGTGGAATGGCATCGAACGAGCGGGGATTGCCGGAACAGAGGGTGTCCCCGATGGCAAAGAGGCCCGGGTTCACAAATCCCACGACATCGCCGGGGTAGGCTTCCTCAATCGTCTCCCGATCTCGGCCGAAGAGTCGGTGGGGCCGCGTCATCCGGATCTTCCGGTCCAACCGCGCATGATGGACCATCATATCCTTCTCAAAACGGCCAGATACGATACGGAGAAATGCCATTCTATCGCGATGTTGCGGATCCATGTTCGCCTGAATTTTGAAGACGAATCCTGAGAACTTCTCGTCCGTGGGCTGCACCAGCCCCTCTGAACTCGTGCGAGGTCCCGGCGGAGGCGCGAGCTGGAGAAATCCGTTCAGAAAGGGTTCGACGCCGAAGTTTGTCAGGGCGCTTCCGAAGAAGACCGGCGTGAGTTGGCCGGCAAGAAAACGGTCGCGATCGAACTTCGTGCTGGCACCGGTGAGTAGGGCGATCTCTTCCTGCAGTGGACCATAGGCCTCTCCAAGCGTGTCGGCCAGGCTCGGATGGGGGAAGGTCTCTACCCGCATCGGTGCCCGTTTCTGGTTATGGAGCGTCCGTTGGAAGAAGAGTACGTGGGGGTCTTGCAGGTCGTAGAGCCCCAGAAAGCCGGAGCCTTCCCCGATGGGCCAATTGAAGGGTACCGCCGTCATGCCCAAGGTCTGCTCGATCTCTTCGAGGAGTTCGAACGGGTGGCGTCCCGGTTGGTCCATCTTATTGATGAAGGTCATGATGGGGATATTGCGTTTGCGACAGACGGCAAAGAGTTTCTTGGTCTGGGGCTCGATACCCTTGGCGCTGTCGAGCACCATGACCGCGCTATCCACGGCCATGAGGGTGCGGTAGGTGTCTTCGCTGAAGTCCTGGTGGCCTGGCGTATCGAGTAGGTTCACCCGCACACCCTGATAATCGAACTGGAGCGCGGTGGAGGTGATAGAGATGCCGCGCGCCTGCTCCAGCTCCATCCAGTCGGACTTCGACGCACGCTGATTCGACCGCGCATGGACGGCCCCGGCGAGGTGGACGGCGCCGGCATAGAGGAGGAGCTTTTCAGTCAGCGTGGTTTTTCCTGCGTCCGGGTGCGAAATAATGGCAAAGGTGCGTCGTCGCGCGACTTCCCGCGCCAGCTCATCGGACGACGACTTTTCGATCGGCAAAGACATAGAAATTCCTTCTCTTATACAAGGCACTAACAGGATGCTGAAAAAGTCCGCCAGCGGCGTTCTCCCCTCGAAAGCACCCTCAATGTATCCCTGAGGGTACGCCTCCGGTGCTTTCGTAGGCTGCGGCCTTGCTGGACAGTCTTTTTGAGCATCCCGTGGGATTCAATTCCCAACACCATGCCGAAAGCGCAACCTTATTCTCCGTATACACCGAGTTTATCTGCAGCCTGCTGAGGTATGGGAGCTATGTTTTATCACCTGGGAGGGGAGAAAACTACAGGAAGGGGATAAGAGGGTAGCCTGGTCGTCCTCCTGCTCACGGAACGCGCACAACAGGAATGTGCACGTTCGACGTGCGCAATAGAGGATCGACCAGGCCACCCTTGAAAATGAAGTATGGGAGGAAGGGATGGAGCCTGATGATCTTCTGTGCTCGCGCAACGCGCGGTCGCAGACGACCCTCGTTGGACACGCGCAGTGGGATGCCACCCTCAATGGCCCCGCCTGGTGGCGGGTGGCTGGAGGCCCCTCTCATCGGTGAGTTGATGCCATCTGCAGAACGACGTAGCCTGTGCTGGCCATTGAACCAGTGACCAGATCCCTTGCTGTGCACGGACTGATCTGGACGAAATGGTTGCTGGCACGTTTAGCTGGATTTAACGACTCAGTTTAGTGCGGCGGAGGAAGTGTGAATGCTCAAATCTGAGAACCTATTGGCCCGGATTGACGAGCTTCTAGGACTAAAGTATGACGAGAGAAGGTTTGAGGTGGTAGGAGAAGTCTATGCTGGAACAATAGCTCTTGCCTCGCAAATCTGGGGAGAAAGCAGTGCTCATGTTCAGGCGGCAAAACAACTTCGTGAGGATATGCAGAATTCTAAGTGGAGTCCCCAGTCTCAGGCAGAACTTTCTGTCCGTCAGTGCCATGGAATATTACAGGCCATTGCGAGCGATATTAAGGGAGGGCGTCTAGGAAATCTCAGGCTTTAATTCCAAGGCCAAGTATTTGCTGACTTTCTGAACGCAGCGAAGCATGCACTGGGTGAAGGAAGAAAGGATGTAGCTGCCGTACTGGCGGCTGCTGCGCTCGAAGATGTCTTGAAGCGATATGCTGAGGTGAAAGGTCTTAACGTGGAGGATGCTGATCTTTCCAACGTGGTGAATGCACTGAAAGGCGCGGGCTTACTATCAGCCACACAGGGGGCGTTGTTGAAAGGAATGGTGCCTTTTCGGAATAAGGCCCTCCATGCAGAATGGACAAAGATTGACTCGGCAGACGTTCATGGAGTTATCGCGTTTGTAGGCGAATTCTTAACGATAAAATTCTCATAGTGATTCTTGATTTAAGCTGCTTGGAGTCAGACATTTAACGCAACGGATATGAGTACGATGTATTCGTATGCATACCACAACACAATACCGGCGGCTTTCATCAACTGAGCGCGAGGAGGTTAGCCGAGGCCTTGCGCAAGGAACTAGGCTCTCAGCCATTGCACGGCGGTTGGGTCGAGCGCCGAGCACCGTCGCCCGCGGAGTCCGTCACAATAGCGGGAAGAGCGGGTATCGCGCATTCTCGGCGGGGAACCGTGCGAACGTACGTGCCTCCTCCCGCAAACATGGCAAGAGTCGGTTGACGCGCGACGATCGCCTGCGAGAATACGTCATGGAGAAATTGCGGAAGCGCTGGTCCCCCCGAGAGATCGTCAAGCGCATCGCCGCAGAGGATCCTGATGATATGACCATGCGCATCTCACACGAGGCCATCTACCGCTATATCTATGTGCTCCCTCGCGGGTCGCTGAAAACCACGCTCGTAAAAGCGTTACGGCAAGCGCGTGCATACCGGAGAAAGCGGAAGAGTAGGAACCACCAGGAAACACGCGGAAAAATAGTGGAGAGGCTCTCGATCGAAGAGCGACCTCATCCTGGGCAAGCATCAGCGCGCCGCGCTCGGCACCTTGGTGGAACGCACGACGCGGTATACCATTCTGGTCCCGCTCAAAGCGAAAGACGCGACATCGGTGCGGAAAACCTATGCGAAAGAACTCAGATCGTTGCCACGGGGGATCACGAAGACCTTGACCTATGATCAAGGCAAGGAGATGAGCGAACACAAACAGTTCACAATTGGTACGGGTATTACCATCTACTTCGCGCATCCCGGTTTTCCGTGGGAACGAGGCACGAATGAAAACACCAATGGCCTTCTCCGGCAGTACTTTCCGAAAGGGACGGAGTTCAACAAGGTCTCGACTCGGGAAATTAAGCGGGTCCAGCGAGAGCTGAATGACCGTCCCCGTGCCGTGCTACACTGGCAGAAACCTACCGAGGTAATTAATCACCTCGTTGCGTTAAAATTTTGAAACCAAGCAGGATAAACTGCAGGGGATTCTTGAGACTCACCACACGAAGGTGAGGGGAGTTATCAGTTGACAGATCGTAATCGGAATGGAGAATTACCATGAAAGCGCTTGTGTTCCATGGTCCAGGCAAACTTGCCTTGGAGGACAGGCCCACACCCGTCATCGCGACACCGACAGATGCCATCGTCAGAATCACGAAGACGACGATTTGTGGAACGGATTTACATATTATGAAAGGGGATGTGCCGACGGTGACGGATGGCCGAATCTTGGGGCACGAGGGTGTCGGGGTCATCGAACAAGTTGGCGCGAGCCTGTCGAACTTCAGTGTGGGCGACCGCGTCCTCATTTCGTGTATCACGTCGTGCGGGAAGTGCGCCAATTGCAAGAAAGGCATGTACTCGCATTGCGAAAACGGGGGAGGGTGGATCCTGGGGAATCGTATTGACGGAACTCAAGCCGAATACGTCCGGGTTCCATTCGCGGACAATAGTCTCTATCCGATTCCCGCCGGAGCTGACGAAGAAGCACTCGTCATGTTGAGCGATATTCTGCCGACCGGATTCGAATGTGGCGTTCTCAACGGACGGGTCAAGCCTGGCGACACGGTGGCGATTGTCGGCGGAGGGCCCATCGGGTTGGCGGCGCTTCTGACCGCGCAATTCTATTCCCCGGCGGAGATCATCATGGTCGACGTCGATGACAACCGTTTAGAGGTCTCCAAGAAGTTCGGAGCGACGAAGGTCGTCAACAACAGCGATGGCAAGGCTGCTGCAAAGGTGATGGCACTCACCGATAACAGAGGCGTAGACGTGGCGATAGAGGCCGTAGGAATTCCATCGAGTTTCGATATCTGCCAGACCATTGTGGCGGCAGGCGGTCATATTGCCAACATTGGCGTGCATGGCAAGCCGGTCCAGCTGAATTTAGATAAACTCTGGGCACACAACATCACGCTGACCACGGGTCTCGTCGATACGGTGACGACTCCCATGCTTTTGAAAACAGTGATGTCAGGCAAGGTCCAACCGAAGCAGCTCATTACCCACCACTTTGCCTTGCATGATGTCATGCAAGCCTACAACACGTTTGGCAATGCTATGAAGGAACGCGCGCTCAAAGTGATTATTACAAACGACTAAGGATCGCGTTTGCCGGCGGCTTAACGACAGCGTGAGACGAAGACGCTTCACGAACGACTGACGAAATTCGAAGGGCCGCTCCGGAAGGCACTGAGCTGAAGGGCGCTGCTACCCCGCGTAGTTCCAGTGAGTACGTCTGACTCTCCTGCGTGCATGTACTCATTACCCTTCGAAATTACAACTCGTATTGGTTCGCAGGCCTAGGATTACTCCATTACACCATTGTTTGTGCATCCGAGTACTGGCATCGGCCTTGCTCATAGTTCGTATGTAGTTGAGCCCATATACCTCGTCGTTGAAGAAGTGATGCTATGAACGTTTTCTGTGCATGGTGCGAAGAAGAAGGGAAGCAGGCACTCATAGGTGTGACCGAATCCGATCCCTCTGCCATGGTCACGCATGGTATTTGCTGTCAGCACGAAGTGGCTCTCTTGAAGCAGATTGTCGTTCTCGCTCGCAAGCTGAAACAGAAGGATCGCGAGCCTGTGTTGTATGGTAGGGCGCGTGGGGGAGGGGATGTTACGGCTGCAATCCATTCCCGCAAGTTGAACCTGCCCGGACGCTGACTACTACCTTCCGGTCTCCTCAAATACCGATTGTCATCAGGCTGCGTCGATTACGACGTGTCTTGTGACTCAGGCTCTTTTTGCCGTGGGCGTTCCTGTAACTCCTGCTGCACGGCTTCCAGCAATTCGGTCATCTCGATGGGTTTCTTCATCGTTCGATGCACACCCAGGAGTTTGGCCACCTCGAGGAGGTTGGGCTCTCCCGAGCCGCCAGTCAGAACGATGATCTTTACGTGGGGCGATTCGCGCCGCAACGTCATGGTGACCTCCAAACCGTCACTGTCCGGCATGAGCAGGTCGGTGATCACGAGCGCGACGGGAGTCTGTCGGAACTGCCGGAGTCCTTCCCGCCCATTGGCCGCATCCAGGACGAAGTACCCGGCTTCTTCTAGCACCCGACGGAGGAGGGCACGGATCTGGTCGTTGTCGTCAATGAGGAGAACAGAGCGAGGATTCACGATGATGTCTTTCGAGATGTGATGGCTGTTTCGCGAGCAGATAAGCATCCGCTACGTTGAAGCGTTGGTTGCGCTAAGCAGGCGCTTGAGAGAGGCGCCCAGGCGATGCAGCGAGAATTCTTTTTCGACATACTCCGTCGCCCCAAGCGCACGGACCTTCTGCTCCGCCTCTGCCGTTCCGGTACCTGTCAAAACGATCACCGGCTTCTTGGGATCGAGACTTCGGATCTGTTGCAGGACTGTGAGCCCATCCATCCCCGGCATTTTCAGATCAAGCACAATGACATCGGGCCGTTCTCGACGAAAGAGCTCCAGGCCCTTCTGACCATTCGCAGAAAGAATCACGTCATATCCCTTTCGACGGAGTAGCGTGTCGAGAAGATTACGGATCCCCTGCTCATCGTCAATTACAAGAATTTTTGCCATGGTATGCCTCAGGATGAATAGTGATGCTAACGTTATCATACGGAGGCGATTTGGGGACCTGGGGAGTCAACTGGCTCGGTTTTACGTAAGACTGCGGACTACCTCTGTAAGAAATAAAGAGGTCTTCGTTTGATGGGCTAGCGCAGGATGCTGACACAGTCCGCCAGCAGAAGAAGCTCGTCGCTCGGATTTTGTGAAGCGTAACTCGTTTCTGGACAGGAGTTGATAGTTGAAAGCTGACTGCTGATAGCTTTAGTCTGGCGAGACGAACGATGCTTCACGAACGACGGCAGAAGAGGACGTCCTATTCGACGTGTCGTTCCGCGAGAAGCGGAGCGAAGGGCACTGCCACCCCGAGCCTGCTTACTTTCAGCATACACCGGAGTTAATAGGTGTCACGTATGGTAGTACACTTTCCGTGCGATCAAGACTTTCGCTGGCACGTACGAAGGCGCTGTACGACAGCGGCAAGTCGGCTATGTGGCCAAGCATCTCGGCGCGCTCAAGCTGGCCTATCTGCGTGGTGGAGATGGATCAGTCCGGCGCCACGGCCGGGCAGTCAATAAGTTTCCGCCACTTGCGCGATCTCTTCGGCGGGCTCTGCATGGTATGCCACAACTGTTCTTGCTAGCGGAGATGCCGATCTCATTGTCTTCGGACGGCTCTTTTTGGCCAATCCTGATTTGCCGGAACGGTTCGCCAAACGTGCTCCCTTGAATGTTCCTCAGGCCGAGACATTTTACGGGGGATGGGAGAAGGGCTATACCGACTATCCGCGCTTAGCCTCTTAACTCACTCAACGGCGCGTTCATCTCAATCCATTTGCTGTGAGAGGGGAAAAGTGTCAGGAGCCATTGTCTGGATTCACGCAGGTCGGGGGCAATTTGCTTCGCTCGTTTGCCGCATAGTGCAACGTGCAGCTGTTAGTGGTCACGTTCTAGATCCAAAATGAATTGCTGAAATACTGCTTGGAACGCCTAATCACCTGGACAAATAGGTTTGCCTTCTCTCCGAACGTTAGCTTGTCTTTGACTGTTATTCGAGCCACACAAACGAGCCCTTCTTGCGGAGAGACCTCAGAGTGGTTTGGACGAAAGGTGAAGGCCAACTAGCCTCCCTTGGCGAGCGCTTGTACTCCGTGCAGCCGAACGATAAGAGATTCAGGACGCTCTGGATACCCAGGGTATATGAGCCAGTTAAAGAGGGTTCAAGAGGTGGAGTTTATCTATGAAACCCACAGTTACGCGCACCCCCACACCAAAGGGCGATGGCTGATGATCGCGCTGCTCAACCCCCGGATTAGTTGGGAGGGCTGTACGGTTGTGGTCATTCAACAAAGACTTCGACGTTGTGTAAAGGAAACCACTGATACCTTACGATACCGACAGAGACTGTGATCGGCAGTACGAGATGAATGGAGCTGCGCGTTCTCATGGGTGATTTCTGCTTCGTCGCAATCTATAGCTAATCTGCTCGTACATCGTTCGTAGGGAAAGCTTCTTCTGCACCAGCCATCCGTACCCAGCGTAGGATTGACGATCATGCCATTGGGTAGGAATCTAGCCTGTCGGATTAGAAAAAAAATGTGTCAGGAGCCATGACTTAAATTGACGGTAACGAGTTGAGTCTCGCATGTGGGGACGTGAGGGGAAGATGTCAGGGTTCGCGTTCTGAAATTCCCGTGGGTTGAGCCTGCCGGAAGCTGTCAGCGAGATTCTCCATTCCACCAATTATTGATCACTTTGCTTTGAAGACTGGCAGAGCCTTATGCGCAATCATTGGAGGAACCGGGGAGGCTCAGCGATCTCACCGACTTGGAAGAGTGCGTACACATGAGGCTTCTCATGCCTCACATCGCGCACCGTATCGAGATTATGCCGGGAAGGAAAGGGAGGGGCATGAACATTGATGAATCAGAAGAACCGTCCTCTTGATGGGTTGGGAAGGCTGTAGTCTATTCCGGGAAGAGAGTGGTCGCAGGAATCGATACAGGACGCTCTACAGGGTTGCAGAATATGTACGGCTCTCCAATTGTTGCCGGATGACGGAAATCATTTTTTCGTGGCTGAACGGTTTTAACAGAAAGGGAACATCACTCAGGTCGATGCCATTGTTGGCGAGTGAGGCTTTGGAATTGGTCGACATCATAATCGTACGGAGTTTCTTGAGCTTAGCCGTGAGATCCTGAACAAGAATGTGGCCATGCACCCGAGAACAATCTAGTATTTGAACGGCTGGTGGCTGCAGCAGCACATCGACCAATGCAATGTGAATGTCCCCCACATGTTCCGCACAGATTGCCAGCGCTTCCGTACTGCCCAAAGCTTGTAAGACGTTGAACCCATCTCGTGCCAGCAATGTGGTGCAGAGGTGACGCATGGCAGGATCATCGTCGACGAGCAGGATAGTGTATCGACCCCCCTCGGGACTGAGAGGTGCCTGAGGTATCCACGTGGCCTCGTTCTCGAGGGTATCCAGGGTCAATTCATTGAGGCGCAGTTGATCGTTGTGCGGCAACTGAATGAATTCGACGCCGAACGAGGTGTCGTTGGTCCAGCGCACTCGCCCCAGGGTCACGTTCACCGGTTGAGCAGAGCCGGACAGGTGGATGCGCAGAGTCAAGTAGATGCCAGGGGAGAGACCGTGGGTACTCTCCACGCTACACCCCGTGACATTCAGGTCAGTGGAATAACCATCGCCGTTAATCTCGTGGCCGGAGAGTCCCCCCTCGAATTCGACCCGGACACGGAGAAGCACGCGGGCCTTTCGAGATTGTATGTTGTGGGGTTCCATCTTCTGGAAAGCGAGATCCTATGTGGTCTGGATACACCATGCCCATGTGATCGATACACGATACAAACGCAAACGTTCTATCATGACGGGGCTACTTGATCAGGTGCGTTCACTGCAAATCTAGAGGCGATATGATGTCTCATTGCCGGTTTGCTGAGAATCAGATTAACCGGGACCCGAATAAAATGCATGGAAATATGAACTTTTACACAATGGCCGTCACGATGCTGAGGCGCAGTTGATGCACACACAGTTACCAGCCGCATTGTCATGCTGTGCAGTCATCAGCTCAACCGAGGGCATGGACCCGCTGGGTTTCCGATCGATCGATTTTGCAGAATGCCTGAAATCTGACGGAATCATGATTCACACGACGAAGATTTGCGGTGACCATCGACATCACATGGGCGAGCGGTATAAACAGGCGGTCGCGATGAAAGATTGCGACATTGTCGAGTTGAACTTCGACGAATTTATTGTCCACCTCCAGAGTAATTGTCCCGCGTTTCTGCTGTTTTTTTCCAACGTGACGCAACAACTCTCGTCGGCCTATGAAGAGATTCAAACCCTGTCGTTCAGCAGCACGATGGAACGGCTGGTTCGGACCTTAACCAGGTTGGCCGATGAATTCGGTGTTCCTGAGCCTCTCAGCGGTGAAAGTCCTGCTCGAGCATCCCGTACAGTTCAACCTCCACAAATTCGTCGAAACGCCAGTAATGTTCCCGCATCCTGCCTTCGTACGTCATGCCAACTTTCTAAAGCACCCGGCCTGATGCTGGGTTGCTCAGAAAGTGAGGGGTGTAGATCCAGTGCAGCTCTCGCTGCTTGAACCCATAAGCGAGCACCGCCTGTACCGCTTCTGTCGCATACCCGTGCTTCCAATAGGGCATGCCGAGCCAATAGCCCATGCGTGCATGCTGGTGCTCGGCGACGATGGCCAATCCGCTTGACCCGATCAGGATGTCGTGCGTGAGGAGCCCGATCGCCAAGTTGACGAGCGTACCGGCGCCGAATTCCTTCTACTGGCTCGCGATCCATTGCTCGGCAATGCCGGCTGGCTAGGGATGGGGGAGAAAGATGCCAGCTGCGACCTCTTTTACTTCGGCCAGCCGTTGCACCTCGGGTGCATCCTGCAATTGAAATTGTCTGAGCAAGAGCCGTTCGATTCTGAGCATGGAGAAGGGAGTCCTGGCCGTGATGAAACCACAGACAGGGCAAGCCTGACAATCACGCCCAACAGCGCACTCAGTTCGCCATCGAGATGTCGTCCGCGCAGATCCCCTCGTATGTCACTGATGGCAGTTGATCGGGCTCCTGACAACACGTAGACTACCGCGATTTTCCGGGGTGCTTCTTTTTGCTCTATGACTAACCAGGTACACGACCGATCACGCTATCAGGGGCCAGCCTTTTTTTCGTACGGATTCAGACCGTTCTTTCTGAGTGCGGCGTTGTTTGCCGGACTGGCGGTCCCGGCTTGGATCGTCATTCTCACGGGAGTCCCTGATCCGGAGCTCCGCTCTGCTGTGCGGGACTGGCACGTGCATGAGATGGTCTTTGGTTTTCTCCCTGCGGTCATCACTGGCTTCTTGCTCACGGCCATTCCCAACTGGACCGACCGCACGCCAATCAGAGGAGGCGAACTGTTATCGTTGTGGGCCTTGTGGTTGGCCGGACGGGTAGTGATGGCCGTTCCGTTTCTGTCGCCGCTCTTGTCCGCCGTCATCGATGGGGCGTTCCTGGCCGTCGTGGCGGGGCTAGCCTGGCGAGAGATCATCGCGGGGAAGAGTTGGCCTGAAGCACCGATCGGGGTTCTCGTCAGCCTCTATGCCTGCGCCAATGTCCTGTTTCATGTGTGGGCATGGAGCAGAGCCGAGACGGGCCCTGCCGAGCGAATGGGCCTTGCACTGGTCCTGGT
>Ga0163152_10008204_pt1 | contig 11223 bp, 9 predicted proteins | sample OliLakLV19MP8IB2_FD_148635 | JGI IMG/M metagenome (GOLD analysis project Ga0163152, IMG submission 148635) | Freshwater microbial mat bacterial communities from Lake Vanda, McMurdo Dry Valleys, Antarctica - Oligotrophic Lake LV.19.MP8.IB-2 | ecosystem: Environmental > Aquatic > Freshwater > Lake...
GACCCTCACCGTTCTCCCTGGGGAAACCATCACGATCAACGTCGGGGCGGGCGGCGGGGCTACCACGACAGGTGGGGCTACGACTGTCATCCGCGCTTCCGCGGGGCTCACCCTCATGACTGCCGCTGGGGGCATTCGTGGTGACTCGACCGGCATCGGCGGCGCAGCGAGCTATGATGGGAGCGTGACGGGCTTCGGCATCAATGGGGGTGCGGGCGACTTCATGCAAGTAGACGCCTCCAATGGGGACTGGCAGAACTGTGGTCGGGGTGGTAGCGCGCCAAATGGTGGCGCGGGTGGACGTATGCTCACCACCGCGGGGGGTACCGGCGGTACAGCCGGGGAAGCCCCAGGGGGTGGTGGGGCGGTTATTTACGGTGGTGGTGCGGCGGGTGCTGCGGGCCGCGTTGAGATCGAATACTAAGGACCCCCTATGCCGAGCACCTACAACCAAGACTACAACACATGGCTCGCGGATTACACGCAGCAGGGGCAGAACGGTCATGGGGCTCCCGCTACGCAGCGTGGAGCCGGGCTTGGTGCCGCCGGCTTCGGTGCCACCGATTCACAGCGCAACACGTACACCTCCGGGCAGACTAACCGGGACTACGCCCGGGAGAACCTCGGCGTTGGTGGCAATAGCGCCAGCGCCGCCAACATGGCGCATGGGATGCTCAACCCAGTTGGGGGCATCATCGAGGGCTACCGGGGGTATGGGCACTTCAAAGATGCGCAAAAACTCGACCGCCACATGAAGGAAATGTACGACACGGGGCGTCGTAATGCTGCGGCGCGGGCTCCCACAGAGTACCTCGGGTCCATCGACCCGACCTCCAAGACCTTCCAGCAAGCGCGCATGCGCTCCGCTGGGAGCAACGATGACATGATGTCCATGGGGGAGATTCAGGCCTCCATGCACCTGGAGGACCAGAACCGCCAGCGCGCCGGGATGGAGCAGTCTATTGAGGACTACTTCAACGATCCGGGTCGCGCGGGGTGGCAACAACAGATTGTGCGGAACCGGCTTCAAAATGACCTCAGTAATGTCCAACAAGACTACACCCAGAACTTGCGCGGGTCAGTGCTTAACTCCGCTTCCCGAGGGCTCCGCGGGGGGTCCGTGGATGTGGAGCGCCAAGGCAAAGTGGCGGAGGTCCGCGACTCATCCGCGGTGGGTGCTGCCTCCCAGGCGGGTTCCACCATGGCGGACTTCCGGGGGCAGGACCAACAGTCTCGCTCGAACTTGATGGGGCTTGTCAATTCCCAGGGGATTGGCGACTCACAGCAACTTTCCAGCGCGCTGCAGGGGATCCACAACACCACGATGCAGGCTGGGCAGAACTACTCCCAGCAGCAGCAACAGCGCCAGCTCACCCAATTCAACCAGCAACAGCAGTCACAGGCGTGGGGTCAAGGGCTCCAGTCTTTCGCTGGGGCTATCAATAACAACCCATACCGCATGACCAACGCTACCGCGTGGGGTGGGTACGGGCGCCAAGGAGGCTTCTAGTGGTTTACGGCGCACTACTCGGTCTGGCCGGAGCCGGGGCGGGCATCTATGGTCAGCAGCAACAAGCTAAGGCGCTGCAGGGGGCTCAGAACCAGTACCAGGGCATGCTCTCGGCTTTCCAACAGCGGCAGTCTAGGATCAACCAAGAGTTCACGGACCAGTACCGGGACCTATCGAGCGCACGCTTAAACAACATCGGGGGCACGCTGCAGGCGTATATGGCTCCAACGCACGCACGCCAAGCCTCCGACACGGAGGGTATTGACCAAGCACTGGCACAGGTGCGCGGAGCTACCGCGGGTCAAGGGGGCCCCCTCAGTGGGGCAGCGCAAGGGTGGGGGAACGCGGTTCAGGGCCGCACCAACGCTAACATTGGGCGCCAACGCGAAGTCGCGGGGGATGTGCAGATGTTGGGTCGTGTGGGGCATGGCCAGAACGCGGCCCTCGCCAACTTCGGCGTGCAGGAACAGCGCGGCGCGCGCGAACTCTTCGGCCTGCACCAGCAGGAGCAGCTCCGCCAAGCGCTGCTTGAACAACAATTTCAACAGCTCAACATGACCGGCCAGAACATGTTTAACCACGCGCAAGGCGCGGGGAAGGATTGGATGGCTATTGGTGGGTTGGCGGGTACCGTCGGGGGCGCCTGGGACAGCTACTCCAGTGATGGTGGGTGGGGCCAAGCGAAAGCCAATGTGGCCAACGCAAGCGGTCCGGTATAATTCTAAGACCACACAAGGAAAGAGGAGGCGTTATGCCCATCGGACTACCAAGCTTTAACTACAACTCCATGATGACCCCAGGGGGCGTCGGCCAGGGGCTCGGGGCTGTCGCAGCCGCCATCGCGAACGCGGGTAATAAGCGTCGCGAAATGGAGCAAGGCCTCGAAGATCGCGACTCCCGGAAGCAAGGGCTCGCCCAGATGGAAGCGCGCGCGAACCAATCCCTCGGGATGGATCAACGCCGCTTGGATGAGGGGTATCGCCACAATATAGAGATGGAAGCGCGCGCGAACCAATCCCTCGGGATGGATCAAAGCCGCTTGGATGAGGGGTATCGCCACAATATAGAGATGGAAGCCCAGGGGGTCGCGAAGCAAAACGCGGATGTACAACGGTATAAGGACACCCAAGCCGCTAGCGCGCAGGAATGGGCTCGCGGTCAACCCCAACGCGATGCCGACCTCAACAAGACCAACGCGCAAGCGCAGTCCTATTCGAAGGGGCAGTCCTATCGTGGCACCACGGCGAACGAACTCGTCAACATTGAGAAGCTCGTCAATGACTCCTACAGGGACGAGGAGAACGCGGCTCTGGGGAACCCGGACTACCTACCTACCCCCACCAGGCTGGGCTTTGGGACCCCCACCCCCGCTCGGAAGAAACTCCTGACGCGAGAAGAACACCGAGCCCAGTATTTCGCTACCCGCCCTGGACTCCAGCGCGCCTACGACCAGGCTATGCAAGCTCCCGCTCCAGGTGGGCAAGGTGGAGACTTAGCTTCTCGCGCCCACGCGGCCTACGGAGGGAACATCCCCCCAGGTGTCCAACAGCGTCTGGACGCAATCGCGAACAACACTCCAGATGCGGCCCAAGCCCAGCAAGAGTTAGAGAGTTTATTCGGGGCCCCTGCGGCCCCCGTTGCTAACCCGAACGGACTCGATCTACTGGGCAATCCGATCCAATAAGTTGCCTTGGGGGCCCCATGCCATTTTTACCTCTTGAAGCTCTTCCAGTCAGGACGCCTCCGGCGCCTACCTCGGGGGGCATGGCGGCGTTGCCTTCCCATGTGCGGCGGCCTCAGGCGCTCCCTCCTGCTCCTGCTCCTGCTCGCCCAATATCCCTCCAATCTTTCCCAGCGTGGAAAGCCTATGTTGAGAGCCTCCCAGTTGGCCACCCCGATATTCGAAAAACGTTCTCGAAAGCGTACGACGCTACCCACGGGGATCTCGAAGCGATCGATTACCTCTCCAGTGCTTTACCACCGGAAGAGGGGAGCCGCGTGTCGGCCTTCGGGGACGTACCACCGAACCCGGCGTCCATGTCTCCCACCACGAACACCTCACAACCCTACACCCCAGGGATGGGCGAGCGGGTCGTCACCGGCCTGGGCGCGGTCGGGGAAGGGCTCAATAGGGGGTTCCATGAAGGAACAGACAGGGCGGGCATTTCCGCTATGGGGGGCCTCACGGGCCTCGCCAACCTGGTGGGCCTCGACACCGGTGGCATCCTCCCGACCCGTGAAAACTTGCTCCACCAGCAGGAGATGAACGACGCCAACGTCTACCAACCACCCGCGATGGGCAACCCAGTCGCTGATGGCCTCTTGTGGGGCGCCCACGCAGGGGCCGACTTAGTGGGGAATATGGTCCCGTACATCAACCCGCTAACTGGTGCGCTTACGCAAGGTGGGGAAGCCGCCAATCAAGGTAAGTCTGGCGGGAATGTCGCCCTCAACGCTGCGCTCGGGGCTATCCCTGGGGTAGGCGGGGGGTTGGCAAAAGGCGTTCGCCTTCCAGAAGTCATTTCACGCCCCCTCATCGGCGCAACCGCAGGTGGTGGGATGATCGCCGGGCAAGCCATGGGCTCGCAGCTCGAAGGGATGCACGACCTCGCGGCACAAGAACGTGGCATGGCCGCCCCCGCGGCGGGGGCGATGGGTGCGTTTGAACTCCTAGCCGCGCTCGCCTCGCGTGGGCGTGGGCGTGTTCGTCCTGGCACCGGGCCACTACACCCACAGGCCCCAGAACCAGCTCCTATCTCGGCGGAAAAAGCGAACACGGTGGTGGGGGAACCCCCAGTGGGCTACCATGAACGGCCTCCAGTGGAGCCACCAGGCCTGAACGAGGCGTACAACCCGGATGGAACGCCAGTGGCGGTTTCCTCCTCGCTCCCAGTCCCCCCTCCTCCCCGGTCGCGGTTTGCGCGTGACCTGCCACCAGCGGCGGAGCCGCGCGAATACGCGCCCCCCACCGAACCTGTCCTCCCTGACATCGTCCGAGGGGAGCGCGTCACGACGGGTGTGAAGCCTGCGATGGGGCTGGATGGCTTACCGAAGGGGCGCCCGGGGGAGCCTATTGTTGGTAACCCCGCGGTGGATGAACTCGGTATCCCCCGTACCACTCCCGTAGACCCAACGACTATCTACCACCCTGCGCCGAAGGCGCGCCCTGCGCCGAAGGTGGATGAATTCGGTATCCCTTATAACGTTCCTGGAGACCCACCTGCGCCGAAGGAGCGCCCGAAGGGGCGCCCAACTCCAGGGCGAGTGGATGTCCTCTATAAGCCTGAAGTGACCCACCGCGACAGTGTCAACGCGCAAGATCCGACCTACGCTTTAGAGGGGTTCTACAAGGCGGAGCCGCGCCCATTCACGAACCCAGATGCGGTGGACCCGAACGGGCTCACCCGTACTGGGACCGACTTGACCCCTGTGGACGCTCCAACGCCCTACCGCCCCAGCCCGCCAGAGGCGGGGGGGGCCCGTATCCAACGCGCTCGCAGCGAAACGACCCCGAACGACCCGTACGCGGCAACCTTCAAGGGCGCCAAAACCGAACCTATTACGCCAGAAGAGCCACTCCCCTTCGGGGGGCTGGACCCGGAGCAGATCGGGGGCCTCGGGCGCCTCGACAAGTCCCTCCCCGAAACAGAGGCCGGCCTCGACGCCGTGCCAGGGCGACGCGCGGAGGCGGAGACGGAAAACATCCCACCCGTTAAGGGTGGGCCAGGTGGCCCATTGCGCGCGTTATCCCCGGAAGCGGCGGACTTCGTCAAGGGGTTGTCCCCCGGTGAACGCTCGGCCATTCGCTCCTCCATCGAGTACTTCCAAAAGAACCCCGACCCCCGCGGAGACAAGGCCAACCTAGTGTGGGCCCTGAAAGTCCACACTACGAAGGTTCAGGGAGGGGACCAAGGGCGCCCAAAAGACGCCGCCCCTCGAACTGAGGGGGAGACAGGGGTTCTACATGACAATACTCCCCCCTCCACCGACGTCCCTCCCTCGCGTGGTCGTGAGCCAATTAGCGACCCGCAAGCCGACGTCCCTCCTTCCGTGCGTAGTCATGAGCCAATTAGCGCCCCACCGAAGTCTCAGGCCCGCACGTCCAGTCGCGTGGAGGAGCCCGTATCACCTGTTGACGGGGGCCAACCCCCTCGCAAGCCACCTGTAGACGAACGTCCAGGGGACAGCTCCGACCCAGTCGACGTCAACGGAGCGCCCCCCAAGAACCTCGGGGCACTCGCCAAGGTCGTGCAATCCCTCGGTGCCCTCGGTGGGGAAGTGTTCAAGCGTACCTTTGGAGTCTGGTCAAAGCGCCTTTACCGCGTGGTGGGGGACCTGCCCGGGGGCAAAGCGTTGGGGGAGAAAGCCCGCCTCACGCTTGACCGCGCGCGCACTTTAATGGGGCAGTTTGACGGAGATCGTGGTCGCTTCCTGAAAGCGGCCACCCGTGCAGATGCCCGTAGATCCCTCGAAGAAGTTCGCTGGGAAGGCTCGGTTGGGTTCGCGCGTATCCACGAAGTGCTGGACAAGAAGGTCGCCCCACGGGGGTCAGAAGCGTCCATGGTCGGCGCCTACCTGCGCGCTTTCCTGGGGACTGGCAAAGTGGCCGAAGCGGCCAACTTCCTGATCCAAAAGGGTGGGCAGATGATTAAGTTCACTGCGGACCCGAAGCGCATGCGCGCTGCGCGCATACCCACTAATGCGATGCACTGGTTCACCCGCCACCCGAAGGACCCGGAAACGCTCCGCCTGGTGGACGAGATCGTTAAGCACAACCCGGGCCTGACCCGTGAGCAGGTGCTGAAGGAGTTCGAGGGCTGGTCCACGCGCAGCATTGAGAAGCGGGGCATGGCGGAGGATGCGCGCACCATCGAGAACTTCCCAACGCACTACAAGAACTCCCTGGGGGAGGACATCCCACTCCTGGAGACGGACCCCTTCAAGATCATTGACGCGGTGACCCGCCGATTCATGCAGCGCGTCGCGTATGTGGAGCACTTCGGGCAGAATGGCATCCCGCAAGAGTTTAAGGACTTTATCTCTCAAGGGGGCAAGGATGGGGAGGGGCACGCGCAGAACCTATTCCGCGCGCTGAATGGTATCCCACTCGACGACATGGGGACCAGTTGGGCGCGCCCAGGGTCACTTGGGGACCGCATCATACGCATGGCGCAAATTCCCTGGTCCATTTACAAGGGGGCCAAGTTACAACTTGCGCCACTCGCCAACATCCCTGAAACGCTTGGGAAAGCCCGCGCCATGGCGGGTGGGAACCCCATCAAGTTCATCAAGGCGGGGTTCAGTGTGTCTTGGTTCAACCGGAACTCGGGGGCGATCCTGGAGGACCTTCAGCGTCGCGGGACCTTCACGCGGGACACCCTGGACTGGTACTGGAACAAGAGCGACCTCCCGGAGACCTTCAATCGCTACGTGATGAACACGACAGGGGCGGTCAACCGCCTGGTTAATGAGTTCAATGAGCGGATCTCCGCGCGCATGGCCGACCAGTGGATGCGGGAGCTGAAGGCCGGTAAGGGGGGAGCCATTGACAAGCACCGCCTCAGCCTCCTCGACTTCACCCCAGAGCAGTCCAAGGCGCTCTTAGCCGGGACAGCCTCCCCAACTTTGTACAACTCCGTCGTGCAGCGCGCGGTGGAGTGGGCGCAAGCCAGCACCTCCCTCGCGGGGGAACGCAGCCGCGCGGGGGGTAGCCGCTGGTGGAACTTTGTCACCCTCGCGGACCGCTTTGCGCAGATGAATGTCAACCGCAACTTCGATGCGTGGGCTAAGGCAGGGAAAACTCTGGCGGATGGTAACACGTCGTGGGGCGCGCGGGTCAAAGACACCTCCGCAGCCGTCTACTTCAACACCGGGCTCACCATTTCCCAGACTGCCGCGGGGGCCCTCACGCTCATGCTGCGAGCGGCAATCGTAGGCGGAGAAGGGGCACTCGTGGACAAAGCCTTTGGCTCCCCACTGGGGCTCCAGGATTACCTGCTCGACGCGGCCAGCTACGCCTTACTTGGGGGGCCTATTCAGGCCGTCACAAGCGCCGCCACGGCGGAGGGGAAGGAGTCGCGCGTGGCCGCGGCCTTCAGTAGCTTGCTCCCTGTGTCGACGACGGCGGAGCTTATGGACGTGGCCGCGGCCAGGGGGCGCTACCAGGATGCGTATTGGCTCAACCGGGTAGGGAAGTTCTTCCAATCCTCTATGCCACTCACGCCAGTTGCGGCGAATGTGATGGGGGTCATGGGGCTCGCGGACAACGACCCGGAGTTGAACGCCGCCACACGTGAGTTCTACAAGTGGAAAGACCACTACCACCCGGGGGGCAAGATGACGGGGGGAGACCCGGAGACCCTGGAGTTCCGGTCCGCTATGCGGGAGGCAGCGTCTGCCATCAAGGATGGGCGAGACCCCTCACCAGCATTATTCGAGGCGGCGGGCGTGCGGGATATGAAAGCTTTAGCGTCGTCCCTTCGGGCGAAGCGCCTCCTACCCCAGCCGACGAACCCTAAGAACCTTCAGCAACTCGCGGAGGCCACGGACTACTTAGGGGAGCGCACCATGCAACGCTTGCGCGAGTATGATGCGATGCTGGATGCGTGGGCTAGTCGGGTTTACCGACCGAAGGACTAGGTGGGGTGGGTTTATTCCGCAGGCGGTCACTGCACGAGGTGGAGCAGGCCCCATTGCCTGCGGCGCCTTTATTTTCATACCCGCGCCCGCACGCTGTACAGATGGAGTGCGACACAGGATGAAAATGGATGTGCTCCCACTTCGTCATAAGGACCCCACGTAGGTGAGCAGGGGGACCCAGCTCGTGGGTTTCTTTCGGTAGAAGTCCAGCATGCACCGACATTCCCGGATGTCGTGGGGCTGGGCGTAGATGGGGACCTGGGTCGTCTTCCCCTTGCGGGTCACGTTCTTGTGCTTCAGCGGGAGCATGCCCGCCACCGCGTGCCGCTTCGGTTCCGAGTACCCTTGAGTCCAGAGGGTGGAGGGGGACACTAGGACGCGGGTGTCCCCCACACGGAAGTAGTTGTAGAGGAGCCCCGTCACCATGGCGTTGTAAATCAACCACCGCCGGAAGCTGTGACTCTCCGCGTGGTGCATGACGGGCCCCGCGGTTTCGATGAGAACGACATCCGCGCCTGGGGAGTTTTGGAGGGCCTGCATGAACCCCGCCAGGGGGAGGCGGTCCGCGAGTACCCCAGGACCCGCCCCAAGATCCTGCACAGCCGTGAGGCTGTGCAGGTCGATGTCAATGGCGATGACGTGGGGGAGGGGAGTCATTGACCTCGACCTCTGTCTTTCACATACTTTTTTAGGAAGTCCCAGCACAGCTCCCCGAGGAAGATCGCTTCGGAGGGAGCCACCGATGGCAGGTCGGGGGTGACCTTGGCCTCGATGACGGGGCCTTTCCCTTTCCGGTCCGTGAAGGTGAGGGTGAATTTGAAGAGGGGTGGGGTCTTAGCTTTGAGTGGGGGTTTCTTAGCTTTGAGTGGGGGTTTCTTAGCTTTGAGTGGGGGTTTCATAGGGTGAGTGCTCCAAGTGCGAGTTCAGGGCGACGGTTGTATTGAGCCGCCGCTTTAGGGGTGAGAGGGTCGCGGCAGATAGCCGTGTAAGGACAGAAGTCATCGCCGCAGGTGTCCCCCAAGAGTTGGGGGTAGGCCTCTTCTTTCAGGCGCGGTCCACGCCAGAACGCGACGAGTTTGGGGAGGGTCTCAAGGATGAGCGCGCCCTCCCCTTCGGGGCTATAATCCACATCTATCGGGACGACCCATGCCGCGGCCATGGAGTCAACGTAGATGGTGCGGGTTTTCCTGACCCCAGTCGCGAGGCAGTACGCCCCGAGCTGGATCAAGGCGGACCGCTTGATGCGGGTGGGTTTCTTCCGGGAGGTTTTCAGGTCGCACAGGATGGAATTGTCTGAGGCGATGAGGTCGATGTGCCCAGGGGGGCAATACTCCCCACCATCCACGGTGGGTTCAGCAAGCCAATGGACCCCCGCTGGAAGCGGGGGGACATGGGCGAGGGCCAGTCGTGCGGAAGCTTCCGCGGAGTGGAGCATGGCGGCGCGGTCCCCGCCGAAGAGGGTGGCCGCCTCCGTGTACTCTTGTTCCGTGGGCGCGAAGTCCTTCGGAGGACCGGGGAACTTCGCGCGCATCCCTGCTTGCAGGGTGTAATGGATCACCGTCCCGAGGGCCGCGGCGGGTTTTGGGCCTGTGTCTTGGCGGATGTCCGCACTCAACTCCCCCTCCGACACCGCCCGGTCAAAGGCGGCGCGTTGGGAACAGGCCCAGTAGTACCCCGAGCTAGAAGCTCGGGGCCGCCACGCGGAGAGCGCGCTCATGTGCCACGCTCCGGCAGGGGGAAGCTCTTACCTTGTCCGAAGATGAGGGGGTTGTTGGCGTAGAAGGAGTACGAGCCATGCGACACAGTGGCCGGCGGGGTGAGTTCTCTCAGGACAATCTGCTCCGCGGTCTTCCGGAGGTTCTCCGGGAGGTGCGTGTTCTGGGGGATCCGGAGGACCTCCAGCGCGAGCTGGAGGTGTTCCGGGAGGGGATTATCGTTTAGCATACGATGCGATCTCCGTGAGGGCGGATACCGCGTCGTCCGAGGCGTCCGTGGTGTTCCATTCGCTGAAGGCGGAGGCGAAGTCCTTGTCCTCTAAAAGTTGACCCTTGACTTGCTGGAACTCTTTATGGATGGCAGCGCCCTCTGGGCTGGCGGCCATGGTGATGCGGACGCTGTGGCACTTCCATGCGACCTTGCCACCTTCCTCCGTGGTGTAGGGAGAGACGACCACTGGGCACGCACGCATGCCACCGACACTAGCCATCACTGCACCGAGTGCCTGCAAAGCCCGTACCGTGGAGGTGTAGTGATCCGGTAAGCGCATGGCGAACACTTCGCCGTTGCGGTAGAACAACATCTCCACACCGGGACGGAAGTGGCCTAGGCCGTCGAACTTGCTCTTCTGCGCGCCCGGGGTGAATTGGTAGGTCTCCCCAGCGGTGAGCACGGTCTGGAACAACTCCACATCACCGGAGCTGACGAAGGCTTTCCAGATTGGCGCGACCACCTGGTCTGAAGTCGTGTCGCCTTTCGCTTCGGGCCATGCGATGCCGAAGATGCGTACACCCAGGAACTCCGCGGTGAACTCCTTGCGGCCAGTTGGTAGCACGCCGGCGGTTTCAGGGCCGACGTTGTCACCAAATTGCCAGGCGCCGCCGCTGTTACCCTTGGCGAGTCTCAACAGGGGGAAGGCCCCGTCGAAGTTCGTGCTTGCGTTCGGTTTAGCGGCCTCCGCCAAGACGAAACTCAGGACAGAGTCCGCTTGTTCCGAGGCTTTACCCATTAGCAAAGCCAGCGGGTCGTGGAGGGACAGGGCGCGAGTGGCGGGTTTCGTGTCTTCCACGACTACCGCTTCCACGGCGACTTCCTCCACAGGGGGGCGCGTGACGCGTGTCTTGCGGGGAGCTGGAGCTGAAGCGGGAGCTGGAGCTGGAGCTGGAGCTGGTGGGAGGACCGGTGGGAGGACCGGGGTGAGGACAGGGGAGGTCTGGTTTTTGAGGCGAGCGAGTAAGCTCATAGAGTATTCCTTTCAGGAACGTGGGTAAAGTGAGGGGCCTTCTTAGCGTCGAAGAGAGCGAAGTATCGCTCCCACCAGGCGCGTTCGGCTTCGTCGGGGGTGAGGGGGATGAGGG
>Ga0163152_10008212_pt1 | contig 11212 bp, 9 predicted proteins | sample OliLakLV19MP8IB2_FD_148635 | JGI IMG/M metagenome (GOLD analysis project Ga0163152, IMG submission 148635) | Freshwater microbial mat bacterial communities from Lake Vanda, McMurdo Dry Valleys, Antarctica - Oligotrophic Lake LV.19.MP8.IB-2 | ecosystem: Environmental > Aquatic > Freshwater > Lake...
TAATAATTTTCCAACAATCTTCTGTTAAAATTTTTCTATATTTAGGTCTTATATAAAAAGATGCTAATATTGAAATAACTTGTCCTGAAACTGTAACCAATCCATCGGCAAAAAATCCAACTTCATCATCATTTTTATATATTACATAACACTTAGCATTATCTTTTTTAAAGTTATCAAGGATATAGTTAACGCAACCTTCTATTCCACTTCCCGACACCGAATGATACTTCTCTAATAATTCTGGATCTTCTAAATATTGTCTTTTTATCATGTCATATGGAGAGTTATTTTGAATAAAAATCATTATCCACCAAATGCCATATTATAAGCATTTAATAGGGCATTATTATCCAACATTCCATATTTTTGACTAAGTGCTGAAATCGCAGCATCCCGTCCCATACCTTGTAATTCTGGATTATTTTTAAATTCACCAGCAGCTTGTTGGAGGGTTGCTTGATTTTGTGTATTCATTTGGTCTTGTAATTTTTGATATCCAGGTTTTTTTGTTCCTCTAACAATTTCAACAGCATCTCTAACCCAATATTCATTCATATGTGGGTATGCAGCTTTTATTGCTTCTGGATCTATTGGAATTTTACCACTCATCATATCAAGGACTGATTGATTTTGCATAGCTTGTTGTTTAGTATCACCAGCCACTTGTTGAGTTGTTGCTTTAAATTTATCATATTGACCAGATAATGCTTTAATTGGATCTTGAACTGCAGATGCACTATATGCACCAATTGTTGGAGCAGCCTGCGCTTGACCAGATAATGCACCCAAGTCAGAATATTTTTCCAACATCCCTTTATCCACCAATTGACTCATTGCTTGATATCGAGCCCTATCTTCTGGGGTCGCTAGTTGTCCAGCAGTTGCTGCCGTCCCTGTCTTTAAAATGTCCGCAGCCTTAAGTGGGTTTGTTCCCATTGCTTTATACGAATCTAGTAGTTTTTGTTGAGCACCTGTATCATTAAATACTTGTTTCTCATAATCAGATAATCCACTTTCTGTATATTGTTTTAATGCTGTTGGGTCTGTATATGCTTTTAGAGCATTTAATGAATCAACATCCATTCCACTTCCGCCACCATATTGCTGGATTAAAGAATTTGCTTTTGCAGTATCACCACTATTTAATGCGGCTTGAAGATCTGTTTGAACTTGTTGAAGTTGTGCACTTCTACCAGCCTGTCTTTGAGCTGTTGCAGTATTGAATGCATTTTGCTCTGACCCTAGCTCAGCTACCAAAGCTCCAGTTGCCATTCCTTGTAGTGCCTGTGTTCTAGCATTTAAACTACCAATTTGACCTTGTTGTGAAGCTTGCTCTTGTTGTGCAGCAGTTCCAATTCCAGAAGCAGCTCCACCAATATCTTTTATAAATCTTTGTCCCAATCCTGGAGTACTTCCTAATAGCAATTGATCCAATCGTTGTTGTCCTGCTGAATATGTTGGGGATTTAAGAACGTTTTGCAGAAGACCAAATCTCCCTTGCTCGCTATTAACTCCACCAGCTAAATTAGCTAACCCACTTCCCCTTGTCTGTAATCCTTGTAGATTTTGGTCTGTCGATAGATTTTCTGAATAACCACTTCTAAGTTGACCAAATCTCTGTGAATCTTCTGATGAGGGACCTTGACCTTGACTTGCTTTCTGAATAGCTTGATTAATAAAATCTTCACCACCAGCCTGTCTTTGTTTAGTTGGATCAATGGTTTGTCCAAATGCCCCTTGAGAAGCCTGTATGCCCTCTCTAATCGACCCGGCTTGTTGACCAATGTTTCCAACCACCCCTTGCTCTAAACGCTCAGCACCAGGCTTATTTTGGTCTATAAACTTACGTATATCTTGAAATTGACCACTACCGGCATGTGGACGATTGACACCCCCACCAGGCATAGTTCCGCCAGATGTTGGAGCTGAAGAACTTTGCTGTGCAGCATCTTTCTTCTGTTGATCCAATTCATTTTGGTTTTGTGGAGAAATATCTTGAATTACTGCCATATAGAGTTCGCCCTCATTTAGACTTGTTAATTACCGTATAAAAATCATATAACTATATAGAATCATTAAATAAATTACGAATATAATAGAATTGTTAGTTTTATTGTCTTAGATGTAGTAGGATCGCCAACTAATGGGGGCAACCCAGTAACATGTAAGATTGTTATTACACTACCCTGTGTTGTGTAATGTATAAATGGTGTTGATAATACTGGAACTTCATTATCTGTTAAGTTTTGTGCCCCAATGCAAACTATTCCTTTTATTTTAGCGGATAATACGGTATTAAAAGAAATTGTTTGTTTTGGAGATGCAAAGTTTGATCCGGCAGTTAAATCTGTAATTACTGTTAAATCTTTCACCTCTTGTGCTAAATTATCAAAATTGAGTTGTTTATTCATAGCATTTACCATTTGCTCAACAAATGGATTATATGAAAATGCAATCCTATCAACAATCCCTTGAGATTCTTTTGGAAAATCCTCTTTTACAAGTCTTTTAATTTCAGGTATTTTAGCCATTATCGGTAAGCCCTTTCACTTACTATTCTTGGAACTAAAGAAATTCCCAATATGGAAAAACTTTCTAAGGCGTTTGTGTGTTGAAATCTAACGTTTATATATCGACATCTTTGTTTCTCTAGTGGGACTAAAGTTCTTAATGGTATGGCATTCCCTTCGCCGCCCCAATTTTGCTCACTCCAAGTAAATGCGCCCCAAACCCCTTGCCCAGCCTCATTAAATGCTATGTCTTCAAATCCAGGGTTTAAATCGGTGGAATATCCAATACTAGCATTTAAAAATGCATTATTCTCAAATATTATAGTCCCCTCTCTAACTTGTTTATATGTCGATGGATCTTGAAAAAATTGTGGAGCCCACTGTACCAAAGTTGCAATACCTTTGTATATAATAACAGAACCTGACATAAATGGATTATTAAATTGTAAAGTCACAATATTATGAGCAACATCTACTGTTTCAACTTTAGCATCAAATGTAATAGTCCCTGAAGAAAGAAGATAGTTTGTAAAAAATACATCACTATCAAGATTTAACTTATTAACAATAATATTATTGTCATTTTGTAAAGATACAAAATCAGTTAATCCACTTATAGAAGATGCAAAATCTGTCTGTGAAACCCCTGGATCAGAATCTAATTTTATAGCTAAGGACATTATATTACTAGATAGGAGTGTTCCAGGATTTGCACCAACAGAACTAAAATAATTATTATCACTAACGCTGGGGTCTAGATCTAATTTATTAAGGAGTTGATTAAATGATGAGAATGTTAAATATTGAATTTGAGATAAAACATCACCAATAGCTATATTTGATACACTACCTAGAGATACAGAATCTCCAGAAATTCCATTAGTTAATATATTTTGATTAAACTGTCTATCAGCATAATCCGCTCTTGAGAAGTTTTTCCGCTCTTGTTCAATATAATTAGTATTTCCCGAACCAAGATATAATTTATCATTAGAAAAATTAATTACTGCTGATGTATCAGTTCTAATCCATTGAGTCCAACAACTAGTAAATGTATTATATCTAAAAGCTTGATTAGCAACGGTATCTGTTGGATTTTTAGGTAACCATAAAATATAAGCTCTATCGGTTTCATAACCTATACCAAAACTTACCTTAGAATAGTTTATATAGTCTGATGTAGTTACTTTAGTTATTAAATCTTCTATTGGTCTTGAGATAACTCCAACCCCAGTTTCAGAAACAGTTGCTACACCCTGGGTGGATAAAAGATATATTTGATTATTTAAATTCGCAGCACTATCTGGAGCTATTATTTTTGTACTATCATCAAATAGAGTTACTGAAAAATTTGGAGCCTGTGGACCTGTTATCCTATAAATTCCATCTTCTTTTAAAACAAATAAGCTATCTCTTAATGCCACTATTCTTTTTATTGCCTTATCTCTAGGTCCCACATCAAAGAAATTAATTAATGGAACTGCTTCTGGTTGTTGGAACTTAGAAAAATATATTCTATTTGCGTTTTTTTCATTATCAGAAGATAGTGTTGATGTAAATGGTGTAGTTGGTGCCGCGTCTACTGGAAGTTCTGGATTGAATTTTTGACTTACAGCACTGTCGTTAGTTGCTAAATAGAATGGAATATCAGTTATACTTCTATTTTCTAAAAGTATTAATCCTGGTATATCATTTGAACCAGAAACATATGAAGCAAATACAATTCCATTACTATCTCTATTTATAACTCTTACTAAAGATCTAGCCATCTCATCAACAGCTTGTGCTGGAGATAATAAATCGGAAAGTACAAATGAACCACCATCCACTGTATCAAATATTTCACCAGCTCCAGTTAATGTGGTTGTAAATATAAAACCAGTTTGTGATGCAACAATAGTTGAATCATATGGATTAGTTGTATTTCCATTTTTAGTAGTAGTTACTGTAATAGTGTTTGTTAAAACTGTAGAACTAAAATCACTAGAGTAAAAATTTATAGCGCTATTTGTTTTAGAAGCAACTTGATTTGCGGTATCCGTAGATAAAATATTTACTAAAACCGGAATGGTCCCCACATTCTCACTATTTGATGGTATTGCCGGAACTCCACCAACATCAGTTCTATCATAATAAAATGTATATATTCTTTCATCAAATGCGGAACCCATTATAAAATAATCACCATCAGATAGGGTAGCCCCAGAAACGGTCTGAATTGTAGTAATTCTTTTTGAACCTAATGATGTATATTTTCTTAATGTAGTACTATTACCAATTATTATTTTAGATGATCCACTAGTAAACCCAGATGTTGACAATAAATCTATATTTAATCTATGTAATGTTGAAGTATTCGCATAAAAAATAGATCCTTTATATAGCGCTATATCCTTAGCTATTGGTGGTATATCATTAGCTTGAAGTATACCCTCTCCACTAACGGGGTTTGTATAAAGGGGTGTTCCACCTTGACGAAAAGATTCAGGAACTATATCTAATGTTGTTATTGTGCCAGCAGTTATGTCAGCAGCTGTTATTTGTGTCTCAATTACTAGGTTCATCTCATCGCCAGGATCTGAAGTACTTGATGAAACTGCAGTCCTATATACTTGATAAAAATAATCAGTAGTTATTTGTGGTGGTATTGAAAATTCTAAATTAACATTTGCATAATTGACTATGTCTATATTTATTAATACAAGTCTTGAACTTGGTGCTCCCAATATAAGATTTTTATTAACATCATTTATTCCCCAAACAATTCTATATGCAACTGAGGAGGATGGTGGTAAAAAGCCAGAAGGATCATAAACAAAACTTCCTATTATGTCTAAAGCCTTAACTCCACCAGCATCAGTTATAAAGTTGGCAGATGTGGTAAAGTCGGCAGAACTTGTAGCTGATATCTTTTTAATTCCAGTATTGGTTGTAAAATAGAAATTAGAGTTAGCCTCTATAGATTTCATTCTTAAACCAGATTCTGTTTCATTATATGATCCAGAAAAAGATAAGAATGTTCCAGATCCATCACTATCGTATTGTAGAACGGAATTAAAGTGTCGTAAAACTCTTTGTTTATATGTAAATAATTGTTTGACTCTATCAGACGATAATGGTAAACTAGTACCATATAAATTGAATCCGCGCCGTGGTTCGATTATCCCATCACGATTGATGTTAACATTTTGAGCAAGTAGAAGTGAACCTTCTGGTATAGAAGATAGTCTATTTTTTAATGTATTTAAGCCAGCAGCCTTCAACATCGCTGTCATTATATATCCTTATAGTAAGAAAAAGTATAACCACCTGTTGACTTTCTTTTTCCTTGGCAAATTCTATTGGTACATGATCTATCTACATTTAATTTTTTTAATTTATTTTAACATAACTAAAAGAGTGTGTCAATTTTATTTCAATAAGTTAAATACCTCTACGCCGGTATTTCTTTGAATAGGTCACTTGACGGAGAGTGCTATGCCTATTAGTAACCTTTTGCGGTGCCTCCTCAACTCGATTATCAATCAATTCATATAAATTTTGTTCCATTTCAGCTAATTTAGAATTTGCTAATTGTAATCCTTGTGCATCACCCATTGCTTCTAAACATCTTAGTGCAACTCTGTGTGCTAATATAGAATGTAATTCAGCTGGAATTTGTGGAATAATAGTTTCTTCAGCTTGCATTACATAGTCACCAGGTGATAAATCTGTATATTGAGGGAATTGCTCTGGATTTTGTAGAGCTCGAGGGTCGAATGTTACAGAGACTGGATCAAATGTTATTACATTGGTTACTGAATTTACACTAGTTGGTGTTACATCAAATGAAATAATTTTATACGGTGATTTAGATTGTATAAAATCCATTTTTATATTTGTACTAAAATTTGATGGAACTCTATCTACAGTAACTTCACCAAGAGCATAATTAATACTAACAATTTTAGCAGCCCTATCCTCAGTCACCATTTTATTTGGACGAATATAATAAGTAAACTCTAAACTACCACTTATAAATTGTCCAACTGATGGAACAATAACAATTTCATCACTTTTAACATAAAATGTTCTAAATTGATTAACTGTAAATGATCCTTGATAAAATGATATGTCACCAACACTAACCCTAGTCATTTCAAAGACGTTTCCATTTATATCTTTAAACGCAACATCTCGCAATCTATTACCAATTGACCTATATGGTATTCTATAGTTAGATTTTCCAGGGATAAGTGCAATATCTTCTTGAATCATGTAGAAGTCTTCATGTACTTGTAAGACTCTAGGAACTACAGCATTTAACATCTCTTCATTCATGAAGTTTATGAAGTCTTGAGTTTGAAATGTACTCTGATTCGAAGGTATAAGGCTTCTAGACTTAGCAGATTTTATAATATCATTGGTTGTCATAGCTACAGCCATAATCCACCCCTTTAAATACTAATTAATTGATATAAATTACACAACTTATATCAATTAACTTTTCATATGTCTTTTTAACATTGCTTCTAGTTCTGACCTAGACATTTTAGAAAAATCCATTGATTGTTCAGCATCTTCTTCTTTTTGAGACTCTTCTGCTTCATGTTCAGGACTCTCTTCTTCACTTTGCTCATCATCCATAGGAAGTTTATCTAAAATAGCTTTAGCATGGTCCATTCCCTCTTTAAGACCGGCTTTGTCTGGAGCAGCAACAGTCACTTGTTTAACTGGTTTAGACATTACTTCTTCACCATCTTGTTTACCCATCATTTGCTTTAGTTTTTTCAACATTTCATACTTAGCTTGATTTTTTTTATTCATTTCCACACAACACTCCTTAAATCTAGGCACTTACCCTAGGTTATCTTATTAAAATTAGGACTTTTTATTATTATTTCATATAAATCTTCGGGGACTGCTTCATCTGGACATAAATATTTAAATTCTTTTTGTGTTTTTGTCTGTTGTAGCCATTTTAGTACTAATTCTGAACACTCTATTCCACTAGTAAAGATATTATGTCGTAGTTTTAAGGGTATAACAATTAAGTATCCTAACATCTGTAAGTATCCATAACTTTTACCATAGAAATTACAAAGAAAATCTATATTATCATTATAATTCAAAACTTCATATTTTTCAAGAGTATATATTGATTTATCTTGAAATTTACTTAATAAATCAAAAGTCACCCCTTTACCGAATGCCGACTCTATCACCAAATAATCATTTCCCACCTTTATATCAGTTATTATAAAACAGTGAGACCACTTAGACTTTGTAAATCTAGCAATAAATTCAGAAAATATATTACCTTTCTTTAAAGAAAAACCTATTTTCATATTATTTTACTTCATTTATGATTAAATTAATACCAATAGTTTTATTAGAGATGGAGTTGTATGTTACTTTTAATACCATCCCGCTATATACATCAGCATCAAATGGAGAGATTCTTTGATAAAAATCTTTCGGTAGATTAACTGAATATCCAAATTGATTTAATAGTAAATTAGGATACCCAGAATATGTTCCATTTGAGTCATCATAAACTTTAAAATCAAGGAAATCAAGAGCTTCACAATTTATTATTTCTGCACCAACAAGTTTAGCTTGAGTGTATGTAGCCGTATAAGTTATGGTATTAGCACCCGAAGTTAATGCTTGTTGAAATCCGGTAGTTCGTGCATATAGTTTTTTAGTAACTCCATTAATAATGGTAGTTTTTGCACTAAAAGGCGGTTGTGAAATAATGCTAACTGCGGGTTGACTTTGAACAGCAACATTTGTTACTTGATTTTGAATTAAAGGAGTTCCAGCATGTACTGAAACTACACTGTCTAATATAGCTATATCATCATTGGATAAATCTGCTTTAAAAAAGATAGACAAAGAACTTCCAAGCAAATTTATGTGATCTAATGCTGTTATTATTAAACTATTCTGTATTTCTTGTGTTAAAGAATCTATTGCACAAGGAGTTTTTGTATAATCATATTGAGTCATATTATGTTCCTAATCTAATTAAAAGTAAGGACCGTTCGTATATACTTAATGATCCATTTTGTGTTCTAACTCTAACATCTACTTGTTCTGAACCTGTTGCTTGAAATATACTCATGGTAGAGTCATTCATATTTTGATTAGAATGAGCTGTATCTTGAGATCTTTCAGAATCTGTTATTTTTATTCCATTTTTATATACGCTCCACCAATGCGTTTTTGGTGTAGTAGTCAATAATGATTCAGCATTATACAATACAGCGTAGGTGCCCGCTTGGGGGGTGAGAGTAAAACCTGTAATGAGCACATCTGTAGTACTAGTTGTTGTAAATGTAGTGGATGAAGTTAAATTATAGTTGATAATTCCAGTTGAAGTATTTATTATGGTCTGTTCATATATCCAAGTTCCAGCGGCAGACCCTCCAACCAGCAATATCATAACTCCTATAGAACTTTGAGCTAATACAAAAAGATTATTGTTATTACCGTCTTTTATTTGTACAGTCTCACTGCTTGTATTATATATAGTATATACAATACCCGTAGGTATTAAAGTTGCATTAGGTAGTATGACATTGTAACCAACTGCAGATCCTGTTAAAAATTGAGTAGTTAAATCAGTAGATAATAAAGTTAGTGTACCCGCAGCAGTCGTTGCTTGTGTTCTATTATTTTGAACCTCTTGATCTCTTATTTCTTTTATAGCAGACTGTACATCAGTTGATGTAAATGTTGGTGCTATGACGTTATCAAACGGGACACTACTGGCAACTTGTGTTGAAGAAATATATGGTGAGTTAATAGCCATTTAACTACCCTCCATTATTCTAACATCTGTAGTTGACGCAGCAATTACATATATATGTATATTATCTGTTACTGATATTGATACTGTTTGATTTTTAAAAATAGGAGTACCAGTTGATGTTGTAACAGCATTTGATGTACCCCAATATATTGTTCCATTAGTGGGAGTTATAACAATCATTTTTCTATTTACTAATATTGATGCTGCACCAAGAGCTTCAGCTGCGGTTGTTGTTACCGATTGTGCTCTATATTGACTTGAAATATCGATACTATCGGCAACTTGTATATTTCTATTAGCATTTAGTCTAATAGCGCCCGATTGTCCTGCAGTAAGCGCTGGGGATGTCTCTTGGTAAACACCACCTATAATTTGATCTATTGAAGTACCATATGTAAAAATTGTTTTATCTACTACTCCAGTTGCAAGTGTCACCGTTGGTGAAACTATTATTCTCCCACTTGAATCCAACTGTATTGCAGATTGTTGTGTATTTGTAAGTGTCGGAAGAACTGTATTAAATTGTCCTCCAACCAACTCAGAATTTACCGCAACAGTGCCTGGAACTACAGGACCAATGGCAGGGTCTGTAACTCTCAATGTTTGATTACTAGCAGCCCCAGTATTAAAATCAGCAGCACCAATGGTATTACCTATTTGAGCTGCAGTCCTTAACGCAGTAGTTGCAACACCATAATTATCAACAAGTTTTCCATCTATAGAAGATAAAGAAGTATTGCCAGTGGTTTGTAGTGCTGATGTAGATGCGCCAGTTGGAAGAGGTAAACTTGCGACAGATATTGGTTGGGTTACTGATGAACCATCAACTCTTAAATTTCCAACAGTTGTTAATGATAATGGATTAGTTTGTGCCGTAGTATATGTTGGGGCGGCTGTGGTTACAGAACCTTGAATTAGTGGTCCAGTTTGTCCAGAAGTTGTACTAGCTTGAGATAAATTTAATTTAGCACCAGTTGTATCTAATTGGAGTAGTGATGTGTTTAGGTTTGTTCCAGCATTTGCAGTAACAGACCAAGTTCCTGATTGTGTAACTGGAATTGCTGTTTGGTCTGTAGGAAGAACAACTCTTAATACTTGTCCAGTTGTTGTTCCAGCGCCGAATAGAGCACCCCCTGTAGTATTTCCAATCTGAGATGCCGTTCGTACTGTAGATGCACCAACAGCCCCATAATTCGTATCAACTGTTGTTGGTAAATTAGAAATTCCAACTGTCCATGTCCCTGATTGACTAACTGGTACAGTATTTTTAACATCAACATTTAACCATGTTGTAGTGCTGGAAATACTATTTCCACTACCATCAAATACTCTAATATTAAGTGACCCATCAGCATTAACTTCCATGAAATTGTCTTCAATTCCAGAGGAAGGAGCTCCAGCAATTTTTACTGTTTGCGCTGCTTGAAGGTCTGTTAAATCTGCCACTTTATATCCTATTGCCCTTTTTAATATTGTCTAGTGCGGGTAGATACTGTAAATTCCAAGGGAGATGAAGACCACTAACATTTTTACCTTGTAATGGAATTATATGATCAACATGATAACCTTTTGGACAATTATTATATATTTCTTTAATTTCATTATTCATATCTTTTGTTAACCATTTCGGAACTCTTTTCATTTTACTTGCTTTATATTTATTCCCATTTCTTCTACTATATTCAGTACATTTTTGTTTATTGTTTTGTCTATATATTTTATTTCTAAGTCGCTCACTTTCTTTATTTTTTAAATAATAATCTTTATTATTTTGAATTTGTTTTTCTTTAACTCTTTCTGGATTTCTTTTTTTCCAATTATTACTACAATTTTTAGATATTTCCGGATTTTGTTTTCTCCATTTTTTATTAGCTTTATTATGAGTATTTTTTATTCTATCTGG
>Ga0163152_10008214_pt1 | contig 11211 bp, 6 predicted proteins | sample OliLakLV19MP8IB2_FD_148635 | JGI IMG/M metagenome (GOLD analysis project Ga0163152, IMG submission 148635) | Freshwater microbial mat bacterial communities from Lake Vanda, McMurdo Dry Valleys, Antarctica - Oligotrophic Lake LV.19.MP8.IB-2 | ecosystem: Environmental > Aquatic > Freshwater > Lake...
ACGGTCTTCGGCCCGACCGCGCAGTCGCGCCCGACTCCGACCTCGACCGCACAACCACGTACTCAGCTCAGGCGACAACTATCTTGACACCTACCGCAAGCTGCTGGAGGAACGGAGCCATCTGAGCTCGAGACGCTTGCAGCTTTGCCCCCTTGGTGGTGGGCGTGCAGTCCAATTGGTCCAGTACGAATTTCTTGAACGCCGTGACGTCCTCTACGCTTATGCCCAACTTGGCTTTGTTATCCGCGGCATTCGGATTGAATGCGTTTGCCGTCGTTGGATCAATCGGACTAAGCTCGGACAGTGGGCCGAGAACAATCCTCTTCGCTCCCAAGCAAAGGAGTGTGCCACTACTGTGGCAGCGGTACGGAACAAGAACCTGGAAGTCGGGGTCGAACTCTCGGAGGAGACTCACGATCGGCCAGACGGCGTTCGTGTCGCCACCGCGCGTGTACATGAGTAGGTCGAGTCCAGCTCCTCCGTGCTTGGTCTCCTTCAAGACCCTGAAGAGCGGCGCCTTGACCTCCGATGAGAAGTTCTCGCTGAGGCCCGGGATCTCGGGGATGCTGGGACGGTCGAAGTTCAGCAGGGTTACGAGCTTGCGCCCACCCCGCTGCGCCTCGACTGCGGCGATCAACGGCTTCCTTTGCTCCCACGTCATGCGCGTCCTTCCTTGGTTCCGGGAAGGTAGGGGCACTGCCCGGGCGCATCAAGGGCGCGTTCCCCAGGCTGGCTATCGGACCACAACAGGCGCGAAGGCACCAGCTCCCCAAGAGGGATCCGGGCTGGACTCCGCTGGCCAGCCCGCGCTGCGTCCCTTCGGCCGTGTCACCGCCCTGTCCCCACCCGGGGCCTCCAAGGGCACGAGCGCTGTGCCGCCAGCACACGCGAGGCGCTGGACGATTTCGTTGACGGCAGACTTCTCGGTACGTGAGAGAAGGACTCGCTTCTCGCGGTCAAAGAGTACGCCCGCGGAGATTTTGCATCGGGAGTTGGCGTCTTGGTCGGCAGGACGATTGGGCATTCGTGCGGGCGGTTGACCATGGTCGTCACAGTGCATGCCGGTCTCGCTGCGGGGTTGGATACAACTTCATGACGCTCACGTTCTCAGTCAGCGCTTGCCTACCATCCACGAGAGAGACGCTCGATGAGTTCCCGACGTGAGAGTACGTTCGCGCACTTCTCCCACGGCGCAGTCGATGGATCGACCCTGTCCGAGTACCGCAAATCGAATGCGTTCACTGTCCGCCTCTTCACAATAAAATCCGCAAGCTCCTTATCAAAACGTGCGACGTCGTCGATCCACTCATCCTCGATCACATCGGGCAGGGCGCCGAAAACGTCGAACCGGTCCTTCATGCGCTGTGAAAGTCGCTCGTAGACGACCTCGTCACGCGTTCCCCGGTAGACGAGGTTGAGCATGTCCACGCTCGTTCGTAACTGCCCGAAGCGTTGGATTCTTCCGATCCTCTGCTGCAAGCGTGAAGGGTTCCACGGCAGGTCTACGTTGATCAGCGTACCCAGGGTCTGTAAGTTAAGACCCTCGCACGCGGCGTCTGTCGCAATGACCAGGCGGATCTCGTGTCGTTTGACGGCGAGCTTGATCGCTTCGCGATCCACGGCGTTGCTCTGGGTTCCACGAAGAAGCCGACTTCGATCGGCGCCGGCGTAGACAGCGATCGGCTCCTGCGGAATCTGCTCAGCAAGGCGCTCCGCGATCCACAAGACAGTGTCGTAGTACTGGCTGAACACGATGCTGCCCAATTCGAGCCAGCGGGGACCTTCGAGCAGGTAGTGCCGCACGGCCTCGAACTTCGGGTCCGCCGGACGTTCGTTCAACGCCTCCAAAACGTCGTTCAGAGCGTCAACCTCATCGGCGACGAGGTCGGTGTGATCGGACGGGGTCTCGTCGTCCTCGTCATCCTGCGGCTGCTTGGCGAGCAACTTCTGGGCTGAAGCACGGCCGGCTGCGAGGCTCGAGCAAATGCGGTGTTCGAGAAGGCTCTTCAGAAATCCCGCGGACTTCTTGCGTTTCTGAAGAAGTCCCGTGAAGTGCGCTGCTGCGGCACACGCGCGGTCGAGTGCCGGATTCGTTAGTAGAGCAAGCCCCGCGAAGAACGGCTTCTCCTCGTTCCGACTTGGATGGATGTCGATCGGAATCCTCGGCACGAGGCCGCGTTGCTCCAACTTCGAGCGCTTGCGCAGAACGGTGTGCCGAACGATTGGGTTGTGGCGCTGAAGAAACGTGACGCCGGATGTGGGAGTGGCAAGGCGCTCGGCGAGTTCTTCGCGGGTGAACGGTTCTAGGTCCACAACAGTCCGGCTGGTGAAGGAATCGCGATCCTGGATCCCGAGATCACTTCGGATGTGGTCGAAGAGCGCATCCTCCGTGCGGGGCGCAAGGGGATTGCGGAGCAGTTCCCAAGCCTCCTGCTCGTCCGCCGTGTTCCTCTGACCCGTGACCATTTCGAGGACGCGATCTGCGTCTCGCCATGGACTGCCCTGGCGACCGAGCACCTGTTGAGCCCCGCGAGATAGCAGGTCGAGCAAGTCCCAGAGCTCGCCGATGTTCGTCTGAATGGGCGTTGCCGTTCCCAGCAGGACGTGCCGCGACCGCTCAGCGGCGGCGCACGCGAACTTCAGCAGATTGTTCGGTTCACCCCTACCCCTTCCGGTTTCTGCCGAGCGGCGGGCGCGGTGAGCCTCGTCGAGGACGAGGGTGCCATAGCTCCGCGAGAGGAGGGCGCTTCGCTCAGGCGTGTCTTGAAAGATCAGGCCGGTCGAAACGATCCCGATCTGATAGGGGCAGCGCGCAACATCCTCGGGGTAGCGAGCGCGGATGTGATGTCCGGTGTGGTCGAGCCAGGTCTTCCTCCGCGTCCAGACGGCGGACGGCACGGCAAGCTTGTCCCACAGCTCGACCTGCCATTGCAGCGACAATGTCGCCGGACAGAGAATTAGGACAGGGCCATCGCCGAGCAGGCTGGCCATGACCGCACTCGTTGCCAAAGAGAGGGTCTTCCCGAGCCCCACCTCATCGGCGAGCAGGAGCCGCACGGAGCCGTACGTCTCGCGGTGCTCCATGAACATGCCGACGAACGCCTGCTGCCACGGAAGGAGCGACTCCCCTCTGGCGTAGAGTGGAGCCTCGGCCATCGCGGCAGCCGGAAGCTCCTCGGTTGGGCACTCCTCGACACTCCGGTACTCCACCCGATGCGCGCATCGATCCACTTCGTCGAGGATTACCTGCGGCAACGGGATGCCCAGCGCCCACAGAAACTCGAACTCCTCGTCGACCCACGCGATAGCCTCGGGAGAATCATCCTCCCAGACGATCTCGTAGTGTTCCCTCCACCCTTGGCGCGTCTCATTGGAGCTACCCATGAACGCAGTCCGCGTGCCGTCCCGACCCTCAATTACGCCAGCCTTCCCGTGCAAGAACGCCGCACTGTCGCGAGTGACAACCCTCACGTGTAGGTTCCCGCTAACGAGTAGATCATGTAGCCGCTGGTACCGATCGCGGGCTAACAGGCTCTCGACCTCGGGGCCACGAGTGCACCACGCCTCCTTCAGAGCGTTGGCCTGATCCTGGGCCGACTTCGCAACGGACAAGTCGCGCGGATCGAGATCGCTGTTGCACACGATCCGGATCTCGTCGATCCCGGCGAGTTCCTCGTGCACGAGTTCGAAGAGGGAACTGCGGAAGTACCCTGCGATCCGTTTGTAGCGCCTCGCCCCCCGCAGCTTCTCACGCAAGAACTGATGGTCGAGCCTCCCCTGTCGAGAAGAGAAGCGCCGGATCACGCGCCGAGCCTCTCGTTCTTAACCATGTCTCGCAGAACCCGAGCGGCGAACGCCTCCTCTGGGCGACGACCCTCCAATACCCGAGCGATGAACCCGGACACGTCGATGATCATGGCCCTGCGCTCGTAGTAACCCTGGACATGGTCGCGCAGGTGGCCCAACACGATATCGGAGTCGACTTCGGTCTCGATCTCGTACAGTGCGAACAGGACCGCACGCAGGGCGGACGTTGAGAACTCGGATCCCTGGAACTCGGAGCGCTTGAATTCAGCGGCGGACTTCAGGCGTGCATCGTTCGGCGTGGTGCTCGCCATCAAGGGCTGCCACTGCGACACGCGAAAGGCCTTGGCGAAGTTCTGGTAGTTCTCGAGCTTCTTCGCCCCGCTCGATTCGATGTCAATCATCCGCATGTAGAAACGCTCGGAGCCCGTGAGCCGATCCCAGACCTGCTGGCTCAGGCCCTCGGGCACCAGCGCTTCGTTGGCGATGGCCACTGCGAGGTCGATCAGCTCATCGACCACTGAGGTTTCGCCCTTCGTGCGCGAACGGGTGGCCTCCCGCGTCATGTCGACGCCGTTGATGTGGGTGTAGCCCGTCAGGACGCGCAGCGCTGCGGCATAGCCCGCCATCTGTAGGTCGGCATCCTCGAACAGGTTCTCGGAGCGGCCGTGGCCCTTCGTTCGCTGATTCAGGCCGGTCATCGTCTCGATCTGCCGCGAGACTTCGGCGCGAATCTCGACGCCAAGTTCGTCGGCCCACGCGCGATCGCTGCCCATGCGCTTGCGCAGAACGAGGATCACCGTGCCTTGGACGTAGCCACCTTTCTTGAGCTCGGATGTGGTCTCGGTCGCAATGTACCAGGCACCCGTCACGCGCAGCCCCGCGCCCCAGAAGATTCCCGCCATGTCACCCCAGACCCTGGCCTCTTGGTGCGTGAACATGACGATTTGGAGTCCGTTGTCGGGCATGTGGTTAACCATTGCCCGGTAGGCTTTGATCATCTCGGCGCGGAACACTTCATCGCTGCCCTGGATGGCGAGCGCGCGGCGGCTGTCCCACAGCCACTTGGCGAACGGCACAGGCGGGTTCCTTCGAAGCCACGCGATGAAGTACTCGGTGATCTCGTGGTACTCGACAGCGTCAGCGTAGGGCGGGTCGGTGATGAAGATGTCATTGTCAACCGCGATGCGAGCAGCTTCGCAAGTCTCGACCGTGGCCGAGGCACGAATCGGATCAGACTTGGAGGTGATGGAGAGCGAATCCTGGAGATCCAGGAATGAGCGACACGCATAATTCCAGAAGACGTTCAACGCTTGGTTGTAGAAGACGTGCTCACAGTAGTCGCCGGCTGCTGCGACTCCAAGCTTTCCGCTATGGCCGACTCGCCATTGCCCAAGACGCGATGTTCGATCGAGAAGAATCGGAAGTGAAAGAACTGTCGATGCGCGAAGCTGTTCATCCGCGATAGCTCTCGTTGCGCGCAGAGTCAATCCAAGCTCGTAGAGATGTCGGGGTGGAAAGAGGTGGTGCCAAAACGTCCATCCGCGTGTACGGATTGGCACGTCTGTCTCGGCGCCAGGTTCGATCGCCATGTCCGGTACCAAGCCCTCGTCTTGCCAGTCACTCAGGACTTGAATCACCGTTGTCTCGACGAATGCCTCTCTCGCGAGATCTTCGTCGGTGGGCGCAGCGAAATACGTGTCGCGTAGGTCATCGGCGGCTGACCACTGGATGCAGTAGAGGCGCTCCTGGAAGAGGTCCGCAGCTCGCGGAGCGACGTCCCCTTTCTCCCAGGCTCGAAGGTCATTCCTAGACTCGCCGTCGATGCGACGATCACCGCGCAGCGTCTTGATCGAGGTTCGATGCACTTCGCCATCGAGCATATAGGCGAGATTGCCCTCCTGAACGGTTCCCTGTGCGGCCCTCGACAGGTCAGCATCGGTCGCGTTCTGGATGATGGCGATGTCGAACCGCTTGCGTTCGCGATCGGGCTCGAGGCGCGCAACGCAGCGCTTGTTCTTGCTGATGACCCAAGAGGTTGCGAGAGGGACTCGCCAACCGGATTCAGGGCAGCGCGTCTCCAAACAGTACAGGTATGCCTTCGCTCGGTTGGCGATAGGGACGGACACCTCCCCCTGCCCGGGCGGAGAGTGGACCAGGCGCACCCCATGATCCCGCCTCCGAATCGTTCCCTCTGCCGCAGCCTTCCAGTCCTTGTCGGACGAGATTTCTGCGACGACGACCGCATAACGCTTCTCGCTAGTGATCGGCTTCAACTCGAAGACGAGGCGATGATCCGCGTCAGCCCAGCGCGTCTTCATCCAGGGAACGAGCCAGCCAGTCCTGGGGCAGCGCACCTCGAACAGATTTGTGTTCGGCGGCACGGCCCGACCCTCCTCATCGAGCGTCCATGATCCACCCAGGCAGGACCGGTCGTGATCCGTGAGGCGAATCCACGAATCATCGCCTTCATGTTCGATACCCAGTCGCGCTATTTCTGCATCGACGACGCGGACGACCGACTCCTGTGCGGCCCCGAGCTCCTGGCGTCGGTTCAGATCAGCGCCGATCACGTTGAATGCGCCCCACGTCAACATGCAGGCGACAGGGTTCAGGTCGCTCGCGTACACATCGCATCCCAGTCGCGCCGCTTCGAATGGGATGGACCCTCCACCACAAAACGTGTCTGCGACCTTTGGTCGACGGCCGAACCGAAGCACTCCGATCTGTTCAACGAGTTCCGCGTGCGATGTGGCTTGCGTGCCCAAGTGGGCGTTCACGCGATGCCAGACACGAGCGTATGACGATTCCTCGAGTTCCTCGGGCCGGAAACTCCGGCGGTTGAGTCGCTCCGAGTAGGGCATGCGCGCGAGAACACGTCCGAGGAGTTCGCGTCGGACTTCCTTCGCAACTCTCCACTCGCCATGCGCGTCGAGCAACTGATCGCAGAACTCGCCACCCCAGCGTTTGACGTCATCCTTGCTGACCGACTTGACGCGATCGATGAACGCGTCGTCGTCCATTGCCATTAAGAGTTCGAAGACCTCCAGGTCGGCTTCGGGGTCCTCTGTGGCGGGAAGAAGGCTCGCCAGCAGACAGGCGCGCACGAGCACGAGCGGCTTGCGTCCCTTCCAATAGCTACCGAGCGCCGTCAATGTCTGACCGGCACCCGCCTTGCGCTCCGCCTGTGCCTCGATCGAGATCTTCTGCGCCGGGAACGCAACCTCGATCAACGCGGGGCGGTCGCGCCACGCGAAGTGCACGATCGACGGGACGCTCATTCCTCCTCCGCGAGCCTTCCGAAGAGGGGAATGTCGTCGGCGCTGTGACGCGCCGCGCGAACGCGTTTGCCCTCGCGGGGGAAGAGCGAATGCTGTTCCTCGACGGGGTTTTCCGTCAACGCGAATCGCAGCGCCTTGCGCCATCCGGTGTCGCCATCATCGACGCCACCCGTTGCGGCGGCGGTGACTGTGAAGAGCCACCACCGCTCCTCGGGCCGCAACCCGGCCCAGTTCGTCACCGCGGCGGACACGAGGGCAAGCGGTGCCTTCTCGATCGCCCACGCCAGGACGCAGAGTTCTTTCCCGAGTAGGCGTTCGACCTTGTTCTCACCTACGGACCACCGGCTCGCCGCCAAGTTCTTTTCGGTGAGACGCTCGTTGAACGCGCGTCGAACTGGGTCGGCGATCGTCGTCCACTTGGCCCGATCGAGGACGACTCGGTCGAGCGCGTCGGGCATCCGCTTCGACTCCGCCGCAATGCCGAAGCGCTCGGTGAGCACGACGGATTCATCGCGTCCACGCGGCACGATCACCGCGAAGTAGTGGGGGTCGACCGTGTTCGGCACGCCGAAGCCGACAGAGTCGCTCTTCGCGGTCACGGCTCGACCTCGTTCGCGGCGATCTTCAGGCCGTGGTCAGAGACGAAGTTGGAGAGGTCTTGGCCTTTCTGGAAGGCGATCTCCTGAACGCGAATCTGGACCTCGGCCATGTCGTCGCCGAGGACCGTCCGGAGCGCATGCACCATCGCATCCAGATCCTGCCCGCTGGCCGTGACCTCACTGCCCAGGCGCAGGCTAGCGTTCGTGCTCCCGGATCCGATCTCCAGCGTGACTCCTCCGGCTCGCGCGCCTGTCTTCTGGAGGGGGGTGATTATCACCTTGTACGACTCGGCGGTTCCTTGCGTGTTCAGTCGCTTCTTCAGCCGCGCAGGCTTGCCCGGATCGACGGTCACGTCGTTTCCCGCAGCTGGAATCCGGAAGGTGCGCTTGTCGCTGACGCCCTCGTCTTCGATGTAGCACGAGACCACGACTTCACCGGTCGGGATGTCGAAGGCTTTCTCGTAGACCTGCCCCTCGACCGGGTTCGTACCTGTAAGTGTGTAGCGGATCGTACCGCGGGGGATGGGCTTCAGTTCGAGCTGGCGCGTGCCGGCACCCTCTCGCGGCTGGTATTCCACGCGCAGCCGATTCGTCCACACCTTGGGCTCGCCGGTCTCGTGCTCATTCGAGGGATCGATCGCAAGGAAGTGGACCTTCGTCGCATTCGTCACGAGCTTAGAGTCCTTCAGCTCGGTGCTGCGCGGGGAGACCGTGGGCTTCGTGTCGTGGAAAATGCGGGCCTTCGGGCCGGCGTGCAGCGCGGAAACGTCGAGTGTGGCTGTCTCTGTCGCCTCGTCGCGCCATCGCTCCTGGATGTTCACCGAGGTCTTGGGCTTCTCGAATGGCCCTTTCTCGATGTAGCCGTCGCCGGATGAGCGCCAGATACCCTTCTGCTCGGCGGCCTGCCGCAAGCGGTCGAGGCCGTCCTTCGGGAGCCAGCTCCAACGTTCGTTGCTGATGGAGCGCGAGCGGATGTCCCTCCACGGGACGCGCTTCTGGTTGGGAGGCCAAAGCATCTCCTCCGCCTTCTGGATCAGCATCGCCTCTTCTTTTTCGAGATCCAGCACGAGCTTCGCCACTCCCGGTTGGACAAGTGCCTTCTCGATCTGCTCCTCTCCGTCGAGGCGGTTCCCCGAGAAGGTCATCGAGAGCTTCGCTGGCACCAACCCCGACTTCATCGGGTAGTAGACGCGGTTGAACGTCGCGGTGACCGTGGCGTTGAAGTCCTGCTCGGCAGCTTCGCGCTTTTCGGTGAGCTCAATTTGCAGCGGGTTCGAGGGTGCGAGTTCGGTTTGGACCTTGTGGATGGCGTAGATGTTGCGCGTCTTCTCGTCGAGGCTCGCGAGATCCGAGCCATCGCCCGTGAGGATGCACAGGTTGTTCTTCTCGACGACGGTCTGGAAGTAGCGCGCGGCGTCCTGCGGAGGACTCTTCGTGTCCGGGCTCAAGATCAGAAGCAAGCGCCCTCCATCCAGGCGCACATCGTCGAGCTGCGGCAGTGCTTTCAGATCCTGATACGCGTTCCTCCGTTTCGGCTCGAACATCCCCTCCAGCCGCCGGCGCATCTCGATGTCGATCTTCGTCTGGGGGGCGCGCTCCGCTTCCGTCGTGAGTCGCTTCGTCAGGTTCTCGACGTTGGAGAAGTAGAAGACGTCTCCGTCCTTGCGGTGCAGGTACCAGCACTCCTTGCGTAGCTCGTCGAAAGCGCTCGAGAACTCGAGTGCTGAACGATTCGGCGCGATCAGGTATTCGAGCAGGCGCTGCTTCGTGAGGCCAGTGACCGAATCGACAGCCGTCGAGAGAGACGAGGAGAGCAGCAAGGTCGCGACCTGCGAAGCCGCGTCCGTGCCAAGGTTGGCGTCGATGGTCTCGGCTACGGCGCCGCCGCTGGAGAGGATGTCGTGCGAGATCGCGTTGCCGAGATCGTTGATGCTACGAACCGCGTCGCGTACTTCGCCGTCGGCGAGCCGGAGGTGTTGGAGCCCGATGAGGTAGACGTCGTTCTGCTCACGTGCCCACACGGACCGAATGGCCTTCCCGACGAACTGCATCAGGCCGCGTGTTTGCCGGTAGCTCTCGTTGTTGCGGAAGAGCGCGACCAGGTCCTTAATCGACGGATGAAACGGGTAGGACGCACGGATCTCGTCAGCGATCTGCTCGGTACTCTTCGCGATCGTCTTCGACTTTTCGGCCTCGTGGAGGGCCAGCGCGAAGGCCTGGACGACGGTTTCGATGTCCGTGTCCGAGGGGGGCTTGGCGAAGAGGCGCTTCTTCAGGATCTGGTAGATCTCGTCGCCCGCGAGGTCGACCGGCGTGATCGGCTTCGCTTGGCGCTTGGCTTCCTGCTCAACATCGCGGATGGCCTTGCGCAAGTCCTTGGACGCGCCCTCGTACGTGCCGCTCAGGTTCGACACGACGATGCAGACGCGCGGCAGCTTTAGGGCCGCGGAGAATAGGTTCGAGAGCGCGGCCGTCGCTACCTTCGCGAGTGTAGCGGCGCCGACCGAGACGGTCTGGGCGTTGTCGAAGTACGGCGGCAGTTCGTCGAGCAGGATCAGCGTCGGCTCGTCGCCGAGTAGCTGCATCCAAGCGTTCTCGTCGGGAGCCAGGGGGCCGTTCTGCCAGTAACGTCGGAAGGTGTCCCCCTTTCCTATCTGGGCCGCAATCTCGCCCCACAAGTAGTGGTCCGGGTAGTTCCGGCCGGTGAATGCGACCACGTTAGCCTCCCCGAACTCCGCCGATGCGGCGATGTCGGGAACGACGTATTTCCGAAGGCTGGGGTCTTTTGCGATGAGACCAAATGCGACCATGGAGTGGGTCTTGCCCCCACCCATCGCCTGCGAGAGTTCGAACAGCGCTTGGTCGGAATGACCGGCAAGCCGCCTGAGCCCGAGGTCGAAGAGTTGCCGCATACCGGCAGTGATGTGGTTCTTCGAGAAGAACTCACGCCCCTTCGCCTCTCCGGCGATGAGTCTGCGCAAGTCCTCGACCTGCTCGGCCATCGAGGACTCGAGAGCCATCTGGGTCGGGACACACGCGTCGCGAACGGTCTTGAGCATTGTGGCGGCCGAGCGTCCCGTGTCCCGATGCCGGGAGGAGAGGGAGCGTCTGGCGGGCGGACAGGGTACACGCCGAACCCGAGGGGGCGGAGGGGCGGATGCATGGTCCTGCATCCATGCCTAGGGCTTCTCCGGCACAGCTCCTGCGAGCAACCTCTTGGCTTCACCTTCCTGCCACGAGCGACCTGCAACCCGGCTCATGGGCGACACTCCAGTGGGAGCGCAGGCCGTAAGACTTCGACGCCGATGGTTGGCGCTCTGCGCACTTCTCCCCGGACGCAGGTCGGGTCAAGGGTGGCGGACTCGGATCAGCAGCCCTCGCGCGGGGAGCCATCACACACAGGACGAAGCCTAGGCTTCTCCGTCTCGTGGGGATCCCTCTCGGCGAGCGCCGTCAATGAGGCATCCTCAGTGCCGCTCCCCTTCCCTTAATCTCGACCTAGCGCATCAGTTCGGTATCCGTTAGGG
>Ga0163152_10008216_pt1 | contig 11209 bp, 6 predicted proteins | sample OliLakLV19MP8IB2_FD_148635 | JGI IMG/M metagenome (GOLD analysis project Ga0163152, IMG submission 148635) | Freshwater microbial mat bacterial communities from Lake Vanda, McMurdo Dry Valleys, Antarctica - Oligotrophic Lake LV.19.MP8.IB-2 | ecosystem: Environmental > Aquatic > Freshwater > Lake...
ACAAGAAACTCGCAGTCTCGTTAACGTGGGACGACGCGCGCCTCTCGCAGATCGATACCGGCCTGAATCTGCTCGAAGAATTGAAGCTGAAAGGCACCTTCTACCTCTCCCTGCCCGCGATGAAAAGGCGCACCGACGGCTGGAAAGAAATGATGCGCCAGGGCCACGAGATCGGCAATCACTCCACAGCCCACGCCTGCACGGGCAACTACCGCTTCACCCGCGCGCTAGAAGACTTCACCATCGAAGAGATGGCCGCTGACATCGACAACGCCAACAATGAGATTGAGGCAACCCTGAACGTCAAGCCAAAGTCCTTCGCATACCCCTGCGGGCAGAAGTTCATCGGTAGAGGAAAAGGCGTCAAGAGCTACATCCCCTTGATCGCCGATCGTTTCGACTCCGGCCGCGGCTATCTCGACGAAATGCCCAACTATCCCGAGACCTGCGACCTCGCACAGCTAATGGGCACCCACTTCGACGGCATCGACTTTGCCGCCATGAAGGCAATCCTCGACAAGGCGGCACGCGACGGGCGCTGGGTAGTATTTGCCGGCCACGAAATCGGCAAGAGCGCTGCCCAGACCACTGACACCGAAGCCTTGAAGCAACTCGCAGACTATCTAAAAGACCCGGCCCACGGCATCTGGGTAGATACCGTGGGCCGGATTAGCAAATACGTGACTGCAAACCGCGCCTAGACTTCCAGCTTCCAAGGAGCGCGATACTTCGCCTTCAGATAAGGCTTCACCGCATCCTGCTTAACCGTCCAATTCTTCTCATCCCAATCGAGACGCGTCTTGAAGCGCATCGACAGGTTGGCGAGAATGCAAGCAGTCGAAGACCGCACGCAAGTCTCAATCTCGCTCTGCGGCTTCTCGCGCGACTTGATGCAGGCCAACCAGTTCTGCCAGTGCGGCACGTTCATCTGGCGCATTACATCGTCCTTCTCGTAAGTCTGCGCTTCGACTTTCGACTTGTCATTCGGCACCAACCAGCAACCGCTGCGGTTCACTATGATCGTCGCTTCAGTGCCATGGATCGAAGTAGCCGCGCCCTGCCCAAACATCGGCATCGGGTTCGCCGTCCGGCTCTCGTAGCTGGCGATGAAATCGGGATACTCAAAAGTCGCGAGCAGCGTATCCGGCGTGTCGCGGTTATCCGTGACATGCAGCTTGTTGCCCATTGCAGAGATCGCCGTCGGCATCACCTCGTTGAAGCACTGATGAACCGGGTCAAGCAAATGCACGCCCCAATCCGTCATCGCGCCACCGGCGTAATCCCAGAAGTAGCGGAATGTCGGGAAGGTAGCCTTTGTCACGCCCCAACGATTTTCGTTGAAAGGCACTTTCGGCGCGGGCCCCAGCCACATGTCCCAGTTCAGGCCAGGAGGCGGCGCCGAGTCCGCAGGATTTCCCCAGCCTTCCTTCGGAGTCGCGCCTGCCTGCCAGGTATGGACAAAAGTCACGTCGCCCAGAATGCCACTCTGCACCAGTTCGGCGGCCTTCTTGAAGTAACCACCTGAGCGCTGCATCGTGCCGGCCTGCACAACCCGTTTGTACTTACGCGCCGCTTCCACCATCTTTACGCCTTCATCTACATAAACAGAGGCGGGCTTCTCCACATAAACATCCTTGCCGGCCTTGCATGACTCGACCGTCATGTAAGGGTGCCAGTGGTCGGGTGTCGAAATACAAACAGCGTCGATCGACTTGTCCGCAATGATCTTGCGGAAGTCTTCCGTTCCTTTGATTTCGATGCCGCCCTTGCGCGCCACAGCCTCGGCGCGTTCCAGATGCGGTTGATAAACGTCACACAGCGCGGCCGGTTGAAAACCTGGCACCTGCAGCGCATACTTGAGGTTGCCCGATCCCATCGCGCCCAGGCCGATAAAGCCCACCGCGACGCGATCATTGGCGCCTTTCACTTGTCCCGTGAAAATCGACGTGGTGAATGCGGTCCCTAACGCAAGGGAAGCACTCCGTCTGCTGATTGGCTGATTCTGGTCCATAGTTTCCTTTCCGCGAACACACTCCGGAAACTATGTATTGTATGCCTTATCGAGAGGCTATGCGACTGCGCCAGCTGCTTGTTGCTGGCCTAAATTGGACTCAAGTATCCAGTCCAGTTGCTCGCGCTCAAATGGTGCTGCGCAATAGTCGGCAGCACCGGCATCCATGGCATCCAGCCAGTCGTTCACTTCGGGAACGCGGCTGACCACGATAACCGGACTACCCACCGCCCTGAGCAATGCGTGGAGGCCTGGGTGATGCGTTTCGCAGAATACCAAGTCAAAATGGGAAGCACTCGTCGTTTTGGATTCGGATTCGAGGCAAGCACTTTCGTGTACGTCGAGCCCGCGGGAGGAGAGATATCTATGTAGTTCTTGCGCTAGCATCGGCTCGATGCCTGCAAGCAGTACGGTTTTGCCTGACACTGTCATACGGATCTACTTCCTGCAACACGTGTTACAGCTAATTTTAGGAAAGATCTCTAACTGGGAGGAGGTGCGGCGTCTTGGGTTCGCTGCGCTATTTCGGGGTGCAGCAAGAGTTGTACAAAAATTAGTTTAACTCCATTTTTGTCCATGAGACTGATAAAATTATGAATTCAGGAGTGTTCATGACCGTTTCGCGTCGAAAAAGTTCCGTTGTCGACATTGGGGGAGTCAAAGTGGGTGGTTCCAACCCAATCATGGTTCAATCCATGACCAATACGGATACCGCCGACATCACTTCCACCTCCAAACAGGTCATGGAACTGGCAAAGGCCGGGTCTGAGGTGGTCCGGATCACAGTAAACACCGATGAAGCCGCCGCAGCCGTACCCCGCATCAAAGACACCCTGCTGCTCCATGGCGTCACCGTTCCTCTCGTAGGCGACTTTCATTACAATGGCCACCTGCTGCTGAAGAAGTACCCCGAGTGCGCCCGCGCTCTCTCAAAATATCGAATCAATCCCGGAAATGTTAATATTGGGCGCAAAACCGATGACAATTTCCGCACCATGATCGAATGCGCGATTGAATACAACCGCCCAGTCCGCATTGGCGTCAATTGGGGCTCTCTCGATGGCGCGCTGCTCACCCGGATGATGGACGAAAACGCCCTCTCGCCTGAACCGCTCGACGCGCGCGAAGTCACCATGAACGCAATTGTCGAAAGCGCCCTGCTCGCCGCAGAAGCCGCCGAACGCTACGGCCTCCCCCACGACATGATCCTGCTGAGCGCCAAAGTTTCAGGCGTTCAAGACCTGATCATCGTCAACCGCAAGCTCGCCTCCCGCTGCGATTACCCGATTCACCTCGGCCTCACTGAAGCCGGCCTTGGCTCGAAAGGCGTGAGCTACACCGCCGCCGCGCTCAGTGTGCTTCTGCAGGAAGGCATCGGCGACACCATCCGGGCCTCGCTCACTCCGCTCCCCAATGGTGACCGAACCGAAGAAGTCCTCGTCTGCCAGCAAATCCTCCAGGCCCTTGAGATCCGCACCTTCACTCCTCAAGTCACAGCCTGCCCTGGCTGCGGCCGCACTACGTCCACCTACTTCCAGGACATGGCCGATCAGATTCAGCGCTACCTCCGCGAGCAGATGCCCACATGGAAACCCGTCTATCCGGGTGTCGAAACCATGAAGGTCGCCGTCATGGGCTGCGTAGTTAACGGCCCGGGTGAATCGAAGCACGCCAACATCGGCATCTCACTTCCCGGTACTTTTGAAGCACCTGTTGCCCCCGTCTACGTCGACTCAAAGCTCTTCAGGACGCTCCGCGGTGACCACATCGTCGAAGAGTTCATCGTTATGTTGAACGACTACGTCGAGAAAACCTACTCGGCCGAACGCGAAGCAGTCGGCGTCTAGAACAGGACCACTCACCAGCCAATCCAGTCCGCTCGTGGGAAAATCGTAGCTATTATTGCTGTCGAGCCGCACCATGTAAGACATGTCTGCTCGCTTCGCTTTGGTTTCGGTCTTCACAATTGCCATAATTGCGTCCGCACAACAATCAACATCTTCTATCTCCGGCCGCATCATCGACCCACAGGGTCTTTCGATTTCAGAATCCTACGTGGAGCTGAAAGACGCTTCTGGAAAGCGAATTGCCGCCACAAACTCCGACGCCACGGGCGCGTTTAGATTCTCCCCTCTGAACCCCGGCTCATTTTCGCTCCGCGCCATCCGGGCCGGCTTTGAGGCCAAAGATTCTGCCGCCCTTACGCTCAAAGCGGGTGAGAATCTTGAGACACAGCTAACGCTCGCTCCGGCCACAATTTACTCTGATGTGACTGTCCTCGCCGACAACGACCGGCTTGTCGCCAGCCGCACGGAAGTACCACTCCGCCAGCTTCCTGTCACGGTGCAAACCATCACAGCTGAAGTTCTCGAACAGCAAGGAGTCACAAACCTTGTCGATGCGCTCAAGAACATTCCCAACGCCAACTCCTTCACCCTCTACGGCATGTACGAGTACTTCGTATTCCGGGGCTTTGGCTTCGACAACGTCGTCGGCTCCTCAGTTCTTCTCGATGGCCTGCGCCTCGAAGGCAACCGCATGAACACACAGCTCAACTCCATCCAGAGCGTGGAAGTCCTCAAAGGGCCCGCTTCGATGCTCTACGGCACTGAGGCCACTGGCGGCACAATCAATCTGGTTCGCAAAAAGCCTGTCTCCACTCCCGCATACGAAGCTGTCCTCCGCGGGGGCCGCTTTGGCCTGTTCGGTGCCGAACTTGGCGCTACCGGCCCGCTTGGGAGCGATCGGCTGCTCTACCGCCTTGACGCGGGCTTCAACCGTGCCGATGGCTTCCGCGACGCCGGCTGGCGACGCTTCAATATCACGCCCGCACTTCATTACCGCGCCACCAATCGCGATCAGTTCAATTTCTACGTTACCTACAATCAGGACAAGTTCGATGGTGACGCCGGCATCCCTCTGCTTCGTCCTGCCAACGAACCCAACATCTTCAAAGTCAGCACAATTCCGAATGTTCCGTTCAGCACGCGCTACACGCCTCCCGCTGACTTTCAGGCAACTCGGGACATCATTCCCCAGATGTTCTACACCCACACATTTTCCGACAATCTCCGATTCCGCAATGCCTTCACATACCGCTACTTCGATGACCAATATCTGGTCACTGAGACTTTGAGCGTCAACCCGGTCTCAACGCCGAATGTTGTCGATCGTGAGTTCTTTTACTTCTTTAACCATCGCCGGCCATTGCAAAACCAATCCGATATGCTGGCCATCGTCAAGACTGGCAAGGTCGAACACCAAATCCTGCTCGGCTATGACTACCTCCACTACGCCAATCAGACCGAACGCTCCAGCTCGACAGTGCGCACCGCTCTACCTTCCATTGGCTTGCTCAACCCGGTTGAGACCTTCAACACAAAGCTGACCAACTTCCCCGTCAGCCGGCTCGACTACTTCACCAACAACGTCAACGCAGTCTTCTTTCAGGACTTCATGCGCTTCAACCCGCGCGTTACCGCACTCGTTTCAGGCCGCTACGACCATCTCCGCCGCACCGCCTTTCGAAATCCGGTCGTCAATGGAGTCGAGGGCCAGGGCCCAATCACGCGGGTCGCACAGGATCCCTTTACCTGGCGTGGCGCACTCAACCTCCAGGTCCTCCGTTTCATGAGCGTCTACTCCTCCTACGGGACGAGTTTTCTGCCCCAGACTTCCCTGTCGAATGACGGCAAGCAACTCAAGCCCGAGACCGGTAACCAGTATGAAGTTGGCCAGCGCTTTGACATGCTCCAAGGCCGCATGACCCTCAACACCAGTTTGTTCTGGATCAACAAAGAAAACGTCACTGTCAGCCGCGCTAACGGAATCTTCGATCAGGCAGGACGCGTTCGCTCAAAAGGCTTCGAAGCAGACCTGCGCGGCCGCGCTACTCGCAAGCTCCAGGTCTTGGCCAGCTATGGCTTCACACAATCTCAGTTTCAGGACTTCGAACTCGAAGATGGCGACGGCATCACCCGCAATCTTCGCGGCCGCATCCCCTCCTTCGTACCGAAACACACGGCACGCCTCTGGGCTGTCCAGGACTTTTCTCGCGGTTGGAGCGTCGCCCTGGGCCCGCGCTACATCTCCAGAACTCCAGTCAACAACTTCAATTACTATTTCCTTGGCGGATACACAGTCTGGGATGCAGCGGTCTATTACAAGACCAAGCGCCTTGACTACTCGCTAAACGTGAACAATCTCTTCAACAAAGAGCGCTACCTGGTCGCCAGCATCAACGATTTCCTCGTTTACCCAGGGCGGCCTTTCGACTTGACTGGTCGCATCAAACTCCATTGGTAAGCTGCGGGACAATAGCTGGGCCTCGAAGTTTACTTGGAGGCCGAAACCGTCGCCGCTTTCTTCGCCGCCTGAATCATCAGGTACTCGCCCAGGTTTTCTGAGGTCACGAGGCCAGCCAGCTTACCATCCTTAAGAACAGGCACTGTCGTGCATTCGCACTCTTGAATTTTTCGAAATGCATCTTCCAGCTTGTCGCTGGCATCAAGCACTGGAAAATCTTTGCGCATCACCTCCCCCGCTGTGGCGCTCGCTTTCGACGACAAGGCTGAGAACAAATCTGCTCGCAACAGAATTCCAACAACAGCTTCGTCGTCCACAACGGGAAAGTCGTGCTGCGATCCGGTGAGGATCAACTGCACTGCGTAATCCAGCGAATCGTCAACCCCAATCGTGCGGAAGTGTGTCTGCATCGCCTTACCCACTGGCGCGCCGCTCAACACCGACTTTACCTGCACCATCTCCGCTTCCTGTCCCGCCCCGATCCAGACAAACAATGCGATGAACATCAGAAATGGGTTTGAAAGCAGCCCGAGAAATCCGAACAGAAAAGCCATACCCTGACCCACTCTCGCGGCCGTCTGCGTGGCTGACACGTAATCAGTGCGGGTGGCAAGAAATGCTCGCAGCACACGACCCCCATCCATGGGGAATGCGGGCAGCATATTAAACCCGACAAGAAACAGGTTCACAATCATCAGCCTTTCCGCCATCGACCCATCCGTCAAGTTCAGGCTCGACAACGGCTGCCATCCCTCAGACAACTGCACCCACACAAACAACAGTCCGGCGATCACGACATTCACTGCAGGCCCCGCCAGGGCCACAACCATTTCCTGGCGCGGATCTTCCGGCATCCGGTCCAGCCGGGCCACGCCTCCAATCGGCAATAAAGTGATGTCCTTAGTGCCGATTCCGTATCGCCGGGCAGCCAGCGCATGGCCCAACTCGTGCAAAACAACGCATCCGAACAGCGCCAGAATGAAAATCAGACCAGCGGCAACGCCAGCAACTCCTTCACCCTTCTGCCAGTGGCCCCAGCCAACCCAGGCCAGGATCAGGATGAAGGTCGCGTGGATCTTCATATCAATGCCGGCAATTTTTCCAATCGTCCAGGACCAGGCCATGAAGAGTCTCCTATACCAAGCCTACTGCAATGCCGCAGTCATCATCTCCGTATACCGCCGCTGCATCTCTTCAGGAGTCACCTTTTCGATTTCATGGCCCAACAACCTTTCATGCCCAAAAGGATCGAGCACCTTTGACGACCGCTCGCCATAAAACTCATCCTTTGGCGCTCTGCGGTTCAGATGCGGTTGGTCGCAATACCCGCAATCAACCACCAGCTCAGCCAATTCAACTTCCCTCGAGGCCAACCCGCCGAACGCTAGCAAACTCCTTCGGACTCAACCCCACCGAATCCCGAAACCGCGTCCCAAACCTCCTCACGCTGTAACCGCTCTGTTTCCGCAAGGCTTCTAGTCAAACAACAGCCGGCGCTTTAAGAATTTCACCCGCCGCCAGGCGAGCAATTCCTGCTCAAGACACACCAGCCGATCGGCAGCATTCCTCAACCGTTCCAGCAGCCCCAACCTTTCAAACGGAACGGTTGTCCGCCTCGAATGCCAAAGGGTCTCCACCCATGGCCGCAGCGCCGCGGTTGGTTTACGCTGCTGGTACATCGCTCCAACCTGAATGAATCCGGGATCCGGGCGGTTGGGCAGCAATGATCCGGGCCTCAGCTTCGAGCAAGGTCCCCCAGCGCTCGGCCACTTCTTCCCTGGACGCCATTTTGTTAGCCATCTTCAGGAAGACCTTGTAGTGTCCCATCTCGCTGGAATGCAGGGCCTTGTAAAACGCCGCCAGTTCCGCATCATCGCTTTCGGCCGCCAAAACGGAAAACCGCTCACAACTCCTTGCCTCGATCAGCGCCGACACACACAACCGGTCCAGCGTCTCCCCCTGCTTGCCCCCCCGTACGAGACGCCGCAAGTCCGAGGCGTAATAGCTCTTGTGCCCTCGCTCCATTTCACCGCCACGACGGATCAGAAGGCGGGTCACTTGCGCCAGATGCGCCGCCTCCTCGCGAGCCACGCTCGTCATCGCCTCCACCCAACCCGGCGTCCACTCTGTTGGCCAACGCGTCATCAACTCCATTGCATTCAACGCCGCTTTCATTTCCAAAAAAGCATGGTCAATCAACAGGGCAATCGGATCCTCCAGCGCCTTCTTTCCCCAGCCCGCGGGAGTCCGCGACAACAGCGGCAGCGAATCCACACTCTTCGACGAACTAACACTCACCTTCCTAACTTAGCTCGAATGCTGGAGGGCTTCCGATGCGGTTCTTGCCACCAAAGAATCAACCGGCGAAACCTCCTCGTCGGCAGGCCGCCAGCGCGTATCTTGCCGCTCGGGCAGCGAGACCTTCGGCGACGTCCCCTCGAGTCAAGCTCGTCCGACCCATACATCGCGTCAACGTCGAATTCACCCAGGTTATGCTTCGCTAACTCGACAGCCGCGCCGCCAAACTCAATATCAGCCGGCAAGCCGAAATCAAGACACTTTTGGCTCAGGCCATCGCCGCAACGGATAAGAATTCGCGATAAAGCTCGGTGAGCGCGCATACTGAACTACTCGCTTACCGCAATAATCACTCCCAAAATTCACTCGTGATAAACGCCTCGCCTTCATCCATGACTTCGATGCCAACGGCTCGGCGAATTGCTTCTAAAAGGCACGGTCGAATTCAGCGGTATCCCTATCCTTCTGTCTCAGAAAAGTAAAACTCTAGACTACGTTCATATGCTCTCCTGCCCGGTGATCGACAACGAATACCTCCTCCGCTACGATTCAATCGACCTCCGAGAAGATGTAAGCGTAGTCTTCAGCGTCTACGACGCCTCCGACCGCGTCATTCTTTACCACCTGCACAGGAATTGAGACGCAACGCAGGCATGGATGCTATAAAAAGATTTCAAGCTGGTTACAATAGCATCATCCCCGCTGACCCTTTTCCTCCTGCTTTCCCTTGTGGCAATCAGCACACCCTTGTTTGCGCAAAAGCCCACTGAATCCAAGCAGGCTCCAGCCGCTCCCACCCAGGAAACCACTGCGCCTGCAAACCTCCTTGGCAAAGTGAACACGCAAGCAGGCGAGGCCCGCCGCAACGAAAACGTATTCATCACGGCCATCGACAACAACGCCCAAAAAGAGTCCAACGTCCGCGTTGGCATGACCGCCACCGCGATTACCGAGTTCAACTCCTCCTCTCGCTTCTACGGCGCGGAGTTCGGCATCTCACCCACCAATCCGATCCATCTCGCCATCGCCAAACCTCAAAACGCCCTCCACGGCAACCTCTACTGGTCTCACGCCAACTCGGTTCTAGCCGCACGTAGCTTCTTTCAGGTCGGTGGCGTCCTGCCTGCCCGCGAGAATACTCTCGGCGCACGCCTCAGTGCTCCCCTCTGGCGCAATGCTTTCCTCAGCCTCGACGGTGCCCATGATTCCAAGAGCGGCTTCGTCAACGGCAACATCCTCATTCCCCGTCCTCAGGAACGCAGTTGCCTCTCCCCTGACACCTCCATTTGCGCCATCATCAACCGCTTCTTCAACGCGTGGCCGAATCAGGAGCCCAATCGCCCTGACATCGAGACACGCATGTTGAACACCAACGCGCCACAAGCCATCGACACAACAAACGCCTCCGCCCGACTCGACCAGACCCTTGGCAAGCATCGCTTCACGGGCCGCCATGCGTGGACGCATCAACAAGTCGATGCCTTCCAATTGGTCGCTGGACAAAACCCCGACACCACCACCAAATCCCACGACGCCCGCCTCAACTGGACCTGGGTCAAGAGCGCCCGCACCAACATCGACGCAACCGGCGGCTTTGTTCGCAACCGGACGTTGCTTGTCCCAGAACCCAATGCCGTCGGCCCACAAGTCCAAATCGGCACTGCCTTCGACAAGCTCGGCCCTGGCTCAAGCATCCCAGTGGACCGCATCCAGAACCGCTACCGCCTCGCCAATCGCATCCAGCACCAGTTCGCAAAACATACGCTTTCAGTGGGTGGCGAATACTCCCGGCTTCAGTTTAACGGCCGGGAAGCATCCTCAATCCGTGGCAATCTATTCTTCCGCAATGATTTCGGCAATGACGCCATCACCAACTTCCGCCGCGGCCTTGTCAGCAGGTTTTCCTTCGCCTTGGGAGGCCTCGACCGCGGATTTCGCCGCAATGAATGGGCCGGCTTCATCCAGGACAACTGGCGGGTTTCCCAAAGTCTCAACATCAGCGCCGGCCTTCGCTTCCAGCCCCAAACCTCCATCCGCGAAGTCAATCAGCTCAACACAATCCCGTTCAAATGCGATTGTAATAATTTCGGCCCCAATCTTGGAATCGCCTGGCGGCTCCCCAGGCATCTGGGCATCTTTCGCACGTCGTACTCGACGCAGCACGGGGATATACCCCCAGCATCTCTCCAGCAGGTCAGGTGGAATCCTCCCGCCTTCCAGAAGATCGAAAATCAGGCACCCCCCCTGCTCGACTTGCTCTCCGGCATCACCTTCAGCCCCAACGGTCGCGCAATCGTAGTCGTCATTCCCAAGGACGTCCAGACACCATACGCCCACCAGTACAGCGCTTCGTGGCAACTCCCCCTCTCCGACAAATTGGGCCGTCTCGAAATCTCATACATCGGCAGCCGAACCTGGAAGCTGCTCTACCTTCAGTACAACAATCGAGCTGTACCAATCCCAGGCATCCCGCAGACCACCGCAACCATTAACGACCGGCGGCCCGACAAGCGATACTTCGACCACCGCATTCTGTCGAACTTCCCGCGCGCCTACTACGACGCAGGCAAGATCACTTACACCCTCGCTTCACGC
>Ga0163152_10008219_pt1 | contig 11205 bp, 9 predicted proteins | sample OliLakLV19MP8IB2_FD_148635 | JGI IMG/M metagenome (GOLD analysis project Ga0163152, IMG submission 148635) | Freshwater microbial mat bacterial communities from Lake Vanda, McMurdo Dry Valleys, Antarctica - Oligotrophic Lake LV.19.MP8.IB-2 | ecosystem: Environmental > Aquatic > Freshwater > Lake...
GGGCAACTCGGCGACAAGCGCGAGCACCGCCGGCCAAGGGAGGCAGACGTTCAGCAGCCCTCGAACGGCGCCCAGCGCGATTTCAAAACTGACGAGCACCACGCGATCGGCGCTGTTGGCCAGTCGGGCCTGCCCGGGGTCGCTCTCGACGCGTTCAATCGTCGGGCCGTGGTTCGCTGGTGGCTTGGACGTTGGTTTGGAGGCCGGCTCTTCCTCCGCGGCGTTTGGCCAGGCGGTGGCCAGCTGTTCGACGATCACGCCGACCAGACGCGCGGCCATCCGACGTTCGATCTGGGTCAATCCGCGATGCGGAACGAGCAGGCCGCTGATGGCGGGGTTGCCGCCGAGCAGGCAATCGAGCAACGGAAAGAGAATCGAGTGATTGATTTCCAGCGCGAGCCGGGCGGAGCTATCGCCGCCAGAGAGCACGCACACGAACGTCGGCTGCTCTAGGCTAAAGACGAAATCGCCATAAGCGACGTCATCAACACCCGTCAAACGCACCGTGGTCGGGCGACGCAGCAGGTGCGCCAACGCGTGCGAGCAGCGCTCAGCGGCCCCTTCGTGCAGCACGCGCAGCACCGGCAACCACTGCTGGGCAGCGGGCGGGCAATCAATCGCGCGACGGTGGTGGTCGACGGTTGTCATCCGTGACGGCTAGGGGCTAGGGATTAACCTAACCCCTAACCCCTAATCCCTAGCCCCTATTCCCTGACTTGTCCTTCTCCATAAACGACATACTTGTACGTCGTCAGCTCTTTCAGTCCGCAGGGGCCGCGGGCGTGCAGCTTGTCGGTGCTGATGCCGATTTCTGCCCCCAGGCCCAACTGGCCGCCATCGTTGAACCGCGTGCTGGCGTTGACGATCACGGCCGAACTATCAACGCGGCGGGTGAACTCGCGCGCTGCCGCCAAATGACTGGTGACGATCGCATCGGTGTGCTGCGACCCGTAGCGATTGATGTGTACGATCGCTTCGTCGAGCGAGGCGACGACCTTGACCGACATGATCGGCCCGAGGTATTCGGTCGACCAGTCCTCTTCGGTCGCAGCGACGGCGCCTGGCACGAGCTGGCAAGTGGCCGCATCGCCACGCAGTTCGATGCCCAGTTCGGTCAAGCGGCGGGCGATCTCGGGCAGAAAGCCGGCCGCGACATCGGCATGTACCAGCAGCGACTCGGCCGCGTTGCAAACGCCCAACCGGTGACACTTGGCATTCACCACAATGCGCTCGGCCATCGCCAGGTCGGCGCTATGGTCGACATAGACGTGGCAATTGCCGGTGAAGTGCTTGATGACCGGCATCCGCGCTTCGTCGACGACGCGGCGGATCAGCCCCTCGCCGCCGCGCGGGATCGCCACCGTGATGTATTCGGACAGGCTCAGCAAATGGCCGACTGCGTCGCGATCGGCCGTCGTGACCAGTTGCACGGCGCGCTCGGGCACGCCCGTCGCGCGGGCCGCATCGATGAGCGTGGCATGCAAGGCGCGATTCGAGTGCGCGGCTTCCTTACCGCCGCGCAGGATCACCGCGTTGCCGCTCTTGACGCACAAGGCGGCCGCGTCGACCGTTACTTCGGGACGCGACTCGTAAATGAAGAAGATCACGCCCAGCGGCACGCGCACCTTTTGCACGTCGAGCCCATTGGGGCGCAGCGATGCTTCGATCACTTCGCCGACGGGGTCGGGCAGGGCGGCCACTTCGGCCAGGGCCGTGGCGATCTTCTCAATGCCCGCGGGCGTGAGCTTCAGTCGATCGATCTGGGCGGCGGTCAGGCCAAAACCGGGAGCCGCGGCGAGGTCTTGCCCGTTGGCAGCGACCAGCTCGGGCGTGCGGCGGCGCAATTCGGCGGCAGCCCGCAATAGCCAGGCATTCTTGGTCGCGCCCGACACGCTGGCCAATTCGGCCGAGGCATCGCGCGCCTGCCGAGCGAGGTCGTGGCAGTAGGTCCACAGATCTTTCTGCTGGGCGACGGCCATTCGAAGCGCTGCCGGGGGAGCAAGTGGGGCGGGCTTGATCGACGTAAGCGGAAGCTACATAGGAGTATCCGCAAGAAACCGGCGCAGGTCAACGCCGGCTTGATGCCTGTGTGCATGGCTAATTGACCGTGCCCGGTTGCCCATCGATTCCGCCCGTGGCTTCGAAGAGCAGCAGGGCCTGGCGGACCGCCTGTACGTCGTGCACGCGGATGATCTGGACACCTTGGGCGGCCAGCGACAAGGCCGCGCCCACGGTACCGGCCGTGCGATCGGTTTCCTTGTCTCCCAGCACCTTGGCGATGAACCCCTTGCGCGAGTGGCCGACCAGCACGGGGCAGCCGAGCTCGTGCAAGCGGTGGCAGGCCGCCATCAGGGTCAGGTTGTGCTGGTGCGTTTTGCCGAAGCCGATGCCAGGGTCGAGCGCGATCGAGTCTTGCGGCACGCCGGCCGCCAGCAAGTCGTCGCGCCTGCATCGTAAGTAGCCCAGCACCTCGGCCACGACATCGGCATAGCGCGGATTGTCTTGCATCGTGGCCGGCGTCCCCTGCATGTGCATCAGGCAGACGCCGCAGCGGGCATCGCGGACCACGTCGAGCAGATGGGAGTCGGCTGTCAGGGCGGTGACGTCGTTGACGATCTCGGCGCCGGCCGCCAGCGCTTCGCGCGCCACGGCCGCGCTCGAGGTGTCGATCGAAATCGGAACGCTGATTTGCCCAGCAAGCCCTGCTATCACCGGCACGACGCGGCGCGATTGCTCATCGGCCGGCACGCCCTGGCTGTAGGGGCGCGTGCTCTCGCCGCCGATGTCGATCAGGTCTGCCCCTTCGGCCACGAGCCGCAAGGCGTGGTGGATGGCTGCTTGACGTGCGAGGAACCGTCCGCCGTCGGAAAAGCTATCCGGCGTGACGTTGACGATGCCCATCACCAGCGGCCGCCGCGGCAGCTCCAGAGTGCGGCGCGCCAATCGCCAGTGAGTCGCGCGGCCTGGGAATCGCTCGGTCGTCATGCAACCGAGGTTACCACGGGGCTTCCATCAGCGAAACGATCTGCCGGGCGAGGCGCTGGATCGTCTCCTGCTGGCCCGTGGCGATCGACGAGCCCACTTCGGGGTGGACGAAGGCCGTTTGCATGATGTCGACACTCGCCGGTGGCAGCGGCACGTTGCCTTCGTGGATCATGCCGCCGTTGCGGTCGATCCAGGTGACGCGCACCGCGAAGGCAATTTCAGTCTCGCGGGCTTCGTCGGTCGGGCTTTCGATGGTGAGCCGCTTGGTGTCGCGGATCAATTGGCCGGTGAGAATGCTATCGGCCTCGGGCGAGCCGACCACCTTATAGGGAGTCCGCAGCTCGATTTCCTTGGCCACGGCTTCGGTCAGGCGCTCCCCTAAGTCGCGACGAAAACTGTTCGACGTGAAGACCGGCACATAGACGGTTTGAATGTCGGGCGGGTAGAGCGACCGGACGCCGAAACGATAGGGCGTGCAGCCCGCCGGCAGCGTCGCCAGGGACAACAGCAGCGCGGCGATGCGGCAGATGCGGTTCATTGGGTCACGCCGGCGATCGATCGCACGCGGTTGCTTAGTACGAGTTGTTGTCGCGCCCCATGCGGAACAGTTGCACGAGCCACTTGAAGCGGTTCGGCGGGTTGGCGGGCTTGTCCTTGAATTGCTCGATGCGCTTGCGCGACAGCTCCGCGTAGTGCGTGTCGGGGAAGCTCTCGATCACCTGGTTGTAATAGTAGCGGGCCCCACCGAAGTGCTTGGTGCGCGCGTAGTATTCGGCCGTTTCGTAGTCACGCTGCGCGTGCTGGGCGTGAATCACGCGCGACGCATTGCGCAAGCGTGATTGCTCGTCGGGCGCTTCGTCGGGGAACCGCGCGCTGATCTGGCGAATCAATTCTTCCGACTGATCGAGTGGCTTGCCGTCGTAGTAAGGGCCCTGGTACTTCCGCATCTTGGCCCGCAGCCCCAGCAGGTGCGCCACCCGTTGATGCTCGCTCTGCGGGTAGTGCGCGCGAATCAGGTTGTAGTTGAAGTCGGCGTCTTCGTAGTTCTCGACGAGAAAGTGCGCGTTGGCCACGCACACCAGGGCATCGTCAGCCAAGGGCCCCGTGGGATCGTTCAGGTGGACGCTTTCGAGCGCGGCCAGGGCATTGCCGCGCGTGTCGAACAACGGCTTTTGCTTGTCGAATAAATTGGGCACGATCAGCGGCTTGTGCCGTGCGCGGTCAGATTCTTCCCAAAAGCGACCGATGGCGAATTGACGCGTGACCGTGGTGTCGAGGTAGCGCGAGTTCTCGTACTTCTTCATCACGTTTAAGTACGAATCGTGGGCGCGCGGATAGCGTTCGGCGAAGAACCACGACTCGCCGAGCATGAACATCGAATCTTCCTGTAGGGCGGAGTCGGGCCAGCGCTTCGACGCCTTTTTGAAGTGCTTGGCCGCGTCGTCGTATTCCTTTTGCTGGAACAGCTTCTCGCCGTCGGCGAACAACTGCCGGGCGACTGCCTCGTTCGGTTCCACGCCGAACATCTTTTGCAGGCCGAGCTTGGCTTTTGCTGCGTTGCGCTTGAAGAACGGGTCGTCGTCGTACAATTCGACCTTCTGGCGAGCGACTTCGTCGGGCAACGACTGTCCCGGCAGAATCTCCGCCGCGGTCGGTTTGCTCGTGGATTTGCAGCCCGCGCTGGACAGCACGATCGCTAGCAGCGCCCAGCAAAGCAGCAGCGAGCCGCCCGGCAGCCGCCAGCTCGGCGGATCGGGGAACTCGGCCCGAACATCTTGATCGCGGTCGAAGGGGTCCGCGGCGGGCCGGCCGAATGCCGGCGATTGTCCGTCGCCGTCTTGCCGATCGACATCGGCCAGGGCCTGTTCGACGACGCCCGGCAGGTTCGCGCTCGATTTTCCGGTCGACGCGGGTGTCGCGACCAGCGCCGAGCCCGCGGAAGAGTCGGATAGCGCTTGCAGCCGAAAGTGCGGGCTGGCGAGCGCCGGGCCGGCAGTGGGCGGCCTAACTGTGAACAGCCGCGCGCGGCACGTCAGCAACAAGTACCGCGCGAGGCGTGCTAGCCGCCGTGCAACAGCCCCAAAAAGCGGTGCATGCGCGGCGTGTGACCCAGCAGATTTGTCAGATAGTGGTTCATCACTGCCCGCAGTTCCCCCTGCGTGCGGCGATCGAGCTCGAGCCGCTTCCAGGAGTCCGATTCGAGTTCGGCAAAGTGCTCCAGCACGCGCACGACCCCGGCGCTGACCGAAACCACTTGTGGTTTGCCTGGCCGACAACGAGGGCACAGCACTCCCCCGCTGCGCTGGGAGAAGTGGATTCGCCCGGCGGTAGGGGTAACCGGTTGACCGCATTCGGCGCAATACTTCAGCGAAGGGAGATGTCCCAACAAAACCAAAGCCACCAGCTCGAACCGCAAGACGAGTGCCGCGGTCGCAGGATTATGAGCCAGGGCAGTGAGCGTTTCGTCGGCGACGTCGAATAGTTCTGGATGTGAATCGTGTTCGTCGGTGAGCTCCCCGAGCAGCTCCGCCACGTAGTAGCCTGCGTACAGGCTGACTAGGTCGCGATCGCGACCGCGGAACCGCCGCTCGAGCTTGGCCTCGGTGAGGAGGTCGAGCGTTCCCGACGACTTGCGGAGGAACACTACTCGAACGCGAGATAAGAGGTCAAGGGCAGACTCGAACGGACCCTTGAGTCGCCGGCCCCCTTTGGCCAGTCCGCTTATTTTGCCGAACTCGCGGGTGAAAATCGTGACGATCGCGCTCGACTCGCTGAAGTCGATTACCCGCAGGACCAGTCCGAGTGCTTTCTCTGCTGCCATTGCCTGTCATTGTATGCGGGAAAGTGCTGGCGCGCGATGGGGGAGGGGACTGGAGTCGTTTCCGTCGTACGACCCTCCTGTTTACGAATGCGTTTGGCCGGAACGACTCCAGTCCCCGGTTGCATTGCTAGCGGGACTCTTCGCTCACCGGCGCGCTCGGCACGGGGACGAGCACTTCCATCCGCAGCTTTTCGATCCGCCGGCGGGAGATGTCCAGCACCGTGAAGCGCAGGTTGCGCCAGTTGACCTGTTCGCCCGGCGTGGGCAGATGCCCGATTTCGTTGAAGACGAATCCGCCGACCGTGTCGAAATCTTCCGACTCGGGAAGCCGCAAGCCGAGCCGGTCGTTCAATTCGCCAACGGTCATGCGGGCGCTGACTTCGCTGGTGCGCTCGTCGACCTGCTTGATGCCGTCGACAAAGGCCTCGTCGTGCTCGTCAACAATCTCGCCGACGATTTCTTCGAGCACGTCTTCGATGGTGACCAGGCCGGCCACGCCGCCGAACTCGTTGAGCACGATCGCCATGTGGTTGCGTGATTTCTGGAATTCTTCGAGCAAGCTGCTCACCGGCTTGGTCTCGGGGACGAAGACCGGCTGCCGCACGAGCGCCGCCAGCGAGGTCTGGGCTTCGTCGGGCTTGATCAATTCGGCCAGCAGATCCTTGCTGTAAAGCACGCCGACGATGTCGTCGCGGCTCTTGTCGTAGATCGGAATGCGCGAGTGGCCCGCCTCGACGACGGCCGCGGCCGCATCGCGTAGCGAAAGGCCAGAGGGGATCGCGTTCATGTCGGTGCGCGGGGTCATGATGTCGCCGACCGTGGCATCCCCCATTTCGATGACCCCTTCGATCATCTCGCGTGCTTCTTCTTCGAGCAGCCCTTCGCGTTGACCTTCGGTGACGATGGTGAGGATTTCTTCTTCGAGCGATTCCTCGGTTTGAGCCGTGGGCAACTGGCCCGAGAGACGCGTCGCCAGCCAGGCGAAGCCACGGGCCAGCGCCAAGCAAGGAGCGAAGACCGAGACCAACATCCGCCACAGTCCCCAAGTGCGCAGCAAGAAGGGGGCGGCCCAAATGGGCGTGACGGCCGATGGGAGCCAGACGGTTAAAGCCAGCGCCGCCACGACCGCGACGAACGATCCCGCCAGACCCAGCGGCCAATGCGCGGCCGAAAGCCAACCGCCAGCGGACATGGAGGTCGCCAGCAGCAATGCGAACAGGGTGACCAGCAGTGCCGCCAGGGTGTCGGCCACGAGCGCGACGTCATCCTGGCGGTTTTGCACTTCCTGGGCCACACGCGGGATACCGAGCACATTGGCCACGCGCTCGAGCTCATGCTTCGATAGATCACGCAAGGCCCGGGCTGCCAAGGCCGACAACCCCGCCCCCGACAGTGCAGCCATTGCTAACCAGAGTGCGATCATGTTCGCACCCGAGTGCGCGACTTGGCGCGAGTGGAGCTCGATTTGCCGCGAGCAGTAGCAGGTTTTGAGCGCGGCGCGGCGGTGCGTTTCGCGGTTTCGTGCGGCGCCGGCTGCGGCCGTTCGACGCCCAACCGTTCGAGGTGCGCGGTTTCGGCCGTGCGCATGGCGGCGGCCTGACTCTTCGTGCGATCGTCGTATCCTGCCAGGTGGAGCGCGCCGTGAATCACATAGAGCAGCAGCTCGTCGGCGGCCGACCAACCGTAGCGCGGCGCTTCGCGTGCAGCCGTGTCGCCGCTGGCGACGATCTCGCCGGTGATGGGGCCCTGGGGCCCGGCAGATTCAAGCAGAAAACTAAGCACGTCGGTCGCGTAATCGTGTTGGAGAAAGTTGCGGTTCAGGGTATGGATGCGCTCGTCGTCGACAATGGCTACGCTGATCTCGCCCAAGCGGATGCCAGCATCGGTCAGCACAATGCGCACGGCGCGGCGCAGCCGGCGCGGGTCGATCGCGACGCGAGTCTGCAAATTGGCGATATCGATAGCAAGCACAAGTAGCCGACGTGTCAGGCGGTGCGCGAACTGGGATATTTAACGCGTCCATGGTAGACCGCGGTCAGCGACTTGACCAAGCTGTCCTCGATCGTGCGCAGCTCCTGCAGGTTCAGCCCGCATTCGTCGAACTGGCCGTCGTGCAGCCGCTTCAGCCCCATCTCGTGAACGAGATCCTGGAGCCGCGCCGGGTTGGGCTCGATGAGCACGCGGCTGGCGCTTTCGACAGCGTCGGCCAGCATCAGCACGGCGGCTTCTTTGGTCTGCGGCTTCGGGCCCGGATAGCGATACGAGCTTTCGAGCACGTGCCCCTTCTCAGGATGCTCTTCGCTCTGCTGGTTCGCGCGATGATAGAAGTACTCGACCAGCGTCGTGCCGTGATGCTGTTCGATGAAGTCGATAATCGGCTCGGGCAGGTGATGCTGGCGGGCCAGGTCCGCGCCATCCTTGACGTGCGCGATGATGATCAGCGTGCTCATCGCGGGGACGAGCGCCTCGTGGTGGTTGACGTCTTGCTGGTTCTCGACGAAGTAGCCGGGCTTGAACATCTTGCCGATGTCGTGGAAGTAGGCCCCCACACGCACCAGCAGGCCGTTGGCGCCGATCGCGTCGGCGGCCGCTTCGGCCAGCGAAGCGACATTGATCGAGTGGTTGTGCGTGCCGGGCGAGCGACGCACCAGCTCTTGCAGCAGCGGGTGGGAAACGTCTCCCATTTCCAGCAGGCTGATGTCGGTGAGCACGCCGAAGCGCTTTTCGATGAACGACAGCAGCCCCGTGATTAAAAAGCCCGTGGCCAGCGTCCAGAGCGCGTTGCGGCCGGCGGTGACAAACAGGTCTTTGGCAAGCGGCTGCTCATTGAGCACGCCGACGCCGACGGTAAGCAAGAACGCGGCGACCGCCGCTACGCTGCCGACCTTGATCAGCTTGTTGCGGCTGCGGATTCGCCCGCAGAGCAAAATGGCCGTGGCGTTGGTCCCCATCAGAATCACGAAGTCGTCGAGCTCGTGACCGCTCCCCATCACCAGCACCAGCGCGACGGCCGCCGACAGCACGAGCGCCAGCTCCTGGCTATAGGCGATGGCGATCGTAAAGCCGAACAGCAGCATCGGCACCAGCTCGGCGCGGTAGGGGTCGATCGACACCCAGCGGGTCATCCCCACCGTGAGCACGACCAGCAGCAGCAACGAGGCAAAGCGGTTGCGGCTGCGCAGCACGCGCGGCTCGCGATAAACCACGTAGAAGCCGCACAAGCCGAAGAGCGCCAGCACCAGACCCAGCGATGCGGTGGCGCGCGCGGCGCGCTGGGCCATCGTCAGGTGGGCCAGCCAGGCGTCGTGTTCATAGCGCAGAATGCGCACGTCCTTGGGTTCGAGCGGAATGTTGACATCGGCCAACAACTTGTCCGGTTCAAAATTCTGCACGTTTGCCGGATTGCTGGCATCGGGGACTTCGAATTGCAAACGCGCCCGCAGCGAATGCGCCGGGACGTACTCGGCCCGGTACCAGAAGGGGGGCTCCCAGGCCCGCGTCAGGCCGGTTATGGCCAGCGCCGCCACCAGGCACATGGCCAGCCGCACGAGCACGACGGGGCGTTTGCACTCGCTCCAAACGCGCTCGAGCCGGGTAGGGGGCAACTCGATGCGGCTGACCCGCTCGAGTCGCGTTCGCGATCGTCCGCCATTGGACATGGTTGCGTCGTTACCTTTGGGCGTCGTGCCGCCCCTTGCGCGGGCCTTCGGCGTAGGCTCGCAGAATTTCCTGAACTAGCCGATGGCGGACGATGTCGGCATTGGTGAGCTGCACCTGGGCAGTCCCCTCAATGCCGCGCAAGCGACCCAACGCGTCGGTCAGGCCACTTTGGGTGTGTGTGGGGAGATCCACCTGCGTATTGTCGCCCGAGACGACGATCTTCGACCCGCGCCCCATGCGGGTCAGAAACATCTTCATCTGCGAGACCGTGGTGTTTTGCGCTTCGTCGAGAATGATGAACGCCTCGTTGAGCGTGCGGCCGCGCATGTAGGCCAGCGGAATCACCTCGATGACGTCGGTTTCCATGTAGCGCTTGAGCTGGTCGTAGTCGACCATCTCGGCCAGGGCGTCGAGCAGCGGCCGCAGATACGGATTGATCTTGGCGTGCATGTCGCCGGGCAAGAAGCCCAGGCTCTCGCCCGCTTCGACCGCCGGACGGACCAGCACGATCTTGCGAATTTGTTCTTGCTTGAGGGCCGAAACGGCCATGGCCACGGCCAGGTAGGTCTTGCCGGTGCCAGCCGGACCGTTGCCCAGCACCAGGTCGTGATGACGCATGGCCTCGACGTAGCGAACCTGTCCCGGTGTGCGCGGGCGAACCTTACGGTTCGGGCTGAGCACCTCGATGGGCAGTATCTCGGAATGTGTGCGACCGGCCTGCACCAGGGTGAGCGCTTCGCTCACTTCGTCGAGGCTTGGCGGACCGTGACGATCGACGTGGGCCTTGAGTTGCTCGAGCACTTCGGTGGCCTGGCCGACCGCGTCGCGCTCGCCGGCGATGTGGATCTGATGGTCGTGGGCAGAAATATCGACGGCCAACGCTTCGCGGATTTTGCGAAGGTTCTGGTCGCGCGGCCCAAAGAGGGACAAAAGGCTATCTGTATCAACCACCGAGATGGTGTTTTCAAACATCGAAGCGCTGGGTCTCAAGCTGCCGAGACGTGGTTCGGACCCAGTTTTTTCTCCTGAACGATTTATGTGGGACTTACCCGCCGCGGAGGACGCACCATTCGAGTCTGTGCATTAACCAACAGAGTCGAGGCACACAATCGCGGGGGCTGCCCGGAAAAGGAACATTCTAACAGGACGGCTCGCGAAATTGGTAAGCCGGTTTTCGTGACAAGGCTGGCGGTGGCCGATGGTTCGGCCGAATCACGCTTCCGGTCTGCCAGCACGCGGGTCCATCCAACGAAATATATCCGGCTTTTGGCCGTTCATCGCCGCCCGATCACGGGTTTTGGATCGCAAGGCGTGTCGCACAAGGGTTTTAGGAAATTTTTCGATCGTTGCGAGGGATTGGCCAAGTCCGCTGGTATTAGGGGCCAAGCAGCCCGGCTGACCACAATAGGTAAGCGATCGGCGCGGTCAGCAGCAGCGAATCGATCAGGTCGAGAACCCCGCCAAAGCCGGGCATCCAGGTGCTTGAATCCTTGCGGCCAGCGTCTCGCTTCAGCAGCGATTCGGCCAAATCTCCCAATATGCCCACCAGGCAGAGCGATAGCCCCGCGACGATCCACCCCCAAGACGGCACAGGTGAGAAGTGGCCCGAGCTTCCGGTGGTTCCCCCGGCGGTGTCCGCCCCCGCATTGACCATCCAGGGGACGAGCCAGCGCTGCGACATCCAAGCGGCCACCAGGGCGGCGGCAAAGGCGCCGGCCGCCCCTTCGAGCGTTTTGCCG
>Ga0163152_10008220_pt1 | contig 11201 bp, 9 predicted proteins | sample OliLakLV19MP8IB2_FD_148635 | JGI IMG/M metagenome (GOLD analysis project Ga0163152, IMG submission 148635) | Freshwater microbial mat bacterial communities from Lake Vanda, McMurdo Dry Valleys, Antarctica - Oligotrophic Lake LV.19.MP8.IB-2 | ecosystem: Environmental > Aquatic > Freshwater > Lake...
CGCCACGGTATGGCGAAAGGTGGCATCGGTGACCCCATCCATCGGGGCCATCCCGATGACTGGCCTGGGAAGTGATTGCCAGAAACTCATTGTGTCCGCTCCATCTCTATCACTGGTTCCACCACTTCATTCGCCTCGGCATAGGCCTGGCGCAAGATATCACATTCCTGTTGTACGCAGCCCTGTAGGTCCGACGCACGTTCCGTCACAAATTCGAGAAACCGTTCGATCTTCAGGAGAAAGAAATCATACGAGTGCGTAAGCGGTCGTGAGGACCGAAACCAGAATGCCAGAAACTCTGCCAGGTCAATGCCCCGCTCCGCTAACACCCGGCAAGTCTGCGGAAACATCTCCACGAGATCTCCTCCCCAATGGAGAATCTCATAGGGAAGATACACTGTGCGGTAACGAGTTATACCGGTCGCTTCGGCGGCTGCTTCCTGCCATTCCGGCCCTGTCGCGGGAGCATGCCCCGAGATAATGTGCGCATAGCGCGTATAGTCGTCATGTAGCTGCTGTCGGTCTGACTGGCACACCGGGACCTGGACAGAAATCGGATGTGGCGCCGGCTCCATTGAGTGTTCTAGAGGAGTTCCTCTCGCCATCGTCTGCTGAACAACGGGGCAAAAACGCCGAACAGCCCCTGCATACTCGCCCACAATCATCTCAATCGGCTTGGTGTCCACTTCGAGCGCCACCGCCCGGAGACTCGCGAGGTTCGAATGGGCCAGGACCTGTTCGAGCATCGTAAAAAGGATCGACGGAATCGGAGCGGCATGGGCGTCGATCCATTCAGGAAGCTCCTCTCCCGAGGTTGACTGACCAATCGACTCATGACAGACTAACCCCGCGATGTGGATTTCGACGACTCGATCCAGAGGAAATTCATCGAGGAACTCCCCGACGAATCGTTCAAGCGACATCCGTCGGCAGGCAGTGGTATAGCGATAGACCGTCCAGAGATGCCCGATGTCCAACACGAGACCGCAGGGTACCGACCCTGCGACAAGCCGAAAAAAATGGGGGATCGATATCGTGCCCGCGGAAAAATATGTGAGTGGCGGCATCTCCAAGAGAAAGAGCGGGGCCGCCCCATCTGCTCGGTAGTTCTGCCGATCCATCATCTGCAGAACCGCCGCAATGTTGGCAGCCACCACCTCAGCGCTCAACCGCGTATAGAGCGGCGGGACATACGTACCGAACGAATAGCCCGCCATCTGCTTCATTGCACATTCATGATTCAGCCAGAGGCTCTGTATACTATTGAGTTGCTGAATCATCTCGTCCACGTCCTGCTGAAAGAACGGAGAGGCTTGAACGTCCGGCTGAGTGATCCACAACCCCTCCCCATGGCAGGCCAACAATATATCCGGCAGAGCCTGTCGAACCGTTGACAGTGCAGTCGTCGTTGCCTTAAAAACCTCGAGATAGCCTGGCTGAAGTCCTTGCTCCTTGAGTGTATTCACCAACTCGAACAGGTTGGGAGAATAGACGTCGACTGACAGCCCCATTCCCAGCAGAGGAATGTTCCTGAGGCGGCGCTGAAAGTCCTGTTGAACAAAACCGGAATCAGGCATAGGATTAACTCTCGTACTGTACTGACAATTAACCTAGTCTATTCGCCGAACTCCTTGTTTGACAAGGGAAGCCCTATTCATGGGCAAGAGGAACCCGTCTGCTATACTTGGCATACGTCGCCAGGGGCGGGCCCTCACGAATCGTGCAGGGATCAATCGAGGGAGTGCTCGAGCCCATGATGAACGACGATGACAAGTCCGTGAAGACGACACCGCTTATACCCACGATGGTTGCCCATATGATGACACCAGGGGTTGTACAGATTCCAGGGGACGTCTCAGTCAGTGAGGCAGCCATGTTGCTTGAGCGAGAGCAGGCGTCCTGTCTGCTTATCAAGGATACCGACACACAGTTCGGCATTATGACGCCAACCGACATCGTCAAAAAAGTTGTCGCTCAGGGACTCGAACCGCACGAGATCGAAGTCCGGACGATCATGACACGGCCGGTGCAATTCATCGAATACGATGAGGCCTTAACAGAAGCTTCGATACTCATGATGGCCACGGGCGCCTCCCTCTTAATTGTCACCAAACAGCACCAACCGGTCGGGGTACTCAGTGCGCAGGACGTATTGCTCAACCCACCAAGACGGAGCACGAAAATTCCCGTCGTGGTGAGTGTGGTTGGACAGGCTCCGGAACCGGGGCTCAACTATAACGCCATCATCACCCAGCTGAGCCATGCTGGAGGATTGATCGAATCGGCAACAAAGCTCACGCCAAAGACAAACGTCGTACTGGCCTTTTCGATTTCCGGTCAAAATACGCCTCTGACCATTCGAGGAAAGGTGTTGGCCAGTGAAGCGCCTCACGTAGAACCCGATGACACATCAGGCGAGACTCGTACCTGGCATGTCGATATTCAGTTCACTGACCTCTCATCGCCCGATCTCGGGCGGATCAGAGCCTGGGCGCTCCAAACAATGCCTCCTTCACCCCATCTCTCTTAATCGCACACCGATGTTCCATTCCTTTGACTGATCGGCGATCAGCTGATAGAATTTTTTCTCTCAAGGATGAAATAGAACCCCCTATGGATAACTACATGAAAACGTCCCAGTCCCGTTCTCGTCCTCTTCCCTCGAACGAGGAGCTGCTCAGTCAAATTCGCCTCCTGCTCGACAGTCCTGAAGACGACCTGCAAGCGGCGATCATGAAGGAGCTCCTGGCCGGGACGCTTCGACTCCACGATTCTCATCTAGACATCCTGGATCTCAAGATCGTCAATCGCGCCGTCAAAGAACTGCGTCATGCCTTCCGGGTCTTCCATGGCTATTGCGATCGGCGCAAGATCAGCATCTTCGGCTCGGCTCGCACCGACTCGGACGATCCCAACTACCAGATGGCCTTCCAGTTTTCCCGTCGGATCGTCGAGGAAGGGTTCATGGTCATTACCGGGGGCGCCGATGGGATCATGCGCGCATGTCAGGAGGGCGCCGGACGCGAGAATAGCTTCGGGGTGAATATTATGCTGCCCTTCGAACAGGGCCCGAATACCACGATCGCCGATGACCCCAAGCTCGTCACGTTCAAATACTTCTTTACCCGCAAACTCATCTTTCAGAAAGAGGCCAACGCTATTGCGTTGTTCCCCGGCGGCTTCGGGACACATGATGAAGGCTTTGAGATTCTCACCCTCGCCCAAACCGGCAAGAGCGATCCTCAGCCGATCGTGTGCCTCCAGGCTCCAGGCTGCGACTATTGGGACGACTGGTACACCTTCATCACACGCCAACTGTTGGCCCGTAGGCTTATTAATCATGAAGATCTCAGCTTGTTCAAAATCACCACGTCCATAGACGAGGCGATCGATGAGATCAGAGGTTTCTATCGCCGGTTCCATTCCATTCGCTATGTGGGCCGGCTCTTGGTCATGCGGCTGAAAACGGGCATTCCCCCCGAGCAGGTGGCCGACCTTCATGACACGTTTGGCGATCTGTTATCCGAGGGCACCTTCGAATTGCGTGGGGCGCTCCCCGAAGAGCTCGACGAGCCCGGTCTACGAGAACTACCACGGCTGACCTTTACCTCCAATCGACGGAGTGCGAGCCGGTTGCGTCAGCTGATCGACCGTCTCAACGCCCTCTGATCAACTCCGCTCGAAGCCGCTTTAGTCTCGACGCTTCATCATGGTATGCTCCCTACGATGGCCGGTTCTCGCACACAACACCAATTCTCCGATTCTCCCACTGTCGTGCTTTATCACGCCGAATGCGCCGATGGGTTCGGCGCCGCTTGGGCGATCTGGAATCGATTTCCAGCAGCTCGGTTTATACCCGTGAAACATGGGAATCCTCCTCCCACAAAACTTCAAAACGAACGAGTCGTCATCGTGGATTTCAGTTATGCCCGCGAAACGCTGGAAACTATGGCGGCTCAGACGCAGGCGCTCCTTGTGCTCGATCATCATATCACCGCAGAGAAGGCCCTCTCCGGTCTTCCCTATGCGTACTTCGACATGAAGAAATCCGGAGCGGTCCTGGCCTGGGAATGGGCCCACGATCAGCCGATTCCGTGGCTCCTTGACTATATCCAAGACAAAGATCTTTGGACGTGGACGCTCCCCTCCAGTCGTGAAATTAATGCGGCCGTCGCCTCCTATCCATTCGACTACCATCTATGGAATCACTTCACGCAGAAGGAATTGGAACAAGAAGGCCGTGCCATCCTACGTTACGAGAGCGAGCTCGTGAGTAAACTTGCGGCCCAAGCAATGTTAATCGACTTCCAGGGAGCCGTCGTTCCATCGGTCCAAAGTGCAGTCCTGACGAGTCAGATCGGTGAACGCTTGTCTGCCGAACATCCGTTCTGCGTCATTTGGCATGATCGCGATGGGCGCCGCTATTACAGCATGCGTTCGCGAGAGGACGGAGCTGACGTGGGAACCATCGCCGCATCGTTCGGCGGTGGAGGCCATACACACGCCGCGGGGTTTTCCGTTCCCCTTGGGCCCGATGGCTCCTTGCCGGATAACCCGGCGCTTCCTCGATCGGTCGTCGACCGTCGCAGGCCGCCTGGTTGATTTGGTTCATCTGGTGTGTTTCGTTTATTTAGTTGGTCTTGTTTAACCAAACAAACGAAACACACCAAATAACGGTCTTCATACTCGCTATGATTCCTCTGCACGACGACAACCCCACCGAGCGCCAGCCAATCATCACAATTGCTTGGATCGTGGCCTGCGCCCTCGTCTTTCTCTACCAGGCCAGTCTTCCCGTCGGCCCAGGAGAGACATTTGTCTTTCAGTACGGAGCAATCCCAGCCCTTGTGTTTGGGGAAGCCGACCCTCCTGAGATGGGGGTAGCTATTCCCGCATACGCAACGTTAATCACAAGCATGTTTCTCCATGGGGGCTGGATGCATCTCATTGGAAATATGCTGTACCTCTGGGTCTTCGGAAACAACATCGAAGATGCCATGGGGCATGCAAAGTATATCGCGTTCTACCTCACATGCGGAATTCTCGCTGCCTTAAGCCACGCCCTAACCGATCCGTCATCATCGATTCCGATGGTGGGAGCGAGCGGCGCCATTTCAGGCATCTTAGGCGCCTACTTGTTGTTGTTCCCACGAGCGAAAGTGCTGGTGATGATGCCCGCCCTGGGCGCCACACGGGTACCGGCAGCAATCGTCCTCGGCATGTGGTTCGTGATGCAACTGCTGAGTGGAGGGATGAGCATCGGGAGCGAGGGTGGCGGCGTTGCATTCTTTGCCCATATCGGCGGGTTTCTCGCTGGAATGGCATTGATTGGGCTGTTCAAACGCCCGGACGTACCCTTCTTGGCCCCGGGCCACAGAGACCGATTGGATAGCTAGCCCAGTTTATCTGGTTTGTTTGGTTTGTCTTGTTTGTTGGTCGAACCAGATGAACCAAATCAACCAGATAAACAAAACAAACCAGATCAACCATCCGGTGTTCACGTATCCAGCAACTCACGCACTTTTTCGACCAATCCAGCCTGTCGATAGGGGCGCCTCAAGAGATACCGCGGGTTGAGGCGATGAGACACCATGGTCTCGTCGTCAAATCCGGAAATAAAGAGCGCCTTCATCGTCGGATATTGCTTCAACAACCGTCCGGCTAATTCACGTCCCCCGATCTCCGGCATCATAAGATCGCTCACGACCAGATGGACGACTCCAGGGTGTTGCTGTGCGAGCAGCAAGGCTTCCACGGATGAGCTCGCCTCCAAGACCTGATAACGATGTCGCAACAATGTCGAGAGCGCGAGCTTGCGGTCGATTTCATTTGGCTCTACCAACAAAACCGTTTCCTGCCTTTTGGCTGCACCATGTGCCAGAGCTGACGGGGCAAGCGGCCGACCCTGTCCTGCGAGTGGCAGCGTCACCCGCACGACGGTACCCTTGCCAGGCTGGCTGACCACATCGACCTGGCCCGCACTATGTGGCTGACCACATCGACCTGGCCCGCACTATGCTTCACCATGCCATAGACTGCGGTAAGCCCCAGTCCCATATTCATTTCTTTTGTAGAGAAAAATGGCTCAAACATGTGCGACTTGGTCTCCGGACTCATTCCACTTCCGGTATCGCTCACTTCAATCAACACCGTGGAGCGATGCAATCCCGTTCCATTCACAGACACCCCCTCATGCCCATGGGATAGCTGCTTCGCTTCAATGCGAAGCCGACCCCCTTGCGGCATGGCATCTCGAGCATTCACCGCCAAATGAAGTAGCGCTTGATCAAGGCCCTCACGATCGACCTCTACTTCCATCGACGCATTTTGAATGACCATGCTGAGATCTACGGATGGCGGCAGCAATCCTCTCATCACGTCACGAATCTCCTCCAACACAGTCTTGACGGAAAGGACCTGTCTCACATGGCCGGTATGAACACCCAACTCAGCCAGTTGAGCGGTCAACACGGCAGCCTTTCCTCCACTTCGAAATATGTCATCGATCGGCCCGTATAGTGGATCATTCGCCTTGAGATGGGAAAGAACCACACCAGTCTGCTTCCCGATCACCGACACAAGATGGTTGAGTTCTTCTGCAACCCCTCCCGCAATCCGACTGATCGCGTCCATCTTCTGCACTTCATGTAATTGCTGCTCGAGGCCTTCTCGTTCCTTCTTCTCCTGGCGAACATGCTCATTCGCCCGTACCAGATCGCCCTTGAGCCCCTTGATACGAACCTCTAACTGGTCGCGCGACGATTTCAGGGCCTGCTCAGCCTCTCTCAACGCCTCGATACTCCCCAACAATTGTGCTTTTTGTTGCCGTTCAGCCCCGATCGTTTGCAGCGCAAGTCCATAGAAGGTCGCCATCACCAACAACACCGGGACTCCAAGCAGATGCCCGGGCGACAAAGAGCCGGTTTGTACAATCCCCTGATAGAGGATGACGCCATACCCGGCACAGAGCAACAACGATAATCCAATAACGTGGGTGAGTCGCCGTACCGAGGCCGCAATGAGCATGAGCACGAAATACGACAGATAGAGTTCCGACCGAGCATTACCCGACAGATAAATAGTCCCGGTCACGAGCACCGTATCGATGCCGATCACAGTCCCGCTGAACCACGCAGCCTGCAGGATCGTATTCGGCACATACCACAAGCAGAGGACCATCGCCACCAAGCCAATGACAATCACCCCGATCGCAGGCCGACTTGCGATGAGTTCCGCTCCGGACAATAACTGGTACGCCAACATGATGCCGACCAACGACTGAAGCACCAGATATCGAGAGCGTGAGATTGTACTATCGTGACCCGAATCCGCCGAGGGCAATTCAACATGGTTTTCAGAAGATACGGCAAGACTGCTCATCTGTATGGTCTCCTGTTCGTGCAACCGCGTCGATCAGGAATGGAGTTGCTGGTTTCTAGTCTCTGGTTTCAAGTTCGATCTCGAAATTTCAGCAATCCGAAACGAGTAACTTTAAACTAGAAACTCGAAACCTGAAACTCTTGATCGAGCTATGGTTTTTTGTGGCGGCTGGCTTTCCCGCAGCCCGCTAAGAGTGGAGCAAGTCCTGTACCGATATTAAAACAGAGCGAACCCCGCGGTTTTCCCTTGGCCTTTGCCTGAGGAACTGAACTATTTGGTTCATCTCTCTGCAACGAGTCACAAAATAGAACGATGCAGAATGACCAAAAAACGGCTCACAGATCGGATTTAATTAGGTATACGGCTTAATAGACGGTTGGCCCTGCTGACAACATCCTGTCGGTTGATGTCGGATAGTAACGGGACAGCGGAATGAAAGAGATCAGACAGACTGGGTGGAGCCGCTTGCAAGGCCATCACGGAATTGCTTCGCATGATCGAGAGCGAGGCCGAGCGTCTCTCCGAAGAACGTCACGTGTCCCATCTTTCTGCGGGGACGAATGACATGCTTGCCGTAGAGATGGAGTACCGCACCAGGAATATCCAGCAACGTACGACATCCTTCACCCTTCATGAGGGATACAGCATCGTCTCCGATAAGATTCAGCATGACGGCTGGACTCAGCAGACGCACTTCACCAAGCGGCATCCCGCAGATCGCACGAACCTGTTGCTCAAACTGAGACACACTGCACACATCGAGCGTGTAATGGCCTGAATTATGAGGCCGCGGAGCGATCTCGTTAATGAGCAATTCCCCGGTAGGCAGATGAAACAATTCGAGACAAAATACCCCGACACCTTCCAGACGATCGACGGCCTGAATGGCAAGCGCTGCGGCTTGGTCGGCCACAGTCGACGATCCCGGCGCCGGCACCATGGTGGTTCGAAGAATTCCTTCTTCATGTTCATTCTCAACCATGGGATACGTACAACTCTGTCCGTCAGATCCACGAGCCACCAGGATTGAAAGCTCCCGTTCAAACGGCACCAACGACTCCACGATCCACTGCATGCCTGGGCGAGCGGATTCCAATACAGCTTGTTCCACCTCCCGAACATCGGACGCGTGGGAAATTCTCCACTGCCCCTTGCCGTCATAGCCAGCTGTTGCTGTTTTACAGAGAGCGGGAAACCCAACCTGTCTGACCGTCGACAACAATTGATCGGGAGAAATCAGGCTGACGAAAGGGGGAACTGAAAATCCGTTGGTGGCCAAGAAGTTTTTTTGCGCGATGCGATCTTGAATCACACTCAGGATGGCACTCGAGGGACGAACCGGCTTCCGCTGCTCTAGCGCGCGACAGAGTTCCACCGGGACATTTTCCCATTCGTAGGTCACGACACTGACCAGATCGGCAAACCGCGTCAGAACCTGCTGGTCGGTGAAGGGAAAGGGGAAGCTGTGCGTGGCAACACGATGAGCCGGCGCTTCTGGATCTGGATCCCAGACAGCAACGTGATACCCGAGGCGGCATGCTGCAACGGTGAACATGGCGCCTAATTGTCCACCGCCCAGGACGCCCAGGACAGATCCAGGTGCAATATGGCAACACGATGAGCCGGCGCTTCTGGATCTGGATCCCAGACAGCAACGTGATACCCGAGGCGGCATGCTGCAGCGGTGAACATGGCGCCTAATTGTCCACCGCCCAGGACGCCCAGGACAGATCCAGGGGCAATAACGCCCGCCGTCACGATTGTCGGCTCGGACGGCCCGGACCTTTCGTTCCAGTCACCAGCCCCTTTGCTTCAGGAGACCGGAGCACCGCGTCCGTCTGTGTTTGGCGGAACAATTTCACGCGAGCGGCAATCGCTGGATACCGGCCTGCTAAAATTTGTGCGGCAAGCAATCCGGCATTTTCCGCCCCGCCGATGGCCACCGTGGCGACCGGAATCCCTTTCGGCATTTGCACGATGGAGAGGAGCGAGTCCAGCCCGCGAAGATGCTCCGTCGGGATCGGAACTCCGATAACCGGCAGATGCGTCTTCGCTGCCAGCATCCCGGGAAGATGTGCCGCCCCTCCCGCGCCGGCAATGATCACTTCGATCCCCCGGCCGGGAGCTTGCTCTGCATACGAGAATAAGCGATCCGGGGTTCGATGCGCAGAGACGACCATCAATTCGTGCGGAACCCCGAGATCCGTCAGAATGGCAGTGGCTTTTTCTAAGATCGGAAAATCAGACTTGCTTCCGCCTAACACGCCAACCAAGGGATGCACAGGAATCGTTCCGCGCCGCCGTGATTGTGGCTCCCTATGAAGACGAGACATATATTCGCGGATCCTTTCCCTTCAGTGCTCAGGCCTATGGCCCCAACGAATTCCTCACCTTAGCGATTCTCCGACCGATGGTCAAGCTCGCCTCTTCCCCATCTGCAATCCATGAACGGTGAATCGTGAATCCGAATGGTTGTGGAGGAACAGCCCGCGGCCATCCGACGTTTCAGATCTTCGCTCTTACGATTCTTGGGCGCGAAGCGAATACGCCGCCTGTGGGCTAGGAGCCTGTAATTCAGCGTGGATGGTTTCGAGGAGGGTCTTCATCTCAAAAGGTTTTTGAAGCGTGCGGTGGGCGCCCAACATTGTCGCCACATCGAGATAATTGAGGATGCCAATCATGTCGCTGCCACCGGTAATCACAATGATTTTCACATCGGGAAACTCCTGTCGCAATGCGACGGTGGTCTCCAGACCATCCTGATCGGGCATGAGAATGTCCATAATGACCAGATCTGCTGGAGCTAACCGATACAGACGGAGAGCCTCCTTCCCATCACGAGCTTCCGTGACGTGATAGCCGGCCCCCTCTAATGTTTGGCAAATCAACCGGCGGATTTGGTCTTCGTCGTCGACGACAAGGATGGATGACATTGTGCACCTCGGCTTCGGTGGATGATTCCGGACCTCGGTTCCTCACATGGCGTGCCTTCCAGAAAATACTTCTGAACTGTATCATCTCCCACGTGAGCGGGCAAACAATTCGTCATTGTTCGTATCGAAGCCTATCGACAGCGATGGGGAGGTGTACATAGGGCCGTGTGGCTCTCTCGAATTCGGGCTCGAAGTTTCTTGTTTCAAGTTTCAGGTTGACCGGAAACAGCTACGAAAACTAGACACTAGCGACTCGAAACCTAAAACTCTTACACGAGATACGCCCTTCGACGGGCTCAGGGCGTCCCGAGCTTGCCGAGAGACGCTTCACGTTTCACGCTCTGCGCCGCCGGTGCCTCGTCAGACCTGACGTTTCACGAAGTAGGCGGCGGCTTGCGCACGTCGTGAGATCTGCAGCTTTTGGAACATGTTGGCGACATAGTTCTTGACCGTCTTATCACTGAGTTGCATCGAGACGGCAATTTCCTTATTCGTCAAACCTTCCGCCATCAGCGCCAGGACGCGCTCTTCTTGAGGAGCGAGGGATGGTTTCCGCTCCGAACGGGCTTGAACCGACCCAGCATTCCTACTCAACGCCTGCTGGGTAAGGACCGGATCGAACATCGATTGCCCGTTGGAAACGCCAAGAATCGATCGAATCAGCTGGTCAGAGTCGATAGTCTTGACGACATATCCCTGTGCGCCTGCCAGCATGGCTGCCCGTGCGGACTCACCATTTATATAGGAAGTGAGAAAGATGATGCGTGTCGCGGGATGCCCGCCGAAGATGTCAGGGGCCGCTTCAACCCCGGAGCCATCCGGGAGTCGGACATCCATCAGGACGATGTCCGGTTTGAGCCGCTTGACCGCCTGTACTGCAGCTGCCTT
>Ga0163152_10008221_pt1 | contig 11201 bp, 4 predicted proteins | sample OliLakLV19MP8IB2_FD_148635 | JGI IMG/M metagenome (GOLD analysis project Ga0163152, IMG submission 148635) | Freshwater microbial mat bacterial communities from Lake Vanda, McMurdo Dry Valleys, Antarctica - Oligotrophic Lake LV.19.MP8.IB-2 | ecosystem: Environmental > Aquatic > Freshwater > Lake...
GACCAACGAGATCAGCATTTTGCACCCGCTTGTAAGCGAAACGCTTGAACGGTATGGAATTGCTCACGAAGCGATTGCTTGCGATCCGGGGTTAGCGGATACCACGGCCTTCTGCGAAGCCTATGGCTTCACGGCAGGTGAAACTTGCAATGCGATCATTGCAGCCGGGAAGGCCACCCCAACCAAGTACGCCTGTTGCGTAGTGCTGGCAAACTGCAAGGTTGACGTGAACAAGAAAGTCTGCGAACTGCTGGAAGTGAAAAAGTGCTCCTTCGCCTCCGGGGATCAAACGCTTGAGGTAAGCGGTATGCAAATTGGTGGTGTGACACCGGTGGGTTTACCCGACATGCCTATCTATATAGATTCGGCTGTCTTGCAGAACAGGCGAGTGGTGCTCGGTGGTGGCAACCGCTCTTCTAAATTGCTTGTCGATCCAGCGGATTTACGAAAGATACCTTCGGTGCAGGTGATTGAGGGGCTCGGTCTCCCTCGCTAGAATTGGGGTGTCTGGTTAGCTTACGAAGCCCTTAACTTCAGCTTGATCGAGATGCATAAACCAACGAGGAAGAGGATCGCTAGAGTAATTTGGAAGGGCAATAGTGGATTGCCTTGGGAACGCTGGCGCTCCGCCTCCTGCGTACCGATGGTCAGCGAGTTCGTCATGGGAGAAGTTGGCGCTCCCTGGAGCTGAGTGGACGCAGCGGGAGTGTATGTATTCAAGGAATTTAATTGGTTGACTATTTCACTCCTGGCGAAATTCAACGAGGGCATTGATGCTCCTGATGAATCAGCCCCGGCGCTACTTTGAGCAAGAAGAGATTCTCGAGACTCGCGATGAGCACGGGGTTCAATACCGAAGTTGAAGTACTGACTGTCATTCTCCAGAACCACCGCTGAGGTAACAGGCGAGACTATGCCAACGGTCTGAGCCAACTCACTTGCATTTTGTGCCATGTTTTTCCGCAACAATTCGTCGACGAGTTTCTTATCGCTCAAACGCCGAGCTGCCAGGGCCAACGTCGATGTCGTTTGTAAGGAATGGGCTGGCCTCCCTCCGATTGGTACCATGCTTGGTCCTGGTAGGGGAGGGGCTTGCCCACTCCCGCCTGAGGATGCCAACTCAATTGATTTTGCCAACGCTGATACATCATCCGACAATGGCCCCTCTGTTCGATCCCACGAAATTGGTGAAAGAACCTTCAAGCTTTCGGCGCAGTTCATCGGACCCGGTTGAACATCAATGTCAACGAACCTCACATCGAATCTTTCCAATCTTTGGCGACCTGTTAAGTGCAGGTCAAGCTTCTTTTGTGGTTGCGGACCATGCAACCAAATGACGGTGCTATTCGCGACCTGCCTCCCTAGCCGAACTGCGCGCTCGATAGCAGCACCGTTGTCGGGTCCGCCCACGAATGGGAGCATTCCGAATTGATATGCGGCAACTGCCGCTGGAGTGCCACCATCTGCCGAGTCGGCTATGCCAATTAACTCATCGGAAGCAAACAATACTTGCGTTTCCCCGAAAGCAGCCAACGACGAAACAGCTTTAGCCAATTCCTGCCGATGCTTAGCAAGCTCTTTACCGCCGTCAATCACCACAAAGAACTGCCCGGGAGCGCGGGCGTCCCGCCCGCTCCGTGGTGGCAGATGTACAAAGGCGGGCGGAACGCCCGCGCTCCCGGGCAGGCAAATTCCAGGCGCTAACTGAACAGTGTCGGGAGCTTGTCCTATCCCGCCTCGTGATTCCAGATTCAATGACGGTGCAATCTGCTTGAAATTGGCATCAACAATTTTCGGCAATGTCATCACGAACTTGCCATTTGCATCCACTCTTGATACTGGCACCGCGATACCGATCAAGATTTTGATATTCGAGTGTGACGCCTTTACCGGGACTGGAAAACATTGAACCATCAATCTATCAGCTCCGTGATAGCTCACCAGCAATGGGTCCCGTCGCTGCACGACGACCGCGCTTCGGTAGGCGTCTCGTGCTCGCGTTCGGTCCGCAAAGGTTGCTTCCTTTTGAACACCATTCATCCAGAGCACCGCACGCGATACTACACTTCCGGCCGGCAATTTGATCTGCGCTCTCGCTTCCATTGCCGTCTCGGTTGTGTTACTGAACTGCATTTCCCATTCCAGATACGCGACTTTAGCCTGCTCGTCAACTTCCCCGCGGATAGCCGAACTGTCAGCAACAACACCGCCTGTAGTACCGCCAACAAGGTCCCCAGCCAAATCTGCATCGAACCTGAAACGACGCGTGTATTCAGAAGGTGGGGCGACTTCATTGAACGACTGCCCGGTCACTCGGTAGTAAACATCTCTGTAATCCGCTTCCGACAACGATGAAGAATACACTTGGTATGGAAGACCCTCCCCAAATACGCCATAGCAGCCGCTTAAGACATTGTTGAGGTTCCCGAATGTGCGCAGCAAGCGAACAGCAGAGCGACGGTCATTGTTGCTCTGCGCCCATTTCGCTGATTGCACCATACTGCCTTGTACAAAATAATTTGCATGCGGCCCTACCAACAGCGTGAAACCAAGCGAGAGTCCGAGGGCAGACAATCCTTGTACTTTCCAATATTGCGACTTCTCCGCTCGGGCACTTATCGCGGATGCCAGAACCAACGAACCAACTAGCGACGCTATGGGTGCAAGCAGAACCGAATACGCGACCCAGTCGCCGATGAACGGGTGTAGACCCAATGAATACAGCCCTACTGCTGCCGACAGACTCCAGACCAGCCCGCCCATCAAGGCGAAACCATTGCACGCTGCTGCAAGGTTCGAAACTGTTGTGGACCTGGTCAGAGCACTCTGGCAACCGAGAAAGTTCAACAGCGGGCAGACCGCGCCCGACCACAGGAATATTTCCACATAGGACGGCGGCGATGGCAGACGCAGTAGCCCCGGATTTGTGAGCCAAGTGGTCGAACCGTAAAGAATCGCAAAATAGAGAACAATTCCAACCAGAATGCCTGGCCATATAACCCCGACCAATAAGGTTGGAGCGCACAATTCGTGCCAGGGAAACTGAACTTTGGCAACCTCGGAATCAAGCCGGCGCTCATCAGAAATCATGTCTTTGCCTCGCAGGTGTTCTTTCCACCTTAACGAGCCAAAAGCCCGACTACATCGGGCAGCGGTCACTTCGAGCCATGACTAAAGTCATGTTGCCCCGGACTAACCTTGGCAGCCCACCCTTCGACCCCTGTGCTACACTAGTCACTCGCGCGGGCGGTTAGCTCAATGGTGGAGCACCTCGTTTACACCGAGGGGGTTAGGAGTTCGAGTCTCTTACCGCCCAATACTTATACAGAGCGGTTCTCAGCGAGAATCGCTCTTGTTTTTGGGGTAGGCCAAATAGGCGATCTTCTATACATCTTCTATTCGCCAGAGGAATTGTGCGCTAAGCGAAGTTAACGTAGGGAATGTAATTGCAACTCTTCATGTTGGCTTGGTCGTGACGTTTATCCTTAAGAAGGGATACCGGTGACCTACTCGCTTAGCTCAGGATCACTAGTAGCGGCAACTCGTGGAGGTTTAGGTCCTATCTCACCCACCATCTAACTCCCAGCGAAAGCTGGGTTTTCTTTTTGGGGGACTTTCTTAACCTCGAATCACGAATGGATCACCCGGGAACGAATCGAATTGGTGGCACAGCGGAACGAAGTTCGTGAAACAACTGTTCAGGGAATGCAATAGGACAGGCGCTCTATAATAGACACCTCAGTACTGTAGTGTTCTAGGGGAAATTTGAATTGGTGGAAAATATCGTTGACATTGAAAAACGGTTGTGGGAAGTGGCAGACCAGTTGCGCGCCAACTCAGGATTGAAGGCTTCAGAGTATTCGGTCCCGGTGCTGGGGCTGGTTTTTCTACGCTATGCCAATTTCAAGTTTGCCGAAACAGCCAAGCTTTTGACTGCTTCGGGCTCCAGTCGGCGAACGCCTGGAAAAACTGACTACCAGGCACGAGGAGTTTTGTTTATACCAGAGACATGTCGCTTTGAAAGGCTTTTGGAATTGCCCGAGGGCTCTAACATAGGCAGGGAAATCAATGATGCAATGAAAGCCGTAGAGGAAGAAAACGATGAGCTGAAAGGTGTTCTGCCCAAAACTTACACGAAACTGAGCAATGAAACCTTAGTCGTCTTGTTGAAGGCAATGAATTCAATACCGATGAACATCGAGGGAGATGCATTCGGCAAAATTTACGAATACTTTCTCGGCAAATTTGCCATGAGCGAGGGAGCGAAAGGCGGTGAATTCTTTACTCCGACGGCTCTTGTCAAACTCATAGTTGAAATCATCGAACCGTTCCACGGGCGCATTTACGATCCAGCATGCGGGTCAGGAGGCATGTTCATTCAATCCGCGAAATTTGTTGAACAACACAAGAAGAACCCTGGCTCAGAAATAAGTATATATGGTCAAGAAAAAACCGCAGAATCCGTTCGTCTGTGTAGAATGAACTTGGCTGTTCATGGGCTTTCTGGTGATGTTGGAGAAGCGAATTCATACTATGAGGATTTGCACAAATGCACTGCACGTTTTGACTTTGTAATGGCTAACCCTCCATTCAATGTCAATGGGATTGATAAGGAACGAATAAAAGATGACACCGATCGATTTCCGCTGGGGATGCCATCCGTAGATAACGGTAATTATTTGTGGATTCAGCTGTTCGAAACGTCATTGACTGACAAAGGCAGAGCTGGATTTGTTCTGGCCAACTCCGCGACCGATGCTCGTGGTTCTGAGCTAGAGATTCGGAAAAGGCTAATCGATAACAAAGTCGTTGATGTCATGATCAGCATTGGCCCAAACTTCTTCTATACGGTGACACTCCCCTGTACATTGTGGTTCTTTGATAAGGCGAAAAGACAGACACCTCGTGAGGACCAAGTTCTATTTATCGACGCTCGCCACATTTATCGTCAGCTCGACCGAGCGCATCGTGACTTTTTGCCAGAGCAGGTTGAATTCTTGGCCAATATTGTAAGGCTCTATCGAGGGGACCCGTTGGTATCAAGCCAAGGCAGCTCCGAGTTGATAAATACACATTTTCCTAATGGACAGTATAAAGATGTTGCTGGGCTTTGCAAGATTACCACCACTAATGAAATCGCATCACTTGGTTGGAGCCTAAATCCAGGACGACATGTTGGTGTGGCAACTCGTAGCGAATCAGGCACTGATTTTGCCGAAAGACTGGAAGAACTGCATGAGGAGTTTCAGGGTCTTACAGTGAAGAGTCGTGAGCTTGAAGATCTGATAGTAGAACGCGTGGACAGCCTTCTTGAGGCTGCATCCAAATGAAAGTTACTACTCGCACGCTAGGTGAAATCTGCGATGAAATTAATGGTGTAATCCAGACCGGTCCGTTCGGATCTCAGCTCCATCAAAAAGATTACGTTGACGAAGGAGTGCCAGTGGTCATGCCGAAAGACATAATTGATGGCAGAATTTCGCACGCTCAAAGTGCAAAGGTGCGGGAGGCTGATGCTCAACGGCTGTTGAGGCACCGCCTGCAGCCCGGGGAAATCGTATACGGCCGACGAGGTGACATCGGCAGGCAGGCATTGATTACAGAAACAGAGTCCGGCTGGCTTTGCGGTACCGGCTGCCTAAGGATTAGCCTCGGGAACTCGATTGTAGACCCGAGCTTTCTTCATTACTATCTACGTCAGCCTAGCGTAATCACCTGGATTAGCAACCAGGCGATCGGAGCTACAATGCCAAATCTCAACACAACGATCCTTCGCAGCGTGCCGATTTCCTATCCACGTCTTTGCGAGCAACGCCAGATAGCATCGACACTCGAATCGTTCGATTTGCTCATTACTAATAATGGGCGGAGAGCTGAGGTCGTGGATCAAATGGCACAACTCATATACAGCGAGTGGTTCGTACACTTTCGATTTCCAGGAGGCGACGGCGCGCAGTCAGAAATGGGGCACGCACCAGTCGATTGGGCTCCGAGACCGCTTTCGGACATCATGGATTTCGCAAACGGAGCGGCTATCAAACCTGGTGGAGCAGGTCCTTATCTGGCCTATGGTTCGAATGGAGTGATCGGCCATTCAGAATCGAGTAACTTTCAAAACGCAGTGATCATAGGGAGAGTGGGAGCGTATTGCGGTTCTGTGGTCCATTGCCCCGATAGATTTTGGGCATCAGACAATTCCATCGTGGCGTCACCAAAAGACAAGTCAGTCAGCTCAACGTTTCTCTTTCTCTTGTTGCAAGACATGAAGCTCCGTAGATATGCTGGTGGTTCCGCGCAGCCCTTACTTACCCAGGCGGCCTTAAAGCCATTAGAAACGAGAGTCGCACCAGCTGATGTCCTTCGAAAGTTTGATCTGGTGGCGATACCACTCATGGAGGCAAAAACGATACTTGAACAAAAGAATGAGTCGCTACGGGCTATGAGGGACCTTCTAATCGTCAGGCTTATGTCCGGAGAGCTTGAAGTATCGGACCTCTTCGAGATGCGCGACGCCCCGAGTATGACCTCGTCGGGTCGCACCTTGCACACGGAAGCACTGGTATGACAGCGAATAGCTCGCAACAGACTAACTATTCAGAGGACGCTCTGATAGAGCGCCCTGCTATTGAGCTGCTCGAAGCACTTGGCTGGAAGCACGTAAATGCGTTTCATGAAAAGTTTGGTCTGCAAGGAACCTTAGGAAGAACAACAGAGCGCGAAGTCGTCCTCAAACGGCATCTTCTGGTGGCACTCAGACGGTTCAACCCTACGCTTTCAGATGAAACGGTTGCAGAGGCCATCGACACATTGACCCGCGACCGAAGCGTCATGAGCGCTGAACGTGCGAATCAGGACGTCTACCGATTGCTCAAGGATGGCATTAGAGTTTCTATGAAGCAATCAGACGGCTCGGAGGAGACGGAAACGGTCCAAGTTATCGACTGGCGAACACCAGACAACAACGATTTTCTGTTGATATCGCAGTTTTGGGTCGCAGGCGATCTCTATCGTCGGCGGTGCGATCTCGTGGGTTTTGTCAACGGATTGCCAATCTTGTTCGTCGAACTGAAGGCTGTGCAAAAGCGCCTAAAAAATGCCTATGATGAGAACTTGCGGGATTATAGATATACCATTCCTAGGTTGTTTTGGTATAACGGGCTGATTATTCTTTCCAATGGCAGAGAATCCAGAGTAGGCAGCACTACTGCTGGATGGGAACACTTCTCGGAATGGAAAAAGATTGCTGCTGAATCCGAAGCAAATCAATTGTCTTTAGAAACGACAATAAGAGGTACTTCTTCAAGATCTTGCTTACTCGACATCGTTGAAAACTTCACGGTCTTCAAAGAAGCCAAAGGTGGGCTAATCAAGCGTGTGGCGAAATACCATCAGTTCTTAGGAGTTAACCGCGCCGTCGACGCAGTACTGCAGCTCGAAACGAACAACGGGCGCCTGGGAGTTTTTTGGCATACACAAGGAAGTGGAAAGAGCCTTTCGATGCTCTGCTTCTCGCAAAAGGTGCTGCGAATAATACCGGGCAACTGGACGTTCGTCGTCGTTACAGACCGCGATGATCTTGATACGCAACTGTACAAAGAATTTGTTGCTTGCGGTGCTGTCACCGAAAGCGAAACTCAAGCGACCTCCGGGAAGGACCTCCAGCGCTTACTTTCAGAGGATCACCGATTTGTCTTTACCTTAATCCAGAAGTTTAGAACTGAAAAAGGCACGGAATATCCGCTGCTTTCAAATCGTAGAGATGTTATCGTCATGACCGATGAAGCGCATCGAAGTCAGTACGACATCTTTGCGATGAATATGAGAACTGCGTTGCCACATGCAGCCTTCATCGGTTTCACCGGCACTCCATTGATGGCTGGCGAAGAAAAGACCAGGGAAGTATTCGGCGACTATATAAGCGTCTACAACTTCAAACAATCGATCGATGATGGCGCCACAGTTCCGCTCTATTACGAGAATCGAATTCCAGAAGTTCAGCTCACCAACGAAGAACTCAATGACGACATGGAAGATCTTCTAGATGCGGCCGCCTTGAATGAGGAAGAAGAGCAGAAACTCGAACGCGACTTTGCCAGACAGTACGAAATCATCACCAGAGGCGGACGACTCGAAAAAATTGCGGAGGACATTGTTCTGCATTTCATGGGCAGAGGCGTCCGGGGCAAGGCAATCGTTGTATCGATCGACAAAGTGACCGCTGTAAAAATGTACAACAAAGTCCAGGCGTATTGGGAAAAGGCAATACAAGCGCTAGCGGAAGAGATCGCGCTTGCCGAGCCGGATGCCCAGAGACATCTTCTTAACAAGCTTGACTTCATGAGAAGCACTGACATGGCCGTCATTGTATCTCAGTCACAAAACGAAGTAGCGAACATGAAAGACAAGGACGTCGATATTGTCCCGCATCGCAAGCGTTTGGTTGAGGAAGACCTAGAGAGTAAGTTCAAAGATTCATCGGATCCTCTGCGAATAGTTTTTGTGTGCGCTATGTGGCTGACAGGATTTGACGTTCCATCCTGCAACACCATCTACCTCGATAAACCGATGAAGAACCACTCTCTCATGCAAACGATCGCCCGGGCTAATCGGGTTTTCGGCGAAGAGAAGCGAAATGGCGTGGTAGTGGATTACGCCAACATATTCGGCAACCTGCAGCGAGCCTTAGCAGTTTATGCCACATCTGGCGATGACGATACACCAAATCCGGCTGTGGATCAGCCGATCAAGAGAAAGGAAGAATTGGTCGAAGCTTTAAGAGCCGCAGTTGAAGACGCTCGTAAGTTCTGCACAGAGCGTCAGGTGATTCTGAAAGACATAGAAAGTGCTATCGGTGCGGCGAAGGCGACTTTGATCCGGGATGCCGTCGATGCCTTGATTGCTTCAGAGAATGACAAGGTTACGTTTTTGTCCCACGTAGGCTATGTCAGCCGCTTATACAAGGCAATTAAACCAGACCCGGCAGCTCATGAATTTCTGTCGATTGCCGTAGCCTTGTCGGTCCTGGCTGAGACTATACGTTCGCTCAAAGACCCGGTTGATGTGACTCACCTGATGCATCAAGTCGAGGATCTGCTGGACGAGTCGACGGCGGCCGCCGGCTATATAATCCCAGCACAACAGAACCTCGGCGGAAGTGCACTAGTCAGCGAGGGAAGTGAGCAAGAACGAACATATCTTCTACCCGACCACGTCTTGGATCTATCAAAATTGAACTTCGATCAGCTCCGTGAGAAGTTTGGTCGCTGCCACAAACATACAGAAATAGAAAGGCTGCAGGGTCTAATAGAACGAAGACTAAGGGCGATGCTCAACAGAAATCGCACCCGAATGAACTTTCAGGAGACTTACCAGCGAATGCTGGACGAGTACCACGGCGGTCAACAAAGCGCGGATTTCCATTTTGCGAAACTGCTCGAAGTGGCGCAAAGCCTCTCAGAAGAAGAAAAGCGAGCAGTAGCCGAGGGATTGTCGGAAGAGGAACTAGCCGTATTTGATCTGTTAACCAAACCAGACCCCACCCTAACAAAACAACAAGAAAAACAAGTCAAGTCAATTGCACACGACATGCTAAAGCGTTTGAAGCATGAGCTGTTGGTTATTGACTGGCGGTCCCGCCAACAAGCACGAGCAGCTGTCCGTCTCGCTATTGAGGAGTCATTGGATCGTCTGCCTGATTGTTATTCCAAAGAGTTATTCGAAGATAAGTGTGATGCTGTTTACCGTCATGTTTATGACTCGTACGCTGATGCCGAACACAATATATACGAGCAAGGAGCAGCTTGATGCAAAGGATTGCTGTTAATTGCTGATCGGAGAACGCATCCAACGGTTACCGGCTCCGACTCATTACCTCTCCGTGCCCGCGTAGTGTCGTTTCTTGGCCAAATCCGTTTGCGCGCGGTAAATTTTCAATGCATCGAAGAAAGGGGCCGGACTCACGTCAGCGGGAACCACTGGATCGCTGATCCCAGCCAGGCACATCACCAATGAACTCGTTGGCGCAATTTGCCACGCTGGTATCACGGTTAGTTGGCGTTTGATGATACGAAGATCTTCCTGGTATAGCTCGGGCAGACCAGCCACTTGTCTACCCGGCACGAGATCATACCAACCGGCCTGCTGATAGCGCTCCAGAAACCCATTTAGATTTTGTTCGTTCATGGGATGCATATCCTGCATACGATGGACCAATAGCATCCTGCCTTTGGTATCACACTTCTTGCGCAGAAATTCTTCGCCAACACCGATCACGAGACGGTAACTGCTGGGTTCAGTTCGACGAATGCCAGTTATGATGGTAAGGCCGATCTTCTCTTCTGCATCTTCTTGCCCAATGTTCTTGCGCCAGCCTCTGAAGATTTTGGCACCAGCATCGGCGTTACTAAACAAAAAAACCAATTTGATAATTTCGTCGCTATCAGCAGAAAGAAAGTAACCTAATCCATTCCATCCAGCTTTATCCCACAGGCGCATGTTAATCACTGACTCGATCTTGAAATCTTTGTGCGATAGGGATTCAACATCGAGCATCCTCTCTGAGGGCTTACCGTCGCAAACGAAAGGACGAATCGCAGGCGATTGATCACTACCAGAATCGCCGGCGTTTTCTAAGGACAACGGACCTGTTCTAATCGAAGGAAATTCCTCAATCACACTCTCGTCTATGCGATCACCAGGGCTATATTTTGGTGCTTCGCTCAAAAGACTTAGCGTTGAAAGCAACGAAAGACTTGACCATCGTGCTCTGATATGTGCTTGATGTTCAGCAAACAGCCGATCCAGCGTTTTCTCAGTCGCATTCAAATTCAACTGAGTCATCGTCTTAACAAGCACATCGAAGAGAAATTTTTCAAATGCAGGTTGCCTGGCAAACTCGTAGTTACCTTTGTCAGGGAAACGCACGACGATTGTGTCTTCACCGCAATCATCTTCTTCGACGTCAACTGCGTATCGGTCTGCCGAGGTACTTTCTACCCTCATTTGAAGAAGTGATCTGGACGACATGCAACCGTTAATAGCTAACGCGGTGGACAAGAAGGCTTCAAGGTAACCGAGAGTTGTCTCGGCAACCAGAAGACTTGGCAAGGATGCGACAGTCAATTCAATGTTGCAGCCGAGTATCGAGCTGATCAATTTCTGTGAGTATGACGTATTCCAATTTGCGACGCATGGTATGCCAG
>Ga0163152_10008222_pt1 | contig 11200 bp, 7 predicted proteins | sample OliLakLV19MP8IB2_FD_148635 | JGI IMG/M metagenome (GOLD analysis project Ga0163152, IMG submission 148635) | Freshwater microbial mat bacterial communities from Lake Vanda, McMurdo Dry Valleys, Antarctica - Oligotrophic Lake LV.19.MP8.IB-2 | ecosystem: Environmental > Aquatic > Freshwater > Lake...
CCAGCATCTTCTCAAACGTTTTCCGCTGGACACCGGTTGACCGTTTGAAGTCTGCGTCGGTGAGGGGTTTGACAGTCTCGTATCGCATGCGCCTATTATGACGCACTTATGCAAGAGGTCTACTGAAGGTGCGCAGTCCGTCAACGGGCTGGTTCCCTTTCGTTAAGGAGTGCACACCATGAATGCCGTCACCATGAGCCGGAAAGCGCGCCTAGCAGTAGGAGTGGCCTTGATTTTGGGCCTGGCCTGCGGCGCCATCCCCGCTGGCAGCGGGCCGACGCCGACCACCGCCCCGCAAATTGCGGCCACCGACCTGCCCGCCACCCCGACAGAGCCGGGGCAGGCGGTCGCGACCACCCCGCCGCAGCCGGCGGGCGTGATCGCCCACGACCCGAGCTATTCCAGCCCCATCGCCATCAGCGAGGACGATGCGCTGCTGGTGGTCGCCAACCCGCTCAACGGGTCGGTGTCGGTGCTGAACGTGGCCGGCGACGCCAACGTCAAGCTGGCCGAAATCCCCACCGGCGATCAGCCGCGCAGCGTGGCCATCCGCCCAGATAAGGCCTATGCCTACGTCACCAACCAGGGCAGCGGCACCGTCTCGGTGATTGACCTGGGCACGCTGGCGAAGGTGGCCGACATCCCGGTGGGCATCGAGCCGTACGGCCTGGCGCTGACGCCCGACGGCGGGCAGGCCTACGTGTCGAACTCGGCCTCCAACACCGTCAGCGTGATTGACACGGCCAGCAACACCGTCATCGCCACCATCGCCATCCCGGGCGTGCAGCCGCGCGGCATCGCCATCACCAACAACAACGGCGGGCAGGGCGCGCAGTTTGTCTACGTCACGCAGTTCCTGTCGCAGGCCACGGCCGGCGGCCGGCCGGGGCAAGACCAGGGCAGCGAGGGCAAGGTGTTTGTGCTCTCGACCGCCGACCTGACGCAAATTCAGGGCGTGATCGTGCTGGCGGCCCAGGCCACCGGCTTCGCGGCCGACCGCACCAAGTTCGGCGGCACCGAGGCCGACCCGACCTTCGCCTACCCCAACCAACTGCAATCCATCGTGCTCAAGAACGGGCATGGCTACCTGCCCAACGTGGCGGCCGGACCGGAAGGGCCGGTGAAGTTCAACGTGGACACCCAGGCCTTCCTGTCGGTGTTCGACGTGGCGGCCAAGAGCGAGTTGCCGGGCGGCACCATCAACCTGCAAGCGGCGGTCAAGGCCCAGACCTTCAAGCCCAAGCTGTTCTTCGCCAACCCGTGGGCCATCGCCTTCGAGCACAACAGCAACGACGGCTACGTGGTGTCGGAGGCCAGCGACGTGCTGGTGAAGATCACGCTCGACGGCAACGGCGTGCCGAGCGCGGTGACGGCGCCGGCCGAGGGCGACACCACCCGCGTGCTGTCCATTGCAGTCGGCCAAATCCCGCGCGGCATCGTGGTCAACCACGCCGATACGCGGGCATATGTGATGAACTACATCTCTAAGGACGTGTCGGTGGTAGACCTGACGGCCGCCCCGGAGGCGGAAGTGGCCCGCATCCAGTCCGCCGACCTGCCGCCGGCCGGGTCGGACGGCGAGCGCTTCTTGCTGGGCAACTACCTGTTCAACAGCTCGCGCGGCGTGTTCGACGAGGGCGTGGCCGAGCGGCTGTCGTCCGAGGGCTGGCAGTCGTGCGCCAGTTGCCACCCCGATGGCCTGAGCGACGGTGTGGTGTGGGCCTTTGCCTCCGGGCCGCGCAAGACCGTGCCGCTGAACGGCACCTTTAGCCCGACCAGCCCAGACACCAACCAGCGCGTGCTGAACTACTCGGCCATCTTTGACGAGGTGGAAGACTTTGAGCTGAACATCCGCGGCGTGTCGGGCGGGCCAGGGCTGATCGTGCTGGCCGGCACGACCGACCCGGACCCGAACGTGAAGGCCTTTGATCCGCCCAACAGCGGGCGGGTGCAACTGCATGTGAACGGCCTGGCCGCCTGGGATGCGCTGGTGGCCTGGACCCGCAATCGGGTCGACTCGCCGGTGTCGCCCTACCACGGCGTGGACGGGGCCTCGAGCATCGGGCAGCAGGTGGCGCAGGGGCGGGAGTTGTTCACCCAGGCCAACTGCCAGGCCTGCCACGGCGGGCCGAAGTGGGCCACCAACCAGGTGGATTTCGCGCGGGTGTCGCCCTTCCCCGAGACGTTGACGCCGGGCGTAGACCCGGAGCCGCCGACGGCGCAACTGGCGCGCTTCCTTCACATCGTGGGCACGTTCGACGTAAGCGACCCGCTGGAGCGCACGGCCAACAATCAGCAGGCGTTGGGGCAACTGGGTTACAATCCCACATCGCTGTTGAGCCTCTTTGCCTTCCCGCCCTTCCTGCACAACGGCGCGTGCCCCACGGTGCAGTGCGTGCTGGAGAACGCGGCGCACCGCAACGCCGGCGGCGCGGCGGGCGTGCTGGATGACCCGGCCTTGTGGCCGCCGTTGGCCGCCTTCGTGATCTCGATTGACGGCAGCACCGAGCCGATCAACCCGTAGCGAGTAGAATAGCTAATCCCGGCCGGCGGCCAACCCGTGAGCGCGCCGCCGGCTGGAAACGCTGTAAACGTAACGGTCCGATTAGGAGGTCTGATGCTTACTCACTTGCCCTATAAGCGCCGCCGCCCGGTGCTGGTCGTCTCATCGCTGCTGGTGATCGCCGGGCTGGCGTGCAGCCTGGGCGGCGGCGGGGCGGCGACCGCGACGCCCGCCGTGGCCCCCACGCAGCCCCCGGCCACCGCGGCTGTGGCCGCCGCTACGGCGACAAGCGCGCCGCAGTCCGCGACGGTGACGATTGACATTACCGACAACCAGTTCACTCCGCCCGCGCTGGAAGTGGCGGCCGGCACGACCGTGATCTGGACTTACAACGGCACGCGCCCGCACACGGTGACGGCCGATGACGCCTCGTTCGACAGCGGCCAACTGGGCGCGGGCGACACCTTCCAGTTCACCTTTGACACGGCCACCACCATCGCCTACCACTGCGAGTTTCACGGCGGGGCGGGCGGCGTGGGCATGGCCGGCACGTTGACGGTGGGCGCGGCGGCCGAGCCGACGGCGGCCAACGCCGGCAGCCAGCCGCAGGTGGTCACGGCGGCGGGCGACATTACCGCCGCCGTGGACCAGTTCCGCGCGCTGCTGGGGCCGGACAACGGCGGCGGGCCCGGCGGCGACCCGAATGGCCACCGCGAGATCAACTGGGACGGCGTGCCGGATGAATTCTCGGCGCCGAACGACTACTCGGCCGACTTCTTCAACCAGGCCGAGGCCCCGCGCGCGCGCGGCATCGTCCTCACCACGCCGGGCACGGGCCTGCAGGTGAGCGCCGACAGCGACAACCCCACCGGCACGCCGGTGCGCTTTGGCAACATCAACCCGACCTACCCGGACATCTTTACGACCTTCAGCGCGGAGCGCTTGTTCACGACGCTGGGCAGCAACCTCATCGATTTGACGTTCTTTGTGCCGGGCACGCAGACGCCGGCGCTGGTGCGCGGCTACGGCGCGGTGTACACCGACTCGGATAGCGACCACACCTCGTTTGAGTACTTCGCGGCCGACGGCAGCTCACTGGGCAAGTACAGCGTGCCGATTGCCGATGGCGGCCTGTCGTTCCTGGGCGTGGTATTCGACCAGGCGGTGGTGGCGCGCGTGCGGGTGGAATACGGCGCGGTGGCGCTCGGCCCGAACGACGACGCCGCCAACGACGTGGCGGTGATGGATGACTTCATCTATGGTGAGCCGCAGCCGATCACGGCCGGGATCGTGGCTACGCCGGACCACACGGCGGTGGGCGAGCCGGGCTTTACGGTGCTGGCCGGGCCGGCCAACCGCGACCCGGCGCAGGGCGCGCAAGACCCCTCCCTGGTGCTGGGCGGCAGCCCGACGGATGTGTGGCTGGCCTGGAGCGAAAACTCCGAAGGCGGCGCGCGCCAAATCTTCGTCAGCCAGTATGACGGTGTGGCGCTGCAAGCGCGCGGGGCCTCGCTGAACCTGCACACCAACGTGGCGGCCGGTCAGCCTAGCATTACGCTGGCGGGCGAGAACCGGGCTGTGCCGTGGGTGGCCTGGAGCGAGCCTAGCCCGGGCTTCGGCGATGTGCGCCAAATCTTTGCCAGCCGCTTTACGGTGGCGACCGGGCTGTGGCAGCCGGCCGGGCAAGACCGCGGCGGCAGTGAGCCGAGCCTGAACATTCATACCAACCGCGAGGCCACCGGGCCGCAAGTCTTCGCCGGGGCGACCGAGCCGGGCCAGCCGCTTGCGCCCTGGGTGGTGTGGGAAGAGTTGAGCGGCGCGAGCAACTTCGTGCAAATCTTCGTGGTGCGCGGAGTGAAGGACGACACGGCGCTGGGCGGATTCCGCTGGGACTGGGTGGGCGAGAACCGCTTCAACGACGAGCCGACCCTGAACATTGACCCGCTGCGCGACGCCCAACACCCGTCGGCGGTGTTCGCCGAGACCGGCAACGCCGTGCCGTGGGTCACCTGGCACGAACTCGGGGCCGGGCGGCCGGCGCGGGTGTTCACCGCGCGCGGCGTGGCCGATGCCAACGCGCCCGGCGGCTTCAAGTGGATCAATGTGCCGGCCTGCACGCCGGACGAGACGGCCTGCGCGCTGAACGTCAACCCGCTGCAGGATGCGGTCGAGAGCACGATGGCGGCCGGCTCGCTGGTGGCGGGCGACTCGACCCTGCCGTGGATCGCCTGGCCGGAAGTCGGGCCGACCGGCAAGTTTCAGATTTTGGTGTCGCGGCTCGACCCGGCCACGCGCAACAGCTTCTTGAACGTGGGCGGCAGCCTGAACGTGGATCAGAACCAGAATGCGCGGCACCCGTTCATCACGTTCGTGGGCACGGTGCCGTACGTGGCCTGGCTGGAGGATGACGGCAGCGGGCGCTTCGTGATCCAGATGCGCCACCTGGCCTCCGACCCGCAGACCGGGACGTGGGTGCTCGACACGCCCGCGGGCGGCTTCGCGGAGGAGGCGGGCCAACCGCAGACCGGGCTGTTCGCGCTGGGCACGCCGGACCTGGTGTTCTTGGCCTGGGCCAACGGCGACCCGGCGCTGGAGATGCTGTTGAGCCAGTTCCAGCCGGAGTAAGGCTGTAGGCGGATGGTAACAGGCGGGCGTCGTGGCGAAGGTCGTCGCGGCGCCCGCCTGGCATTCCGACTGGTGGAGGAAGGCCAGCCGGGCTGCTTGCGGAGGGCCACCTAGACCGGCACCAAGCGCATGTAGGATGGCGCGCTCGTCCCCACCCCTGACCCCGCCCCAAGCCCGGGGCGGGGAAGTGTCAAAAAAATGATGCCCGGTGGTCGCATTGCGACCACCGGGCATCATTTTTTTGACCAGCTCTAGCTAAAACGGTTGGGAGCAACGAGGCTGGTTGACACCGGCAACTGTTTACGCCGCCTCGGCCCGCAGCGTGGCGATCACCTGCGGGCCGTCGGGCAGCACGGCCACGCGGGCGTGCGGGCCATAACGGTCGAGCAGCGCGGCCAGCGTGCCGGGCAGGTCGCGGCAGGGGGTGAACAGGGCGGCCTTGATTTGCGCGTCGGTCAGGCCGTCGCTGTAGACGAAGACCTCGGCTTGCTGCTGGAGGTGAGCCTGAATCTGCACCTGCCACTGGTCGGGCGCGCTGAAACCGGGCTGCGCCAGCGTGGCCAGCATGGCGGCGGGCGACCCGGCCTGGGCCAGCAGCGCGGCATATTGGCCGTGGTCGGGCACGCCGTCGGCGCAGGCGGCGCACATGATGATTGCGCCGCCGGGGCGCACGAGGCGGCCGGCGGCGCTCATGCCCTTGACGGCCTGGTACAAATTTTGGTCGAGCGGGTAGCCGCTGTTGGTGGTCAGCACGATGTCGAACGGCGCGTTGACCGTGACCATCACGCTGGCGCGCAGGAAGTCGCAGCCGGCGGCGTGCGCGCGTAATAGGTCGCCGGCAAACACGCCGGTGATCTGCTTGGCCGCGTTGAGGGTGACGTTGAGCAGGAAGAGCGGGGCGGCGCGCAGGGCGACCTCGCGCATCTCGTCCCAGATGGGGTTGCCGTCGGTCACGCCCCAGGTGGCGGCCGGATGGTCGATCATGGCGTGGCCGTGGTTGGTCAGCACGCTCTCCTGGCCGGCCAGCGCGGGCAGCACGCCTTTGGGGCCGCCGCTGAACCCGGCGAAGAAGTGCGGCTCGATCAGCCCGGTGACGATGCGCACGTCCGCTTCGACGAAGGTGCGGTTAAGGCGCACCGGGTGGCCGCGCCGCGTGGGCGGATAGGGCACGAGCGCGGTGTCGTCGAAGGCGTTGTGCTGCTCGCAGCGGTAGTGATCTACGATCCCGTCGCCGAGCATGGCGCGCAGCTCGGCGGCGCTCTGCGGGCGATGCGTGCCCAGGCCGTTGATGAGCGTGATGTCGGCGCGCCGGATGCCGGCCCGTTCGAGTTCGGCCAGCAGCACCGGCAGCAGCCGGTCGTTGGGGGTGGCGCGGGTGATGTCGCTGTGGACGATGGCGACGCGCTGGCCGGGGCGCAGGCCGCTCGCCAGCGGCGGCGCGCCAATCGGTTCACGCAGCGCGGCGCGAATGGCGGCGGCTTCGTCGGCCAGGCCGGGCACCGGGCGCATCTGGAAAATGCCGGCGTCGGCGGGCACGGCGACGGGCAGGGTGCCGGGGCCGTAGGCGAGGTGGGCGGTGAGCGGTGGTTGCGGGATGGTCATAGGGTAGGGGGTATAAGGCGTATAAAGGGTCTAAGGAAAGGGACTCAGGGGCGGCTATGACGAATTGAATGTGAATGTCTCACGCCGCGTGAGTCCATGTTAAGGATGATACTACCGAATGGCGGCCTATTCACTGGGCGCTTGAATGACGCCAGTCACCGCCAGGTCGTGCGCGGCGGGGCTGCGCAGGTAGCGCAGGCTGACGAACAACGCGCTGAGCGTCATCAGCAGCGCCACGACGAAGAGCGGCCGGTAGCCGAGGGTCTGGGCCAGCGTGCCGGCGATGAACGGGGCGATGAGCGCCACAACAGCCGCCACGGTATTCCCCAAGCCCACGTAGATCGGGCGCTGTTCGGGGGTGGCATGGCCGACCACCCAGTTCAGGTAGCCGGACAGCAGATCGCCGGTTGCCAGGCCGGACACCAGAAAGCCGAGGTAGAGCGGCCACGGCCCGACCCAGGCGGCCAACAGCGCGCAGACCGGCAGCAGCGCCGCCCCGCCCAGCGCCAGCCGGATATAGAGCAAATTGCTGCGCACCCCCAGCCAGGTGAAGGCGATGGCCCCCGCGACCATGCCGATGGTTTGCATCGCCAGCAGCACCGGCACGGCCACCTCGCTCGACAACCCCAACTCGACCGTCGCGTAGCCGATGTAAAACGGGGCGGCCATCATAAACAGGCTGGTGAACACGCGGGTGAGGATGAACGCGCGATACTGCCCATCGTCGCGCAGCACCCGGCCCAGGCTGGGCAGGAACTCGCGCAAAGGCGGCATCGTCTCCACTGCCCGGCCGCCGGGGAGTTCGTGAAAGAACAGGCCCGGCACAATTGAGAGGACGAACGCCACCCCGGCCGCGCCGAACAGCACCGCGTAGTTATTGGGGAAGGCCGGGCCGCTGCCGCCCAGCACCAGGCCGATGAGCGGCGCGATCAACAGCATGGTCACGCCGGTGATGGCGGTGGTGGCCCCAAACATGCGCGCCCGCCAGTGGTTATCCAGGCTGGTGGCGGCCAGGTCGGCCCAGGGCACACCCACCAGGCCGTCGCCTAGGCTGGCCAGGCCGTAGCAGATGAAGAACGCCAGCAGGATGAGCTGGGGCTGGTCGCGGCCCAGCCACACGATCAGCCCGGCGAAGATCAAGATCACGAACCGCACGGGGAGGTTGGGGCCGACAAACAGCCACTTCTTGCGCGCGTAGCGGACCACGTAGCGGGCAACCAGCAGTTGCGGCAGTGTAAAGCCGATGGTGAACAGGCTGCCGGACAGCCCGATGAGAATTTCCGAGCCGGTCAGGCGGCGCACAAAGTCGGGGACGACAGTGGTGCCGCCCATCAGGCCGAGCGCCAGGTTGAACAACACGTTGTCGGCCACGAAATAAAAGAAATTCCGGCGGTAGACGCGCTCGCGCGCCGCCGGGGTCAGGGCGGGGGCGGGCGCGTCAGTCATGCGCCGCCCGGCTGTTGAGCGCGATGGCGGTGGAAAACGGGCTTAAGGCAGACAATGGGGGACTCAGGGCGGCGGTGGACGCATGGGCGGCGCAGGCCGCGCGCACAGTGTACCGCACTCGCGAGCCGAGAGCACTCCGGCGGAGAGGCGCGCCGGCGATTCGGGCTTACGCTTAACAGCGGCGGGGTGGCGGTTTGCGAAAGGCCAGGGTAGACGGCAGGTTGAGAAACTCAGTCCTGATCGCGCTGGTGCTATGGCTGACCATGGGCTCGGCCGGGCAGGCGGCCCTGGCCCAAGACGGTCCCCCCCCGAAGTCAAAGTTCAGACCCTGATGCAAGCCGACGAGTTGCCGACCCTCTGTCTGGGCGAGGTGCGGTCGCTGCGCGTTTGGGTAACGCGCAACTTGATCCAAGTCTCTAATCGGTGGACCGTGCCCCTGCACCTGAAAGGCCTGACGCTCGACCTCGGCCCGATCTTCGACCCCCTCAATCCGTTCCCCTAGGACAACGCGCGTTTCCCTGGCCTAGAGGCAGATGGCCCGCCTCTGGGCCTGTTTTGGATTGACACCCCGCGCTTGCTACTCACCAGACGCCGCAAATCAGGCAGGGGGCCGCTGTCAGGTCAGCCGGTGAGATTCCTCACCCGCCAATCACGCAATGTTGCGATAAGGCTACGAGCGGGGTTCGGAATGACAGGCATGAGGGGATGACCAATCATCCCGCTGTCTGAGAACTGGCGCTCACGCCAACCCGGCCCATGGACCCTGTCATTTCGAACCCGCCTCAGGCCGTTGGCCCTTACACTGCTCTGGGGCGGGTGAGAAATCCCACCCTCAGTCCACCGCAGCACCCGGCTTTTTGACGGCTTCTCGCCACTTGCTTGACAAGCTTCAATTCTGTCATATCATATATATGACCAAAAACGAAATACAGTCATAAGGTCATAAAAAGGGCAGGGCGTGTGCCAAAAGGCTTTAGCGACCAAGAGAAAGATCTGATCCGCAAGCGGCTGATCGCGGCGGGCGACAAGCAGTTCTCGGCGCACGGCCTGAAAAAGACCAGCGTCGAAGACCTGGCGGCGGCGGCCAAGATCTCTAAGGGGGCGTTCTACCTGTTCTACGAGTCCAAAGAAGCCCTGTTTATGGAAGTGGCCGAGGTGGCCGAGCAGCGCTACCGCGCGGAGATGCTGGCAGCGCTCGACCGGCCGGGGCCGTCGGCGCGGGCACGGCTGCTGGCGGTCTTTCAGACCGGCTTCGCGCGGCTGAAGACCACGCCCATGCTGCAATTCGCGACCAGCGGCGACTATGATCTGCTGCTGCGCCGGGTGCCGGCTGAAATGCTCCAGGCGCACCTGGCGAGCGATCAGGTGTTTGTGGACGAACTGATCACGCGCGCCCGCGCGGCCGGCCTGGCGATCACGGCGCGGCCGGAGCAGATTAGCGGCTTGCTCTATCCGCTGGTGCTCGCCAGCCTGCACGCAGACGACCTGGGGCAGAGCGACGTGGACACGAGCCTGGCGGTGCTGTTGGAACTGGTGGCGGCCTATTGCTTGGGCGAAGTGACGGCGGCAGAAAGCTAACGACCATGAACTGGATCATTGAGACCGAAGACCTGGGCAAGCACTACGGCGACGTCAAGGCCGTGGAGCATCTGTCGCTGCGCGTGGGCGAGGGCGAGGTGTACGCTTTCTTGGGCTTGAACGGGGCGGGCAAGACCACTACCATCCGGATGCTGCTGGGCATGATCAAGCCGACGACGGGCTATGCCACGGTGCTGGGGACGCAGGTGCGGCCCGGCCGGCGTGAGCCGTGGGCCGAGGTGGGCTATATGGTCGAGGCGCCGCGCAGCTACCCGGAGCTGACCGTGGTGGAGAACTTAGAGGTCGCCCGCCGGCTGCATCCGGGCACACCCAAGGGGGCAGTGGCGGCGATCATCGAGCGGCTGGCGTTGGGGGAGTATGCCGACCGGCGGGCGGGCAACCTGTCGCAGGGCAACGGCCAGCGGCTGGGGCTGGCGAAGGCGCTGCTGCATCGGCCCAAGCTGCTGCTGCTGGACGAACCGGCCAACGGCCTCGACCCGGCCGGCATCGTCGAGATCCGCGCGCTGCTGCTGGAACTGACGCGCGAGCAGGGTGTGACGGTGTTCATGTCGAGTCACATCCTGGCCGAGGTGGCGCGGCTGGCGCAGCGCATCGGCATCATTCATCAGGGGCGGCTGCTGCAAGAGCTGGACATTGAGGCCCTGGAGCGCAACCGCCGCCGCCAGTTGACGGTGCGCACGCGCGACGGCGCGGCGGCCCTGCGGGTGCTGCTGGCGGCCGGGCAGCCGGCCGAACTGGGGGCCGATGGGCTGCTGACGCTGAGCGATGCGGCCAGCGTGGAACGGCCGGAGGCGGTTAACCGGCGGCTGGTGGAGGCGGGCACACCGCCGACGCAGCTACTGGTGGAAGAAGAAGCACTGGAGCCGTATTTCCTGCGGCTGGTGGGGATGAACGGAGGGTCGGCCCATGACTGACTTTAGGGCGATGCTGTGGGTGGAGGCGCGCAAGGCGTGGCGCTCGGGGATGCCGCTGTGGACGGCGCTGGGCGCGCTGTTTTTGCCGCTGGGGCTGGGCTTCTTGATCTTCGTGGCGCGCAACGCAGAGCTCTCGCACAGCCTGGGGCTGATCAGCGCCAAGGCCGACCTGGTGGCGTATGGCGTGACCGACTGGGAGGCCTACCTGGGCCTGTTCAGCATGTTCCTGGCGGCGGGCGGGCTGCTGCTGTTCAGCCTGGTGATCAGTTGGACCTTTGGGCGGGAGTTTGTGGACGGCACAGTGAAAGACTTGCTGGCCGTGCCGGTGGCGCGCACGACGATCCTGCTGGCGAAGTTCGGGGTCGTGGCGGCCTGGGCGGCCGGGTTGACGGTGGTGATGCTGCTCGTGAACCTGCTGCTGGGCGTGCTGATCCAACTGCCGGGCGGCACTCCGGTGGTGGTGGCGGCGGGGAGCGCGCGGGTGCTGGGCACCGCCGGGCTGGTGCTGGTG
>Ga0163152_10008223_pt1 | contig 11198 bp, 7 predicted proteins | sample OliLakLV19MP8IB2_FD_148635 | JGI IMG/M metagenome (GOLD analysis project Ga0163152, IMG submission 148635) | Freshwater microbial mat bacterial communities from Lake Vanda, McMurdo Dry Valleys, Antarctica - Oligotrophic Lake LV.19.MP8.IB-2 | ecosystem: Environmental > Aquatic > Freshwater > Lake...
ATGCCACAGAACTGGCGCGATACCTGTTGGCGGCGCAGGCCAAGCGTGCTGGTCAGCCGACGCTTGAGGAGTTGGCCGCCGGGCTCGATCCGGCGCGTTTGGAGAAGTGGGTCGCGGCATTGTCGGTCGAGAAAGCGCCGCTTGAAGACCCGCTCGCGGCTTGGCGCGCCGTGGCGGCCGCGGACGAGTCGCAACTGCCAGTCAAATGGCGCGAGCTGGTCGCGGATCATCAACGATTAGACGACGAGCGCACCACCGGAGCCGGGCAATTTACGACATATGCCGACTTTCGCCACGGTGACCATGCCGGCTGGCAAGTGGGCGGACAGGCTCTGCGCGAGCCGCCCGGGCGGAGCGGCGATTTCGTCGTCGGTATCGAAGGAGATGACGTCGTTCGCGCCGTGCTGCCGGCGGGCTGCTTCACGCACGCTGTTTCCGACAAGCTCAACGGCACGCTGCGTTCGCCGGTGGTGGCGGCCGGTCACAAGTACATCAGCTTTCAGGTGCTGGGCCAGCGTAGCAGCGCGCTGCGGTTGGTCTCAAACAACTGCCAACTCAACTACAAGAACTACAAAGCGCTGACGAGCAGCGACCTGAGTTGGATCACCTTCGCGCTACCGGACGACTCTGAAAGCTTGCGCACTTATGCCGAGCTGATGACGATGTTCGACAACCCGAAGTTTCCCGACCAACTGAGCGCGCTCGGCGGCGACACCGCGAACTATAAGCTCCCCTGGGATAAGGCGGCTGAAAATCCCCGGTCGTACTTCGGCATCTCGCAGGCCGTACTCCACGACGGCGCCGAACCGCCGCCGGCCGATCTCGCACACCTGCGCAAATTGTACGCCGCCACCGAGCCAGCCACCTTGGCCGATCTGGCCCAGAGCTATGCGGCCATTGTCGAGGCCGCGGTGCGGGCATGGGGAGCCGATCAGGCGAACGACGACGACGTGCGCTGGCTCGATGCGTTGCTGCGCGCCGGGCTGCTCACGAATTCCACTGCCGCGAGCCCGCGATTGTCGTCGCTGGTCGCCGAGTATCGATCGATCGAAGCTGGGCTGTCGCTACCGCGCGTGGTGCCGGGCATGGCCGACTTCGGGCCGGGCATCGAACAGCCGGTGCTCTTGCGCGGAGATTGCCTGCGACCGGGCGAAGCCGTGCCGCGCCGCTATCTCGAAGCGCTTTCGACCTCGACTGCTCCCTTTGCGGCTGCTGGTAGCGGGCGATTGGAGTTGGCCAATCGCATCGCCAGCGCCGACAACCCACTGACCGCCCGCGTGATGGTCAATCGCGTTTGGCATCATTTGTTTGGCACCGGGCTGGTGCGCACCGTCGACGATTTCGGGCATGTCGGCGAGCTCCCTTCGCATCCGGAACTGCTCGATTACCTGGCGGCGACATTTGTCGACGAGGGCTGGTCGGTCAAGCGGCTGATTCGCTCGTTGGTTTTGACGCAGGCGTTTCGCGCCACGAACCGGCCCGGCGATAACGCGGCCGAAATCGACCCGCAGAACCGACTGCTCGCGCACTACCCCGCGCGACGGATGGAGGCCGAAACGATCCGCGATTCGATCCTGGCGACGTCGGGCCGGCTCGATGGCACGCTGTTCGGCATGAGCATTCAGCCGTTTCGCGCGCAGGAGAACGCCGATCGACGATTGTTTCCTGGTCCGCTCGATGGGGCCGGCCGCCGCAGCATTTACATCAAGAACAACCTGATGGAACCTCCCAAGTTCTTGAGCGCCTTTGATCTGCCGGGGGGCAAGGTATCGCGCGGCCGCCGCGACGTGACCAACGTGCCGGCCCAGGCGTTGGCGCTCTTGAACGATCCCTTTGTGCTTGGCCAGGCGGATGAGTGGGCCACGCGACTGATCGATCGTGATGACTCCAGCGTGGCGACGCGTATCGACGGCGTGTTCGCTCAGGCACTCGGCCGCGCACCAACCAGCGAAGAGCAGCAGCGCTTCGCTCAGGCGGTCGCAACGCTGGCGACGCTGCACGAGGTGCCGACTGCGGATGTACTGCATAACCGCGACGTCTGGCGCGACATCGCGCACGCCGTATTCAACCTGAAGGAGTTCATCTATATCCCGTAGTGGCAGCTTTTCGTAGCGATCCGAGCAAATGCCAACGCGCCCAAGCTTGATTCCAGAGAAGGTGGGTGGTGTCCTAATCGCGAAACGAGGAATTTAGGAATTCGTGCTAGGATGGGGCGTCATGCAAGAACCGTTCGATCTATTCAGGGCCAATATTCCTCTCGAGGTACTCGAGCTAATTCCAGAGGAGATCGTTCGTACTGAGCGCATAATTCCGATTCGGGAAGAGGGTGATGTTCTGACGCTTGCGACGGCGAACACTGACTCCGAGGCAGCCGCCAGAATCCAATTCATTCTCAATCGACCCGTGAACGTCGTCTGCGTATCCCCGAACGCGATTGACTATGCAATCCGTCGCTACTATCAAATCTTAGACTGACCCACTACCAAATTACCGCTCTCACGCCGCAAAAATCTCGCTGCCAAATTAGGACACCACCAGAACCTGCGATGACCCGTTCAGAATCCTCTATATCCCGTTGCCCTGGGCGCCTGTCGCGGCGCAATTTGCTCGCTTCGTCGGCGACCGGGTTCGGCATGCTCGCGCTGGCCGGGCTGATCGATCGACAGGCCGGCGCCGCGCCGCGCTCGGATGTCGCCTCACCGCGATTGCATTTCGCGCCGAAAGCCAAGAGCGTGATATTCTGCTTCATGGACGGTGGTGTGTCGCACGTTGACTCGTTTGACCCGAAGCCCAAGCTCGCGGAAGTCGACGGTCAGCCGTTTACCACGTCGACCAATCCCACGGCCAACGGCAATCGCCAGTGGTTGAAGAGCCCGTGGAGCTTTCGACAGCACGGCCAATCGGGTATGCCGGTCAGCGAGTTGTTTCCGCATATTGCCGGCTGTGTGGATGATCTGGCCGTCGTCCGCTCGATGACGGCCGACCTGCCGCTGCATTCCACCGGCGTGCTGCGACTGCACACCGGCGTGAACAACGCGGGGCGCCCGAGCCTTGGCTCGTGGGTTACCTACGGCTTGGGGAGTGAAAACGAGAATTTGCCCGGTTTCGTGGTGCTCAGTTTCGGCGTGGTTCCGTGCGGGGGTCTGGAGAGTTTCTCCGGCGGCTTTCTGCCGGCCAACTATCAGGCCACGCTGTTTGCGGCCGATGGCACGCCGATCGACAACATTCAGCCTGCCGACAAAGACCCGCGAATTCAGCAGGCGAAGCTGGACTTGGTGGCCAGCGAAGACAGCGCCTTTTCGCGCGCGCTCGGGGGAGACGACGCCGTCGACAGCGCGGTCAAGAATTACGAGATGGCCGCCCGCATGCAGTTGCTCGCGCCCGATGTGCTCGACCTGGCGCGCGAGACGGCGGCCACGCACACGCTGTACGGCATCGATTCCGACGTGCCGACCAAGCAACTCTATGGAATTCAATGTCTTCGTGCCCGGCGGCTAGTCGAGGTGGGCGTTCGGTTCGTGGAGATCACCTGCCCTCCCGGCGCGTCGAACGGCACTTGGGACCAGCATGGCGATCTGAAGAAAGGGCATGAGAAGAACGCGCTCGATACCGATCAGGCGATCGCCGGGTTGATTCGCGATCTTAAAGCGCGCGGGCTGTTCGACGAGACCCTGGTGGTGTGGGCCGGCGAGTTTGGTCGCACACCCCATTCGGCCGGCCGCGATGGACGAGACCACCATCCCGAAGGTTTTTCGATCTGGATGGCCGGCGGCGGTATTCGTGGCGGCACAGTGTATGGCGCCACCGATGAGCTCGGCATGCAAGCCGTCGAGGGGGCCTGCTCGATCCACGATTTGCACGCCACGATCCTGCACCTGCTGGGCCTGGATCACGAGCGGCTGACGTTCCGCTTTGGCGGCCGCGACTTTCGCCTCACCGACGTGCATGGCCGCGTGGTGCGCGAAATCATCGCGTAGCGCTGGCGGTGCGCTGGTGTGAGGGATGCTCGCATCGCCTGCTGGGTTGGCGCAACTTAGGATCGACCGAAGAACAACTTCCTGATTTCGGAACCCCTCACCCGGTTCGACTCCGCTCACCGCAGGCTACCCTCTCCCACAAGGGGAGAGGGGGTAGTGCAGAAGTTATTCTTCGGTCGATCCCTACGCGATAATCTCGTGGATCGGCCGGCCGTGGTCGATGTCGAGTCGTTTTCGGCCGGGGATCTCGAGTCGGCGGGAGTCGAGCCCCAATTGGTGCAGAATTGTCGCGTGAATGTCGGTGACGTAGTGCCGATTCTCGACCGCGTGGAAGCCGATCTCATCGGTGGCGCCGTGGACGACTCCTTGCTTCAGCCCGCCGCCGGCCATCCAAACCGTGAAGCCGAAGATATGGTGGTCGCGTCCGTCGGCCCCTTGCGAACCGGGGGTGCGGCCGAACTCCGTCGCGAAGATCACGATCGTGTCGTCGAGCAGGCCGCGGCGGGCGAGATCTTCCAAGAGCGCCGCGATCGGCTGATCGACGGCCAGCGCCAGCTTCTCGTGATTTGCTTTCAGGCCGCCGTGCGCATCCCAGGCGCCGGCTCCGCCACCGCCGTGCTGAATTTGAACGAAGCGGACGCCGCGCTCGACGAGCCTACGCGCGGCGAGCAGTTGTCCGCCGAACTCGCGGCAATGCGGTAGCTCGAGCCCGTACAGGGCCTGGGTCTCGGCCGTCTCGCTCGAGAAGTCCATCACCTCGGGCACCGATCGCTGCATGCGGAAGGCCAGCTCGTACGACGCGATGCGCGCGGCCATGGCGGCATCTTGCGGATACTCGATCGCGCGCAAGGCATTCAGCTCGCGGACGAGATTCCCGCCGATCTCCTGTGCCGGCGCCGGAAACGGGCGCTCGGGCTGTCCGAAGTCGAGCGGATTCGACGGATCGACGCGCAACGGCACGGCATCGTGCGCTGGCCCCAGGTAGTGACCGTCGCGCTTGTTCCAGTATTCGCGCGTCCCCATCGAGATGAACTGCGGCAGATTCTCGTTGAGCGTTCCCAGCCCGTAGTGGACCCAGGCCCCGAGATTCGGAAAATCGCCGTCGTTCTGATGTCGCCCCGAGTGGAACTGCGTTTGCGCGCCGTGATTGCTATCGGTCGTCCACAGCGAGCGCACGATGGCGAGCCGATCAACGTGCCGGGCGATTTGCGGGAACCAATCACTGACCTCGATGCCACTCTGACCATGCTTTTTGAAACCGACCTGCAACGGATAGAGCAGGTTGCGCTGGTTGCCATTGCCATCGGGAACTACAAGGCGTTCGATCTTGAGCCGCTTTGGGTCCTGCACGTCGGCATAGGGAGTCTCCGCGATCGTTTTGCCGCCATATTTGGTGAGCATCGGCTTGGGATCGAAGCTCTCGACGTGGCTCACGCCTCCGTTCATGAACAGCCAGATCACGCTCTTGGCCCGCGGGGCGAAGTGCGGCAGGCCGGTCGGAGGCGACCACTGCGAATCACCGGCTTGCGACTCGCGCGCCAGCATCGCCCCGAGTGCCAGGCCCGTGAATCCCAGTCCCACGTCGGCGAGAAACCCGCGCCGCGAGCGGTGCGCTAGAGGGTGATCGTGGTTCGCTGGGGCGGTCATGCGGAGCAACTCCCGCGATCGTGGCGACTAAAGATCGACCGAAGAATAACTTCTCCCTAAGCCCCTCTCCCCTTGTGGGAGAGGGTAGCCTGCGGTGAGCGGAGTCGAACCGGGTGAGGGGTTCCGCAAATCAGGAAGTCATTCTTCGGTCGATCCTAACGAAGCGTGACGAAATCGTTGTGGTTAATCAAAGCCCAGATCAGCCGTGCCCGCGGTGTAGCGCTGGGGAGAGGCCCGTCGCCGTCGGTCGGCAAACTGCGCCACTGTTCCAACGACCGCAGGCAAGCGGCAATCTCCGCGGTGGTCGCCTGCATGCCCAGCAAAGCCAGAAACGCGCGGCGGACGAAATCCGCGTCGTCGAGCTCAGCTCCCTCGACGGTCGAAATCCGCTGCGCGATATTGCCGAGTGCATCGTGTACCAGGCGGCTGTTCGCGAGCGCCAGCGCCTGCTGCGGCACGATACTCTGATCGCGGCGATAGCATTCCTTGACCGAGGCCTCGTCAAACGTCAACAACAACCGGTCACGATCGTTGTTCGAGTGAAAGAAGTAGATGCTGCGCCGCGTCGACGTGGCCTGATCGGCAGACGCGACTGGCGGACCTCCGAGCGTGAGGTCGAGTGTGCCGGCCAGCGCCAGGATCGAGTCGCGCACGACTTGCGATTCGAGCCGAATCGGGGTCCGCCGCCCGAGGTACAGATTGTCGGGGTCCTTGTTCGCATTTTCCGCGGCATCCGCCAGCGACGACGACAATCGATACGTCGCCGACGTCGCGATCAGGCGATGGAGGTGTTTCATGCTCCAGCCGCGCTCGATGAATTCGACGGCCAGCCAGTCGAGCAACTCGCGCTGGACGAGGGTTGCGCCGTTGCGCCCCAAGTCGAATACCGTGGCGACCAGCGGCGTGCCAAAATGCCGATTCCAGAGATGATTCACGGCCACACGCGCCGTTAAGGGATTCCGCGTGTCGGTAATCCAGCGGGCAAGCGCCGTTCGGCGGCCACTGCTCTGTGGAGGAAACGTAACCTGTGGGTCATCGGCCAACGAGGACAAGAATCGCGTCGGCGTCCACTGAGCGCCGATGAGCGGTGCATAGGTGGCGGCGGATTCGACCTCGATCGCCGCGGTTTGGGTCGCCTTCGCCAGGGCGTCGCGCGCGGCGGCGACTTCTTTTTCGATGGCTTCCTTTTGCTCGGGATTGGCATTCGAGAGACGCAGCTCGACTTTGGCCAGTTCCAATTCCGCCTTGGCGAGCGCCACTTGTCGCTCGGCAACCACCGCTTCGATCGTGGTCGCTCGTTCGGCCGCGGCCAGCGTGGGATCGACGGCCGGCGCGTCCGCGTTCGCCCACGTGGCCCGCATGGCCTGGGCGCGAAGATCGACACTGAGCTGCTCGGCCGTGGCCACCGCGAGTGCAAGTTCAGCGACGCGGCATTCGGCAGCTTCCGCGACGGGCTGAGCCGCTTCGCCCGTGGGCCCAGTCGAGGCAAGCTGCTGCTGTGCCGACGCGAGCTTTGCCTGTGCAGCTTCGAGCGTGGCTTCGGCCGTGGCGATCTGTCGCTGGCATGCGCTCAGGTAGGCCTCGATCACCCAAGAGCGACGCGCCGGCTGCCAAGCCTCGGCCGGGAGCGGGATCGGCTCGATGTTCAAATCGCCGAACGCCAGCGCGGCCGGCACGCCCGGCGTAATGACCGTCGAGCGGTCGGGCTGGGTCTCCTGGCCACGTTCCAACAGATACGTGGGAGCGTCCAGAACTCCATCGAAGGCACGCGGAATACCATCCCGCGCCAAGTCCACTTCGCCGGGCACCATCTCCTGCCGCACATGGTAGGGCTCGAAGAACGCCCGCATGCGATAGTAGTCGACCTGCTCGATCGGATCGTACTTATGATCGTGGCACTTCGCGCAGTTGATCGTCAGGCCGAGCAAGCCCTTGCTGACGTGCTCGACCGTTTCGTCGAGCCACTGATGACGATTGAAGAGGAAATAATTGCGCGCGAGAAACCCTGTCGCCCGTAGTCGCTGGAGATCGTTGGGGTGCGATTCGTCGGCAGCCAGCATCAGCCGCACCATCTCGTCGTAGGGCAAGTCGGCGTTGAGCGATTCGATGATCCAGTCGCGCCAATGCCAGATATGGTGCTGACTATTGCGCAGTTGATCGCCGAGCCCCCACCAGTCGCTGTAGCGCCAGATGTCCATCCAATGCCGGGCCCAGCGCTCGCCGTAGCGGGGATCTTCCAACAATCGATCGACAAGTTGCTCGAACCAATTGGTATCTTGCGAGGTGAGGCAGGTGTTCCACTCGTCGAGCGTCGGTGGAACGCCGAGCAGATCGAGATAGGCGCGCCGAATCAAAACCTCGCGCGAGGCTTCGACCGCGGGGGTGATCCCTGGTGCGGTTTGCTTGTCGATCACGAAGGCGTCGATCGGATTGCGCACCCAGGCGGCGAGCGCAGGAGACAACGTTGGCGGTAGCGCCGGACGCACGGGCGGCCGAAACGCCCAATGGTCGCGTGGGTCTGGCTCGGGTTGCTCGTCGGCCGGCGCCGGGGCGTTGAGATCAATCCAGCGCCGCAAGTGCGCGATCTCGGCCGGCGCGAGTGGCTCACCCTCTTGCGGCATCCGAATTGCCGAGTCCGCGCTGGTCACGCGCTCGATCAAATGGCTCGCCGCGGAGTCGCCGGGCGTGATGGCAGGGCCGCTGTCGCCCCCTTGAATCGCAAGTTTGGCAGTATCGAGGCGCAAGCCCCCTGCATGCTTCAGAGCGCCATGGCAAGCGACACATCGGCTCGCCAAGAGGGGCTTGATTTGCGTGGCGTAGTCAACCTGCTCGCGATCGCCGGCTTCGGCAGCAGACGCGATAGCCGGCCAGCCGACGAGAACCAGGATGAGAAGACCGCGAACCATGACTACTTTCGAATCGCCAAGGCTTGGGGGGCGTGGCGAAATCTAATAGGCGGGCAGGAGGCAAACTGTGAATTGGGACGGCGAACTCGGGCCGGCAGGCGGCCCCAGCCATCCTAACATTCGGCGGCGCCAAGCAACAATCACCGGCACTTCCTTGGCGGGCAAGGAGTTGCGCGCTCTGAGCCGAATGCCGCGTCGAATGCCGACCGCGGATCGCGCGCTCGACGCGGGACATGGCATCTCGGCGCACGACATGGCATTGCCACGACAGACGGTTACAAAGCCCGCGGGCTTCAAGTAGTATCTGTCCTGCCCAACCCCTGTACCAAAGTGGTCCCTGTCCTGGAGAAAATACGTGTCGAAACATCAGCGCGACCATCACCACGGCGGCGAGCGTCATCAGGCAGCGGCGCAGCGTCGAGGATTGCACAAAGACTGGCGGGTGTGGGTCGGCGTGGTGCTGATGCTGGCCGCGATGGGCGCCTATGTGCTCACGATGGACGAATCGATCCAACCGCCAGCGGAGCCGGGGGGCGCACCAGTCAATGCGCCGGCCGACGCCGAGCCGGCGGCCCCGTGATACGGCGCTGGGTGTGCGATTGTGCGTTGACGTGCCGCGGACTCTGAAAATTCGAGTACCTGCTTTTTTCGAGGGATGAATATGGCGTCGCGATGTGCTTTCGTGCTGTGGATCCTGATTTCGCTTGCGGGCCTCGCGAACGTGGCCCGTGCCGACATTCGTCTGCCGGCGGTCGTGGGCGACCACATGGTGCTGCAGCGCGATCTTCCGCTGCCGATCTGGGGGTGGGCGGACCCGGGCGAACAAGTCACCGTCACGCTGGGTGAAGCCAAGGCCACCGCCACGGCCGACGCCAATGGAAAATGGCGCGTCACGCTGCCGGCCATGAAGGCTGGTAAATTGCTGGAAATGACGTTAAGCGGCAAGAACACCATCAAGCTCGTCGACATCCTGATGGGCGAGGTGTGGCTCGGTTCGGGACAATCGAATATGCAATGGTCGGTGCAACTGTCGACTGACCCTGCGACAGAAATCGCCGCGGCCAATTTCCCAGAGATCCGACTGTTTTCGGTCCCGCTGGTTCCCTCGGGCACGCCCGCCGATGACGTCAAGTCGCAGTGGGTCGCTTGCACTCCCGAGACGATCAAGAACTTTTCGGGCGTGCTTTATTTCTTCGGCCGCGAACTGCACAAAGAACTGAACGTGCCGATTGGCTTGATCAACACGTCTTGGGGAGGGACGCGCATCGAGCCGTGGACTCCGCCCGAGGGCATTGCCTCGCAAAGCGAACTGCGCGGCGACCTTGAGTGGGTTAACGCCCGCAAATCGGACCATCAAAAAGCGCTAGACGCCAGCCTGGCACAGTATCGCGCCTGGATCGAAAGCGCCGAAAAAGCCAAGGCGGCTGGGCGAGAGATCCCCGATCCTCCAGCTGCTCCGGCCCATCCGCTCAACAGCAACGGGGTCAGCACGGGACTTTACAACGGCATGATCCATCCGCTAGTCCCCTTCGCGATGCGCGGCGCCATCTGGTATCAGGGCGAGGCAAATGTTGGCGAAGCGATGCTGTACAACACGCGCATGAAGGCCTTGATCCAGGGGTGGCGAACGGTCTGGGGCCAGGGGGATTTTCCGTTCTTGTTCGTGCAACTCGCGCCGTTCGATTATGGCGGAGTGGCTACCCGGCTGCCTGAGCTTTGGGAAGCTCAAGCTGCCACGCTGGCGTTTCCCAACACGGGCATGGCCGTCACGACCGATTTGGTGGCCAGCCTCAAGGACATTCATCCGCCGAACAAGCAGAACGTCGGCAAACGTCTGGCACTGTGGGCCTTGGCCAAGACCTACAACCAGAGCGATACCGAATTTTCCGGGCCGGTCTACGATTCGCTCGCCGTCGAACCCAAGCAGATCAGGCTCAAGTTCAAGCACGCCAATGGCGGTCTCGTTTCGCGCGATGGAAAGCCGCTGAGTTGGTTCTCGATTGCCGCCGCCGACAAGAAGTTTGTGCCGGCCGAAGCAGTCATCGATGGTGGCTCGGTCGTGATACGCTCCCCGAGCGTGACGGATCCTGTAGCCGTTCGCTTTGGCTGGCACCAGTTGGCCGAACCCAATCTGGCGAACAAAGCTGGCTTGCCTGCCTCGCCCTTTCGAACCGACAACTGGAGCGACGCCACCGCAGCCGACCCGCCAAGCAAGTAGGAGCTCACGCAAACGCTTGCTGGATCACGCCAGGAGACTGCTGGCGAGCAATGCTCGCGAAAAGTGTCGCGGGCAATGCTCCCAGGCTCTTGATCGCTGGGGATTGTGATCGCGCAATTTGCCGGGTACGCTCGTGCCATGCGCGCACTGGTATCGATCATTTGCCTTGTTAACGCGACGGCGGCTTGCTGCGCCGAGCCGCCGAAAGCGTTTCCCCCCTACAGCAAGCCGACGTCGATCGCCCATCGCGGGGCGTCGTGGGATGCGCCGGAGCACACGCTGGCAGCCTACGAGCTGGCGCTGAAGCAGCACGCCGACTTCGTCGAGCCCGATTTGCAAATGACCAAGGAGGGCGTGCTCGTCTGCATCCACGACGTCACGCTGGAGCGGACGACCAACGTCGAAGAGGTCTTTCCCGATCGGGCACAAATGGTCGGCGGCAAAAAGGTC
>Ga0163152_10008225_pt1 | contig 11195 bp, 10 predicted proteins | sample OliLakLV19MP8IB2_FD_148635 | JGI IMG/M metagenome (GOLD analysis project Ga0163152, IMG submission 148635) | Freshwater microbial mat bacterial communities from Lake Vanda, McMurdo Dry Valleys, Antarctica - Oligotrophic Lake LV.19.MP8.IB-2 | ecosystem: Environmental > Aquatic > Freshwater >...
GATTTCCCCGCAGGGGGATGATGCGAATCCTCTCGCCCCGACAGTTGTAGAATAAAACCGTCCAATCGAAGGGACGGTTTTATTTTATCTTGCCCCGCAGGGGCTAAGGTTATTTACATGAAAACGAACGAAGATACAACTTATTCCCCTACCAACAAACAATCCATCATCAGCCTTATCTTTGGAATTTTAACCATTCTATTCTTTTGCATGGGTTGGATTCCTTTTCCATTCACTGGGATTGTTTGTTTTCCTGTGAGCGTACTGTTTGGAATTCTTGCATTGATATTTGGGGCAATTTCACTTAATCAAATTAGAAAGCATAATCATTCAGGCCGCCCCATGGCATGGATGGGAATTGTGATCGGGGGAATTGTTTTTATCTGTACTCTTTGTATGCTGATTTTGATAGCATCCCTTTTCATATTTACACCGGATACTTTTCACGTGCCGCCCTTCCTTGATAAATATCAAATATAAATCTGTTCACTTGCGCATCTAACTTCTCTCGGTTATCCTTGCAAGTGGGAGTGGTTAGGTCCCGGTGGGCTTCCTGGTCTTCAACACCTGTGGCGGGTCGCGTTGCGGGCCGCGGTGGGTTCGACTCCCATCCATTCCCGCTTTGTATTATTTTCAAACCCTAAAGGTCTGTCTTTACAATGACCTCTTCAACCTACAAAAAAGACCTTTAGGGTTTCTTCCAAGGAGATATATGTCTTTTCCTGAAACCGAAGTTTTTACAAATCTTGTCTCGCGTGTATTTCGCATTGAAGATGTGACCAGCGAAGACCCGCGTAAGGGATTCTTCCTCCGCTACCGAGGGGAATTGCTCAGCGAAGAGTCTGCGGAAGCATATGATCAACTGGCGGAAGCGCTTCTTCCATATAACGCCATGCCTCTTTTCCGCATGGAGGATGGAAGGCAAATCATTTATATTGCGCCGAAACAACCTGAACCGAAACAGGATAAAGTTTCCACGAACATTATTCTGTTTGTGCTTACTGTGATAAGCGTCATGCTCGCTGGCGCACAGCCTGAAGGGCCAATGCCCAATGATTTCATGGGACAAGTCCTCATACTCGCAAAAAGCATCCTGACGGGCTGGCCCTTCGCTGTGAGTCTGCTTGGGATTTTACTGACGCATGAGTTGGGTCATTATTTCATGAGCCGTTATCACAAAACGCCCGCCACTCTGCCCTATTTCATTCCTCTTCCATTTAGCCTGCTCGGCACAATGGGGGCGGCGATCATTATGCGCGGCACTCCAAAAAACAAGCGTGTGCTTTTTGATATCGGTGTGGCTGGTCCAATCGCGGGGCTTATCGTGGCTATTCCTGTTTTGTTCCTGGGCTTAAAACTTTCCACATTGGGAACCATTGACCCAAGTCCCAACGGATTCATTGAAGGCAATTCCCTTCTTTATTTATTCGCAAAATTCGTGACATTCGGCCAACTACTTCCCTCTCCAGTTGAGCCGCAGGGATTTCTCTATTGGCTTCGATATTTCTTTACAGGCGGACCTGTCCCATTTGGCGGCACCGATGTGTTCATTCATCCGGTAGCGTTCGCAGGCTGGGCCGGGATTCTCGTGACAGCATTGAACCTCATCCCAGCAGGCACGCTGGATGGCGGTCACGTGGTCTATGGCTTGTTTGGCGATAAAGCGCGAAAAGCATTTCCTTTTATTATTGGCATTCTGGCTGTGCTCGGCATTTTTTGGAGCGGATGGTGGTTATGGGCCGCATTGTTGTTCTGGCTGGGACGCGTCCATGCTGAACCATTGGATCAGATCACCACGCTCGACCCGCCCCGACGCCTGCTTGCTTTTGCGATGCTGATTATCTTCGTTTTGGTATTCATGCCAGTTCCGTTCGTGACCCTGGCGCAATAATATATCATCGTCACACCGCACTGGTGTACGGCGCAAGTGTTGCGAGGAGGGCGTTTTTCCCGACGAAGCAATCTCCATGATTTTGTGGAAGATTGCTTCGGGAAAAAAACAAGAGCGCCCTCGCAATGACGAGATACTCCTTATGAAAAAAATAATCTCACTACTATTTATTACATCCATCATCTTATCCGCGTGCAATCAAAGTGTCACATCCACAGCGGAAACAGCTAATACGCAGAGCGGATCGAAGACGCCAGAGCCACAGACAGAGTCAACTGCCGAAGCAGCCAGCAGGCTTGAGGTCAATGAAGAAGCGTTGAATGGGCTGGAGATCACAGTTTGGACTCCGTGGTATGGCGTCGAGTCGAGTCTGTTTGATATCTTCGTCAAGGATTTCAATTCGCAAAACGAATGGGGAATTATCGTGACTTCGCAAAGTCAGGTCAATTTCACAAACCTATATGAAACTGTAACCGCATCCCTGCCCACGGCAGAAAAACCCGACCTCGTGATCGCATTGCCCGAGCACGCGCTGGAATGGGATGCAAATGGTGTGGTGACGGACGTGACGCCATACGTGGATGACCCAAAATACGGAATTGATTCGAGTGATATTCCATTTGTATTTTGGAATCAGGATGTAACAAGTGAAGCGCGTGTGGCGATCCCTGCGCAGCGTACGTCACAATTCTTATTATGGAACGAGACCTGGGCGGGGGCACTCGGTTTCAAGTCTGTGCCAGCAAGTTCGCAGGATTTTCAAAAGCAATCCTGCCGTGCGCATCAATCCATGCTGAAAGATGACTCGCCCCAAAATGATTTCGCAGGCGGCTGGGTCGTTGACACCGAGCCGATGACTGCTTATGCGTGGATGCTTGCCTTTGATGGCGGCGTTACCGAAGGCGACGGATATCGTTTCCTCACTCCAAACAATATAGATGCTTTCAAATTTCTGCGCGAACTTTCCGAAATCAGCTGCGCCTGGCAGGCGACAGCAACTGATCCAATAGTGGCATTTGCGAATCGTGAAGCGTTATTTATTACAGCCAGCCTTGAAGATCTGCCGGCTGTGGCGCGTGAATTTGTAAGCGCAAATAATACAGACAAATGGACAGTGATGCCCTTCCCCGCTAAGAACGAGGGAGCATTCGTGGTGTACGGTTCTTCGTATGTGATCTTGAATTCAACCGATGAAGAACAACTGGCCGCATGGATATTCACCCGCTGGTTATTGGAAAACAAACAGGATGCGCGCTGGGTGGAGGCGACTCACCGTTTCCCGCTTCGCACTTCGACCATGGACCTGCTCGCCGATTACAGGAAGACTCATCCGCAGTGGGCCGAGGCTGTTGAGCTTCTGCCGCAGGGAGAGTTGCAACCTCAGGCGGCTTCCTGGCGTACAGTTAAAGTAATGCTCGGTGACGGCTTCGCTCACATGTATCGCGTCAACGTGCCCAGCGGACAAGTAGCCGCGATCCTCGCACAAATGGAATCCCTTGCAAAGGATTTGAATAAGTAGTTTTCGTCACACCTGCACTTGCGTGCTGGTGCAAGTGTTGCGAGGAGCGTTTTATGCGACGAAGCAATCTAAAACAAAGTAGGAGATTGCTTCGTCGGAGAAAGCATCCTCCTCGCAATGACGTTGGAAAAGGAGAACACCATGACTCAATCTGAATACAAGGCTCGTCAGGTACGCTCCAAGACGAACGAAGTTATTGAGTACGATCACGACGATGAGAAACCTGGCAAGCCCTTGCACATCTTGATCCCCGGCGGATTGATCGCACTAATTACGCTGGCAGTGATTATTTTCATTGGCTATCAAACCTGGGTGGAAGAGAATCTTGCCCAAAATTTAGGGATTATACTAATTATCATTCTGGCTCCATTTTATATAGGCGGCGTATTTCTATTCAGTTATGGATATGAACTGTACAATATTCCTCGCGCGCTGAGACTCACGGCCATTATTGTATTTGTGACCGTATTCGCGGTGGTGATCGTGGCAGTATTGTTTGTTGTGATGAGCAACTCAAAAGGCGGCGGGTCGAGTTCTTCATCCAGAAGCAAATCATCATCCAGATCATCATCTTCATCAAAACCTTCAGTGAAAAGCGGCGATTTTGGCGGCGCTTTTCTCGGCGCGGCAGGCGCAGCGGGAAAGAAATCTTCTTCAGGAAGTGGATCCTCTCATAGTGGAGGAATTGGGGGAGGAAATATTTTCATTGGCGGACTCGGCGGCACACGGGTTGAAACACGCGAGGTCACTCGCGATGTCATTAAAGAAGTCCCGAAGGAACCGATGCCAATCACCTGTCCATTTTGTACGAGATCGTACGTTCCAGCGGAACATAAATTTATTTGTCCAAGCTGTGGGGCAGCCACACCAAGAAACATGATCGAAGAGTCGCAAATGCCTGATGATGAACAGAAGTAAAGAGGAAGAACGAACGATAAATAAGATGAGACAATTCAAATGGCAAATTATCCTGATTTTGGCGGCGCTTACCGCCTTTTTTGCTTTTCCGTATCTCACTCATGTCCAATTGCCCGGTGAGGGATTTTCAACCTTAGGCTCAGATACGGTCCGCGCGGAGGTGACGCAGATCATCGAAGAAGGCAAAATTGATATGAGCGGCCACGAGCAAACGTATCAGGTGGCGCGTGTAAATATTCTCACAGGCAAGTATGCAGGCATCGTCATGGAAATTGACTATGGCAGGCGCCAGATCCGCCCGGATGATTATTTGCTCAAAGTGGGAGATAAGGTGATGGTCTCCATCAGCAAGACGCCCGATAATGTAGTCAACGCATATTTTGTGGACTTTGTCCGCACGACGCAGATTCTATGGTTGACCGGTATTTTTGCAGCCGCCATCATTCTCATCAGCCGCTGGAAGGGATTCCGCGCACTGTTGAGCATGGCCTTTAGTTTATATATCATTATTGGTTACATCATCCCGCATATTTTGGTGGGTGAAGATCCATTGCGTGTGAGCATTATTGGTTCAGCCATCCTGCTGGGTGTTACTTTGTATCTTACCTATGGCTGGAATTTAAAGACTCACTCATCTGTGCTGAGCATGATTCTTGTTTTACTTCTCACTGGCGCGCTTTCTGCTGTGTTTGTATATTTTACAAAACTAAATGGCTCAGGAGATGAGAACGTGATGTTCCTGATGCAAGCCATGACTACTCCTATTAATCTAAGAGGCCTGCTGCTGGGCGGCTATATTATCGGCGCGTTGGGTGTGCTGGATGACCTCGTAACCACTCAGGCTTCGGCTGTATTTGAACTTCATCATGCGAATCCAAATTTTGGATTCCGCGATTTGTACAACTCCGCCATGCGAATTGGGCAGGACCATGTGGCGGCCACTGTTAATACATTGGTACTTGCTTATGCAGGGGCATCGCTTCCCATGCTTTTGCTGTTCACCCTGGCACGCGGAGATTTTGGTTATCTGGTCAATTATTCTTTTATTGCCGAGGAAATCGTGCGGACTCTGGTCGGCTCGCTGGGGTTGATCGCAGCCGTGCCGCTCACCACCGTCATCGCCATCCTCTTTGCCCAAAGGGCCGAGTCGCTTGGGAGGTGGGAGCAGGTTCTCGGTCCCGAAGGAAGCGGAGACGGGCACGGGCATAGTCATTAGGCGGGGTACGCAACACGCAACACGTGATTCGTGCTCCGTGTTGCGTGTTGCGTGTTGCGTGTTGCGTAATGCGTAAAGGTGCAACTTTCTGACACCTTTTGCGTAAAATAGGTAGAAAGTCCCATCAAGGAGCACGCGTGAACGAAGAAATGGCCTGGGTCATTCAGGCTCAACAAGGCAGTGACGAGGCGTTTACACATCTCGTCGAAACTTATCAAACCCCTGTTTTCAACTTGTGCTACCGCATGTTGGGCGAGCCTGATCTGGCAGAGGATGCCGCGCAGGAAACTTTTTTGCGCGCCTTCCAACACCTGCACCGTTACGACCAGAAACGGCCGTTCGCGACCTGGCTGCTTTCCATCGCGGCACATTATTGCATAGACAGGCTTCGACGCAGAAAGTTCTCCATGTTTTCGATGGATGCAGAGGACGATGAAGGCAACACGTTTGAATTGCCCGACCCCGATTCTCCCGACCCCGAAGCTGAATCTGTCAAAGGGCAGACTCGCGGCCGAATCCAGGGCATGCTCAAAGACCTCGATAATACCGACCGCGCCGCGATCATCATGCGCTATTGGTATGACTATTCCGAAGCCGAGATCGCTGAATCGCTGCGATTAACGGTGAGCGCTGTGAAGAGTCGTTTGCACCGCGCCCGCAAAGAATTGGCAGGTTTATGGCAGGAAGAAGAAACACGTGCCGAGACCGAAAGGAGACCCTATGAATCACCAGCCTTTTGAAGATTGGCTATTGAACGATAAAAATTTAACATCCACCGAAAAGCGCGAGCTTGATCTGCACTTGCGGACTTGTGTACACTGCACCGCGCTTTCTGCAACAGGTTTGGCCTTGCGTTCTGCAAATGTGATCGCGCCGGCAGCAGGTTTCACCGTCCGCTTTCAAGAGCGTCTCGCCATTCAAAAGGTCGCAGAGCGCCGACGCAAACTGTGGGGCATGATGGTGTTGTTAATAGGAGGCGCGGGCTTGCTTGGCTGGTTCGCCGCGCCATATATATATACATTTATTTCATCTCCAGTGGAGTGGTTCACAGCGGCAATTGGTTATTTTCTATTCATCATTACCTCACTGCAAGCCTTAACCCAGGTGGTGAGTGTACTGGCCCGCATTCTGCCAGATTTCATCCCGCCCTATATGTGGATGGTGTTTATATCCGCGCTGGCTGGTTTTGGCCTATTGTGGACAATTTCAATCTGGCGGTTTAGCCGCCGCACCCCGCAAGGAGTTTCAGCATGAAAAAAAATTTCGTAACCTTAATTCTCCTACTGGCGCTTATATTCCTGCCGACCAGCAACGCCTACGCCCAAAACCCGGGCGGCGATGTGATTCGAATTGGCGAGAATTACACACTGGAAAGCGGCGAGACACTCAATGGCAGCCTGATTGTCATTGGCGGCAATGCAAATATTGAAGACGATGCTTCCGTAACCAGGGATATCATTTTGATCGGAGGGAACCTCACAGTTGACGGCGATACAGACGGAACGGTGGTGATCATCGGCGGCAACCTTACGATTTCAGGATCGACTGGGCGGGAAGTTGTTGTGATCGGCGGTCAATTATTGTTGACCGAAACATCCGTTGTGAATGGTGATGTGATTACGATGGGCGGTCAGGTTACGAAGGAACCGGGTGCGGAAGTGACCGGAAACATTGTGAACAATACTCCGCTTGTTGAAGTACCTGATGTTCCAGGCGTGCCGAACGTTCCCAATCCGCCGGATGTTAACATAGGTTTTAATCCGTTTTGGGAAATGGCAAATGTGATCGGGCGCGCATTGGCAGTCGCCGCGATCGGCATGTTACTGACACTTTTCCTGCAGCCTCAACTTGAGCGCGTAGGAGATACGATTGCCCGCCAGCCTTTTTTGGCAGGTAGTTTTGGATTGCTGGCCCTGGTTGCCTCAATAATTGTCATGTTCATCCTGTCAATTACGCTGATTCTAATTCCCGTGGCGGTTATCGTTGCCTTTGCAGTTCCATTTGCCTGGCTGTTCGGGATTATCGCAATCGGGCAGGAAGTTGGTGAGCGGTTTACAAAAGCCATCAACCAAACCTGGGCACCGGTACTTGCAACAGGATTCGGCATATTTCTGCTCCTGCTCGTAGGCGGATTTATCGGTTTAGTCCCATGTGTGGGTTGGTTGCTGCCCTTCCTGATTGGTCTCATCGCGGTCGGCGGCGTGGCAATGACCTGGTTTGGTACCCGCGCCGCACCCGGCGCGATGCTTCCACAACCACAAGAACCACAAGTTTCACCTGCTTCTTAAATTCACACATGATATAATCCTGCCGCCTCGAGGATAACCTCGAGGCGGTTTTTATTATTAACTGACTTACACACCCAACCGTGATTCCCTGAGCGATAGCGAAGGATCTCTTAGATAATCATAGAGATTCTCACCTGCATGATTTGCTAAGCAAATCACGTACGGCGCAAGTGTCGCTTCGCTCAGAAAGACACTGCGCAATGTGAGTTACAAAGAGGAAAAAATGTTTACAAAGCACGAAATACCAAATACCCCGGCCCATAACACGCCCCCGCCGCTGATCGAGGTTGCAGGCACACACCACGAAATGGGACGTCAGATCGGCGAAGCCGCGCGTGAGCAGGTGCAGCACAGCGTTGCCAACGCGCGTGTTTTAATCGACGCGGCCTATGGCGACCTTGAACTTTCCTGGCAGGGCGCGCAGATCCAGTCACGCAAATATCTTCCATTTGCAGAGGAACGTTACCCGCAATATGTGGATGAAATGCGCGGCGTTGCGGAAGGCGCGAATGTTACTTTTGATGATATCGTTGTACTGAATGTTATGGAAGCAGTCACAATGGATGCGCTTCACCTTACACGCTGCACCAGTTTTGCCGTCAATGATGAGCGCACAGCCGATGGTCACATACTGGCAGCACATAATGAGGATTGGATTCCCGAAGATGAAAATGATGTCTTCGTTATTTCAGCCAAACCTGACAAGGAACCCCCGTTTCTCGCCATGACGTATGGCGGACTCCTGCCCAATGTGGGATTCAACGCTCATGGCATTGCCCAACTAATAGACTCGGTCTACCCAAGCGACTCACGTATCGGCATCCCGCGTCTCGTTGTGGCGCGCGCCATTTTATCTTCCCGCCGTATTTCAGGCGCCATCGGACGCACACTTGTACAGCACCGCGCCGCAGGCTATAACCATCTGCTCGTTCACGAAAGCGGTGAAATGTATTCCATAGAAGTATCCGCGCGCAAGTTTGAGATCCTGTATGCCCACGACGGTTATATGGTACATACCAACCATTACCTTGACCCACAAATGAAGCTGGTGGAAAAAGCTCCTGAGGAATTGCTTTCATCGCGTGTGCGGTATTTCCGTGCTTCGCGTTTATTGCATCAAAACGATAAGCACTCGATCAAAAGTTTGCAGGCTATTCAGAAAGATCATGTCAACATTCCGAACTCGATCTGCAACCACAATATAGAAGGTCTTGATCCGCTTGACCGGGAGAAGACCATCAGCGCGTTAGTGATCGATTTGACTGCGCGCGAAATGCACATCACCTGGGGCAACCCTTGTGAAAATGCGTATCATACTTATCATTTGAATGCGTAAAACAGGCAAGACAAAAAAAGAAAAGAGTTCGCTCATTGTGAGCGGACTCTTTTCTTTTAACCATCTATTTTGAAGTGCGGACTTCAGTCCGCTTTTGTAGAATAAAAAGCGGACTGAAGTCCGCATTCCATTAATTCTAGAGTGCATCAGATTACTGATGGTTCTTTCAAGAGCAACGCCAACGGAGAAGCGATTAACACCATGGCAGTTGTCATGGTCAACACAAAGGGAAAACCGTATACCTCAGCCAGATGGCCTGTGAACAGCAATCCCAACGCACCCGATGAAAAGATGAACCCGAGTGCAAGCCCGGACGCCAAGGCCATTCCACCGGGGATGATACGCTGGGCAAAAACCACCATGATGCTGTGCACGGCACCGGTCAATGCACCTGCGAGTGGGACAAGGAGATACAACCACCACGACCAGCCAATCAAACTGGCAAGGTAGATCGGGATCGCGGCAAGGAACAAAACGCCCGAAGCTACAAAACGTTTTGAATATCGATCGCCAAAATAACCTCCAAACACATTCCCAAGCGCAGAGCCGCCCATGAACAAGCCAGCCATACTTCCATAGATTGTTGCGCCCTGCCCCAGATCTTTAATGTATTTTGGGATGAGATTGACCATGTTCGCCTGCGCCCATGATTGCAGCATGGCTACCAAAGCCAGAACAAGAATGAATGCAATACCCACCTGCGCGCGTGCGGCGCGAGTCCCCTGGGCAGGTTTCGGATGCGGATGATTGGCACGCAGTTGATAAAGCAGGGAAAAACCAATAGGAATGGAAACGATCGAGATAATCAACATGCCGGGCAGTTTATATGAAGCGAGGATAAACCCTGTAATGATCGGACCGATAAAATGCCCAAGTTGACCTGCCATAAAGAAGAGCGATGCCGCAGTTGTCTCGCGTCCCTTTAAGAGGTGACGTCCGCGTAAGGTAGCTTGCACTGCGCCGACTGGATGAAATGCCGAGGAACCCAGCGCCGCGACAATGAGACATGCCAGCCCGGCATTACCCGGAATAATCAACGCCGCAGAATAAAAAACGGCCATCCAAAGGACGCCGCCCGCAGCAAGCCAGCGAGGACCAGCACGGTCTGATATCCAGCCGAAGAAGGGCTGCGTAAGCGCAGAGGCCCAGATGTAGATCGTCGAGAACAAGGCGATCTGCGATTCGCTCAAACCAAGATAGGTGAGCAAAACAGGGCGGCTTGCATTGAACGTGTCCACTATAAAATGGCTGAGGGCAACAGATGAAAAAATGGAGTCAAGAAAAAGAGGCATGGGTTTAATCTTCGTCCTGAGCGAAGTGACGAGTGTTCTTCGAGGAACGAAGTCGAAGGACAGTTTGATGTGAGAATTGACTATTTTGAAGGCTTGTCCTTCGACTTCGCCGCGATCCTTCGTCTTCGTCTCATTTCGCTCAGGATTGCGGCTCCGCTCAGGACGAATTAAATCACACGATAAAGATGATTCGATTCGATGTAATCGTACACAGAGGGAAGAACATAATAACGATACACTTCATTTTCAATAATACGGCGGCGTATTTCACTGGAAGACAGATTTTGAAGAAGCGCATCAATAAAACTGACCTTTTCCGTCAGCCCGGGGATTTGCGCTTCCAAGGCGGGCATGTCGAAGGAGTCGCCGGGGCGGCGCATCACGCCGATTTTGGAAACAGCAGCTACCAGGTCCGCATTGAGGCGCCATGTCGGTAAATCACGCAGTGAATCGCCGCCGAGTAAAAGGATGATATCCGCATCAGATTCCTGTTGAGCAAGCAGCCGCACGGTATCTATCGTGTAGTGCGGACCGGGACGGTCGATCTCGAGATATGAAATCTCGAACAGTGGATTATCAGCAACCATCCGTTTTAGCATTTCCAGGCGGTGTAATAAAGGCGTGATGGGTTGATCCTGTTTATGCGGAGGATCAGGCGCAAGCACCCACAGTACTCGTGAAAGATTCAATTGCTGCGCGGCTTCACTTGCAAGGATAAGATGCCCAATGTGAGGC
>Ga0163152_10008226_pt1 | contig 11195 bp, 7 predicted proteins | sample OliLakLV19MP8IB2_FD_148635 | JGI IMG/M metagenome (GOLD analysis project Ga0163152, IMG submission 148635) | Freshwater microbial mat bacterial communities from Lake Vanda, McMurdo Dry Valleys, Antarctica - Oligotrophic Lake LV.19.MP8.IB-2 | ecosystem: Environmental > Aquatic > Freshwater > Lake...
GTCCCGGTGGGCTTCGTGCCGTACCCGGCGCGCGATGCGACACCATGGGGCACCGTCGACGACCTCGTGGACGCACGGCCCGCGCGACTCGCGGCCTGGATCGCGGCGGTCGTCACGCGCGAGGGGCCCATCCATGTCGACGAGGCGCTGCGCGTGATCGCGAGCGCGTTCGGGACGCGGGCCACCGCGCGACCCCGCGAGGCCTTCGACCGCGGGCTCGCGGGGCTGCTGGCGAACGGCGGGTGCGCGCGACGCGGCGACTTCCTGTGGCCCGCGGGCCTCGCGTCGCCCGCCGTGCGGTGGCGCGGGGGCGACTGTCCGGTGGTGGACCCCGAGTTCGTGGCGCCCGAGGAACTCGACGACGCCGTGCGCGCGACCCTCGCGGCGGAGTTCGGCGCGCCGCGCGAGGGCCTCGTCGCGGCCACGATCCGCCGCCTCGGCTTCCCGCGCGGCGGCGCGAGGCTCAAGGCCGCCGTGGACGCCGCGGTGGACCGCCTGCTCGCGCGCGGCGAGGTGGGGCCGGACGTCCACGGCGACCTCGTGTTGCGCCGCCCCTGACCGCCGAAGGGCCCGCCGGCGCGTCGATCCGCGACGCGAGGCCCGGGCCGGGCCTCGCGCCGGACGCCGGGCGCGGCTACTTCGGCAGCGAAGCCCGCTCGACCTTCTCGAGGAGGAGCTTCACCGCCGCCGCGAGTTGCGGGTCGTCGCCGCGCGCGGCGCGCTCGGGGTCCATCGGGACCTCGACGTCGGGGACGAGCTCCTGGTTCTCGAGGTAGCGCCCGTCGGCCCCCTGGAGCCCCACCTGCGGGATCCCGAAGCGCACCTCGGGGTCGATCAGCGTCTCCCACCAGACCGCCGTGCCGGTGCCGGCCACGCGCGCGCCGACGACGGGCGCGAGTTTCAGGGCCTGGACCGCGAACGGGAAGACGTGGGCGTCGGAGTAGTCGGCCTCGTTGACGACGACGGCCACCGGGCGTGCCCAGCGGAAGTTCGGCTCGGCGCCGATCTCGCCCCGCGCCTTGCCGCGGGGGGCGAACCAGAGGTACTCCGTCCCGCCGAGGAACGCGAGCAGGTCGTCGTGGAGCCACCCGCCGCCGTTGTAGCGCGTGTCCACGACCAGCGCAGCCTTGGCGCCGTGTTTGCCGAGCGCGTCCTGGTAGACGCTCCGGAAGCCCTCGTCGCTCATGCCGCGGACGTGGACGTAGCCCACCCGGCCGCCGGAGAGCCTCTCGACGAGCGCCTCGCGCCCCCGCAGCCATCGGCGGTACAGGAGTTCGCGCTCCTCCCCCCGCGCCACGGGCTTGACGACCTCCTCGAACGGGTCGCCGCCGGCCGCGGGCCGGGCCCGCACCACGACGCGCGTGCCGTCGCGACGGTCGAGCAGCGGCTCGAACGGCACGGACGGCGCCAGCGCGACGCCGTCGAGATGCGTCACGACCACGCCGGGCGCGAGGCGGCTGCCGGCGCGGTCGGCGGGCCCGCCCGCGAGCACCTCCGTCACCTCCAGCCCCGCGGCCGTGCGCCGCGGGTCGAAGAGCAGGCCGAGCGACGCCGTGGCCTCGGCGTCGGGGGCCTGGCGACGGCGGTAGGCGCCGGTGTGCGACGCGTTCAGCTCCCCGAGGAGTTCGGAGAGGAGCTCGGTGAACGCCGCGTTGTCGGCCACGTGCGGCAGGAACGCGCGGTAGTAGGTCGCGAGCGCCGGCCAGTCGACGCCGTGCAGCCGCGGCTCGTAGAACTTCGCCGCGACCTGGCGGACCACGTGGTCGTACATGGTCTCACGCGTCGCGGCGCCGCGCCAGCGGACCTCCGCGGCGAACGCGACGGGCTCCGGGTCGACCTTGCGGCCCTCGGACTCGGGGCCCACCGCCTCGCCGAGGTCGTAGGCCGTCAGCTTCCCGTCGTGCGCGAGCACGAACGCGGTCGTGCCGTCGTCCGCGAGCGCGAACGCGCGGGGGGCCTTGTCGCCGAGCGTGGCGAGCCGGTGCGTCGCGTCGTGCCGCCGCCGGTGCGCGTAGAGCCCCCACGTCTCGCCCTGCTGCGCGAGCGTGAGCACGGTCTCGCCGTCGCGGCTCACGGCGTGGCCGACGATCGGGGCGCTCTCCGAGGTCAGGCGCACCGTGCGCTCCTCGAGCAACTCGGGCTCGAGCGTGACGACCGGGACCGGCTCGTCGGCGTCGGCGCCGCGGCGCTTCCGCTTCCCGCCCCGCGCGCCCTTCGGGCCGTCCTTGCCGTCCGGGCCGCCGTCGGCCTTCGCGTCGTCCTTCGTCGGGGGCGGGGCCGCGTCCGATCCCGGCTTCTTCGCGGCCTCGTTCGCCTCCTTCGCCTCCTCTTCGTCGGCGCGGAGGTCCTCGAACTCCTCCGGCGTGAGGCGGAAGCGGTCGCGGGCCGCGCGCGTCAGGAGCACGCCCACGACATCCTCCTCGCTCCCCCACGACCCGTGGCTGCGCGCGCCGAACCGGTCCGAGACGAACGTGAGCATGCGCCCGTCGCGGCTCCACCGCGGCGCGTGCTCCTCGTACCCGCTGCGGGTGACGTCCACGGCCGGCCCGCCGGCGGCCGGGACCACGACGACCGAGGAGATCCAGCGGCCCGTGTCGAGCGCCGTGGCCGCGAGCCAGCGGCCGTCGGGCGACCACGCCAACCCGATGTCGCCGTCGGTGTACGAGACGTTGCGGGCGGCGGACAGCAGCGTCCGCACCTCGCCGGTGGCGAGCGTAAGCGCGGCCACCTCGTCGCGGTCGCGCACGAACGCCAGGAGCTTGCCGTCAGGCGACGGGACCGGCTCGAACTCCTCGGCGGGCGTCGCGAGGACGACCGTCTCGGCGACCAGCGTCGCCCGCGACAGCCGCTTCTCGCCCGCGCGCGCGGGGGCCGCGGCGTAGAGGTTCCACGACCCGTCGCGCTCGCCCGCGAAGTAGAGGCGCTTCCCGTCGGGCTGCCACGCGATCATCCGCTCCTGCGCGGGCGTGTCGGTGACGCGCTTCGTGGTGCCGTGTTTCACGGACGCGACGAACACGTCGCCGCGCACGACGAACGCGACCTCCTCCCCGTCCGGCGACGGCGCCATCTCCGTGGCCTCCGCCGCGAGGACGAGCCGCCGCTCGTCGTTCACGCGCGCGGTCGGCGGCGCCTCCACGACGAGCCGACGGGAGGGCCCGCCGGGCGGGCGCACCCACAGGGCGCCGTCGAACGCGTACGCCAGCGTGCCGTCCCGGGCCAAGGACAGCGAGCGCACGGGGTGCACCGCATGATCGGTCACCGGCGTGGCGTGCGCGTCCGGGGCGACGTCGGCCGTCCAGACGTTGAACGTGCCGCCGCGCTCCGAGAGGAACCACAGCCGTCCGTCGGGGCCGACCCACCCGTCGCGGTCTTCCCCGCGGTGCCCGCGCGTGAGCGCCACGTGGGTCCCCGTCGCGAGGTCGTACCGCCAGAGGTCGCGTGCCGCGGACGACGTGTGGTGCTTGCGGAACGCGTTCTCGAACGACTTCAGGTCGTCGTACACGATCCCTCGCCCGTCCGGCGTGAACCGGGCCGAGAGGGCCGGCGTCGGCAGCACCATCGTCGGGCGGGTGCCGTCGAGCCGCGCCGACCACAACTGCGGCCACCAACCCGCCGTCGCGCAGGCCGCGTCGTCGCCCCGGCGCCCGCCGAAGAGGACGGCGGCGCCGTCGGGCGCGAACCCGGACGGACGCTCGTCGGAGGCGTCGAACGTGAGCCGCCGCTCGGCGCCGCCGTCGGCGGCGACGACGAACACGTCGAGGTTGCCGTGCCGGTCGGACGCGAACGCGATCGTGCGCCCGTCGGGCGACCACACGGGCGACGCGTCCACGGCCTCGTGGGTCGTCAGCGGCACGGCCCGCCCGCCCGCGACCGGCACCGTCCACACGTCGCCGCGGTACGTGAACGCGAGCCGCGTCGCGTCGGGGGAGATCGCGGGGTCGCGCAGCCAGCGCGCCTCGTCGGCGCGTGCGGGCCGTGCGAGCGCGACGCCGGCGACGACAAGCAGGGCCCCCAGCACGCAGGAAGGCACGAGGACGGCGGCGTGGCGGCGCATGACGCTCTCCGAGGCGCGCGGCCGCCTCCGGGGGCGGCGCGCGCGCGCGCGAGGGAGGCTACCCCGGCCCGCCCGTGCGGCTCAACGGGGCGTCGCCCCGCGCGCGACCTGCCGCTCGATCGCCGTGCGGTAGCGTTGGTAGTACATGTCGTCGCGCGCCGAGACGTACGGGAACAGCTCGACGGCCGACTTGTTCTTGTTGCGGTGCTTCGCGGCGATCTCGCCCAGGGTCTTCACGCCGTGCGGATGGATGTAGACGCGGATCCCGGCGAGGATCGCGTGGGCCTCGATCGCCCGCTGCCGGGCGCGCACCGGCTCGAGGCGCGCGGCCGTCATGAACGGGGCGCGCTCGGCCTTGCGGAGGTCGAGGTACTCCGCCGTGAGCTCCGAGACGCGCCGGAAGCCCCCCTCCGTGCGCAGCGCCTCGCTGGCAGCCTCGGTGCACGACACCACGACGATGTTCTCGTTCGCGCGGTCGGCGCCGGTCTGGTCGTGGAGGAAGCCGGTGAAGCCGAGGAACGCGGTCGGGCCGTACCGGGCGATGAGGGCGCCGGCATCGCCGGTCGCCACCTCCGCCTGCCGCAGCACGAGCGCCTGCCACGCGCCGACGCCGTCCTCCGCGAGCGCCTTGCCGATGGGCGTCTGGTGGTAGCCGTCGAGACGGCCGACGGCGGCGTCCGCGCCCGGGTAGACGTCGTCGAAGGCGGCGTCGCCGAGCATCTCGCGCTGCACGGACAGCGTCGCGACGGTCTGCCCGACGAGGCACTCAGCGAGGCACGAGCGCGTCGTGAACGCGGCGATCGCCGCGGCGGGCGAGCCACGCGGCACGTACGCGCCGTTGCTGCGCTCGGTCCAGAGCCCCTCCGGCGGGGTGAACGAGAAGATCGGCGAGACGATCCCGAGCATGGAGGGGAAGTCGTACGTCCCTTGCTCCGCCGCCGCCGACAACCGCGCGCACACCGCCTCGACGGCCGGCCGCATCCGGTGCTGCCACGCGACGCGGCTCGCGACGCCATCGGCGGTCGGGCCGAGCACGTTCGCGAGCACGGCGAGCGTGGCCGGCGCACGGCCCGCGGGCACGACGACCGTCAGGTCGCCTGCCGCGCGGGCCTCGTCGAGCGACGCGCGGAAGCCCGGCCGCCCCTCGACGACGCGGACCTCGGTCGCCGCGGGGTCCTCGACGAACCGCCACCCGAGGTGGACGAGGTACCCGTACGTCGGGCGCGCGGCCGCGGGCAGGGCGTCGAAGAGCGACGCCGCCGACGCCGGACGGGCGGACGGGGACGGCGCGGGCGCGGGCGCGGGCCCGTCCGCGACGGCAGGACCGGCACCGAGGCAGGCGACGAGCGCGACGACGGGGAGGAGGCGAGCGGCCACGACGGGGGGCTCCACGGGACGGGGCCCAGCGTATCCCGCCACCGAAGGCTCGCGGGTTTCCGGACCGGTAGACTCTCCGGCGACCCCGGGGAGCGGGGGTCGCCGCAGGTGTCCGATGCGTGGAGCCCGTCTCGCGTCCGTCCTGATGGTGGCCGTGATGCTGCTCGCGGGGCGGACCCCGCGGGCGCACGCCGGCGAGGCGCCCGCCGACGGGCCGTTGGCCGCCGCCGACCGCGTCGAAGGCGAGGGCCGCGCGCTGCGGGCCGAGGGCAAGACCGCCGAGGCCGACGCGCGCATCGAGCAAGCCGCGTCGCTGGGGAAGGAAACAGAGGCGCTCGAGGCGCGGCTGCGCGGGGACGCGAAGCGCCCCGACGCCGCGTGGCGGCGCGAGGTCGAGGCGAAGGTGCGCGCGCTCGAGGCGGAGGCGGCCGATCTCTGGGCCGCCGGGAAGATGGAACTGGCCGAGGAGCGCCTCGCGAAGGCCAAGGCGCTGCGCGCCTCCCTCGACGCGAAGCCCGCCCCGAAGCCGGGCGACGACGCGAAGCGCGGCCTCGAGGCCGAGGGGGTCGCCGAGTTGAAGCGTCTGCGTCGGCAGATGGACGAACTGAAGGCGGCCGTCGAGGAACTCCGTCGTCGCGCCCCGGCGCCGGTCCCGACACCGGCCTTCCCGACGAAGTAGGCCTTCCCGACGAAGTAGGCCTTCCCGACGAAGTAGGCCTCCCGACGAAGTAGGCCTCCCGCGACGCGAGGCCCGGCCCGACGCGAGGCCGGCCCGCGAGGCGGGCTACGCCGACCCGGTCCGGGCCGGCCGCCGCCGCGTCGCGGGCACGATCGGGGCCGGGTAGTCGACGCCGAGAAGGCAGCCGGCGGCGCGCTGGGCGTCGAGGCTCATGCGCCACGGCACGGCCAGCATCGCGTCGGGGACCGCCGCGAGGGCCGGGAGTTGGCTGCGGACGAACCGGCCGTCGGGGTCGTGTGCCCGCGCCTGGCGCACGGGGTCGTAGGCCGCGAGCAGGGCGGGGCCGGCGGCCCCGGCGCTGCGCTGGACCTGCGGCCAGTGGATGCCCGGCTCGTAGTCGAGGAACGAGCGCGCGAGGTGCAGCCCCACCGCGCGCCACGGCAGGCCCAGCGCGCGGGTGCCGAACGACGTGAGCAGCGCGCGCATCCGGAAGTTGACCCAACCCGTGTCGCGCACGAGCCGCATGCAGGCGTCAACGAGCGGATAGCCCGTCCGCCCCTCGGCCCAGGCGGCGAACCGCTCGTCGTCGAAACCGTGCGGGGCGCCGGGCCCGTCGCCCCGCGGGTCCGGCCCGGACAGCGCCTCGAACTCGAGGCGCGGCGCGGCCTCGAGCTCCTGCGTCAACTCGCAGCGCCAGCGCAGGCGCTGCGCAAACGTCGCGAGCGCGGCGCCCCACGCCGACCGGGCGCCGTCGGCCGTGTCGCGGAGCCGGGCGCGCTCGGCCTCGACCGCCTGGTGGATCGTCCGGACCGAGATCGTGCCCAGCGCGAGATGGGGCGAAAGGCGGCTGCCGGCCGTGGCGGCGACGAGCGGCGACGACACGCCCCCGCAGTAGCCGTCGCCGCGGCGCGCGAGGAACGCGGCGAGCAGTCCGCGCGCGAGGGCCACGCCGCCCCGCTGCCGGTCCCGCACCCGCTCCGACGGCATGTCGAGGTCGCGGGCCGCCGGGACCCGGCCCGCCGCGTAGCCCGTCGCGGCCCGCAGGCGCTCGGGCGGCGGAACGAGCGGGGCGGCCATGCGCGCCGCGAAGCGCCGGGCGAAGCTCTCGTCGGCGGCGGCGCCCCCGCGGAGCACCCCGCCCTGCGGGAGCTCGCACCAGGCGACGCCGCGCTCGCGGACCCAGCGAGCCACGCGCCGGTCGCGGGCGAACGTCCACCGCACCCCCGTTTCCTCGTGGCTCCACAGGCCGGCGAACGGGCGCTCGCGCCAGAGGCTCTCGAAGACCTCCGGGATCCGCCCCACGCGGACCGCGAGGCTCGCGCCGCGCGCGCGCAGCTCGCGGTCGAGGGCCGCGAGCGACTCGAGGGCGAAGCCCACGTGGATGGGGTCGAAGTCGTCCCGCTCGAGGGCCTCGGGCTCGACGACGTACAGGCACACCACGGGCCCGCGGGAGGCCGCCTCGACGAGGGGGCGGTGGTCCGCGACCCGGAGGTCGCGCTTGAACCAGACCACCTGCACGGGTTCGGGGGCGGGAGGGCGCGTCACAGCGCCGTGTTGTGCCCCGGACCGCCCGGTCCGGCGTCAACGTCGCGGTCGATTCGGGCGATGTGCCCTGCCCCCGCCTCGGCGCGCCACGACACGGAACGCCGCGAACGCGAACACGACGAGGAGGGACACGGGGCGACGGACGAGGCTCATGGTCATGGTCATGGTCATGGTCATGGTCATGGTTCCAATTGGTGTAGTTCACGATGAACCCGACCTCGGTGATCGTGTCGTCGATCGCGGCCGCGCCAGCGCCCACCGGGACCGCGCCGTAGGCGTCGTCGAGGAACACCCTCCCGCCGCGGACGCCGAGACCCCCGTTGATGTCGGCGAAGCGGTCGTGGACGAGCGCCTGGACGCCCGGGTCCCCCTGATCCCCGGGTCCCCGTGGTCCCCCCTTGGTCCGGCGCGCCGCTCAAGGACTCGACGGAGCGCTGGAAGCCCTCGAGGAGGAACGAGAAGCCCTGAACCGGGGCGCCGGCGTACGCGTTCAGCCCGGTGCGCTCCGCGCGGCCCGTGCTGCGCAGGGCGAGCCCACCCCACGTGGCGTGCTGGCTGTCGTCGTCGTTCTCGAAGTACGCCGACGCGCCACCGCGACCTGGGGCTCCTCCTGGATGGGGGCGGCGTTGTCGAGCGTGCGGAGCCGACGCTCCTGCACCGCGATCCGGCGCTGGAGCGCCTCGGGCTCGCGGCGGAGGTCGGAATCGTCGGCGCGGACCGCGCCCGCCGTCGCCACCCCGACTGCGACGACGCAGGCCGCGGCGACCCTCGAGAATCTCATGTCGGTCTCCTCGGCGGGCCACAGCGGATCGCGGCGCGCGACCCACCCGGGGTCACGTCAAGCAGACATCAAGTCACGATCCAAGCCGAGGTAGGTTCGGAACGCGAGGCCCGGCCCGCGACGCCGTACAACGGCGCCATGGCCGCCCCCGCGCCCCCCCCGTCGCGTCCGCCCGTCGTCGTGCTCGGCGCCGGCGTGATCGGACTCTCGGTCGCACGGTCATTGGCCGATCGCGGCGCCGCGGTCACGGTCCTCGACGCGAGCCCCGCCGCGCGGGAGGCGTCGTGGGCCGCAGGCGGGATCCTCGGGCTCGGGACGGAGTACGCCGCCGACGGGCCCGGCTACCGGCTCGCGCGCTTCGCCTTCGACCGCTGGGACGACGTCGCGCGCCGGCTCCGCGAGGAGACCGGGGTCCCGCTCGAGGTGACGCACGCGGGGACCCTCCTGATCCCCAAGGACGAGGCCGAGACGGCGGCCCTCGAGGCGCGCGGCGCGTTCCACCGCTCCGTGGGCCTCGCGTCGGCGATGCTCGACGGTCCCGGCGCGCGGCGCGTCGAGCCGAGGCTCGCGCCCGGGACGCGTGCCGCCCTCTTCGTGCCCGAGGCGCGCCTCGACAACCGACGCCTGCTCGACGCCCTCGACGCGGCGTGCCGCCGACGCGGGATCCCGGTCCGCGTCGGCGTCCGGGCCTTGCGTTGCGTCGAGGCCGGCGGCCGGGTGGCCGGCGTCGAGACGACCGAGGGTCGGCTCCCGGCGACCGCGGTCGTGGTGGCGACGGGCGCGTGGTCGGAGGAGATGGCCGCGACCGCGGGCCTCGCGTTGCCCATGGTGCCGGTGAAGGGGCAGATGCTGCGGCTCGACGCGCCGGACGGGTTCCTCGGGCCCATCGTGAAGCAGGGGCCGCAGTATCTCGTCCCGCAGGCGGGGCGCGGGATCGTCGTCGGGACCACCGCGGAAGAGGTCGGGTTCGCGCGAGGGACCGACGAGGCGGCGCTTGCGCGGATTCACGCCGCCGCGGTCGGGCTGGTTCCCGACGTCGCGTCGCTCCCCCGGGTGGAGGCCTGGGCGGGCTTCCGGCCGCGGCTCCCCGATCTGCTGCCGGCGCTCGGCCCCGTGGCGTCCCGGCCGGGGCTGTTCCTGGCGACGGGGCACTTCCGGAACGGCATCCTCCTGTGCGAGGCGACGGGGGAGTTGGTGGCGCGGGCCGTCCTCGGGGACGTGGACCCGATGCTCCGCGCCTTCGACCCCGAGCGGTTCGTCCGCGGACCTCGTCCTTGACCCCCACCCCCGGGTTCGTACCCTCGCGCCTGTGAGTCTCGACCTCGAAGCCACGGGGATCCACAAGGCCTTCGCCGGCGCGCCCGCGCTGCGCGGGGTGGACCTGCGGGTCGAGAAGGGCGAGTTCTACGCGCTCGTCGGGCCCTCGGGCTGCGGCAAGTCGACGCTGCTGCGGATCGTGGGCGGCCACGAGCGACCGGACGCGGGGCGCATCACGATCGCGGGGCGCGACGTGACGGCCGACCCGCCGGAGCGGCGTCCCGTCCACACGGTCTTCCAGCACTACGCATTGTTCCCCCACCTCACCGTGGAGGACAACGTGGCGTTCCCGCTGCGCATGCAAGGGGTCGGGCGGCGCGCGCGGCGCGCGCGGGCCACGGAGGCCCTCGAGATGGTGCGCCTGCCCGGCTACGGCGGCCGATCGGTCGCGACGCTGTCGGGCGGCGAGCGGCAGCGCGTCGCGCTGGCCCGCGCGCTGGTGCCACGGCCGGCGATCGTGTTGCTCGACGAGCCGCTCGGCGCGCTCGACCTGCAGCTGCGCCGCGCGATGCAGGACGAGATCCGCGACCTGCAGCGGCGCGTGGGTCTCACGTTCCTCCACGTGACCCACGACCAGGAGGAGGCGTTCCGCCTCGCCGACGAGGTCGCGGTGCTCCACCACGGCCGCGTCGCGCAGCACGGCACGCCGCGCGACGTCTACCGCCGGCCCGCGTCGCCGTTCGTCGCGGCCTTCCTCGGCGTGGGCAACCTGCTCGAGGGCCGGCCGGAGAGCGACCCGCGCCGCTTCCGCACGGCGCAGGGCCTCGTGCTCGAGGCGGACGTCCCGGTGGCCGGGGCCACGGTGGCGGCGATCCGCGAGGAGACGGTGGTCGTGCACCCGGAGCGCGCGGGCGTGCCCGCGGGCGACCTCTCGGGCCTCGTGGACGACGTGGCGTTCCTCGGCGCGATGACGCGGGTGTCGGTGCGAGTGGGCGGCGCGGGCGCGTCGATCTACGGGGTCGCGGTGGAGGGGCACGTGTTCCACCGCGGCGACCGCGCGACGCTCCACGTGGACCCCGAGGACGTGCTCCTGCTGCGCCCGGACGCGGCGCCGTGAGCCCTCCGCCCCTCGGCGACCCGGGCGCAGCAGGAGCACGGCGGGTCGCGCTCGCCGTGCCCGTGGCGTGGGCCGCGCTGCTGCTGGCGCTGCCGCTCGTGGTGATGGCGGTGATGAGCACGGGGTCGCGCCCCGCGCAGGGAGGCGTCACCTACGACGGGAGCCTCGACGCGTGGCGGTGGCTCGGCGAGCGCGAGGACCTCGTGGCGCGGACGGCGTGGCGGTCGGCGCGCATCGCGGGCCTCGCCACGCTGTTCGCCATGCTGCTCGCGACGCCGACGGCGTGGTGGATCGCGCGCGCGCCCGTGCGGCGGCGGGCCCTCCTGCTGCTGCTCGTGGTGGTGCCGTCGTGGACGTCGTTCCTGCTGCGGACGTACGCGTGGCG
>Ga0163152_10008233_pt1 | contig 11186 bp, 5 predicted proteins | sample OliLakLV19MP8IB2_FD_148635 | JGI IMG/M metagenome (GOLD analysis project Ga0163152, IMG submission 148635) | Freshwater microbial mat bacterial communities from Lake Vanda, McMurdo Dry Valleys, Antarctica - Oligotrophic Lake LV.19.MP8.IB-2 | ecosystem: Environmental > Aquatic > Freshwater > Lake...
TTCTTCCAACGGCCATACCGGCCATGGCCGCCTGCCCCAGACGCATAAAGTGGCCGAGCAATGGGTGTATTTGTTTTCGGAGGGTGATGCCACGATGCGCGACCTGCTCGGCGGCAAGGGCGCCAACCTGGCCGAGATGGTCCGCCTGGGATTGCCTGTGCCGCCCGGTTTCATTATCACCACCCGCGCCTGCAATGCCTACCTTAATGCCGGCGAGAAACTGCCGCCCGCTCAATGGGAGCAAATGCTGGCAGCCCTGCAACAGTTGGAACTGCAAACCGGCCAGCGCTTTGGCGGCCGCCAGAACCCGCTCCTCGTCTCCTGCCGCTCCGGCGCCAGGTTTTCCATGCCAGGCATGATGGACACCGTGCTCAATATCGGCCTCAACGACGATGTCGTCGCCGGCCTCGTTGAACAAACCGGCGATGCCCGCTTCGCTTATGATGCCTACCGCCGCCTGATCCAGATGTTCGGCACAGTCGTTCTGAACCTGCCCGACGAACCTTTCGAGGCGGTGCTGACCGAGTATCGGCAGCAGCGCGCCGTGACCAATGATGCTGATCTGACCGCCGAGGATCTGAAGGCCATCACCGCGGCGTTCAAGCGCATCGTTTTCGCCGAAGCCGGCCACGACTTCCCCACCGATCCGCTGGAGCAGCTGCGCCTGGTCACCGAGGCGGTGTTCAAGTCTTGGAACGGCAAACGTGCCTTCGATTATCGCAACGCCGCCGGCATCGCTCACGACCTGGGCACAGCCGTCAACATTGTCAGCATGGTGTTTGGCAACCTGGGCCAGGATTCGGGCACGGGCGTCGTCACCACTCGCAACGTCTCCACCGGCGAGAAGGAGATCGAAGGCGACTATCTCACCAACGCCCAGGGTGAGGACGTGGTGGCCGGCACCCGGCTCACCAAACCCATCGCCGCACTCAAGGACGAGATGCCCGCCATCTACAACCAGTTTGCCCGCATCTGCCGCCGGCTGGAGAAGCACTACCGCGATGTTCAGGACGTCGAATTCACCATCGAGCGCGGCAAGCTCTGGCTGCTGCAGACTCGCGACGCCAAGCGCACCGCGCAGGCCGCCGTGCGCATCGCGGTCGACCTGGCCACCGAACACGTCATCACCCGCGCCGAGGCCGTCCGGCGCGTAACGCCCGAGCATGTCGATTACTTCCTGCACCCGCAGTTCGATCCGGCTGAAAAGAAGGCCGCCATCGCCCGCGGTGACCGCTTGGCCTGTGGCCTGAACGTTTCCCCAGGTGCGGCGGTGGGCCAGATCGCTTTTGACGCGGATACGGCCGAGCGCTGGGCGAAAGTGGAAAAACGCGACGTGATCCTGGTGCGGGCGGAAACGAAGCCGGACGACGTGCACGGCATGCTGGCGGCCCGCGGCATTCTCACCAGCCGCGGCGGCCGCACCAGCCACGCCGCGCTGGTCGCGCGCCAGTTTGGCAAGCCCGCCGTGGTGGGCTGCTCCGCCATGGCGGTGGACTTGGAGCGGCGCCAATTAACCGTGGCCGGCCGCACGCTAGTCGAGGGCGACGTGGTCTCGGTAGACGGCACCCTGGGTGAAGTCTACGCCGTGGCAGTCAAGACCGTCATCCCCGACTTCAATGACCCCTACCTGCTGAAACTGCTCAGCTGGGCCGACGCCATCCGCCACCTGGGCGTGTGGGCCAACGCCGACTACCCGCAGGACGCCGAGCGCGCCCGCGCCTATGGCGCCGAGGGCATTGGCCTGTGCCGCACGGAGCACATGTTCTTCCAGACCAACCGCCTGCCCTTCGTGCAGCAGATGATCCTGGCCACCGACGAGGACGAGCGCCAGGAGGCCTTGGACAAGCTGCTGCCCTTCCAGCGCGAGGACTTCATCGGCCTGTTCCGCGCTATGGACGGGCTGCCGGTCACCATCCGGCTGATCGACCCGCCCCTGCACGAGTTCCTGCCCAGCCACGACGAGCTGTTACACGATGTCACTGAGATGGAAACGCGCGTCAAGCTGCACGATCCCGACCCAATGGGCCTGACCGGCACCTTAGCCCAAAAGCGCAAGCTGCTGGCCGCCGTCGAGTCCATGCGCGAGGCCAACCCGATGCTGGGCCTGCGGGGCGTTCGCCTCGGCATCCACCTGCCCGCCCTGGTGCGGATGCAGGTGCGGGCCATCTTCGAGGCCGCCTGCCAGTGCGCCAAAGCCGGCGTGGTGGTGCATCCCAAGATCATGATCCCGCTGATCGCCCACAACAATGAGCTGAAGGTCGAACAGACCTTGCTCGAAGCGGAGGCTAAGAAGGTGCTGGCCGAGTACGGCCTGAACCTGGACTACCAGTTTGGCACCATGATCGAGATCCCGCGCGCAGCGCTGACAGCCGACCAAATCGCCCGCTATGCGCAGTTCTTTTCCTACGGTACAAACGATCTGACACAGACCACCTTTGGCATCTCGCGTGACGACGCCGAGACCGGCTTTCTGCTGGAGTACCTGGAGAAAGGTATCCTGCCCGATAACCCCTTTGCCACCATCGACGAGGACGGGGTCGGCAAGCTGATGCGCATGGGCGTGGAGCTAGGGCGCCAAACCCGCCCCGACCTTGAAGTCGGCATCTGCGGCGAGCATGGCGGCGACCCGCGCACCATTGACTTCTGCCATCGGATCGGCCTGAATTACGTCAGTTGCTCCCCATTCCGCGTGCCCGTTGCCCGCCTGGCCGCCGCGCACGCAGCACTTAAGCAAAAGGCGGCCTCCGAACTGTAGACCGCGGCAAGCCAGGGTCTCGACGGTCTACCGGCTGGGCTGCCGGGTGGCGATTTGCGCGCCATCCGGCAGCCTTTGTCTTCAACAACGCCAATTGTGGACAGAAGTCATCCAAAACGCCGCCATGCATCACTACTCGGCGGAGGCTCAATGCGATAGTCTTACCCAAGATCGCAAATCAGACCCAATTTGAAGAGGTGCCCATGACTTCCAGGCAAATTGTGACCATTGACGGCAACGAAGCCGCCGCGACCATCGCCCACAAGCTCAACGAGGTGATCGCCATTTACCCGATCACCCCATCGTCCGGCATGGGCGAGTTGGCCGACCAGTGGTCATCCGAGGGCCGCGCCAACTTGTGGGGCACGGTGCCGATGGTGATGGAAATGCAGAGCGAGGGCGGGGCCGCCGGCGCGGTGCACGGCGCGCTGCAAACCGGCTCGCTGACCACCACCTTTACCGCCTCGCAGGGGCTGCTGCTGATGCTGCCCAATATGTACAAGATCGCCGGCGAGCTGATCTCCACGGTCTTCCACGTGGCGGCCCGCACGGTCGCCACGCACGCGCTTTCAATCTTCGGCGATCACTCGGACGTGATGGGCGTGCGCGCCGCCGGCTGGGCCATGCTGGCCTCCGGCTCGGTGCAGGAAGTGATGGACTTCGCCCTGATCGCCCAGGCCGCCACCCTGCGCTCCCGCGTGCCATTTCTGCACTTCTTTGACGGCTTCCGCACCTCGCATGAGGTCATGAAAATTGAGGCGCTGGCCGACGACGACCTGCGCGCCATGATTGACGACGACCTGGTTCGCGCTCACCGCCACCGCGGCCTTTCGCCCGACCGGCCCGTGCTGCGCGGCAGCGCCCAGAACCCAGACGTGTACTTCCAGGCGCGCGAGGCCGGCAACCCCTTCTACGCGGCCTGTCCCGCCATCGTCCAGGCGGCCATGGACCAGTTTGCCGGGCTGACCGGCCGGCAATATCACCTGTTCGACTATGCCGGCGCGCCGGATGCGGAGCGCGTCATCGTGCTCATTGGCTCTGGCGCCGAGACCGCCCGCGAGACGGTCGCCTACCTGGCGGCCCAGGGCGAAAAGGTGGGCGTGCTGGCCGTGCGGCTGTATCGGCCGTTTGCGGCCGAGACATTTGTCGGCTCGCTGCCGGCGACGGTCAAAGCCATCGCCGTGCTCGACCGCACCAAGGAGCCCGGCGCGTCCGGCGACCCGCTCTACCAGGACGTGGTCACCGCCCTGAGCGAAGCCTATGCGGGTGGCCAGGCGCCGTTTGCGGCGCTGCCGCGCGTCATCAGCGGGCGTTACGGCCTCTCGTCCAAGGAGTTTACTCCGGCGATGGTCAAGGCCGTCTACGCTGAGCTGGCCAAGGCCCAGCCCAAGAACCACTTCACAGTGGGCATTTACGACGATGTGGGGCACACGAGCCTGGACTATGACCCGGCCTTCACGACCGAGGCCGCCGACACCACCCGCGCCATCTTCTACGGCCTGGGATCCGACGGCACCGTGGGCGCCAACAAGAACTCGATCAAGATCATCGGCGAGGAGACGCCCAATTACGCCCAGGGCTACTTCGTCTACGACTCGAAGAAGTCCGGCTCGGTCACCATCTCGCACCTGCGCTTCGGGCCGCGCCCCATCCACGCACCCTATCTGATTGACCAGGCCAATTTCATTGCCTGCCACCAGTTTGGCTTTCTCGAGCGCTTCGATGTCCTGGCCCAGGCCGAGCCGGGCGCGGTGTTTCTGCTCAACAGCCTCTATGGGCCAGACGAACTGTGGGCCCACCTGCCGCGGCTTGTCCAGGCCCATCTGATCCGCAAGCATCTCCGCCTATTTGTCATTGACGCCGACCGGGTGGCGCGCGAGACCGGCATGGGCGGCCGGATCAACACCATCATGCAGACCTGTTTCTTCGCCGTCAGCGGCGTCATGCCGCGCGAGGCCGCCCTTGATGCCATCAAGCACGCCATTGAAAAATCCTATGGCAAGCGCGGCGACCTGGTGGTCCAGCGCAACTTTGAAGCGGTGGCCCAGACCTTGGAAAACCTGCACGCGGTGAGCGTGCCCGCCCTCGCCGACAGCACGCTGGAGCTGCGGGCCGTGGTGCCGGCCCAAGCGCCGGCCTTCGTACAGAACGTGACGGCCGCCATGATCGGCGGGCGGGGCGATTTGCTGCCGGTCAGCGCCATGCCCATCGATGGCACCTTCCCCACCGGCACCTCGCAGTGGGAGAAGCGCAGCATCGCCGACGAGATCCCAGTATGGGACCCGTCCATTTGCATTCAGTGCGGCAAATGTGTGTTGGTGTGCCCGCACGCCGTCATTCGCGAGAAAGTGTATCCGGCCGGCGCGCTTGATGGGGCACCGGGCACATTCAAGTCCGCCCCGGCACGCTGGAAGGAGTTTGCCGACCAGCTCTACACCCTGCAGGTGGCGCCTGAGGACTGCACTGGCTGCGCCCTGTGCTTTGAAGTCTGCCCGGTCAAGAATAAGTCTGAGACCCGGCTCAAGGCCATCAATATGGCGCCGCAGCCCGCGCTGCGCGAGACCGAGCGCGCCAACTGGCAGTTTTTCCTGGACCTGCCCGAGACCGACCGGACTATCCTGAACACGACGACGGTTAAGGACTCGCAGCTCATCCAGCCCCTATTCGAGTTCTCCGGCGCCTGCGCCGGCTGCGGCGAGACGCCCTACCTCAAGCTGCTGTCTCAGCTCTTTGGCGACCGGGCGCTGATCGCCAATGCCACCGGCTGCTCATCCATCTATGGCGGCAACCTGCCCACGACGCCCTGGTCGCAGAACAAGGCCGGGCGCGGGCCGGCCTGGGCCAACTCGCTGTTTGAGGACAATGCCGAGTTTGGCCTGGGTTTCCGATTGACCCTGGACAAGCAAACCGAGTATGCCCACGAGCTGCTCGCACGCCTGGCAGAGTCGGTCGGGCCCGACTTGGCCGTGGCCCTGCGGCAGGCCGACCAGTCGAACGACGCCGGCATCGCCGCCCAGCGTGAGCGCGTGGCTGTGCTCAAGCAGATGCTTCAGCCGCTCGCCGCGGACGGCCAGGCGCCTGACACAACGCGCGCGGAAGCGCGAGACTTGCTGAGCCTGGCCGACGGGCTGGTGAAGCGCAGCCTGTGGATTGTGGGCGGCGACGGCTGGGCCTACGACATCGGCTATGGCGGCCTCGACCACGTGCTGGCCTCCGGGCACGATGTCAACGTGCTGGTGCTGGATACCGAGGTTTACTCGAACACCGGCGGCCAGATGTCGAAATCGACGCCGCGCGCGGCGGTGGCCAAGTTTGCCGCCGGCGGCAAGGCCCGGCCCAAGAAAGACCTGGGCTTGCTGGCGATGACCTATGGCAACGTTTACGTGGCGCAAGTGGCCCTGGGCGCCAACGACGCCCAGACTCTGCGCGCCTTCCACGAGGCCGAGGCCTACCCCGGCCCGTCGCTGATCCTGGCCTACAGCCCGTGCATTGCGCATGGCTACGATCTGCGCCACGGCCTGGACCAGCAAAAGAAGGCCGTGCTTGCGGGCTATTGGCCGCTCTACCGCTACAACCCGAGCCGGGCCGAGGACGGCCACAACCCGTTGACACTCGATTCGAAGCCGCCCAGCCTGCCCCTGCAGCAGTACATGTACGCCGAAACGCGCTTCCGCGTCCTAAGCCAGACCAACCCGGCCGAGGCCGAGCGCCTGCTGCACCTGGCCGAGCAGGACGTTCGGCTGCGCTGGCAGACCTATGAAGACATGGCGACGAGAGGAGAACCGACTCATGCCTGACTTTTCGACCACCTACCTGGGTCTCAAGTTGTGCAGCCCGCTGGTGCCCTCGGCGTCGCCCCTGTCGCGCAGCATTGACAATATCAAGCGCATGGAGGAAGCCGGCGCGGGCGCCGTGGTCCTGCACTCGCTGTTCGAGGAGCAGATCAACGCCGAGAGCCACACCCTGGACTATTTCCTGGCCCACGGCTCCGAAAGTTATTCAGAAGCTGTCTCTTATTTCCCAGACGCCTCGGCCTACCGCCTCAAGCCCGAGCTCTACCTGGAGCACATCCGCCACGCCAAAGCCGCCGTACGCATTCCCATCATCGCCAGCTTGAACGGCGTCTCCGCCGGGTCGGGCTTCGTAGTCCATCAGCGTCAGCACGACTGGATCAAGTATGCTCGCCTGATGGAGCAGGCCGGCGCCGATGCGCTCGAGCTGAATCTTTACTACGTGCCGACCGACCCGGACCTGCTAAGCGACACGGTTGAGGATATGTACGCCGACCTGCTGATCGACGTACGGCACACGATTTCGATCCCGGTCGCGATGAAGCTGAGTCCCTTCTTCAGCTGCCTGCCCAACATGGCGCGGCGGCTGGTCGACTGCGGCGCTAGCGGCCTGGTGCTGTTCAACCGTTTTTATCAGCCCGACATCGACCTGGACACGCTCGAGGTGGTACCCCATCTGAACTTGACCACGCCGACGGAGCAGCAGGCCTTGCGTGTGCCCTTGCGCTGGATCGCCCTTCTGTACGGCCGCATCCACGCCGATCTGGCGCTTTCCTCGGGCGTCCACACCGCCGAGGATGCGCTGAAGGGCGTGCTGGCTGGCGCCAAGGTGGTGATGTTGGCCTCGGCCTTGCTGATGCACGGCATCAGCCGCCTGGGCGAAATCCGCACCCGCATGCTCCAGTGGATGGAAGCACACGAATATGAGTCGATCACACAAATGTGCGGCAGCGTCAGCCAAAAGTCCGTGGCTTACCCGGCGGCCTTTGAACGCGCCAGCTACGTGAAAGCAGTTGGCACCGACCACTACGGGCAATAGGGGGCCTGGCGATGGTCAAGCGCGTTCTGGTTATCTATGCCTCCCGCACCGGCACGACCGCCGAGGTAGCCGCTGAAATCGGCAAGGCCTGGGCGGCTCGCGGCTGGGCAGTGGACGTCCGCCCCGCCAAAGATGACCCGCCCCTGGCAGACTACCAGGCCGTTGTCATCGGCAGCGCCATCCGCATGGGCCGCTGGCTCACGGAAGCCGTGGACTATGTTCGGCGCCACGCGTCGGCACTGGGCCGGCTCCCAGTAGCGGTGTTCACTGTGCACGCCTTAAACACCGGCGACGACCCGCCGAGCCGCGCCTATCGGGAGGCTTACCTGGACGAGCTGCGGCCGCTGCGGCAGCCACGCGTCGAAGCCTTTTTCCCGGGACAAATCGCACCGGCGCGGCTGTGCCTGTTCGAACGGCTGACGCTGCGGGTAGATCAATCCGCCCGCCCGAAGGACCTTAGGGATTGGGGCAAAATTCAGGGCTGGGCACATACCAGCCTGGCCTGATTGGACGGCAGGCAGTCCCATAAAACAGCGCCGCCCGGTCACTTTGTGACCGGGCGGCACCATTTCTGGGACATGGCCCCACTGCTTGGCACCGGCTGGTTCGGTTACGTGAATATTGACTACCGGACACTTTTTGAATGAGTGACGGCCACCGCTTAAGGTAAGCTTAGTTTCCTACCACAGAAACGGAGCCTGCCATGAGCGATAGCCGCCGTGTGTATCGTGCCATAAATCAAGCTGTGAAGCAACTGTACCCGGACGAACCGCAGGGCAATTTGGCCCGCCACTTGAATACGCTGGCGGGCATGGTCACCGGCATCGTTTTGGGCAAGAGTTGCCAACTGCCCAAACTGGCCCACAAAGCCCCAGATGCGACCTTGGCGGAGAGCCGGCACAAACGCTTCGGCCGGTGGGTGCAGAACGACGCGATCACGCCCCAGGTTTACTTCCTGCCGTTTGTGGAAGCTTTGCTGATCGGTTTGGCCCGCGTGCGGCCGCTGACCTTCGTGATGGACGGGAGTGAAGTGGCGCAGGGCTGCCTGGCGTTGGTGGTCAGCGTCTTGTATGGCCACCGCGCGCTGCCGGCACCTGCACCACCGTCAGGTGCGTGTCGCCTGGGTCGTGGTCAAGGGCAAAAAAAGCCATTTTCCGGCCGAAACGCATGTGCGTTTGCTGCGCCAGATAGCGGACCTGGCGCCGCTGGGGACAGAAGCCACGTTTTTGGGCGATAGTGGCTATCACAACCACAAATTGCGGCGAGAACTCGTCTCGACGGTGACAAGCCACGCCTCCCAGCAGCCTAACGGCCGCCATTTGGAAATGCACCCAGTGCGGCTTTAGGGCTAGGCAAACGTGTCAAGTTGCCCTAGAATTCCAGACCGTTGCGGTGGGGCTGAGCAACCAGGACAGATATGCCCACCGTCGGCAACAGGTGCGATCATTCCTCCCACTCCCCAGCGCAGACCCTTAACCGCGGAGCTTCTCCGGAGTTTTCCGTACGCCCGGCAAACTGATGCGGGCGTCCTGGCGCGCGGACGCGCCTACTACAAGGACGCCCGCGTCAGTGAAGTGGAGTTGCTCGACGACTACGCGGCCGTCGGCCAGGTGCAAGGCGACAGCGGCAACTATGAAGTCCAGATCAAGGCCGGCCAGGGGGGGCTGACCTTCGAGTGCGATTGTCCCCATGCCGAAGGCGGCAGCTTCTGCAAGCACATGGTCGCCACCGGGTTGGAACTGGCCGACTTCCTCGCTGAGGACGACGACCTCTACGCTGACGAGGACGACGTGGAACCGGAAGTCGTCCGCAAGCCGGCGGTCCGGCCTGCGCCGCCGGCCGCGCCCAAGCCGCCGGCGACCCGCAACTGGCAGCACAAACTGGGCCAGGTGTTGGCGGCGGGGCCGAACCGCTCTTACGCCTCCCGGGTGGCGCGCTACGTCGGGCTAGTGATCCTCGAGCGCCCGGATTACTACAGCTTTAGCTACGGTTATGGAACCGCCGCCTCGGGCAGCGAGGCGTACACGCTGACGCCTTTCACTATCCGGGCGTCGGACTGGCCGGCGCTGACAGCGAGTGAGACCGACCTCAGCCCGCCGGCCATCAACGCCCGGTTGGAGGCCGACTCGAAATGGTTCAAGCTCGGCCAGCCGCTGGCGCGGACCGCCGAACCCGCCGGCTGTCTGAACCTCGACCCAGACGCGGTCTCGTTTTTGAATCTCCTCGTGAGCCTCCGCAGCATCTACTACGGCCAGACACCGACCAACACCCCCATGCTGCTGGCGCTGCTGTCCAAGCTCGACCTGCCGCTGTTCAAGGGGAGCACGCGCAACGGCAAAATTGAGCAGCGCCTTCGCCTGCGGCCCGGCCCGGTAGACGTCACGCTTGACCTGCGCCCCGCTGCCGACCGCCTCACCCTGCTGCCCGGCATTGAGCGCGACGGGCAGTTTGAGCCGCTCCCGACCCCGCTAACCATCATTTCGCGCTATCCGCCCTGGGTCGTGCTGGGTGACGTGCTCACCCAACTGCGCAACCCCCAGGTGCTCGATCTGCTCGCCGCCTTCCCCATCCAAATTCCCACCGCCGAGGCCGACGCCTTCCGGGAGCGGTATTTCGCCGGGCTGGCGCTGAAGCTGCCCCTCCGCAGCGGGGTCGTCCAGTGGCAGGACGTGCGGGCCGACCCGGTGCCGCGCCTCTATCTGCGCGACGACAAGCACAGCGCCCTGGTCGCCGAACTGCGGTTTGGCTACGGCGGGCACGAAGTGCCGGCGGTCAAGACCGCCGTGCCCGTCACCGTGGCGACGATCCCCGACACCTGGGATCTGGTCCGCATTCACCGCCAGGGCGAGCGCGAAGCCGCCTGGCTCCAGAGCTTGGTCGGCCCCACCTACGGTCTCAAACGGGGCGATTTCAGCCAGCCCTTCGGCGCCTACGCGCTGCGGGCCCACGTCCATCCCTTTGATTTTCTGCTGCAGCACGTCCCGCAGTTGGCCCAGGCCGGGTTTGAAATCTACGGCGAAGAGACCCTCAAGCTCGGCAAAATCAACCGCCACACGCCCACGCTGCGCGTCACCATCACCTCCGGCATTGACTGGTTCGACCTGAAGACGATGGTCGAATTCGGCGACCAACAGATTTCGCTGCATGAGGTGCGCAAGGCGCTCCAGCGGGGCGACCGCTTCATCAAGCTGGCCGACGGCTCGGCCGGCCAGATCCCGGAGGCCTGGCTCGAGAAATATCGGCATTTGTGGAAGCTGGCGACGGAGACCCCCGACGGGTTCCGGGTGAAGGATGTGCATCTCCCGCTGCTCGACCCGCTGCTGGAAGATGACCCGGCCATCAAGGTTCCAAAAAACCTGCCGGAACGCCGGCAGCGCTTGCGCAGCTTCGAGCGCATCGCGCCTCAGCCGTTGGCTAAAAACTTCAGCGGCGAACTGCGCCCGTACCAGCAACATGGCGTGGATTGGCTTTATTTTCTGGTAGTGTCCCTGTAACGGGTGCAAGCCAGATTCAGGGTTCAAGCGCGCGGTGACGGCGGGATGCGAAAGCTAAGCAACTCATCCATCGTCCACACATGATCAGTCAAGCCAGCGGCCATGGC